>Ga0073899_10005023_pt1 | contig 11569 bp, 10 predicted proteins | sample KloWWTmetaKNB5Ph_FD_88975 | JGI IMG/M metagenome (GOLD analysis project Ga0073899, IMG submission 88975) | Active sludge microbial communities from Klosterneuburg, Austria, studying microevolution and ecology of nitrifiers - Klosterneuburg... | ecosystem: Engineered > WWTP > Aerobic digester >...
AGTGGGAGGAATTCGCACGCTTCCCGAACAAGTTCCAGGAGAAGTGCGCTGGCGATTCGACGGCTGAGTACAGTTCGCTGCAGGATGGCTCGATTCGAGTCATAAACCGATGTCGTTTGGCCAGCGGCGAATTGCATGAAGTTGAGGGGGGGGTACGCCAGGTCGGCGGCGAAGGATCGTCCAAACTTGAGGTCAGTTTTTCGCCATCGTGGCTGTCCTTTATTCCCGCGGTCTGGGGGGATTACTGGGTTATCGACATTGATCCGAACTACCAGATGGTGGCGATAGGTGAGCCGAAACGGGAATACCTCTGGATCATGACCAGGGGCCAGCCGATCTCAACTGCGACTTATATGGGGTTGCTGTCTCGCTTGATGGCGAAGGGCTACGACACGAAAAGGCTGGTTTTTCCGGGTCCGCCTGCACGGAAGTAGTCTGAAGGACCGGCCTGAACAAGCATTGCGCAGAGGGCGGCTTTCGATTTACGGGTTATTTATTCAAAACAATGGGATACATGCTGCGCAAATAAAAGTTCGCAAAATGTGTTGACGGTTTGCAGAATGCGAACTAACTTGTGGGCGTGATCGGCGCAATCGTCAAATCTGAAATAGACGGGAGCGATTTGGCAAAACCATCGCGAGGTGGTGACGCAAAGCTCTCCGGTCTCGGCCATTAAGGCTGAGATAGCGGGGCCGCAATACTGGCATCCACAATCTCGAACCTTGATGGTTTTCTCAACGGACTTTGGAGAAAACCCATGAAAGGCACCCTGACCACCCTGATCCTCGGGGCCGCACTTGCGGAATTCGGTCTTACCGGTCTTCAGCACGAAGACGGTTCCTCCTATCAGCCTGCTGAACAAGCATCTGCCGTCTATGAGCAGATCGTGCCGATTGGCGCCTATGGCCCCCCGCCTGGAATGGTCGTGACAAGCAACGCCGGCATTGAGCAAGACGTCGAAGCCGGTGTTCGTCAGCTTGATAGTGGTGTCCGCAAGCTACCCGGGTATGCCATGAAGGTTGCTGAGTCCGTTGAGCAGCATGGCATTGCTGCGCTTGCCTACGAAGATCCGGAAATGAAGCGAGTCGGGCGCGAAATCGGCGCAGAGGTCGGAAGTGGCATCCGTCACTTCGCCATCGCCCTCGGAAAAGACCTGGTGGCCGGAGTCCGCGAATCCGGACTTGGGGCTCGTGCTGTTAACTGATAGTCCTTGGCGCTGCGGCTCTATTTGGGAGTATGGCTGCAGCGTGATTTTTTGGGCAGTGTAGTTTTCCTTGGCGGGAAAAAAAGGCCGGCTCCTCCCAAGGGACCGGCCTCAATGCTACTTTTCGCCTATACAAATTCTGATGCGCTTCACAGGAACAAGTACAATGGACCAATTCGCAAAATGTGAATTACGGCGGACTATACACCAGCAGTTCGCTAAATGCGAACTGATTTTGACGACGAGACCTTGAGATGAGCAAAGACCCCCTTTTCACCGTGTTTGATTCAACTGAGCTTGAACGCGATCTGGCGCTTTTGGATCGGGTCAAGGAAAAGTTCAACATCGGCTCTGAGAAGGAGCTGGCCGAGTGGCTGGGGGTTCATAAATCCATTCTGTCCGAGATCCGCAGCTTCGGAAAAGCTGTCCGTGAGGGACAGGCAGACGGACGGACGCCGCCGCGTTCCCTGACGGCACTTCAGAGGCTTCGAGCATTCGACCGGCTGGGTTACGCCTGGGCGAGAGATGCGCTTATGACAGCCTTCCCCGATGCCGTCAAAGACGACCTGATCAAGATCGACAATGAGCGATCGAAGGCCAATTTTCGAGCATCACGCACTGATGCCGTGGCCGAGGATTGCGTCGGTCCCGAGGTTGCCCACTGAGGCATTGGGCGAACCGCTCCTGACCTAAGCTTCCAACTGTGCCTTCTTCTCGGCGAAGGTGCCAAATAGCTCCGCTAAAAGCGCGAGCAATGCAAAACCGCAGACCATCGCGCCTATCCAAGCCCACCAGGGATAGCCGGTGCGCCGGTCGATTTCGTCGAGCCAGTATTGAGCATCGTGCTGTCCCTCCAGGGTCAAGCTATCAGGATCTGGCTGACTAGCCTCTTCAACAACTGGCGGTGCCTGGATAGCCGCACGAGGTATCTCGGTCGGCTTCGTGACGATCGTTTCCCCGGCGTGTTCATAGTCGGCAACAAGAGCCATATTCTGCTCAGCGGCGAAACGAAGAGGCGGCTTGAAGGCGTAGAACGTGACTGGCATGGACTCAGTGGCCACAACACCATCCTTTCGGATGATGGCCTTCGAGACGGCGAAATGTAGGTGGGGTCCGGATGAATACCCTGTGTTGCCGGAATAGGCGATAAGCTGGCCTTCGATCACACGGTCGCCAGTGTTCACTCTGGCGCTGTGCGCGGCGAGGTGAACATAAGATGCCATTGAGCCGTCTTCGTGAATGATTGTGATCACGTTGCCCTTGTCGAGAAGGTTGGTTTCCTCCCCTCCCTTCGTGAAGCTGTCTGCGACATCAATGACCGTGCCCGGATGGGCTGCCACGATGGGTGTGTTCTCAGGTACTGTGAAGTCGATCGCATATCGACTGTCGGCGCCGTTATGCGTTGTGATCTCGCCGCCGGGGGCTTGTCCAACGATGCTTTTCACCCCATTGGCAAGAGGGATTCGATAAAGGACGGACGGGTCGGCGGGCAGGAGGACATTTCCGAACCCGTGGCTGTATCGTGTATTGAACTTGTACCCCTCTCCAACCTTGGAAGCAAAGACACGAGCAATCTTCCTCGAGGAGTGGGGTGGAATGACCTCTACGAGAGGCCAGTTCCTGTCGGACGCTACATTGTTACCTTTGATCTGGGCCGACAGGGTGATCGGCGCCGGGCCATCGTTGACCGCGACCAACAAATGCTCCTTCCCAGCGGCGCGGGTGTCGACGCGGAAAGGGTAGTCCCTGATCGAGGCCGTTGCGGTCTGTGCGAGAGCAATCCAAACCAGGATGCCGGTGATCCAGCGAGTCACTGGATCGCGTGGCCAGCGATAATGAGCGGTGAATTACCGTCGAGAACCGCCCGGCATGCGCGGTCAAGCACTTCAGGGTTCTTCATTTCCTCGAGGATTGCAACACGCTCTGTCATCCGTGGGTGGAAGGTGTCCGTAATGTCATCCTCGATGACGGGCGTTGGTTTGCCCGAAAGATGGGTGATGGCGTCCAACATCGTTGCCGGCGAGGTTGAACACGCCCCAATGACGTCGCCCCTGAGTTCATAGATCACGTTCAGGCTGCCGATGGCATAGAAGCACGCACCGAAAAGCAGCGTGCCGACCATGGCGCCAGTGAGAAATAGTCCTCGATCCGGAAGAAATTGAGAGTAGGGCGTTGCTGCGGCCGCCGGCAATTCAGTACCGGCTTTTTTCGCCGAGGCGTACCAGTAGTAGATCGAGGTAGGGACAAAGATGCAGATCAGGGACAAGAAGGCATCGTTGATGGTGAAGCTAGGCCGGACTGCTACGAGAAAAGCCAGTGTCAGCGTCATGCCGGCCGCGGCGAGCGCCTTTGCTCTCTTCTTGCGGAAGCCATAAATGAATGGCACAAGGCCGGCTGCGTATAAAGGAAACACCAGCGCCAGGTTGAACGCCTGGTTGCGCTCCATCATCACCGCATGGCCGAATTCATGTCCGGCGACCGCCTTGACCCACTCAGGGTGGGCTGCATACAGGGGGGTTTGCATCACAGCGCCCAGACGAATCAGAATCTGGTCCTTGTCATCAGGTTCCGTCGAACGCATGGTCACCCCCGGCGCGCGGAAGGAAACGAAACGATGGATTGGGGCCGGGATGTTGTATTTCTTCGCTTCCGAGGTCACATGGGCTTGAACGATGGCATCCAGATCGGCCGAAACTTCCGCCCGGGTCTCATTGGAATGATCTGGTGCAAGCCGGTCGGCCAATGGAACAACGAGCAAGGCGAGGAGGAAGGCCAGAACGAGCTGGCGTACATGTAGAAAGAGTGTGCTCATCATTCGGTGATCAGGGCTGCGGCGGCATAGGCCTGCATGGGGGCTTTCTCGGAAGCGGTGGTCGATAGCTTGAGAATCGTTCGCTTCGGTGATCCATGAAGCGTCCATTCATAGCTGACAGAATGGAGGTCGCCAAAGACCATCTTCTTGGTCTCGTCCTTCCCCTTCTTGATGTGGAAGGATCCGGCGGGGGCATTTGCCATTGCGGTGAAAACCTTCAGGGTCTTCTCTTGTCCAGCGCGATACGCGTAGACGAAGCACATGTTCTTTTCTTTCGGCATGGCAATGACGTACTGGCCCGTGGCTTCAGGAACTACCCATGCCTCTCCCTCATAGCCCTGGAGGAAATTGACTGCCTTTTCCTTGGGTATTTGCGGCGACATAGCCATGCGCTGCCGCAACTTCTCCAGCTCGTGGATATGCTTCAGGCAGAAGGTGGCGTAGATGCGTGTAAAGGCCTCTGCCTGTTTTTCAGGATCAGGCGTTGCCGGCGCAGAAAACGGAGTTCCCCCTTGCTGTTCTGGTTGTTGCTGGCGGAGCTGCTTCTGTAGGTATTGATCAAGTGCTGACTGAGCGTGCGCGGAAGCGGCAAAGGTTGTAATGAGGAGGAGGGAAATCAGTCGTTTCATCGTGCATTAAGCTTTCATTCACTAGGTCCGATCGTGCGCAGTTTGACGACGTTACCGGCATCGCCCGGCGCCAGCCGCTTCCGTTCAAAATCCGCTCAAAGGGTTGCCAACTGATGATGGTCAGGGTGACTTCTTTGATCCGCGCCCACATGGCTACATGGCGTGGAGGACATAGCCTCGCTGCTGAACAAGATAGTCACGGACGGTCGAATTGCCGCTGGCCATAATCACTAGGTTAGGGCCATGGTCGTAGAACGAGTATTCGGCGCCGGCTGGAACGTGCCTTCTGAGGACATCGAATAGAACCTCGATTCTGTCGCCGTTGCCCAGGAAGGCCGTTGGGCTAGTGTGGATAATCATGGCTTCAGGATAGTTCTCGATCCTGGCGTTAATGCTACACAGCGGTTCGATTGCTTCTACCAAACTGTCCCATTGAGTTGGAGGAGGGGGGCCAAGAAAATCGTCCATCATGTTTTCCTGCCATTCGTGGCCGTCCGGTGACCAGGATGGGCCCAGCTGGGGAGGAAACCCTGTGCGGCAGCATCCGACCTTGCGGGAGAAGTCGAAAACCGCATTGGGGTAGTCGTTGATGGTGAGCAATACCTTTTGATTGTCGTCCGACCAGTAGATTTTGGCGGTGTACGGCTTGTCCTCGGCCGTGGTCTGGTCCCATATAAGGCAACCGTCCTGAAAAGGTTGGACGCGAGAGCTATCGAGGGCGTAGAAGTAGCCGGTCTCTCCGTCGCTCTCGAGTACGGCAAGGTACGTGCCTTCAGGAGCCGGTCCGCGTAGGACAAACTCCGAGGAAATTTGAAAATCCTGCTGCGCGGCAAGCGCACCAACGATGCTGAAATGCTGCATAAGAGGCCTCTTTGGGATGGTCGCCATTTTCCGTGCTGGGTTTGCATGAGCAATGGCAAAACGTCGCCATAACAAGGGGGGTAGGCGGAGAAATGGATGCTCACGCCCTAATGCAGAAGTCAGTAACAGCTGACTTTGAAAATTGAGTTCGCTGGCCACAGCAGATTAAGTCGGCTCCTTCCTATACTTAGGCTCAGATACTTCATTAACCGAGAAAGGAGCATTTATGACCAGCGCTGCATCCCCGACCATTACCTACGATCAGCCCTCGAAGCGTTACTTCAAGGAATGCCTCGAGCGCCACCAGGCCGACACGCACGAGATTTACAAGCAGATCGCCTACAGGATTCCCGATCTGAAGGCGGAAAACTTCATCGGGATGATCGCCAGCCCCAACTACAAGCATGTCGTACCGATGGACAAGATTGGGGACTATGCGCGCGCGATCCCGACTATCGATGCCGGGATTCTCATGGCTCTGCGTCTCCAGGAGGGGGAAGTCGATCAGGAAGTTATGGGTGACGTGATGGAAACCATCGCTATGCCTACGCGGTTCCGTTCCGTTGCGGACGTGCTGATTGAGGAAGAGGACAAGTGGGGATGGCAGATCCCTGATCGTCTTAGTGAGGATGCAGCGACTGAGGTGCGTCGCCTGTTCGGCCGCATCCATTCGATTTGGCAGGCTGAAGAAGCTGCTGCATCGACGTAAGCGGCCCAGCGGAGGTTGCTCCATCCTCCGCGCCATCCGTGTGGCGGAAGGGCGGGTCGGCATCGTTCCTGTCGCGTTCAATTTCGCTTTTGCAAAACGCCAGATTTGTAAAAGCGAAATTGCGCATCCCTATGCCTTGGACCGATTCGGCTCCTCGCCTGATAATATGACGACATATTCAAGCCAAGCATTTGGGGGGAGAAAATGGCTGACTGTTATCTGTGTGGGGCATTCATCCCCCGCGGGCAAGGCTACCGCCGAAATGTCCAGACGGGGACTTCCCATCGGGTCTATTACGGACGACGCCCAGGAGGTTCCAGCGGCGTTCAATACGGGACGCGGACGGTCTGCCATACCTGCGCCAGAATCATGGAAGCGCAGAACGAGGGGAGCGGGCTGCGATCCTTCGCCTTCCTATGCGTTTGCGCCCTTCTGGTCTTTGTCGGAGTTCAGGCCTTCAAGGCGGATCATGCCATCCTCGGACTGATGCTGTTCGCGGCTGGGCCCGTCATCTGGGCCATCGTCGAGTCGAACATCAAGAAGCAGGCCGCCGAGCGGGTCTGGCAGGAGGAGAACCAGCCCTACGAGCCGCCGCAAGCTACCGCCATCCCAGCCATTTCTCCGAGCGCCGAAACCGAGGCCGAAGATCAGGACGACGGGCAGTCGGGAATCGAGGCGCTGCGCGGCTACTTCTCCGCAGGCGACTACCGCCTCGCATTTTCGGCAATCAAGGACGGCGAAAGCCTGACCGAGTGGTGCGAGCGCACCGCGGCAGCCTTCCCCGCCGAATCGACGATCAGCAAGCAGGAGATTTACGACCTGCTCATCTCCACCGTCCAATTCCGCAAGCCCAAGGCGGGCGAACCCGTTGCCGTCTGGTTCGACTACACGATAGAGGGGATTCGGGAGATCACGGCAAATGTCTCCATCGATCTCTTCGGCGAGGAATCGGGCAAGCAAAAGGGTGAATCGAACGCCAAATGGCTCAATCGGGTCGGGCCGATGTTCCTGAATGTGAAGGACGGCGAAAGCAAGGATGACGCAATTGAACTTCTGATCGAGATCGCGGACAAGACGCCGCCGAATAAGGGCGAAAGCGCCATGGCGTGGATCGACAGGGTTCGCCCGCAAATCGACGAGCGCAACGCCGAGAATGAAGCGGCCTAGGGCTGAGACGATGAAGAAATTCGACCTCAACATCGACAGGATGCTCGAAAACTGGGATGCGTTCCATGCCGTCCGCGAGATCATCGCCAACGCCCTCGACGAGCAGATGCTGACGGACACGCAGAAAATAGCCATCGCCCGCGACGGCGACGGCTTGTGGCGCATCCGAGACTTCGGGCGCGGACTCCGCCATGAGCATTTCACGATGAACGAGAATCAGGAAAAGCTCGAACTTCCTGGACTCATCGGAAAGTTCGGCGTGGGCTTGAAGGACGCTCTGGCCACCTTCGACCGACTTGGCATCGAAACCCGCATCCGCTCCAAGTTCTGCGATGTCTCCTTCGACCGTTCCGAGAAGCACGACTTCTCCGATGTCATCACGCTGCATGCCTGCATTTCCGATCCGTCCGATCACGCATTTGTTGGAACCGAATTCATCCTGAAAGGCTGCGCCGATGAGGACATCGAGAAGGCGAAGCGGCTGTTCCTGCGCTTCTCAGGCGAGGAGACGCTTGAACGGACCCAATACGGGGAAGTCCTGCGGAAGGCAGGCAAGGCCTCCTACATCTATATCAACGGCATCCGCGTCGCCGAGGAGGAGAATTTCCTGTTCTCCTACAACATCACTTCGCTGACTGCCGCGATCAAGAAGGCGCTCAACCGCGAGCGGACAAATGTCGGGCGTACAGCCTACTCGGACCGCGTGAAGTCCATCCTGCTCGCCTCATCCTCGGAAGCCGTCGCCAAGGCGCTCGTCGACGATCTCGGGAACTTCGGAAACGGAACGCTGCACGACGAGATGAAATGGACGGATGTCTCCGTGCATGCCTCGAAGATCACCAACGCCTCTGGAAATGTCCTGTTCCTGACCAACGAGGAGATCATGAATGCGCCGCGGTTCGTCGAGGAAGCGCGAGCCAACGGGCGGCAGATCATCACGATCCCCAGCACCGTCAAGGACAAGCTCTCGGGCCAGGTCGATACGGAAGGCAACGCCATCCAGGACTTGGGCAACTTCGTCTCCGAATGGAACGACAGCTTCGAGTTCAAGTTCGTCCCGCCCGACATGCTGGCGCAAGCCGAAAGGTTGGTCTTCGACATGACGGGCAGGATCGCTGGCCTCGTCGGCGGACTCCCGTCGCAGGTTCAGAAGGTGAAGATTTCCGAGACGATGCGGCCCGAGAAGGGCGGCGGCTTCTCGGAAGCCCGAGGGCTCTGGACAGGAACGGAGATCATCGTCAAGCGCAGCGAGCTCGCGTCCGCCGAAGGCTACGCCGCCGTTCTGCTTCACGAGATCGCGCACGCCCGCAGCGGAGAAACCGACATCACCATGGGCTTCGAGCAGGAGCTGACTGATTTGCTCGGGAAGGTGGCCAAAGAAGCGCTGCGGAAAGCCCCCGCTGATGCGGCACGGCAGCAAGAGCCTGCCAAGGCTCGTATTTCCGAGATTCCCGAAGCGTGGCAGCAGCCTCAGTCGGCTAGCCGCATGTCCGCTCCCCCCAAAAAGGCGGGATTCTGGGCTAGGCTCTTCGGCAGGGACTAGGACTGCTGCCTCATTTCACGCGGTATTGCTCAATCGTCCCTGCGGCGGTGCAAGCCTTAATTCGCGCAAGTCGGATTCTTGCAGGCGTTGTATTGGATTACGCCAGCCGGTGCGTCCGCCCTGTCCGACTGGAAATTGGCTGATCTGGTGACTGACAGCTCTGCCCGGCAAGTTGATATTGAGGATGTCTCCCGGAGGGAACGATCCCCCCTGGATGTATTGGCAGGACGTTTTCCCGATGTACAGCAGGACGTGCTTGACGTGTCGGTTCAAGCATCTCCGGATTGTGTGATCGGTGGCGTGGCTTGGCTTGTCCCAAGAGGATGGTCTCCGCGCTATGACGCGGCAGCAAGCACGCCCGCCAAAGTTGTCTGGGCTTCCTCGCTGGTTCGATCCCGAGCAGCTACTTCCGGAGGATCATCCTCTACGCAAAATCAGAGAGGGATTGGAGGTGGAACTGGCTTTGCAGGGCCCGACTTGGACAACCTAGTCAGGTGATGACAAAGCAGCCCTCCGACGGACATGCTTGCAGGTCTGGCGCTTGACCGAACCGAGCATTCCACCGCTAGATGCTGAATGGACGCAATTCAATGCGCTAGCTCACCGTCTTCTTGGGCAACCGATGCATTAATTTGGTTTTTCAGACCACAGGATGCAGCAAGTACTCTGTGCAAGCCATCGTTCTTGTACGGCGCCAGCTCGATGCTTTTGCAGAAGCGCCCATAGGTCGAAAAGAGGGGATGAGTCGGAAATTGAACGAAGGTATCCGGCGACCCCGGGCAACTGGGTTTTGTAGAGATCATGACGCGCCGTGGTCGCTGACTTTAGTACGTCCTCAAGCGCGTCAGCGGATGGTGCAAGCACCCCAACCAAGCGGGGGCATGTGCCCGCAATGTGAAGTCCCTTTGGGTCGATGTCGGTGAACGCGATCACGGGTTGACCCACTTCCCGGAGAAACGCAGATACGTTGTCCAGGCGACTTTCGGTTTTGTCTCCGCGGTAAAGAACTAAAGCATTTGAATAGCTACGGGGGAGATCTATTGGAATCAAATGAATTTGGTCGAAAACCTCATAGTTCTCAACGAGAATAATCGAGTCATGGCCGATGCTGTTTACGATCCTGCGCCAGTCTGCGTCGACATGACAGCCATCCGGCAGGCACAGGGTTTCCCCCGAAATATTGAGTGTTTTGCCCGGGAGTGCCTTGATCGAAACTCGTCCCGTTTTCAGTGCTCCTCCGCCGGCTTTTTCGTTCGGTGTTGAAGAGACCAACCTGGCGCTACGGGACATTTCATTCAGTGGGGCCGAGGTCGTTGAATAGCCGCGAGCTTGAAGAATTTCACGCATTTCACGGCGATCACGATCGCTAAGGTATAGGGTTTTTCCTTGGATACGGCCAAGGCCGAGATCGTCCTGGAGTCGCCTCGAAGTTGTGCCAACGGGAGTCGAGATAGCTTCCCGTTCCAGAATGCGTTGCATCAGTTGAGCCAATGTTTGATCAAGCATGCGTCAAAGTCTCCTCTGAGCCGCCAAGACATCATTGATCAGGACGTTCCCGTCGAATAGTGGGTGAGGGCGCTCTACCCTGCGAAGGCTCCAAAGGGCCGCGCGGCCTTCTCGCTCATCCTCGGAAAGAAGTCTGAGCAACCAGACATCTTCGCCGACACTTGAAGTCATCGACGGATGCTCAAGCCACCAACGCCGAGCGGATATCCAGTCGGGACTTTCTGCGGCCGCCGTGAAGAACGCACGAACGGCTTTCTTTAGCGGGGACTGGGCTACGACGACGACTGACTCTGTGGTCTCTTCGACGAGCTGGCCTGGCGGGCGGCGCTCGATGCGCAATTCGGCCGAAGCGGGAATGCCGGCAGCGATTTCTCGCAGTACGTCTTCTGATTCGGGTTGGGCAATGTTCGGGTGGCACGCCAGCGCCATCGGCGTCGCCAGCCCGACCCATTCGGGTGGTGAGGCAGCCTCGTCCCAATTCTTCGGAGTCCAGTCGGGATTCCGGTTGAGGTGCAGAGCAAAGGAGCGGACGAGCCGGGCCCGGTCCTCGATCTTGCGGAACTCGAACAGGTATTGCTGGAGCTGCTGCAGGACTGCCTTAAGTTTTTCACGGAAGGTCGGTATGCGGTCCTCAAGGAGTGCGCGGAAGGAAAGCGTCAGGTCCTCGTTGCCGGCCAGCTGGTCGGCAAAGTCCGCGAAGTGGAAATTTTCCAGGAGGTTGACCAGTTTGCTGGTGCGGTCCTGATAGTGGAGATTCTGCCGACGCTTTTCAGCGATAGTCGACACCGCAGCGAATTTGGTGGCCACCATCGCGTGCAGGATGGTCAGTTCATCATCAATGGAATCGGCGATGTCCGAAATCGCCTCGCGGATGGCCATCTCATACTGTTCGGCTGACGCATCCCGTCCGTCCTGAAGGGCGAGCGAGTGTTCGACAAGCAATTTCTCAAGGCTGGAGAAATATCCGCCGACGTTGGCGCCAATGGCAAACAGCCGTTCGGTGCTGAGAGCGGTGTTCAGAAACTGACGGAAGGAAGAGCGAAGCTGGAAGGTGTCGCGGATATCAGGGGAGAGCAGACGAATCTGCCGGAGCAGTTCAATGTCCGAGGCGTTCTCGTCGGTCTTGACGACCCGGGTG
>Ga0073899_10005025_pt1 | contig 11566 bp, 12 predicted proteins | sample KloWWTmetaKNB5Ph_FD_88975 | JGI IMG/M metagenome (GOLD analysis project Ga0073899, IMG submission 88975) | Active sludge microbial communities from Klosterneuburg, Austria, studying microevolution and ecology of nitrifiers - Klosterneuburg... | ecosystem: Engineered > WWTP > Aerobic digester >...
CGCCCGCGTGTTCATTGAACGGGATGCCCCTCGCCATGGCGCGGCGCTCGCCTTTTACACCATCTTTTCGCTCGCTCCCCTGCTCGTGGTGGTCACCGCCGGCATCGCAGTGCTGCTGGGGACGACATCGGCACAAAACACGATCGCCGAATACCTGGAACGGGTGCTCGGCGTGGAAGAGGCGCGGGTGATCGTGGCGATGATGCGACATGCGGTTGAACGTCTTCAGTCGAGCGGCATGGCGGCCTGGGTGGCGATGGGCAGCACGCTTCTGGGGGCCAGCGTCACCTTCCTCGAACTCAAGGCCGCCCTGGCGTCGATCTGGGGCACCCGCCCGGCATCCGGCTCAGGGGCCAGGGAGATGATCACCGGGCGCCTGAGCGGACTGGCCCTCGCCCTCGGCATCGGCTTCCTGCTCGGCGTCACCATGCTGGCCGAAGCCGCCCTTCGTGCCGCGGTGGCCTGGGTGGGCGAGGATCTTCCCGGATTCGACCTGATGGCCGGATTCATCAATCTCTTCGTCGTGAATGCATTCAGCACCCTCCTGTTTGCGACCCTGCTGTCCAGGCTTGCCCCGGACGGCATCGGCTGGCGCGACGCAATTCCCGCCGCGCTCGTCGTCACCGTGCTATTCGCCCTCGGCCGCTACCTGATCGCGGCCTACCTCACCCATGCGGGCGTCACCTCCGCCTATGGCGCGGCCGGTTCGTTCGCCGCAATCCTGGTGTGGTGTTATGCCTCGGCCCAGATCTTCCTTTATGGAGCCTGCGTCATGTACGTGCAAAGGCAACGTGCCTCGCCCGAACTCTCGAAGGAGCTCACAGCATGAAATGCATCGATGTGGATGTGGCCATTGTCGGAGCAGGCTCGGCCGGCATGAGTGCCTACAAGGCGGCGCGTGCCCATACCGACAAGCTGGTGGTGATCGAACAAGGCCCCTATGGCACCACCTGCGCGCGGGTGGGCTGCATGCCGAGCAAGCTCCTGATCGCCGCGGCGGGCACCGCACACGTGATCGATGGCAGTGCCGGATTTGGCATTGAAGTGGCCGGTCGCAGGATTGACGGCGCCGCGGTTATGGCGCGGGTCCGTCGCGAACGCGACCGTTTCGTGGGCTTTGTGCTCGATACGGTGGACGGCTGGCCCGAAGCGCACCGACTCCAGGGCCGGGCTCGATTCCTGGCACCCGGTGTGCTCTGCGTGAACGACGACTTGCGTGTCAACGCGGCGCGCATCGTCATCGCCACGGGCGCGACACCGAACATTCCAGCGGGCTGGCGAGATCGACTGGGTGACCGTCTGATCGTCAACGACGATGTCTTCGAATGGACGACACTGCCCGACTCCGTGGCGGTGGTGGGGACCGGTGTGGTCGGTCTCGAGCTGGCCCAAGCGCTGCATCGCCTTGGGGTAAGGGTCCGCCTGTTCGGCCGCGGTGGCCGGGCCGGCCCCTTGACCGATCCGGTGATGCAGTCCGCCGTCAAGGCATGGCTACAGACCACACTACCCTATAGCGGCAATGCCTCCGATCTCGACGCGCGCCGTGAGGGCGAGGGGATCGTCGTGGAATGGCGGGATGAACGTCAGGCCCCTCACCGGGAGCACTTCGATTACCTGCTGGCCGCAGCGGGTCGGCGGCCAGCCCTCTCCGGGCTCGACCTGGACAAGGCGGACATTCCGCTCGACGACAAGGGCATTCCCCGGTTCGATCGCGACACCTGCCGGATCAGCGATACGCCCGTATTCATCGCGGGAGATGCGGACAATGATCGCCCCCTTCTCCACGAGGCCGCGGACGATGGCCGCATCGCCGGCCGCAACGCCGGACGCTATCCCGACGTTCGCGCGGAGACCCGCCGGACCCCGTTGAACATCGTCTTCACCGACCCGCAGATGGCCATGGCAGGAGCGAGCCACGGGGAACTGACCAGCAGCGGCGTAGCGTTTGCCTGGGGCGAGGCGTCCTTCGCCGACCAGGGCCGTGCCCGGGTGATGGGTCGCAACCAGGGGGTCATTCGCGTTTATGGTGATCGGGCAGACGGCCGAATACTGGGAGCCGAGCTTTTCGGGCCGGACGTGGAACACCTGGCGCATCTGCTCGCATGGTCGATCCAGCGCGGCGATCGGGTCAGCGACGCGCTGGCCTGCCCGTTCTATCACCCGGTACTCGAAGAAGGCCTGCGCTCCGCCTTGCAGGGTCTTGCCCGGGCGCTGCGTGACCAAGCGGGCGGATCGCCGCCCTGACTCCGGGCTGCCGCCCCTGCACGACATGACAGGCACGGGGCGTCAGACAAATCCCACACTGCATTCGGCTCTCGCCGACTCGCAGGCAAACCCGGGTCGGATACAGTTGAATCATGCAGAAGCGGCAACGGACTTCAGCGACCCGAGCCCCGAATTGAAATCCAGTTTATTGGAGGAGCACACCATGAAGCGAGTCCAGATCGAGTTTCCAACCCGTACACCCCGCGTTGGGCGCCGCACCGAAACAGCCGCCAGCTGGAATGAATGGATCGACGACGAAACCGACATCCGCAAACTCCGCATCGGGCGCAAGCTCGACAAGGTACGCCGGGCTGTTGCCAACCAATCCAACGAGAGTCCGCGCTGACTACTGAATTTTCAAGGAGAACATCATGCTCCACTACGCCGTTGTGTTTTTCATCATCGCCCTGATTGCAGCCGTGTTCGGCTTTGGCGGCATTGCCGCGGGCGCAGTCGAGATCGCCAAGATCCTGTTCTTCGTCTTCCTCATCCTGGCGGTGGTCAGCTTCGTGGTCAACGCCCTGCGCGGGAAGACCTGACCCAGGCACCCGCCGGAGCGGGCATGCAGCCTTCACCTTGTGCCCGCCCGGCGCTTCACCCGAGGTACGATAATCGCCACTGACTCGGGCCCGCCGGCTTGCCGGCCTGGCCACCTTCCCCCTGGTGAGGAACCTCGCCTGAAACCACGCCCATGGATGCCGACAATTTCTCGATCCGCCAGCAACTCAGCCGGCTGATCCCCCACAGCTTCTGGTCCATCCTGCTGATCGTGACAGGCTGCGTGGTCGTGTCCACGCTCCTTGTCTTCGGCCGACTCCACTCCGAGTTCGCCAGCGAAGCCATGCGCAGCACCCAGACGTTCAAGACCCAGATCGACCGCCTCAGCTCCCTGCTGGTGCTGGTGCTGGATGCGGAAACGAGCGTTCGCGGCTATCTGCTCACCGATCTCAATCAGGCCTATCTCCAGCCCTACGAGTCCAGCGAGCGCACGATCCAAGGGCTGCTTGACGCCATCAACGGCGATTTTCCGGAAGGCAGCACCGACCGCAGCGAATTCGAAATGCTCATCGGGCTCATCGACGCCAAGCGCCAGGTTCTGGCAACAGCCGTGCGGGAAGGCAGGGTCACTTCCGTCATTCCCCCCGGTCAAAGCGGCATGGGCAAGATCTACATGGACCAGATCCGCGTTTCGATCACCCGCCTGCGCGAGCGCCTGGAGGAGCGCAACCAGCATCTGGTCGTGGAGACGGCGAAGCGTCTCAACGATACCCAGCAGACAATCACGATTCTTGCCCTGGGCGCGCTGGGCCTGATCATCGCGCTGTTCGCCGTTCAGCAGCGCCAGGCCGTTTTGCGCGCGCGCATCGCCGAACTCCTTGCACACGAAAATGACGTGCTTGAATCGACGGTGGTCCAGCGCACGCAGGAACTGTCTGACCTCGCCAGCTACCTCACCGACGCCCGGGAAGCCGAAAAGGCGCGTCTGGCCCGGGAGATGCACGACGAGCTGGGAGCGCTCCTGACGGCGGCCAAGATGGATACAAGCTGGCTGCTGCGCAGCCTGGGCAAAGACATCAGCCCTGATATCCAGGCCCGCTTCCGCCGTCTCATCGACACCATCGGCTCGGGCATCACCTTGAAGCGGCGCATCATCGACGATCTCCGCCCGCCGCTGCTCCAGGGGCTGGGGCTCGTGGAAGCCTTGCGTGCGATGACCGACGATCTGGGCAGCGAGTATTCGATCACGCTCAAACTGCCCGACCAGGATATCCATTGCCCGGAACAGCAGGGCCTCGCCCTGTTCCGGATTGCCCAGGAGGCCGTGACCAATATCCGGAAGTATGCCAAGGCCCGCCAGCTCGAACTGGGCCTGGAGGCTCAGGGCGGGGAAATCCATTTATGGATAGTCGACGATGGCTGCGGCTTTGACACGACAAGCCCCAAGCTGAATCGGCACGGCCTGGCGGGCATGAAGCATCGGGTTCAGATGTTCGGAGGGCGGTTTACCATGGTCTCTGCCCCGGGATCGGGCACACGCATCGACGCCCGCATGCCCCTCCTGAGCGCGCCCCCGCCGCCCGAATCAATCCACCATGAGCCCGTGGCGTAAGGCGTAGGCGGCCAGCTCCGCGTTGCTCGTCACATCAATCTTCTCAAGCAGGCGCGAACGATAGGTGCTGACCGTCTTGACGCTGAGATTGAGCACTTCGGCAATGCCGGAAACCGATTCACCCTTGGCAAGCCTGAGGAATACCTGCAACTCGCGTTCGGACAGACTCTCGTGGGGCAAAGATGAGCCGACGCCGGCCAGATCATCGGCCATGAGTTCGGCAGTCCGCGCCGAAACATAGCGCCGCCCCTGGGCAACCGTGCGGATGGCCTTGATCAGTTCATCGCGCTCGCAGTCCTTGCACAGGTAGCCGTTGGCCCCGTTGCGGATCATCGGCAGCGCATAGCGTTCTTCCGGAAAACCGCTGAGCACCAGCACCTTGAGGGATTCGTAGCGCTGGCGCACGGCGCGCAGCACATCGACACCGCTTTGCCCTGGCAATGACAGATCGAGCAAGAGCACATCGCAGGGCGTGTCGCGCAGAAGCTGCAGGGCTTCCTCACCACTGGCGGCCTCGAATTCGACCCGTATACCCAGTTCATCCGCGAGCATTTCCCGGAACCCCGCCCGCACGATCTTGTGATCATCCACGATGGCCAGATGCAACATATGTGTTCTCCAGGATTAGTCACGCCCATTCTATCGGACGGCCCGCATGCTGCCCGTATTCGCCGTCTGACATTGATGCAGGAATCGTCCTACATACCCGCCCCGGCATGCCCGCTTTTACCGTGTGATCTCCCCAAGCAGCACACCCGCACTCCGGAGGCAATCCATGGCGCGCGCGCCACCCCATCAAGGCCCAATGATGGAGGGGCCATCCCGGCTGTGGCAGGCCATCGTTGACGCGCTCGCCAGCCACGGGCGGGGCAAGCTGCAACACTGCCGTCGCGGCATATCGCCATCATCAAATCGTGATCGGCAAGGGGCATCAAGGCAGTTCAAAGGTGGCGCTGAGCCGGAATGCACGGTGCGTCGAATCAAAGTCCCTCTGTTCGAGCACCCGCCGCTCGGCGCCCTGAAAGCGGTCGATGCGCAGCACATTCACCGAGTTGGGCCACCCCCGTCGCGTGCGCCCCGAAACCGCCGTGCCCGCCACCGCAACCCAGCACCTCCGCGCACTGGGGCCATATCGAACGGCCAGGGCGCGACACAAGGGCAGGTGGACATGCCCCGACATCACCAGATCGGCACCGGCACTGGCCCATGCCGACACCGCGTCCGCCGCGCCCAGGACGATATCGCCCGGGTCCAGCCCATCGCTCACATCAACCGGATGATGGACCACCACAACCCGCATCGCTGTATGCCCCGCGCGACGGAGGCGCTGTGCTACTGCGTCAACCTGCACCGCCGCCAGGCTGCCCTGCTTGTGCCGCCAGGGGCGGACACTATTGACGCCAGTGATGAACAGATCGGGAAGACTGCAGGAGGGCTCCAGTAGCGGACCGCAACTGGCCGCATACGCGCTGAAGGGCCGGGTGAGGCGGGCGACGAGGTCGAACAGCGGAATGTCATGGTTGCCGGGCACCACCAGGCACGACGCCGGCAACAGGCGCGCCACAAACGCCCGAAATGCGGCGAACTCGGATTCACGTGCCCGCTGGGTCAGATCACCCGACAGCACGATCAGATCGGGTTTGAGCTGGGCGGCAAGATCCACCAGGGCCTCCACCACTTCGGATCGCTCCGTGCCGAAATGGGTGTCGGAAACCTGCAGGACAACGCTCACGGGTGCACCACCTCCATAGGGCGGCCCGGCGCAAGCAGCCACAGGGGCGTAGGCGAGACATCAAAGACCAGCGGGCTGCGCATGCGAAACTGCTCGCCATCCATCGCGACTCTCACCGTTCTGCGTCGCCACCAGCCCCCTGGCGCCACTTTCAGATGGCGGAACACCACACGCTCGACCTCATCTGCGCCGCCCAGCCTGCCCAATGCCCCCTGCACGGCGAGCCGGACCAGCCCCAGACGCCCCATCGGGCGCAGGATCAGGCCCAGCAGCTGCCCTTCATCGACAACAGAGGCTTCGGGCAAGCCAATGTGTTCGAGCTGAAGGCGGTTGTTTCCGACGAATACCGTGGACGCCAGCATCACCTGCTCCTGATCGCCCACCTTCAGGTGCAGGCGATGAAGCCGGTGTTGCCCGAGGAGTGTGAGCAGCGCTGCCCCCCACGCCGCCGGGCGGCTGCGCCCCCATTGCTGCTTGAATGCCTCCCTGTCCTCCAGCAACTGGGGATAGAGCCCGAAACTGGCATTCACCAGAAAGATGCGGCCGTTAACCTGTCCGACCTGAATCGGGCGCAGCTCGCCTTGCAGCACCGAATGCACAGCCGCCAGGGGCTCCTCGGGGAAGCCGTGGCTACGACCGAAGTAATTGAAGGTGCCGCCCGGCACCGCCGAAAACGCGGCGCCAGCCCTGACGGCCGCCGCCGCCACCGCACTGAGCGTTCCGTCCCCCCCCACGCCCACCAGAATACCGCGGCGCTCCCTGGCCTGACGCGCGGCCTGTTCGGCAATGCCCGGGATCTCCTCGGCGTGGGAAACCAGCCGTATGCTGCCCTGAATGCCCGCCTCGGTCAGCGCATCGCGAATGAGGCCGGCAATCGCTTCACCCTCCTGGCGACCCGACGCGGCATTGATCACGACCACCCATGGCGGGCGGGCATCAAGCGGAGGTCGCGCCGTGGTGGCCATGATTCAATGACGCACGGTCGGGGGAAAGTGCCCCAACAGGAAAGGATGGGCGGATTCGTAGCCCAGCATGCCCACCTGCACATCCCTCGCGAACTCGATGTGTGAGCGCCCGCGCCCAGACTTGAAGTAACGGAAAAAATAGTCGTACATGTCGCTGCTCCCATGGAGAAATGCCGCCCGGACGAGACGGCCATAAGGCCATGATAGGAGCCCACCGAACGTCGAGATGTGGGCAGAACCCCATACAAACTGTAGGAAACGGCCGACAGACACTGGACAGTTCAAGCTTTAAGCTGAAAGCAGATGTAACGGTGGCCACCTTTGTGGTCGCCTCCAATCGACTAAGGCTGCCTCGCCGATCCGACCACGTTCAATTGCTCCGTACCATGTCGTCATCCAAACCACCGATCTCAACGGTCATCGTCGAAGACAATCCCGCCCTTCTGGAGTTGCTCACCGGGATGTTGGACGGTATCGACGGCATCCGCATCGTGGGATCGGCGGCAAGCGAAGCCGATGCCATCGCCCTGATCCATGCAACCCGCCCCCAGCTCGCCATTGTGGACCTCGAACTCCGCGAGGGAACCGGACTGAGGGTATTGAGCGCCATCCAGAGCACGCCGAGCGAATCAGGATCGACTCGCGCGGTGGTTTTTTCGAATCACGCCCATCCGGTTGTTCGCTCCCGTTGCCTCGCCCTCGGGGCCGAAGCGTTTTTCGACAAATCATTCCAGATGGATGAACTGCTGGAGTTCGTTAACGGGGTGTCCGGCACGTCGACCTAACGCCCCAAAAGGCCCAGGCCTAGGGCTGATCGCCCCGGCCGGGCATCTCGGCCCGGCATGTCATCCGGCCCGCACGGGCTCGCAAATGGCCGACCTGTTTCGTTTTCGGAAGACATAAAAAAGGCGCGGCGCCCCCCTCTTCCGCGTCAGGGCAACCCGCTTTACGGACGGATCAGAATGTCATTGCGGACCAAACGCTCACCGGGGGTTCCACGGGCCAGCTCAACTGCCCGCCAGAACGACCGCCGACACACTGAGGGCGATGGTCAGGCCATTGAGGGGCAGCGCCCGCAGGACGGGCTGCAGCGCCAGCCCGCCCCGCCAGCGGCTGGTTGCGGGTGCGCTCCACGTGGCCGTCGAAGTCCTTGTCAGCTTAATCGTTGATCACGCGGCCGGCCAAGCGCCGGAAGATGTTCAAGGACGTCATGGCGCGAGGGACCCGATCTCGGGCAAGAAAATTTCAGTAATCAGCAACGGAGACCCCTTGCGACGGAAGGCCGAACGGCGCGCCCACAGGAGGGACAGATCGACACGACCGGTGGCACGCGCCGCGTGGTGCCAGCGGGAGTCGCGGGCGTCCAGGCGCGCGGCCTCCAAGGGAGAACGCCGCACTCGGGGGTCGTTGAACAGCACGTTGGCCAACGGCCGCCCACCCAACCCATGCAATAGATGCCAAGCGGCCGGAATGGACGTCGTAGGCACCAACGAGCGGGCGAACACTACCGGCACGCCATCGGCGACCAACAGGACTTCGCGGATCCAAAGGTCACCATGATGTGCCACACCGAGCGCCGCCCGTTCGTCGGGCATCACCCGCCCCTTGCCCTGACTCACCACCTGCAGGGAGAAGCGCCCGCAGCGGGAACGGATCCGGGCGGTCAATGAACTGTCGTCGGTGAGCCACCCGCGCATGGAGCGGGGGGCTTGCCAGGCGGCAATGCGGAAGGGGTCACGGCCCGGAAAGTGGGCGAGGGTCATGGAATGCGGAGCTTGAAGCAGGCGGGCCGTATTGTAGGTTCTAGCCGCCGCGGGAGGAAGGCTGGTGAAGCCGGACGCCCCCTGACGACAGGAACGACCCAGACCGCGCGCTTCTCGTTTGACCTACCGGAATGAGAACAGCCGGGGGCTACTCGTTGAAGAGGTTCACGAACGGCCAGCGAGCCTGCGAAGAAAATCGGAGAAACCACTCATTTCCGATTCGAACTCCAGAGGATGGATATCCTCCCCATCCAGGAAGCGGCTGAGATAATACCGGCGCCCCTCATCAGCCCGATCCAGGAGGCCTGGCAGGCACGTGGTGGCAGAAATGACGCCTAGATCCGCCAGCAGACGATGGGCCCCGGTATCAAAGTTGCCACTGGGGTAGCAGTAATGGAGAGCCTCTGGCAACCCGGAATTACGGATCTCGACCCGGCAGGCCTCAAGATCCGCCTTGAGCACTTCCGGCTGACCTGCGGGGTAGTGATGGGCGTGGCCATGCAATTCAATGGACCATCCCTCCGCCGCCAATTTCAATAGTTCATCCTGGCTGACAAAAGAAAAGCGCCGGGAGGCAAGATCCAACTCGGCGGCAGAAACACCGAATTGAGTTCCAAGCATTTCAAGCTTCTCGCCCACCGAACCCTGGCCGCTCCCCTCTTGCAGCCATTCCAGCGCAGCACTGGACAGGCGGCCCCTGTCAATTTTGTCAGCCAGATCATGTGCGCCATCAAGCCGGTCATCAATACCCTGGATGACAACCCGACGGCCACCCGCTTTCCAAAAAAGGTAACTCAGAGCGACATCAGGATTAGGCTGACCAGAAGAAAAGTAACTGGTGCACAGATAGAGGGTCGCCGGCACCCCATGCCGTGCGATGACGGGATGAAGTTCTTTGTAAGTCGAGTACCAACCATCATCAAAAGTCAGTACCGTGGGTAGCCGTGGGCGAGGGGCGTCACTACCGAGGAGGCTAACCCCGCTCTCCAGGGAAAGAATGGAAAAGCCTTTGTCGCAGAGCCACTGTAGGCGGTCATTGAGGAAGTCAGCACGACAAAAAAGCAGCGAATTGAAACAATGCTCATCGCCGAGGCTCCCCCCGTGGTAGCACAGGATCCGGACTTTAGAGCGCGTCAGGTAACGAAACAAATGGAACAAACCTGCCAAACGGGCAGCGCGCAAAATAGAAAGCTTGATGGTTTTCATGCGTTAGCAGGCACCGAGACGTGCCAAGAAAAACGGAAAAACTGCTCTGGCATCAATTGACGTCCCGAGAATGAAAAAGCGAGCAAAAGCATATCGGCATCCCGCCATACACATGCGCTCAAACGCTCCGGGTCTGCTAGCGCCTATTCAGCCCATCCCCCGGGATTGCGCTCAGCCCAGCTCATTTGCTGCTGGCGCCCCCAGGCCAGCATGTAGCTTGTGGGCATGTACTTACCCTCCTCGTAGAGCTTCCTGCGGCTGGGCGAAGTGGAAATGGCATTTCCGATGGCACCGCCGCCGGCCTCGACAAAGAATAGCTCGGCGCCTCCCAGCACCGGTATCCTGCGCAGATAGTCCAGACGGGGACTGAGCTCCTCCACCACCGGATCATAAAACCAGCTACTCCCGAACATCCCAAGCAAATCTGGCCGGATCCGATAAAGATCAGCACAACAGCGATAACATTCGTTCCAGCCCTCTTCGTTGAAGTCTTCCAGGTTGGACAGGTGGGTATGGATCTGAATGTAGGGCTTGAACCCGCCCAACCGAGTGAATTTCAGAGCGATCGCCGGAATTTTAGCAAGCCCTTGCCGGAACAGGAGCGAGCGAGGAATGCCGCAGCGTGTATCAAGCAATTGGGCCGCAGCGGCATATAGCCGCAAAGTGACGAGGCCAACGTCCTTCAGAAACAGATCGCTGTCAATATCGAACCAATCGGCATCCTCCGCGATGGCGGCCGCAATACGCCGCAACTGCTTCGAATGATGATGAACGATGCGTGGCGGCAAGGCCTCAAGTCGGCCAGAAGTGATCAGCTCGGCAATCCCCTGACCGAGAACTGCACGCAGAAACAGCCGAAGTGCATCACGCCCCCCCAACGCCTCGACCTGTGCGAGCACGCTGCGCACCGGGTCAGGAACGTGGCGATAGTGATCAAAATCCCCGACTGTTGCGAAGTCAGCGATGACACCAGCCACGGATATCCCATCAGGAAGGCGGCCCAAAGCCCCGGCAGCCCTGGATGCGTTGTATCCAGCTTCCTCGGCGAGGATCATCAATGCAGGATGCGGCATAGCGTTTTCTTCTCACTCAGGACGATCAATGGGTTATTGAAGTATGGCATATCGACCGGCACGCCTCGTGATCGCAGTGATTGATCTCAAACCCGCAGAGAGCGGCGATGCGGGATTGTTCACGATGCCCACCCTTTCAACACTGAAACAGGCGTAAATCCATGTTTCTTGCGGGCGCGTATCAGGCCTTGAGCAGCGACGCCCGCCCGCCGAACCAGCGCATCGTAACCACGTCCGCCACCCGCGGTGCATCGCGCAGAATTTCCTCGGCCAGGTCACGGGCGATGTCCACCAGCACCGCGTCTTCTTCCAGGTCGGCATAGCGCAGCAGGGGCACCCCACTCTGGCGGGCGCCGATGAACTCGCCGGGGCCACGGATGCGCAGGTCTTCCCGGGCGATGATGAAGCCGTCTGTGTGCTCGTAGATGGCCTTCAGGCGCTCCCGCCCGGTC
>Ga0073899_10005026_pt1 | contig 11565 bp, 13 predicted proteins | sample KloWWTmetaKNB5Ph_FD_88975 | JGI IMG/M metagenome (GOLD analysis project Ga0073899, IMG submission 88975) | Active sludge microbial communities from Klosterneuburg, Austria, studying microevolution and ecology of nitrifiers - Klosterneuburg... | ecosystem: Engineered > WWTP > Aerobic digester >...
GGCACGCGGGTCGTCGCACAACTGCCAGTCGTCGATCACGATCAGTGCGGCTGAGGGGCCGCTGGCATCGAGTGCCAGCGCTAACGCATCAGCCAGACCGGCCAAGTCATGTCCTTGGGCCGCCTGCGCCACCAGCACTGGCGGGGCGACGCGCCACGGCAAATCGAACTTCTCGAGCGCCGCGATCAGTGCCTCGACGAGCAGCCCCAGGCCATCGCGCGCGTCAACGCTGACCCACGCCGAAGCGCCTCCGGGCCACTGAAGGGCCAGTTCGGCAAGTACGCTGGTCTTGCCGCAACCGGCCGGCGCACACACGAGAGCCAGCCGATGCTCTGCCAACGCGGCGTGCATACGCGCGCACAACGCGGGCCGCGGCAACTGGGCACCGGCACCACGCGGGATCTGGGTCTTCGATCGGCGGAGCACCATGACGGCCGATTGTGCGTGGTTCGCACTGCCGCTTCATCGTGAGGCGCGCCCGCTACCACCCAGCAGCGTCGCGACTTCCTGCTGTTCAACCCGAGGACGCTGCCCGTAGCGATCGGACTTCACCGCAAGGTCGAACGGGCGCCGTCCCGTGCGGTCCCGGGCGTTCGGGTCGAGGCCATGGGCCACGAGCCATCGGATCTGCGCCACACGCGCGAATGGCGCGGCCAGGTGCAAGGCCGTGCTGCCTTCGTCATCGGTTGCGCGGATGTTGGCGCCATGCTTGGCCAGCAGCTCCATCGCCGCGACGTTGCCGTAGAACGCGGCTTCGAGGAACGGCGTTTGGCCGGAACCGCTGCGCGCCTCGAGCGGGGCACCGAACTCGATCAGACCGCCCAGGAGATCGAGCGTGGCCGCGCGCTGGACGGCCAGGTGCATTGCCGTGCGACCGTCGGCCCCGCGGGCCGCGGCATGGGCCGGCGTCACGGCATCCATCAGGCGGGTCAGATGGCGGACGTCGTCATCGGTCGCATTGCCAGCCAGCAGAACCAGCAGCGCGTCCTCGGGCAGCGGCACGCCCGCGCCCAGCATATGGTCGGCCACCGGCAGCAAATGGCGCTCGCCCAGCACATGCGACATGGGTGCCTGCCCCGCGCGGTCGCGCACCTGCGCCTTCGCCCCGCGCGCCACCAGCAGGTCGAACACGGCAATCAGCCGCTGCGCGGCGTCGCTGTCGCTGCGGTAGTGGGCGCTGGCCATGGCCTCGGCCAGCGGTGTGCGACCGGCGTCGTTGCGCGCGTCCACGGGCGCGCCGGCATCAAGCAGGCGCCGCAGCACATCGATGTCACCCCAGGTCACCGCCGCTGTGTGCAGTACCGTCGTTCCGAGCCACGACGCCACCTTCAGATCCGGGCGCCTGGCCAGAAGAGCTTTCAACCCGGTGGCATCGCGGCGCATCAGGGCTTCGCTCACCGCCGCTGCTGGCGTGGCTGCCTCGCGACGCATCGCGTCGAGCCTGGCATCGGCCGCCGCCTGGGCGCGCGCAGCCTCCTCGCGCTGCCGCGCACTCTCAGCTTGCGCCCACTGGTCGAGGTACGCCCGCACGCTGCCCCGGTCCGACTGCGCCAGGGGCTGCAAAACGACGGTGGTCCCGGCCACTTTCCATGTCAGTGCGCGATGGCGCGACACCCCGCCTACCCGGCTGTGGCGCTCGTATTCCTCGGTCTCGGCGGGCGGGCCGTACTGCGCCTCGAAGTGCTGCTGCACGCGCGTGAAGTCTTCCGGGCGGAACTCGAGTTCGATCTCGACGACGCGCCCCTGCGCTTCAGTCAGGTAGTGCACGCTCAAGCTTGGCGACACCGACTGCAACCGGCGCGGCAATGCCACAGTGTGCTCACCACGCGGGCCCTGGCGCGAGCACGGCTGAGCGGCGTCGGTCCAGCGCGTGTCGGCTCCCGCGCAGGGGCGCAGCTGCGCCTCGAGCGGCTCGCCCAACCGGATGCCAAGGAAGATCGGCGCCGTGGCGCCGGGGCCGGCCTGTGCACACATGCTCGACACTCCGATCAGGAAACACAATGCAGCCTTGCCGCCGTACATGAACAGCCTCGCCATCTGCAGATCGCCATCGGCCCACGCGCGCCTCACGGGTGCGGTGGGAGCCGCCCGATCTTACGCAGCCGGCCCGCACCGACAGGAGGATCACCATGAAAGTACTGCTGCTCACGGTGCTCGGGGCGCTCGTCGTCGCCGCCGCTGTTGCCGCCATCTGGCTGAAGCTGCGCGAGCCGACCCCACAGGAAAAGCTGGCGGCGCTGGAACAGGAAGTGAGCCCCAGCGGCGGCATCGTCCTGCGCCAGGAACTCCAGGGCCAGCCCAAGGCATTCCTGCTGCAAGACTGCAAGCTGTACATGCTGGACGCCAGCGGACCCGGCAAGGTGACCCGCACCCAGGTGCTACAGCCTGGCTTCTATCCGTGGTTCACCGCATGCACCGGGCAATCGATCCGCTTCGAGGCAGGCTATCTGCGGGTGGAACTCAGCAACATGGCCTTCGGTGCCGGCGGCGGCAACCTCAGCGGCGGCTCCTATCGCAGCCTCGACGGCCTGGCCTGGGAAAAGCACACGGCCAAGGGCTGGCTGGCTGTCGACGAAGCACAGGATTAGGCATGAGCGGATTGAACTACCGCGGCTTCGACCATGCCGCGCTGGCTGTAGCCCTCGCTGTACTGGCAAGCTCAAGCTCGACTGCTGCACCGCGCGCGCACGATGGCACCGAACCCATTGCCCGCCCCAGTGGGCTGACGCCCATACGCTGGATCGTCATCGAGGAAAACGCTGCCAAGGCCAAATCCGCCGCCGCTGGCGTTGACTGCACGAAGTTCGTGCTGACGCAGGCGCAGGCGGCGCGGCACCTGCGTCGGGCTCGACGAATCGACGAACACGACTTCAACCACATGATCACGTGGCTGCCCTGCTACGCGGCGGGGCGCGTCGGCTTCACGAGCGGAAGCCATGCGTCCTGGTCGATCCGCGAGGACGGTGCCGCCTGGCTGCGCTTCGACAGCGGCGATGAAGTGTTCCTCTACTGCCCGCATTGCCCACTGCCACGCACCGGGTCTTGGCTCGTTGACTGATCGCGAGTGATTGGACTCGTCTCGCGACCCGGAACCGTCTGGCGCAACCCGGCCGAGCCCGGCGCTCACGGCGGGCCATTCGATAACGACGACCAACAGGCTCTCGCAAGCGGTCATGTCGACACGGTCTGCCGCATCACCTCGCGCAGCCAGACCTGGGCCGCGTCGGCGTGGGCGCGCACATGCCAGGCCAAGGCGATCGAGAAGCCCGGCACCTCCAGCGGCACGGGTAGCGCCACCAGCGGGCCGGCCCAGCGCCGCGCCAGACGCGCGGGCACGGTGGCGTTGATGTCAGACGAGCGGCTGACGTTGGCCGCTTACGTCGGTCAGTCTTTCGCTCGGAGCAGTTCAACGCTACATTCCGTATGCGTGAGGCTCCCGTGGGAGGCTGTTGTGCGTAAGAACCTGTTCGTGATTGCGCTACTGGCGTTTGCTTCCACGGGTCACGCCGGCCCGCGGGAGGACGCCCTCCGTGTGGTTGAGCAGTGGTCGAAAGCATTTGCTGACGCAGATGTCGACGGGATCACCGGGCTCTACTCCTCGAACGCCCTCTTCTATGGAACGCTCGACAAGTCGCTGACAACTCAGCCAGCCGACATCAGGAAGTACTTCGAACGGGCTCTGTTCAGCGGCCGTCCTCGGACCGCCGTGCTGCGCGAGCACTCGGTCAGTGTGCTCTCTGACGAGGTTGTGGTGATTGCGGGTCTGGACACGGTTACCGGCACCCGAGATGGGCAGGTCGTCAGCGCCCCCGGACGTGTCAGCTTCGTGATCCAGAAGCAACCAGCCGGCTGGAAGATCGTTCACTTCCACAGGTCTCCTGTGCCGAACTGACCGATGGGTACCTGCGCGGGTGCTGCCCAATGTCGATAGGCGGCAAGCGCATCCTGATCATCGGCGGCAGCTGCGGCATGGGCTTGGCCACCGGCATGCTGCTGGACATCGACGGCGGCGCCCGTACACCCCTGTGAGCACGCCCATGAACGTACTGCTCGTCCTCGCCCACCCCGAGCGCCGCAGCTTCAATGGCGCCATGTTCGACACCGCCCAGGCCGCTCTGCGCGAAGCCGGCCACACCGTGGTCACCAGCGACCTGTACAGCATGGGCTACAACCCGGTCTCGGGCCGGCATAACTTCGCCAGCGTCAAGGACGCCGACTACCTGAAGCTGCAGATCGAGGAGATGTGGGCCACCGAGACCCACGGCTTCGCATCCGACGTCGAAGCCGAGATCGCAAAGGTCGAGGCCGCCGATCTGATGATCTGGCAATTTCCGCTGTGGTGGTTCGGTCCACCGGCCATCCTCAAGGGCTGGGTCGATCGCACGTTCGCCATGGGCCGCACCTATGGCAACGGGCACATCTACGACACCGGCACCTTCAAGGGCAAGCGCGCGCTGCTCTCGCTGACCACCGGTGGGCCGGAGGCTGCCTACGTGAAGGACGGCTTCAACGGCGATCTCGCGGCCATCCTCAAACCCATGCACCGCGGCATGTTGAACTTCACCGGCTTCTCGGTGCTACGGCCGCACGTCGTCTACGGCCCGGTGCGGGTGGACGATGCGCAGCGCCAGACCTGGCTGGCGCAATGGGCACAGCGGCTGCGCACCATCGCCACCGAGGACCCTATCGACGTTGGCCGCTACTGATCGGATCGGGCCGCCGGCGCGCACGGTCGAGCAACTCGATCACGCCGTCCAGCGCATCCACCTGGGCCGCAACGGCTTGCGGCCGCACACCACCATAGCCGCCGCTGAACCAGACAAAGGCGCTGCCGGCGGCTTGTGCGCAGGCGGCGTCCAGCGCACTGTCGCCGATCAACCAGGCCTGCGCCGGGCTCACGCCCAGTTGCGCCAGCACCTGCGTCAGCGGCTGGCCGCTGGGCTTGAGCGCGACGGCATTGCCGGCGTGCACCACCGCGTCGAACAGGGAATGCCAGCCCTGCGCTTCGAACAGCGCCTGCAACACCGGGCCCGCAGCGTTCGAGCAAACGGCCAGCCGGCACCCCGCGGCGCGCGCCTGATCGAGCATCGCCGAGGCCCCGTCGAAACAGCGCGCCTGGCGGGGTGCCAGCACCAGGTAGCGCTGCAGCAACTGGGACAGGCTGGCGCGTTCGCAGCCACCCGGCGGCATCGGCCCGGCAGTGCGCAGGGCGGTGCTCAGCAGACCCTGCAGGCCCAGGCTCAGGTGTTCACGAACGGTGGCTTCGCTCCAGGGCGGCAGCCCGCTGGCAGCCAAGACCTCGTTGAGCGCCTGGCGCATCGGCCGCAGCGTATCGATCAGCGTGCCATCGACGTCGAACACCAGCACCTGCGGCAGCGGCAGCGGCCGCTCAGAGATCGAAGCGCCGGCTGTCATCGAGGAAGTCGTGGCTATGCACCAGCGTCTGGCGGGAGTCGGCCAGTACCACCGCATAAGCCGGCGGCTCAAAGCTGCCCGGGATGGCATCGCGGCGACTCAGGTCCAGTGCCACCTGGTGGTTGGTCGCGCGCAGTGTGGAGAACGCTACGCCGTTCCAGCTGCCGCTGATGGGTCGGTGCACATGGCCGAAGAACAGGTGGCGCACACGCTCGAGGTGCGGCGCCAGCACCTCGGTAAGCGCAGCTGCATCATGCAGCCCGATCGCATCCATGGTCGGTAGACCGACGTCGAACGGCGGGTGATGCATCGCAATCCACAGCGGCGCATCTCCACTGTCGTGCAGCCGGTCGGCCAGCCATTGGCAGCGGCGCGGGCAGTACACCCCGTGCGGCACCCCGGGCTCGTTGGTGTCGAGCGTCAGCAGCAGGCCCTGCGCGAAGGGCAGCGCCTGCTGCACGAAGCCGGCCCCGTCAACCGGCGTGGTCGTGAACTGCCGGCAGAACGCCACACGGTCGTCGTGATTGCCGATCATCAAGTGAACCGGCATGGGCAGCGCCGCCAACGTGTCCTGAAGCGCGCCGTAGGCCGCCGGCTCGCCCAGGTGAGCGAGGTCGCCCGTGACGATGCAGAACGCTGCATCGCCATGCTCGGTTGCCATGCTGCGCACCGCTGCCTGCAGCCGCTGATGCGGGTCGCTGCCGTAGAGCAGCTGACCCGGCGGCACGAGGTGGGTGTCGGTCAGGTGCAGGAGCTTCGTCCAGGCCATGCTCAGTCCCAGCGCCCGCCGCGCGGCAGCAGTTGCTGCACGTCGGCGGTCATGTCCTTGAGCACGGCTCGCGAGTCCGCGGCCCGCTTGCCCGAGACGATGGTCTGCAGGTGGTCCTTGATGACGTCGGTGATCTTCAAGCCGTTCTCGCCCGGGAAGGCGTACCAGCGCGTCAGCAGCGGCAGTTGCTTCACCGCGGTGTAGTTGTTCGGGTTCTGGACGTAGAAGTCCTTCAGATAGATCTCGTTGGCCACCTTGTTGGGCGGCATGTAGCCGGTGGTGCGCGCCACGATGGCCGCTCCGATCGGGCCGGTCCAGAACTTCAGCACCTCCCAGGCGGCCTGCCGCTTCTTCGGATCCTGGGTGACGATGACACCCAGGTTGCCACCGGCAGGCAGGCGGCCGGTGCCCTCCTTCACGTCGGGAAAGGCGTGCGTCTTCAAGGCGAACTTGCCGCCCACCATCCCAGTGACCTTGGCCAGGTCGGACGTTGAGGTGACATGGATGCCCGTCTTGCCGGCGGCGAAGGCCGCACGCGCATCGGGCTGCGACAGGTTGGGCATCTTGGCGTCCTGAACCAGGCGCGCATAGAGATCGATGGCGAACTGACCGGCCGGGCCATCGAAGGCCACCTTCTTCTCGTCGGCGCTGAGCATGCTGCCGCCCTGGCTGAGCACCGGCGCCTGCCACAGCCAGTTGCCAGTGATGTCCCAGGCCATGGTGACGCCGTTGACATCGGTGCCCAGCGCACGGATGCGGTTGGCCAGTGCAATCACGCCGTCCCAGGTGGTGGGCAGCTTGTCAGGGTCGCCGCCGGCGCGCTTGACGAGGTCGAGGTTGTAGTACGTGATGGGCAGCGATATCGCGAACGGCAGCGCATAGACCTTGCCGTTCTGCGTGCCGATGTCCAACATGGCCTGGTGGAAGCCCTGCACGCCGAAATTCTTCTCGGACTTGATGAAGCCATCGAGCGGCACCGCGATCTTGCGGTCGACCAGGATGCGGACGCGGTTCAGGCCCTGGAAGGTGATGTCGGGCGTCTGGCGGGTGATGGCCTCGCGCAGCACCCTCTGCGTGCCCTCCTCGTAGCTCTCGTAGGGCGCGCGAAAGCTCACCTTGATGTCGGGCTGCAGCTTCGCGAACTCGGCGGCGATCTGCTTGTTGGTCTCGTCGAACAGCTCGCCATAGGGGTACTGAATGACGACTTCGGTGGGCGCGGCGTGGGCGAGTGCGGCGGTCAGGGCCAGCAGGCCAGCGGCCAGGGTGTGCAGCGTGGGTTTCATGGGGATCGGCTCCGGTGCGTGGGGGAACAAGGAGGGGTGGCGGCGCTCACTTCATGCCGGTGAGCGTGATGCCTTCGATGAAGCGGCGTTGCGCCAGCAGGAATGCGGCCACCAGCGGCGTGATCACCACCAGTGCGGCGGCCATCAGCGCGCCGTAGTTCGTGCCGGCTTCCTGGTTGCGGAACTGCGCCACGCCCAGCGGCGGCGTCAGCAGTTCAGGGCTGTTGATGACGATCAGCGGCCAGAAGTAGTCGTTCCAGTGCGCCACGACCGAGAAGATGCCGAAGGCCGTCACTGCCGGCCAGGCGGTGGGCAACATCACACGCCAGACGATGCCCAGCTCCGAGAGCCCGTCGATGCGCGCGGCGTCGATCAGGTCGTTGGGCACGGTCTTGAAGAACTGACGCAGCAAGAAGACGCCGAACACCGACAGCGTCCACGGCGCAATCAGCGCGGCATAGCTGTCGAGCAGGCCCAGCGTGTGCAGCAGCAGGAACACCGGCACCGCCACCGCGTGCTGCGGCACCAGCAGCCCCAGCAGCACCAGCGCCATCAGCGTCTCGCGGCCGCGGAAGTCGAGCTTGGCCAGCGCATAGGCCGCCGGCAGCGCCACCAGCAGCTGCAGCACGTAGATGCTGGCCGTGACGATCAGGCCATTGAGCAGCAGCCGCAGGATGGGTGCCTTGGCGAAGGCGGTGCGCAGGTTGTCCAGCAGCGCGAACTTCGCCGGCAGCCAGTGCAGCACGTCGCTGTAGACCTCGGTCTCCGGCTTGCTGGCGGTCGACAGCATCCACGCAAACGGCAGCAGCGTGAACAGCGCCAACGCCACGAGCGCGAGGTGGCGTGCCAGCTGTGGCGCCAGCGACAGGGTCCAGGCTCGCATCGGTTTCATGTGTAGTGCACCCGGCGATCGAGCCAGCGTGTCTTGACCAGCGTGATGAGCAGCACGATGGCCAGGAAGATCACCGTCACCGCCGACGCATAGCCCGAGCGAAAGAACTCGAAGCCTTCGGCGTACAGCGTGTAGACCAGTACCTCGGTGGCCTTGTTGGGCCCGCCCTTGGTGAGCACCTGCACGGTGTCGAAGACCTGGAAGGACTTGATGCTGCTGACCACCACCACAAACAGGGTCACAGGTGCCAGCATCGGCCAGGTCACCAGGCGGAAGCGCGTCCAGCCGGCTGGCACGCCATCGATCGCGGCGGCCTCGTACAGCTGCCGCGGAATTCCGAGCAGGCCGGCGCTGAACAGCACCATGTTGAAGCCGAAACCTTGCCAGATGCCGATCACTGCCAGCACCCAAAGCGCCAGGCCCTCTTCATTGAGCCAGTTGTGCGTCTGCAGGCCCAGGCCGCGCAGGCCGAGGTTCACGAGGCCGAAGTTCGGATGCAGCATGAACTCCCACACCAGTGCCATCGCAATCAGCGTGGCCATCACCGGCAGGAAGAAGATCGCCCGGTAGGTGGCCTGGCCCCGCGCCAGGCCGTGGATCAGCAAAGCGGCGGCCAGCCCGAGCCCCACCGACCCGGGCACCACCGCCATGCTGTACAGCGCGGTGTTGGTCAGCGACTTCCAGAACACGCGATCGGCCCACATTGCCTGGTAGTTGTCCAGCCCGATGAAGGCCAGCCCATCGGCACCCAGCTGGTAGTCGGTGAGCGACAGGCCCAGCACCACGGCCAGCGGGCCGATCAGCAGCACGACCATCAGCAGGGCCGCGGGCGCCGCCAGCGCATGACCAACGCGCAGTGGCCAGCGCGGCAGTGTTGCGCGACGCTGCATCGGCAACAGCAGCCGCGGCGAGAGCTCAGCCATGTGCGGGCTCCGACAGCGCGAGGCGCCTGCCCTCGGCGTCGAACGCCAGCGCGCGGCCGGGCTCGAACGTCAGGCTCAGCACGGCGCCTCGCTCGGGCAGAGCGTCCAGCGCATCGCAACGTGCCACCACGAACTCACCGCCCAAAGCCAGCTCGGCGTGCACCAGCACCTCGCTGCCCAGGTGCTCGTGGCCGGTGATGGTGGCGCGCACACCGGCGCGCGACCAGGGCGCGAAACGCAGCGCCTCCGGGCGCAGTCCCAGCGTCAAGCGCTGGCCCTCGCGGCCGGCGGCCAGGCGCAGCCCGACCGGAACGCCGCGGTGCAGCACGCGGCCATCGCCGTCGGTCTCGCAGGACAGGCGGTTCAGACGAGGGTTGCCCAGGAATTCGGCCACCTTCAGGTTCACCGGGTTGAAGTAGATTTCGGCCGGATTGGCCACCTGCAGCAGCTCGCCGCCCAGCATCACCGCCAGCCGGTTCGACATGGTCATCGCCTCGGCCTGGTCGTGTGTCACGTAGACGAAGGTGCCGCTCACCTTGCGGTGCAGCGCGGCGATCTCGCTGCGCATTTGCACGCGCAGGTTGGCGTCCAGGTTCGACAGCGGCTCGTCCATCAGGAAGACCTGAGGCCGGCGCACCATGGCGCGGCCCAACGCGGTGCGCTGGCGCTGCCCACCCGACAGCTGCCCGGGCTTGCGCGCCAGCAAATGGCTGATGTCGAGCAGCTGCGCCGCTGCCATCACCTCGGTGTCGATCTGCCTTCGCGTCTCGCGACTGCCTGGCCACAGCGGGCCCAGCACTGGCAGCCGCTGCCAGCGGCTGAGGCGGCGCACGGCCAGTGGCACAGCGATGTTGTCGCGCACGCTCAGGTGCGGATACAGCGCGTAGCTCTGGAACACCATGGCGATGTCGCGCGCGCCCGGGGCCAGCTCGTCCATGCAGCGCCCGGCCATGTGCACTTCCCCGGCATCCTGGGTCTCCAGGCCGGCCAGGATGCGCAAGAGCGTCGACTTGCCGCAACCCGAGGGTCCGACCAGCGAGATGAACTCGCCGTCCCGCACATCCAGGCTCACGCCCTTGAGCACCGGCGTAGCGCCGAATGACTTGTGCAGGTTGCGGATGCGAATTTCGGCCATGGCGGTGCGCAGGCGGGGGCGAACGCTTCGGTGACAACGGGCTCCAGCATCGCGTCATGCCATGTCACGGCCATGAAAAGTTCCGCGTGCATTCTTGCGATGCACATAGACGCCATCGATGAAGCTCATGACCCTTCTGCGCGGCTTCCATGCCGTGGCCCGAGCCGGCAGCATCACCGGCGGTGCACGCCTGGCCGGGGTGAGCCAGCCCACCCTGAGCGCACAGCTGGCCGAGTTGGAGCGCCACTTCCAGGTGGAACTGTTTTACAGGCGCGGGCGCCGCGTGGCGATCACGCCGCTGGGCATGGCCCTGCGCGAACGCACCCACCGGCTGTTCGAGCTGGAGGCCGAGGCACTGGGTCTGCTGAGTGCCAACGCCAGCACGCTGACGGGCGAGTTACGCATCGCGGCCGTGGGTCCATACAACGTGATGCGCCTGCTGGCGGGCTTTCGCGCCGAGCACCCGCACCTGCAGGTGCAGGTGGCCACGGGCGACAGTGCGCTGGTGATGGCCCGCGTACTCGACTTCGCTGCCGACCTGGGCCTGGTGGTCGAGCAACCCTCCGACCCGCTGCTGGAGGCCCAGCCATTGCGCCGCCAGCCGCTGTGGCTGCTGGCGCCGACCAGCCACGCGCTGGCCAGCAGGCCCCAGGTGCGATTGACCGACTTGGCCGGCGAGCTCTTCGTCGTGCGCGACAGCGGCTCCACCACTCAGCGCGTGTTCGAGGCTGCGCTCGCGCAGGCCAGCGTGACCGTCCGTGTCGCCCTTCGGGTCGGCAGCCGCGAGGCCGTGCGCGAAGCCGTGGCCCAGGGCCTTGGGTTGGGCATCGTGGCCGACATCGGCTACGTGCCGGGTCAGGGCCTTGTTGGCATTCCCTTCGCTGAACCGGAGATGGCCACGCACGCCCACCTGATCTGGCTGGCCAGCCGGCGTGACGCCCGCCTGATCCGCAGCTTCGCGGCGTACGCGCGCGAGGCTACCCCAGCGCCAGCCACCAGCCGAGAACGGTCGGGGTGACCACGCCGGCGCGGCGAACCTGAGTGCTGCCGCAAGCCACCTTCTCCATCGAGGCGACGATCAAGGATTTGATCTCGCGCGCAACCGTGGCGCTGCGCTGCGCCAGCATGCGTACCTCGGCCGCCACGAC
>Ga0073899_10005027_pt1 | contig 11564 bp, 19 predicted proteins | sample KloWWTmetaKNB5Ph_FD_88975 | JGI IMG/M metagenome (GOLD analysis project Ga0073899, IMG submission 88975) | Active sludge microbial communities from Klosterneuburg, Austria, studying microevolution and ecology of nitrifiers - Klosterneuburg... | ecosystem: Engineered > WWTP > Aerobic digester >...
CATTGATAAGACGAACATAAATATCGCCAGAAACGCGCCGAGCGCGGCGGCGAAAAATACCAGATAGCGGCCTAGCGCGGGCAGTACGCGGTTGCGCGGTTGGGAGTTGACCACCGCCTCACCGACGTGCTGTACCAGAGTGAGGGCCAGCATTGCGCCGGCGATGACGGCCAGCGCGCCGATTGTCATAATCATTACAAATACTCCTCATTGCCGTCGGCAACGTCCTTAGTATCGGCGGCGACCAGTAGCCCATAGAGCAACCCCAGCAGGGCCAGCAACGCGGCCGCGCCGCATAGCAGGACGGTTAGGGCCAGGACGATGCTACTCGCGTTCATTGTCGCCTCGCAGGGACCACACGGCGGCGAAGATGCCGACGGCGCAGATGAGGAAGGCTATGGCGGCGCTGGTGATTGATTCGTTCATGATGCGCTCCTTGCCGTGCTTAGTGACCTCGCACGGCGGGCTGTTACTCGCTGTAGGCTCCGTCACTGACAGGCTGCTCAGTGCCGCCGAACAGGTCATCTTGCGCGGTCGCTCCGTCTTTCAGCGCGTGGTAGGCCTTGACGCGCTCGTCGGGCTTGCCGGGTATGCCGGTATATCCGAGTGCCTTGAGCCGTCCCTTCAGGTCGTCGGGGTCGGTGTCGAGCAGCGCCGCGGCGACGTTGACGAAGTCGCGGGCGCTCGCCTCGCGAATGGTTACATCTTCGTCTGAGGGAGGAGGGGCGATGGTGACGGCGGGCGCCAGTGCCGGTGTCGGCGTTACGTCGATGATATGGCCGTCTTCGTCGGTGTCAACCCCCATTTCGTCGGCCGTGTAGATCGGCGCGCCGCCGAAAATGCCGGGCGCGAAACGTCGTGCGCCGCGTGTCAGCGCACGCGCGAAAAGCATGTCAGAGGTGTAGGCTTTCCATGTGGCTTTTGTGGTCAGTCCGGCGCCGTTCGCTTCCTCAATTGTGAATGTCGATTCACCGACCGCCTTGCCGCCTTCGTACCAGGTCAAGGTACACGCCTGATTGTCGGCGCGCTTGACGCGATAGTCATAGCGCGGGTCGTTTTTGACCAACGTCGCTATGAGGTTCGCGCCGAGCGTCGGCTTGCCCTGTACAATGTGGATACCGGTCATCGATGCGAAAGGCGGTAGACCTATCTCGGCTCCGGCCATGACCTTTACCAGCGCCTGCGCCTCGCTTTTGACATCACCAAAATAGCCGCTGGCCTGTAGCGCTTTCGCGGCCGTGGTCAGCGCGTTCATTTGTTCGTAAATTACCAGTGCGTTGCTCATGATTATTCCATCTCCTCTATAAAATCATCGGCATCAATAGCGCCGAAATGAATCAGCGTGTTGTAGGTGAACAGCGGCACGTGGTTGGCGCAATAGTCCAGGTACTCGGTGAAACTGCCCTGCGCCCGTCCCATAACCGCGTTGATCGCGTTCCATTCGTCGAACGCTACCGGAAACTCGCGCTCGCACGTCGCCAGCCATTCGTCGGTAGCGTCGAGGTGCTCATCAGTCCGTTCTTCCGGCATGTCACACCGCCCCATAGAACGGCGCGGCGGCCAGTTGCTCGGCGTCGATCTGCACGTCCTCGGAGGTGTTCCAGGCCACCTCGCAGTTGTCGCAATACAACTGTGAGGGGTAGGGCGGGCGGGCTTCCAGTTCGTGCCCGCAGAAGGGGCATTCGATGCCGGTCTGCATCGGGCCGTCGTCATCGTCGTAAAATTCGTGATATTCCATCGTTAGCTCCCCTTCACCCGGTTGTAGATACCGAGCGCCATAACGTGTTTGCAGTACCGGCGGCCGTTGATGACGGCCGGGCGGTGCGAGAATGCCGGGCAGTTGCATATCCACCCGCTGCCCTGTGTGAAGTTCAGACAGTATTCGCGGCCGGACGTTGAGCGCACGTATACGCGCGCCACGGCCAGCCGGTTGATGCGGCCGTTCTCGGCAATATCAAGCGCTTTCGCCGCCATACCCGCCAATGAGGGATGTTTTTCAGCTATCCGCGCCGCTGCCGTTGTGTATGTTTCCTGAGCCGTTTGTGTTATCATGGTTGTCACTCCTGTTGGATTGCCCCGGCCGATGCTAGAGACATCGGCCGGGGCGCTTTTGTTTACCAGTAGCGAACTACGTCGTTCATAGCCCTGCCGAAATTCCGATTGTTACGGATAAATCGCTGCGCTTTCTCCAGTGATACGCCCTCGCCGATTCTCTGACTCAGTATGTAGTAATTGCCGTGCCCATCGCTCCTCTGCCATCCGGTCGCCGTTAATATCCATGTTGTGGGGGTTAGGGTTTTCATCTCGTTTCTCCTGTTGTTCGTTTTAGCCTCATCAGTTGGGGACTCACCCCAAGACCGGCCACCGGGCCGGTTTCGGCTTGCTTACCCCTGTTCGTGTTTACGCTGCCTGCGCCCACCTCGTGTATAGCCGGGATAGACACCATTGGTCAGGTCTGCGCCGCCATCGAGACACCGGCGAATCCACTGGTGTTCAATGTGCTTTGCATCATCCAATGTCGTTGCAGTTTCCAGTGTTGCCATTTGAGGTCGTTCACCAGCCTTCTCTAGGGCGTTAATCCACGCTGACTTAATATCGTTAGTGTGCTTACCCATGTGCTCCATCAATCGCTTTTTGAGGTTAACCGTACGGCCGATGTATCTGACCTCGCCAGTTAAGGGGTCGAATAAGCCGTAAATATAATGTGTTTTGTTAATCATTTTTCTCCAACTTACTAACTGTCCTAAGTATACAAAAGGCCTAACACCAAGTCTAGATAGAAGTGTCAACCAGTGTATGTTTTGTATGTTTGGTTGACACTTCTATCTAGACTGCTATTTGTAAGCTTTGTATACTGTTGATATGGATGATATGATTGTGGTCAATCAGATGGAGGCTGGCATGAAACTAACTCATGACCGTGCCGCCTATATGACCGTGAGCGAATTGGCAGACGAACTTGGCGTACACCGAAACACGATCCACTATTGGATCAAGTTGGGGCAGATCGAAGCCCGGCGTATCGGGATCGCGCCGCGTTCGCCGCTGTTGATTTCGCGTGAAGAGGTTGCTCGCGTTAAGCGTGAGCTTCAAGAAGAAGGAATAAAATAGGCGGCAAACAAAAAGCCGCCCATCTCTGAGCGACCTTTCGTTAGTTTCCTTTCCCGTCTAGTTTACGAGGCCGGGCGGGTAGGAATGTCAGCACCTTTACAGATGCATAGCGGCATACGGGATTCGAACCCGTGATAACAGCTTGGGAAGCTGCTGTTAAACGCCGGTCTACACGCAATCAGCGGCGGGGCGGCGGCTCGAAGTAGCGCCGTCTGATCTCCGGTTCGCTTTTGTCGCCGTACATTTTGGCGGTGAAAGCGGGGTCGGAGTGGCCCAACCACTCGCTGATCCATTCCAACGGGTAGCCCTCGCGTCGTTTGCGATAAGCGAAGCCGTGCCGAAAGGCATGGGCGTTGCACACCACACCGGGCGGCAATTCGGCCGCCAACCTCAATTTCCTCAGAATTGCATGGAGCGTCGAGATCGGGATCGGCTTGTCGCCGGTTCGGTCGGTGAATAGCGCGTTGTGACGGCCGTAGGGCCGGGCGGCCAGCCAGTCGCCCACGGCGGCGGCCTCAGCCCCCTCAGCGTACAGATAGCGCCCGGCGTGGGCGATTGACAGTCGCCGGTGGTGTTTGCCCACCACGAACGCGGCCAGACGCGGACGGCCTTCTTCCTCCCACAGTTCCAGCCCTTTTAGCGTAATCGTCGGCAGTTCGCCGATCCTTGCGCCGGTTCCCCAGAGCAAGGCGAGCACGGCGCGGGCGCGTACATCGGCCACGGCGTACATGGCGCAGTAGGTTTCGCGCTTGACGGCCTGGGGTCGGTTAGGCGGTTGCGGAGCAGGGGGGACGAGCGCGGCCGGGTTGCCGGCCAGGTATCCGGTTTTCTCCAATCGATTGAACACAATCCGCGCGGCTCTCAAATAGTTGTTGGCCGTGACGGGCGACATACGCCTGAGCAAGGATTGATGCCAGTTCTCCATATCGAGCCGGGTCAGGTCCTCAACGGGGCGGTCATCGCCCAGCCATTCGCTCAATGCCTTTAATGATTTTCGCCACCAGTCGGCCGTTCGTGGCGACACGGGCGGCAGGGCGGGGGACTCGGCAACGGACGCGGCGCTCGACAGGCGCAGGGGTTGGAAGAGATTGGTCAGTGTGAACATAGAACCGCCGATCATACCAACATGCCGCTTATTTATGATTTTTCTTGCTGGTCGCAGGGTGGACGCCGTTGGACATGGCGACGCGCTTTAGTACTCGCGATCGGCACCGCTGCGCTTCATCTCACCATGTCTGTCTTCCTCCTAACCCGGCGGCCGGGTGGCAATTCACTACTGCCACCCGGCTTAAGGGGGGAGTTAGGCGACGAGGCGGGCTAGTACCTCGCTATTGTCAGAGTATCACGGTTTCTTTCTCTTGTGACTAAACACGATGGAAATTGATTCAACGACTTTCAGGAACGCGATTTACATCGCTTTATACATTGCAACTACGTTCATCCAGCGTATGGCGTTTCGTTCGCCGGGCTGGAGGGCGCGGGAGTTCGGACGGCGGGCGATTGGTATTGGAACCGTATTGGTATTCGCTCTGCTGTTCGTGGCGGACGGGCAGGCCGACGCGATGACCTGGGGGTTGTTCGTCGGCCTGTTCGTTTTAGGCGGCGCGGTGAAGGCCGCGGGGGACTGGTATGACAGCATGCGCCACGCGGCGCTGGGAAGGACGGACAGCTATGGAGAGGAGGCGGATTGCTAATGGGAAGCTGAATCGCTATGAGGACGCGATCGCGCTGCTCATTCGTATCCAGCGCGAGCTACAGGCGATTACGGTCAGCCTCGACATTGATACGTTGACCTACAACGCCGACCGCATCGCCGAGATACACAAGTCCGCGAAGGCGGCGAGGAGCTTGATTATCGACATGATGAATGAGGATAAGGACGGGGCAGGGGAGTAGGGGCTTATTGTTGAGGGACTTAGGCAGGCAGGAGACATAGGGCTATGCGGACCATGACGGAACTCAAAACGCTCGCGCAGTGGGTGGGCTACACGGCCAACAAGATACCGATGAATCCCCACACCGGCGCGGCGGCGGCTAGTAATAATCCGGCGACCTGGGCCACGGCCTCGCAGGCGTGGAGCGCCAAAAAGCGCCACGGCTGGGCCGGTATAGGGTACGTGTTCACTATCGGCGCGGGTGTTATCGGCGTTGACCTCGATGATTGTTTCAACGAATCAGGCCGTCTGACCGACGAGGCGCGGCAGATCGTCCAGATGCTCAATAGCTATACCGAACGGTCGCCCAGCGGCCGCGGCTTGCACATTCTGGCATGCGGTTCTATCCCCCACTCGGTCAAACGTCCGGGCTTCGAGATGTATAACGAACTGCGCTATTTCACGGTGACTGGCAATCAGTACGGTGCGTCGGAGTTCTCATGCAACGACATTGCCGACCGGCACGCTGAGCTTGAGGCGCTTTTCGTCGCCTATGGCGGCGACATGGAACCGGCCCGGCCGCAACCGCAGGCCATCACGCCACGAACAACCGATGAGGCCGACATTGCCCGCGCTCTGGCCGTCATCCCCCCGCGCGGCGATTACAATGCCGATTGGCTGCCTGTTCTTATGGCAGTCCACGACGCGCTGCCCGACGATCGCGGCGTCGCCCTGATTGAATCGTGGTCACCCGGCTATCCCGGCGAGGTCGCTCGCAAGTGGCACTCGTTTAAGACGGCCCCGGCCGGCGGGCGCGTTACCGTGGCGACGCTCTTCGGCATTGCCAAACGCTACGGCTACCAGACGGCGCGACCGGCTCAGACCCCGCGCCAATCCAGACGCGGCGCGGACATCACCGACGCACTCGCTCAAAGGGTGGCCGCTCATGTACGATGACGATGGCCCTATCCCCTTCGATGATATGTCCTACAGCGAACCGCCCGCGCCCACTGTCAGGCGTTGGATGTTTCGCTCCTTGCGCGAGGCGCGGACGCCACGCCCGCCGACTGAGTACATTATCGACAAATATCTTGAGACACATAGCCTCAATATCCTCTATGGCGCGCCCGGCTCGTTTAAGTCGATGATCGCGCTCGATATGGCGCTGGCCGTGGCCGGCGGGCAGGATTGGCTACCCGGCGTGTTCGGTCAGGGGAAAGGCGCGGCCGTCAAACAGTCGGGCGTCATCTGGATAGACATGGACAACGGCACGCGGCGCACCGATCAGCGCGTCGATGCCATGTCCAAAACGCGCCACCTGCCGGATGACACGCCTTTTTATTACATCTCGATGCCCACTCCCTCTCTCATCGCCAATGACATCGACAGCATGGGGCTATTGCACGACGAAATAGCTATCCTGGGCGTTCGTATGGTGGTCATCGACAACCTGGGCCTCGTTACCGGCACGGTGGAGGAAAACAGCGCGGAAATGGCGCAGGTGATGAAAAACTTCCGCTGGCTGGCCGAACGTACCGGCTCGGCGTTTGTCATCCTCCACCACCAACGGAAAGGCGGCGCGAACGGCGGCCGGGCCGGTGATGCGCTGCGCGGTCATAGCAGTATCGAGGCTTCGCTTGATCTGGCGCTCCATGCCGTGCGTGAGGCCAATACCAATCAGGTGACGCTTCGCTCCACCAAGACGCGCGGGGTCGATGTTCCCAATGCCGTGATGGATTTCTACTATGAGCACGTGGCCGGCACCAACGACCTGGACACGGCGTATTTCACCGCCGTTCAGGTCAACCATAGCGCGGCGATTTTGAAGCAGACAATCATCTCGTACGTCGAAACGTTTACCAACGGCGTGGCGAAAAACAAACTGCGCGAGATGGTTTACGACGACCTCAGCGGCGAATTCAGCCATGCAAAAATTCGCGCGGAAATCGAACATCTGGTTGAAGTGACCGGCGATCTGACCCTCGTTGAGGGGCGGCAGGGCGCTAAATTATTGACCGTCAAGGGGGTGTAAAAACGTGTACAAATTTCGCATAAACCTGTATCAAAAAGCTGTACAAGGGGTGTTTTTCGCAGACCTATACATACAGGTCGTACAGGTCTGTACAGCTTTGCGGCGTATATATTGTATAGAGACCTGTACGCCACTCGTAAAGCTCTTTGTACAGCGACGTAAGCTGTACGGTTTATGCACCCTTTATATGGGTGCATAACCGTAAACGTTGAGGTTTACGTCAAATGAGGTCGCTAAAAAGTTACTGCGAGAACATGATGAAAATCTGCCCCAACTGTCGCCAATCCATAAATGCCACCGCCATCGTGGATGCGTTCAATGTCCCCGATGCCTGGGTGTTTTGGGGCGCGCCCGGCTCTCGCTGGATTGTTTGCCGCGAACCGGGCTTCACTCATTTTCGCGTGGCCGTGGGGCATGGTATGCAGCACCGGCTCGCCGTCATCCGTGGCCATGCTCAGGACTGGACGGCCGCCGATCGTAACGGCGATTTACTGGACGCTTCGCGTAATCACGTCAACAAGCTTGATCATGATGCTTACGCAAAACAAGAAGATTGGCTGTAGGGAAAAATAACGGCGCTGGGTCAAGCAGCGCCGGGTGGCAAGGATACCGGCCACCGAACATATTGTAGTGAAAAGGATACGAAATGATAGACATGACTGTAGATTACTCAAAGTTCCTCAAAGGCAAGGCCCGGATTGTGCATCAATCGGGGATGGACATCGACGAGGGCGAATTGCACCCGTCGGCATTCCCCCACCAGCGAGATGCTATCCGCTGGGCGTTGCGTGTCGGGCGGTCCTTAATCGCCATGTCGTTCGGTCTGGGCAAGACGCATGTCCAGGTCGAGATTGCCCGGCTCGTTGTTGAAAAGCACGGCGGCAAGTCCCTGATAGTTTGCCCGCTTGGAGTGCGTCACCAATTTACGGAAGAAGACGGCCCGCGGCTGGGCGTCAACTTTCAGTACGTGCGAAACGACGCCGAGATAGAGGCGGCTGATACGCCGTATTGCATCACGAACTATGAGCGCGTTCGTGACGGCGACATTAACCCGGCGCAATTCAGCGGCATATCACTCGATGAGGGGTCTGTGCTCAGATCCCTGGGTAGCAAGACGCAACAGAATTTCACGCAGCTATGCCGCGACGTGCCTTATCGGTTTGTTTGCACGGCGACGCCTTCCCCCAACGAATACCGCGAGATGATTTACTACGCCGACTTCCTTGAGCATATGGACATCGGGCAGGCTCTCACGCGCTGGTTCAAACGCGACCCGAACAAGGCGGGCAACCTGACCATTCACCCGCACCATGAGCGGGAATTCTGGCTATGGGTTGCGTCGTGGGCGCTGTTCGTCAACAAGCCCAGCGATTTGGGCTACTCCGATGACGGCTATACACTGCCGGCGCTCAACGTCCATTGGCATCGGCTGCCGGTTGATCATCATCGCGCCTGGGCGCAGGTCGATAATCGCGGCCAGCACCGGCTACTGCTCGACGCCGCGAGCGGGGTGCGTGAAGCAGTCGCCGAGAAGCGGGCGACGCTGGACAGGCGGGTAGAGACGGCGGCTGAGCTGGTAGCCGCGCATCCCGACCGCCATTGGCTCGTCTGGCACCATCTGGAAGCGGAGCGCGAGGCGATCGAGGCGACCATTCCCGACGCCGTGACGGTCTACGGTTCGCAGCCGCTGGAAGAGCGCGAGCGGCTCATCCTCGATTTCGCACATGGCAATTTCCCGATTCTGGCCAGCAAGCCGGAGATTGCCGGCAGCGGCTGCAATTTTCAATACCACTGCCATAGCAACATCTTTCTTGGAGTCGATTACCGATTCCAGGATTTCATACAGGCGGTTCACCGGACGCATCGGTTTCAGCAAACGCAGCCGGTCGATGTCCATATCATCTACGCCGAGAGTGAAGATGAGATTGTCGCCACGCTCAAGCGCAAGTGGCAACAGCATGACCGCTTGGTGGCACGGATGACCGGGATTATTCAAGAGTTCGGATTATCGGAAGCCGCGCTATCCGGCGCGATGACGAGAGGCTTAGGAGTGATGAGAGAACAATTTGCAGGTAATTTATTCACGGCGATTCACAATGACACGGTTGATGAAGCGCCACAGATCCCGACCGGCAGCGCCGGGATGATTCTGACCTCGATTCCATTCGGCAACCATTACGAGTATGCCGCGCTGCTAAACGACTTCGGCCACAACGAGACTGATGACAAGTTCTTCTCGCAGATGGACTATCTCATTCCTGAGTTGTACCGCATCCTGGAACCCGGCCGGATTGCGGCGATTCACGTGAAGGACCGCATCCGCTACGGGTGGGAGCATGACAGCGGCTTCATGTGGGTTGACCCATTCAGCGACAAGACGACGACCGCCTTCCAAAAGCACGGATTTTTATATCAGGGTCGCATCACCATTACAACCGACGTGGTACGCGAGAACAATAGCACCTACCGGCTCGGCTATACCGAGATGACACGCGACGGGTCGAAGATGGGCGTGGGTCTGCCTGAGTATGTGCTGCTCTTCCGCAAGCCGCCGAGCGACAACACGACCGCCCGCGCCGACGTGCCGGTGGTCAAGTCGAAGGAACAATACTCGATTGGCCGCTGGCAGATTGACGCTCATGCGTTTTGGCGGTCGGACGGCAACCGGCCACTCATGCCCTGGGAGGCGGCGGCGACTTACGATTATGCGGCCCACGTCGCCGAGTTTGACCGGCTCGACGAGTTCGGCAATCTGCCCAAGTATTTCATGCTCCACCCGCCGGAATCGCCGTCGGGGATGGTGTGGACGGATGTCAATTTCATGCAGGGGTTGAACACGGAGCAATCACGGCGGCGGCAAGAGAACCACGTCTGCCCGTTGCCGTTCGACATCGTAGAGCGGCTTATCCGGCGTTACAGCAATGAGGGCGATGTCGTCTATGACCCGTTCGCCGGACTGTTCACCGTGCCGTATTGCGCGATGAAGCTGGATCGGCGCGGTCTGGGCGTGGAGTTGAATCACGACTACTACACCTGGGGCGTGCGCTACTGCCGGCTCATGGAGCAGCAGAAACAAGCGCCGACGCTATTTGATTTGCATGAGTTCCTGGCGGGGCATGAGGAGCCGGTTTCGGTCAACGGTAACGGAGTGCATTAATAGATCTGGCCATTGCCGGGCGGGTAAATCACCCGCCCGGCTTGACGGCTACGCCACAACCGTCTGAGAGGCCTCTAAAACGGCCTACAAGCGATTTTACAGATGAGGGTTAGGAACTATGAGTAAAAGCGATTTGGAAGCAACACTGGCGCTGCATTTGCGAGCCAACGACTTTCCGCCATACGAGACTGAGTACAAGTTTCATCCCAAGCGGCGCTGGCGTTTTGACATGGCATGGGTTGATAGCAAGCTGGCCGTCGAGATTGACGGCGGGGTGTGGTCGGGCGGCCGCCATACACGCGGGGATGGATTCATCAAGGATTGCGAGAAACTCAATGAGGCGACGATCCTCGGCTGGAGGGTCATCCGTGTGACGGCCGATCACATAGACGACGGATCGGCGGTCGATTGGCTACGGCGTTTGATGTTCGAGCAGGGCGCGGAAGCAGCGCCGTTTTGAGGAGCCGAATGGACAGATACACGCAACGACGATTGACCGGCCGGCCGACCCGCAATCATGACGGCTGGCGCGACGAATTGACCGACATCGACCCGGCGGCGCGGCTCATGACGGCCGTCATCCGGCAGGCGGTGGCCGACGTGGGCAGCACGTCGGCACTGGCCCGGCGGGCATGGCGCTATATCCACAGCGACGGGTTTGAGGCCGATTGCGCGTGGCTCGACCTCGACCCGGATTACATCCGGCGACAAATGGAGGTCTGAAATGAAACGAGAAATTGAGGCATTCCGAAATGGGATCATCGTCGCCATAGCCGCCGCGCTGCTGGCGTTCGTCGTCTGGACGCTGGCCGCGGCCGACGGGCGCACGTCGCCGCCGGAGTTGCCGACTTCGACGCCGCCGATGGTGGGGACGTCTGACCCGTCCACGCCCGTAGCGCCGTACCCTGGGCCGGTTGACCCCTATCCGCCGCCGCCGGGTGCAGACCCATACCCGGAACCGTACCCAGCGCCGGTGTATCTGCCGTTTAGCATCGGCGGCAATGGCGAGCCTTATCCCTAGTCGCCCGCCGCGGTCGTGGACGCTGCGCAACCCGCGCAACGCCGACGGGGAGCCGCTGACCGACGCTGAGCGGGTCATCTGGCCGTCGGCCGACATCTACCGGCTCATCGGCGCGATTGTGGCCCAGGCGGTGGCCGACCTGGACGCGGGGTACACCGGCCGGCCGGGGAGTGGTAGCGCCAACGAGCGCTATTGGAGAGCGCAGGCGTATCTATGGTTTTTCCACGGAACGCCGACGGGGTTTGAGATATTCACGGCGCGTCTTGGTCTGGAGACACGCGGCATGTACCCTGAGCATCCGCTATTCGATGACGCGGCCGAGTTGAGACGGCGACGCAATGACCTGAATCTGCTGGCTCTGCCGGTCAG
>Ga0073899_10005028_pt1 | contig 11563 bp, 9 predicted proteins | sample KloWWTmetaKNB5Ph_FD_88975 | JGI IMG/M metagenome (GOLD analysis project Ga0073899, IMG submission 88975) | Active sludge microbial communities from Klosterneuburg, Austria, studying microevolution and ecology of nitrifiers - Klosterneuburg... | ecosystem: Engineered > WWTP > Aerobic digester >...
CTTGAGCTGCGCCAGATCCCCGCCCATCTGCTCCTCGGTGAACATGGTCTGCTGTAAGTCAGGCGACTTGTTCTCCGCCCGCTCGATGGCCTTTTCCAGCTTCTTGACGTTGCGCTTGGCGGTGGTCACCTGGTCACCGATGAACCGGTTCATGGCTGCGTACCGCCCCTCCCGGGGCACGCTGTGGTACGCATTGCGCACGTCGCGGATGTGCTCGGGGCGGATGCGCGGGTTGGTCGGCAGCAGGAACGACTCACTGGGACCGGCGGAGAAAGACTCCAGCTGTGCCTTCAGCTTGGACACGTGCTTCTTCGCGTGGTCGAACCGGGCCTTATTGGTGTTCGTACCGTCGGCAGCGTACGTCTCCCCGGCCTTCTTCATCCAGTCCTTGGCGTCGTTCAGCGCCACCAGCGTCTGGTCCAACCGCCCAGTCCGCTCTGCGATCGCACCAGTGACTCGGGCACGGCTGGACACCGGCAGGATCTTCCGGCCCAGCTCTACGCTCTTGCTCGGCACACCGCTGACCCACAGGCCAGGGTCGGCCACGACCTCAGCAACCGCCTGCCCGGTGGCCATACCCAGCATGGCCAGCGCCCCGAACTTCTTGTCGGACAGGGCCATGTAGTTGTCACCGACGCTCTCGCGGACCTGGGCATCGTAGACAGCGCGCTCAGGCGTGTCCTTGTCCGGCAGCTTCGTGCCCCACAGCCCGTCGCCGTGCATCCAGTAGTCAGTGACCTCGTACGCCGTGAGCATGTTCTCACGGTAGTCGTCGTTGACCAGGGCCTCCGCACTCTTGCGGGCAGCGTCACCCAGCGGAGTCTTCCCCGACAGCCCGTAGTGCAGCGTGTCGAAGATCAGCCCACCAACGCCCATCGCCATCGTCTTGATGGCGTAGGGGACCACCGCCTTGCGCTGCACGGTGCCATCGTCGTCCCGGATGTCAGCACTCGGCCACAGACGGTCGCCCACGTCAGCCCAGGACTCACCGGCGACCAACCCGTACAACGCCTGCTGCGGCGCACCCAACGCCGCGTACATCGTCAGGCCAGCCAGCTCCATGTCGTCCATGATCTTGCTGTTGATCAGGGCCGACTCGACAGGGTCGATGGCGAAGTTGTGCTTCTGCGCCTTCACCGCGTCGGAGATCTTCTTGTACTGGACAATGGTGCCGGACTCCGGCACGAACGACGCAGCCCCGGACGCGATGGTCTTGGCGGTGTCGGGCGTCACACCGTTAGCTACCAGGTCTCGCCGGACGTCGTTCTCCAGCATCACCTGGCTGACCTTATGCGGGGGCACCTCCTGGTCATCCGTGTAAGGTGGCAGCGCAGGCAGCGCCTGCACGTTGGCCACCACGGAGTCCGGGTTGATCTCGGGAAATACTGTCAGGCCGACTTCCCGGTCAGACTTGTCACCGGGGGCCTTGATCGTCTTCATCAGCGCAGCACGTTCGGCTGTGCTACTCAGCCTCAGCGGGACCTTCGACATACTCCTGCACCATCCTGTTGAACGCATCCACGTCCACGCGGCCAGTGGCAGAAGTCGCCTTGGCCTTGAACTCATTCAGCTTCGTGTTCCCGTACTCAGCCAGCGACGCCTCGGTAACGTCCGGGTTGTCCACACGTAGGCGCTCTACGATGTCCTGCAACCGGATACCATAGTTCTGTGCCGCGTTGTCCGACAGCGCTTCCTGAGCCCATGCCACACCAGATTCCACCACCGCACCGACACCCTTGTTGGTGTAGATGTCCTCAGGACTGTTGACGCCCTGTCTCTTAAGCCAGGGGCTATTGGGCTGCAACCTGTACGTCGAGCTGATCACGTCACCAGCGTTCATGATCATACTCAGTATCGCCTGTCCACTTAGACCCGTGTCGTAGACGTCCGTGCCCATGAAGAACTTACGGAATACCGCTGCGTCTCCTTCCCGGGTGTTGCCAAACACGTAGTCGATCTGGTCGTTGAACGGCATGTTCTGCACGGCCGGACCACCGTCGACCACCCGCTGGTTGAACTCACCAGCCAGCTTGAGGACCGCGTCTTCCATCTTCAGCGGCTTAGCGGGCGTCACCTTGGCATGGATCATCCCAAGCACGTCGACGTCAGCCATCGGCTTGCCGTTCTGGATCGAGTAGGTCCACGCAGTCAACACCGACAGTGGGTCCAGATTTGCCTTACCCAGCATCGCGTTCCAGCGCTCGGTCTCGTCCATCGCCATGATGTCCTTGAAGAACTGGTCACCCAGCTTCGTGCCGATCGCACTCTCGACCAGCAAGCCACCCTGCTTAGCCTTCAGCGGATCACCGGAAGTGAGCAGCTTGGTGGCCACACCCAGCACCTGGCGTGTACGAGCGTTCTGCTTCGAGAGCTTGTAGTTGATCCCCGGGTTGATCGGCATGGCGTACCCAGTGGCCGCGTACATCAGCACACGGCTGTCGACCAGGGAGTTGCCCTCCTGATCCACGAAGATCTCCGGCCGGGAGTTGAGCATCGTGGACAGCCGCTGCTGGTTACCCTGGAGAATCTTCAGGGTCTCCTTGCGGTCGTCCCCGATCAGCTTCTGTTCCCGCTTCTGGTCCGCCCCGATCTGGCCCAGCAGACCCTGACCGAACCCGGCAGCAGCCTCACCCTGACCAGCAGCGGCAGCCCCGCCGATACCCAGCATCGTCAGGATACCGGGCAGCGACCGCAGAAAGTCAGACGTCCCGGGCACGTCCGCCTGCTGCTGCTTCAGGCTGTCCATCTTGGACTGGTTGGTGACGATCTGGTCGATCAGGTCCTGTGTAGCCAATGTATCTACCGACGCAGCGGCCCGGTCAGGCTGCGACCCGCTGTTCTGGGAGACCAGCTTGTCCAGTGTGTCAGCCATTACGTCGTCTCCTTTTTGCCACCCAGGCCAAGACCTGCCAAGGGGTTCCACGCCGCTACAGCCATGCCGCCCAGCTGTCCCAGCGTCCCGCCGATACTGCTGGGGGTCTTCTGCTTGGTCGTCGTCTGGCTCAACCGCTCCTGGAGCCCCATGTTCGCCAGCTGGCCGGTCGTGCCCATGATCTGCTGGAGCAACAACTGGTTGGCGTTGAGCTTCATCTGCCCACCTTCAACCGCTGCCTGGCGCAACTGCTGCGCGCTGTTGATTTGGCCTTGCAGGCCAACCTGGTCCAGGGTGCCCTGGAGCTGGCGGCCGAGCACGGCGCGGTTGACCGCGTCGATGCTGCTCCCGCCGATCCCCGCCTCCAGCGCCTGACCCTCTACCTGGCTGGCCATGTCCTCGTAGTTCATCCGAGCCTGGCCCCGGGCCTGCTCCATCGTCAGCTGCTGGATGCGCCGGATCATCTCCTCGTCCGCAGGAGACAGGGTGAACTGGCCGTTGGCCAAGTCCTTGAGGTTCCCCATCTGGGACATGCCGCTCTGGCCGAGCTGCTCCAGCAGCGCTCTGGCGTTCTGCTCCGTACCCCCTGCCCCGGGGATGGTAGTCGTCTGCGTCGTTTCCTGGCTACCCATTGTCATCCTCCAGTCGGACAACCGCGTTGATGTACGGCCACCCGATCTTGGCCCCAAAGCGCATCAGCATCTTAGCCGATGCTCCATTCTCCCCGGACACGCACAGGTGCACGATCCGCACCTTCTGTTCCTGTAGTGTAACAGCTACCTGGCGCATCAGGTAGGAGGCACCGCCCTGTCCCCGCCGGTCTGGCCGCACAACCAGGTAGTCCACGTACGCCTGCACCCCAGCCCGGATCACGGCGACACAGGCCAACAGCTCGTGATCCAGGTCCTCAAGGGCGTACAGCTCCAACCCCACCAGGTCACCAGGTTCCACAAGGCCGTAGTACCCGCTGTCGGTAATCAGCCGCGCGGCAGTTACCCGGTCCTCCCACTGACAGAACAAGAATGCCATCCTGCTACGCCTCCTAGCGTAAGATGCTGAACTTGGTTGGGCCGCCCCCCGGTGCGTGGGTAACCGCCAGATAGCACGCGTAACCACCAGCTCCGTCGTAGTCCCAAGACCTGATGGACCACGTGTTGAATCCACTCGTTGGATCATTCATGCTGAACGTGATCATGGTATTGCCGGTTTTGTTGATCGCGGCAATCCCCGTCGCGTCCAATGCTACACTGTGCCAACCAGCAGCCCCGGGTGTAGCGCTGGAATTAAAAATGCCAGTTGACTCCAATGTGATGAGCCTGTGGAACGAGTTGGTTTTCGTCTTGGTGTACGCGTGATGGTACCAGTAGAACGTCGCCGCCGAGATGGTATCCGTGCCGATCGCCGATGTGTCGATGGTGGCGTCCGCGTGAGAGAACACCGTCGTTCCGTAGTTGTACGTGACCACCAGCAAGGTGCCGTTGGTGTTGGCACCATCACCAAGAGTCTGGTCGTCAGCACTGGCACCAACAGCGTAGTTAGGCACTGCGGGTCCCCTTAAGCGCCAGCGTCACACGCTGGATGGTAGTCACGCTGTTCACGTTGAACCGCAGGATGTCTCCCTTGGTCAGTGCGTGAGACAGGCTGGATGCCTGGTTCTTCGTGGCGGTGGTGATCGACGGCGACAGCAGCACGTCCGCAATCGTAGGCGGGTAGTTGGCGTAGCTGTCCTTCCACACCCCGATCTCCACACTACCGCTCTGGTCCGCAAGCAGGTCCCACCCCGTGATGGTCATGTCGTATGGCACCGTGTAGTCGCCCTTCGAGTCCACCGTCAACGTGGCCCCGCCTCCGTCGAATGCGATCTCGATGGCCGCGTCCAGCAGCACCCAGCTGGCGGTGGTGGCGTTGGTCTTGAGCACCTTGCCGCTATTGCTGGTCTGACTGGGCAGCACCTGATCGGCCGTCACACTGTGCGGGTTGCTGGTACTGGCAACGTGGGTGTCGATCTGCGCGTGCGTGTTGGTGCCGATGTCAGACAGCACCGTGTGCGACTTGGTAGCCAGATCAGCCAGCGACGACCCAGTTTTGTCCACACCGTCCCACGCGATAAGCCCGTCCTTCACCAACAGGCCGTCGATGGTGACACCGGCGTCGGTCGTGCTTTCGGCGATGGTGTCGGTGATCATCGACCCCGTAGCCCAGAACGACGTTCCCTTCAGCATCGGGCTGACTTCGAGCCAATCATCTGGGTAACTGTAGCGGAAGTACGCCAGCAAGTTGTCGTCCGCGTCCACGAACGACAGCGTGATGTAGTCGTCGCCGCTGTACTTCAACGTCAGCCCGGCCAGCGTAATGGTCGTGTTGGCCCAGTCAACCGCAGCGGTGGCCTCCGCGTCACTGATCTGGTCCACGGTGTAATCACCGGCCGCAGCCAGCACGTCGCCAGTGCGTCCAAACACGGAGTCAACCAAGCCCGTACCTCCACCGCTGGTCACTGTTCCCGGAGCCCATGACGTGCCGTTCCACACCAACGCCTGGCCAGTAGTGGCTCCGCCGCTCGGCAGATCTTCCAGGTACCGCCAGTCAACGATGTGATGACCAGCCATGTCCAGGTCGTCTGTCATCCGCTGAACGCCCATGTTAGACCACCGCTCCGGAAAAGTGCGTGACACGAAGGAACTTAAGCGACGCAGACGACGTCGCATCCGAGCTGAACGTACCGACCAGCGTCAGGTCCTGTGCGGTTGTCGTGTCGATGGTGCAGGCACCGCTGGACGAATACCCCGCACCTGCGGCAGCCGACCACCCGTGCTGCGCGGTGACTCCCGTTGAAGTGGTACGTACGATCATGCTGGTGATACCACCGACCTGCGCCCCACCAGCCGCATCACGCACTGCGATCAGCCCCTGGGTGCCGAACTTGGGTGTGATGTTGTGTGACGCGTTCTGGTTACCGGAACACGTGGCCACAAACTCTACCAGCAGCGTATCTCCCGGCTTGACGCTGTACGCTGGAAACGTCCGCAGCGTGTACGTGGTGACCGCGTTGGCCGTGAACGTGAAGTCCGTGTCCTCGATCCAGGTGCGCACGGCGTTCTTCCCGTAGCCCCAGAAGTTGGCTCCGAACACCAGGTCCGCAGTGCAGCCCTCGAAGACGTTGTCCTGGGCCACACACTCCGCCGTACACCCACTGCCGTCGATCCCGATCGTCCCGTCCCGCAGCACGCAGCCGTCCACGGTCACATACTGGGACACGTCCAGGTCGATGCAGAAGGTCGTCGGGTCGTCGACGATCACGTTACTCAGCGCACCGCTGCTGGCGTTGACCAGCAGGCCACCGGCTACCGAGCTGGAAATGCTGGTGTTGCTCAGGACCAGCTTGTGCACACCAGCGGACGCCGTACCCAGGATCACAGAGTTCACGCCGCCACCGTTGGTAGTGACCTGGATGTTGTTGCCGTAGAACTCCACCGGGTTGGCCGACCCGGGAGCAGCCGTCCCGAGCATCTTGAGCGCCGAGGTCCCAGCCCCAGTGATCCGCCGCCCATCCACGTGAGCGTAGATGTACGACGACGCGCCAGCGGCCTCCATGCGGACAGCAATCGTGCCCGCCGAGGAACTCTGGACGTTAGCCAGGCAGAGCACACCGCTGTGCGTAGCGTAGATGTGCTCGGCACTGCCCCCGCTGAACCAGCCGTTGTTCAGGAACACCCCGTCGCAACTGTCGGAGATCTTCAGGGCCGCGCCGCCGAAGTTCTTGAACCACACGTTGTGCAGGATAACCCCGGTCACGCCCTTGAGTTCGAGGCCCACCTGGCTAGCAACTGACGACCCGTCCAGTGTCAGGTTGGACAGCAACAGATACGTGCCGCCTCCCGATGTCAGCAGCGTTCCCGCCGAGGCACTGCCAGACAGCTTTAGGACACTGGACGGGCCGGAGCCGATGATCGCTCCCAGATTGGTGATAGCCACACCACCATCGGAAGTGATTGTGGTCTCGGGAGGCACCACGACCACACCACCGGCTCCGGCCGCAGCGACCGCCAACGCCAGCGTCGTGTACGACGCAGCGTTGACCTGCCCCCAGATCTGCCTTCCGTTGATGATGTTGTAGGCCGACATGTCCAGGTTGCCCTCGGCAGTCAAGGGCCAAGCCAGGTCAGCCGTACCGATGCCCGCAGTGAACCGCGCGTTGATCGCCGCCATCGCCGCGTTCAGCTTGGTGTGCAGCAGCTTCTCACGGTACTCGAAATTAGGAAGAGAGACAGACGACGCCATTACCGCGACCTCCTAGTCACCGGGCTTGAGTTCCAACTGGCAGCCCTGGTAAGCGAGCGGATAGTCCGTCTCCAGCTTGAACCAGAGGAAGCGACCCTTAGCGTTCAACGTGATGTCGATCGTCTCCGTGTTCTCCGGACCGGACAGCAGGTCCACATCCAGCACGTAGTCGTCCGACAACCCCGGCCCGTTGTCCCCGTCCTGGCTGACTGTCGCCGACTGCGGAGCGTCAGAATCAGTCCACCACGTGACCGTGAACGTCTGATTGAATCTGGGCAGAACGTACAGCCGCAGCGTGCGCCACGTCTTGCGTCGGTCGATCAACGCCGGGTCCAGGCTTCGACCGCTGAACATCGGAGAGGCCAACGTGCAAGTGTACGAGCTGCCCATATCTGTGATGGCGTTCAACCCAGTGACCGCCACGCGTCCGTCTTCGTGCCCTTCCAGCAGCACTTCGACCTTCGGAATCCCCACTTCCACCTGGGCCAGGAACGTAGCGTCGGTCGTCCACGGGCCGTACCACTGCTGGATAGCCGGTGCGTACACCATCATCTGATCCAGCGTCGAACTGCCCTGACCGCGCATCCCCAGCACCGCGATGTTCAGCGACGGGAGCGCCACGAAGTAGGAATGGTAGAGCTGTCCTCGGTCCACTCGGTCGGCAACTGACGGCAGGCTTGACCACTTGTTAGCAATCGCGCCGCTGGGCAGTAGCATCTGGAAGTCGCCCGTAGTCTGGGCGGTTTGGACGGAGAACACACCGGACTTGCCAACACCGTGCAGGTCATTTCCCAGCTGGACCAGTCCAGCAGGTGCAGAACCGCCAACGAGCTGGCTGATATTTTCCACGCTGAAAGAGGCAGGACTTGAGCCTGAGACACGCCACAGTCCTTTCGACGTTTGCACGATCAAGCTGCCGAAGAACTCGCCGTGTATCCCGGTGATCTCCTCGCCAGTCTCAGCGTCGATCACCAGGTACCCAGCGCTGATCACCTCGTCGTAGGTCTCGTCAGAGTCGTACTCCGGCGCGAACCAGACACGGTGCCGCCTGCTGGCAGTGAAGTACAGCCGCAGCGGGAAGTTGCGGTCACCCGCAGCCCACAGCCGGGAGCGGTGCGCGGTACCGAACCGCACCGGCGGCGCGTCCAGGACCTGCTCCGGCACACCAACCCCGTCCCATTCGAACAACCGAGCGGTGTTCTGCCCGTTGTCGTCGAACAACAGCATGTTGTTCTGGTACGGCAGCATGAACGTGTGCCCAGGAAGCACCGACAGGATGGGCTGCCAAGCCCCGATCTGCCCGATGTCCGCGTACAGGTACGAGTCCGTCGCAGCCAGCAGGCTACTCTTGGTGGACCCACCCTCCAGCAGCCGGGTGTACTGGCCGCCGTCCACCAGCCGCTGCGCCGTGAAGGGCAGATCGCTGGCGTCGTACACCTTGTCCGTGTACTGGAGGTCGGTCATCGTCAGCGACCAGGGGTCCTCCGCGCTGTCCAGGGTTGCCTGTATCTCAACCGTAGCGCAGCCCGCAGTCGTGAATCCGACGTCCGTCGCCGATGCCATGCTGAAAGCGTCACCCACAACGCCGTCAAAGCCAATGCGCATAGTGCTACCACTGGCGACGTAATAAAACTCGTAGGCATGAGGGCCTCCCAGGTCCAGCTTGTACTCTGGGGTGTAGACCTTGGTGGCGATGCCGGTGACCCAGATCCCGTCCGCGTCCAGGACGATCTCGTGAACCGTAGTCCCGGCGTCCCCCGACACCCGGACCTTCAGCTTGCCACCGGTGGTATCGGCACCATCGGGGTTGATCATCCGGGCCACGAACTTGAGCGAGTAATTACCGCCGGACGACGTGTTCGCCGACGACCGGGACAGCAGCACCGAGCTGGTACTGGTAGACGCCATGCTGATACTCAGCCGACCCAGCGATGTGTTCACCGCGTTCATGCTGTCAGCAGACACCAGCGTCCAGCCGTTCAGGTCCTGGAACAGCTCATGGAACGCATTGGTAGCGTCAGCTGCGGGCTCGGTGATCGTCTGCCCCCACTGGTTCAGGCCAGGCCGCGACAGCAGCATCCCGTCCAGGTCAGGGTAGAAGTTCTCCGCCTCCCACAGCTGGCCCTCGTCGATAGTCCCGCGCTTACCCGCAGTGGCCAGGCCACCACGGGAAGGCATGAACGTTAGTACCTGTCGGTCGTCACTCATGGCAGCTTCGTGTTCCCGGCCACGTCGAAGAATTCACCGTAATCGAACCGCGCACCACCCATACCACGGATGTCGCGCACCGACCGAGCCCGGCCTCCGCGCCACGGCGTCAGGATCTTCTTGTCCTGGACTACCATGTTCGCGCCCTTGGCCGTCTTGAACTGCTGCATGAACTCCATCAGGGCAGCCTGCATCCGCTGGTCGTCCTCGTAGTCCCGGTTGGCCAGGTAGATCACTGCTTCCATGATCATGCCCAGCTGGGTCTGCGGGAACAGCACGTGGTCCACGTCGTGCTCCAGCGTCGGGTGCAGCCGCTGGTAGTAGTACTGGAGCATCGTCTGCTCCTGCGGCCACGGGTGCAGGTGCAGCACCTGGTAGGACTCACTTGGATCCAGCCCGTAGACCGTGTAGACCTTCGGGTCGTCCAGCGTGACCGTGCGACCCTGGCTGCGCCGCAGCTTGGCGAACTCCTCCGGCCCGGCACCCCGGATGTGGTAGGAAGACAGGAAGTCCTCCCACTCACCGGTGGGGCGGTCGAAGTCCTCCGGCAGCACGTACTGGTCCATCGCCAGCGTGACGCCCACCGTGTCGTCGTTGGCATCGGCGGGGATCTCCGTAGTGCCAATCCACACCCGGTTCAGGCGCACGATGCGCGGAGAGATGACCTCGCTGATCCGATAGATCGGCGTCTCGCTGACCCCGAGCTGGATGGCCCACTGCTTGTGGCTGACCTCGAACGTGAACCCGCTGGTATCGTACGTCGAGATCGTCAGCAGGTCCGACCCGTTTGTGCGCTCCACCAGCATGTCGTTCTGCACGCCAGCCTGGGTGATGATCGTGCCCTCACTGCGCAGCATGGGCCACTGCTCGATCGCGCCCATGTTCTTCAGGACGCGGTTCAGCAGACCCAGCACCTTGCGGGTATCCGGACTGATACGGCCTTCGAGCGTGGCCGACTGCGGGTAGCCCAGCCGGTCTTCCAGCTCGTTGACGATCTGGAGTCCAGTCAGCATGTTAGCCTCCGCTGATGGCGCTGAAGTACCAGTTGCCCGTCCCACCAGACGCGGTACAGGTCACAGTCACCTGGAACCCGTACGCCGACACGATACCTGTATGAGCGGAAGGACCCAACGATCCACCAGCAGCAGGCTTGTGTGTGATGACGTGATACAGGTCACCGCGCGTGGTAGACGTGATGGCCAACGAGATCGTGGCCACGGGCAGCGACGTTGCAGCACTCACGAAGTAGGCCGCGCTACCCACCACCGTCTGCGCCTTGTCCAGAAACGGCTTCACGGACGTGAGTGCCACTGCCTTGTTGTTAGCAGCAGTACGCAGGATCACGGCATTCAGCCGGTCACCTGTGGGCACATCCACCGTGAACGTCGTCGGTCCGGCCGACACCCCAGCGGTCTTGGACTGACTGGCATTGTACGCAATAGCCGACATGGTCCCTCCTAGTCGAACACCACCAGCTCTACGGTGGCGGTAGTAGCCGACGTGTTGGTCACGTTCAGCTGCCTGACATCACACTGATCCAGCAGCATCACCTCGGACACTGCGGTCGTGAACGTATCGTTGGTCGTGCCGTTGTAGAAGGTCACGGTCACGGACAAGTCCCCGTTAGTCGCCAACAGCACGCCAGCTGCCCGGTCCACACCACCCAGCGTGAATGTCACAGCCTCACTGGCCGCTACTGACGAGATACGGTGGGTGGACTCGTCGTGCACGTGCTCCTTCAGGTAGTGCCTGAAGTCCACATGGTTGGCCACCCGGTTGCGCTTGACCCGGACCATCGTCTGGATGGTAGCCTTGATCAGCGGCCGGTAGAACGGGTACGAGTCGATGTAAGCCCGGGCCTCGTCAGCCTCCGGGTTGTCCGTACCAGGGACGATCGGGTTGATGATCGGGTCAAGTACAGCCCCGACAACCCCACCCGTGGACGACAGCGCACGCCCGACCACTGGGCGCAGGTCGTACGGCAGCGCGTGGTCATAGTCACCGGGCGTCCACGTGTACGCGCCAGTCGTGTTAAACACCGCAGTGAACGCAGCCTGTGCCATCGTCAGAGACGTCGGCTCAACCACCGTACCCACTGTGTCTACGTGCGCGGTGCCACCCCGGAACGAATAGTGGTACTGATAACGGGCGTACCCCTTTGTCTCGTCAACCCACCCACTGACGTCCCCGATGTTAGGACCAGTA
>Ga0073899_10005030_pt1 | contig 11562 bp, 13 predicted proteins | sample KloWWTmetaKNB5Ph_FD_88975 | JGI IMG/M metagenome (GOLD analysis project Ga0073899, IMG submission 88975) | Active sludge microbial communities from Klosterneuburg, Austria, studying microevolution and ecology of nitrifiers - Klosterneuburg... | ecosystem: Engineered > WWTP > Aerobic digester >...
CGGCCTGCATCCCGGCCAGTACGGCATGCTGGTGCTGTCGCGCTTCCCGATCGACGAAGCGGCGGCGCGCACCTTCCGGTTGCTGAAGTGGAGCGCGATGCCCGGAGCTCGCAGACCGATGAATCCCCTGACCGGCACGCCGTTCCACCCGGACGCGGTGTGGTCGCAACTCAGGCTGTCGTCGAAGTCGCACTGGGACGTGCCGATCGAGACCCCGTCAGGCACGCTGCATTTCCTGGTGTCGCACCCGACCCCGCCGACCTTCGACGGCCCCGAGAACCGCAACGGCATGCGCAACGCCGACGAGATTCGGCTGTGGCGGGAATACATCTCGCAAGAAGACGCGCGGTGGCTGTGCGATGACGCTGGCCGTTGCGGGGGACTCGCCGCGGATGCACGGTTCGTGATCGCCGGCGACCTCAACAACGATCCGGTGGATGGCGATGGCCACCACGATGCGATCCTGGAACTGCTGGAACATCCGCGGGTGCTGCGCATGGCGACGCCACGCAGTGCCGGTGGCGAGGACAAGTCCCGCGAGTACGCGGCTGCCGGAATCGAAAAGCGTGGAGCGCCGGCGCACGTTACCGGCGATTTCGGCCCGCGCGTCGGGGCCTTGCGGCTGGACTACGTCTTGCCATCGACCGGCTTTGCGCCTGCCGGCAGCGGTGTGTTCTGGCCCGCGCCGGGCGATGCCGACACGGGGATCGCCGACGCCAGCGACCACCACCTGGTCTGGGTCGACCTGCGCTGAGCAGCGCGACAGGTCGCGATATGCGGTCAGCTCGCCGCGGGCGCGACGTCGGTGTCCGGCTTGGCATCTGCCGGCGGCGTGCCCACGAGACCGGGCTCCAGCATGACCGGCGGACGGTTGCGGTCGTAGAAGCCGAACTCGTTGTCGCTGTGCGCGGACACGATCATCCGCACCATGTTGCCGGGCACCATCAATTCCAGCTCGACCGCGCGACCATCGGGCGCACGTCCTTCCAGGGTCATCTCGATGAAGGCACCGCCGGTGTCGATGTCGCGGCAGGGCACGTGCGGGCCGGCGGGGCCGTCCTGCAGGTAGGGCTTGATCGCGTCGCCCAGCGCCTCGAGCGCGGGCGGGAAGAAGAACACGGCAAATCCGGCGGACTCATTCATGCGCGGGATTCTGTCACGCCGGCTGCAGGGCGACCGTCAACGCCGCCGCGGCATCGCGCGCCAGCGCCCGGGCAGTGTCGATGTCGTCGGCGCGCGCCAGCGTCACCGCCACGCGGCGATGGCCTTCCACGCGCGGCTTCCCGAACAGCCGCAGTTGCGCGTCGGGATGCGCCAGCGCGGCATCCACGCCCTCGAACACCGGCACGCCATGCCCGTGCGCCAACACCGCGCAGGACGCGGACGGCCCCGACTGGCGGATCGCGCCGCCGGCATCGGCATGGATCGGCAGGCCCAGGATCGCGCGCGCATGCAGGGCGAACTCGCTGAGTTCCTGCGAGACCAGCGTGACCAGGCCGGTGTCGTGCGGACGCGGGCTGACTTCGCTGAACCAGACCTCGTCGCCCTTCACGAACAACTCCACGCCGAACAGGCCCCAGCCGCCGAGGTCGTCGGTGATCGCCCGCGCGATGTCTTGCGAACGCTGCAATGCGAGCGCCGACATCGGCTGCGGCTGCCAGCTTTCGCGATAGTCGCCGTCGCGCTGCAGGTGGCCTATCGGCGCGCAGAAATCGGTGCCCCCGGCGTGGCGCACGGTGAGCAGGGTGATCTCGTAGTCGAAGTCGATGAAGCCTTCGACGATGCAACGCCCGGCACCCGCGCGGCCACCCGTTTGCGCGTAGTCCCAGGCCGCGTCGATGTCGGCATCTACGCGCACCAGCGACTGACCCTTGCCCGACGACGACATCACCGGCTTGACCACGCAGGGCAGGCCCAGTGCGGCCACGGCGGCGCGATAGTCCTCCAGGGTGTCGACGAAGCGGTATGGCGATGTCGCCAGCCCGAGCGTTTCCGCGGCGAGGCGACGGATACCCTCTCGATCCATCGTCAGCCGCGCGGCGCGCGCGGTCGGGATGACGCGCGCGGCGCCTTCGGCCTCGAGTTCCACCAGCGTCTGCGTGCTGATGGCTTCAATCTCCGGCACGACCAGATGGGGGTTTTCGAGTGCGACCAGCGCACGGATCGCGGCCCCATCCAGCATGTCCAGCACGTGGCTGCGATGGGCGACCTGCATCGCCGGTGCATCGGCGTAGCGATCCGCGGCGATCACCTCCACGCCGAAGCGCTGCAGCTCGATCGCGACCTCCTTGCCGAGTTCACCGGAGCCGAGCAGGAGCACGCGGGTAGCGTGCGGGGACAGCGGCGTGCCGATGCGTGTCATGCGGAAGTCCGATCGTGGGAAGCGTTGATTCTAGCGAAGCAGGTCGCCGGGGACTGTCGCCCGCGCGTGCCGCCATGCGATCCTCGACGCATGCCGATCCGCCCACTCCCGCGGCTGTCGCTGCTCGCCGCGCTGCTGGCGTGCGTGGTCGCCTGCGCGCCGCCATCGCTGCCGTTTTCGCGCCTGGCCGGGTTGATCACCCACGGATCCCTGGACGAAATCAGCGGCCTGGCCGCATCGCACGTGCACGAGGACGTGCTCTGGGTGATCAACGACGGCGGCAATCCCGCGGAACTGTTCGCGATCAATCGCCGCGGGAAACTGCTTGCCCGCTACGACGTGCGCGGCGCGCGCAACATCGACTGGGAAGACCTGGCCAGCTTTACCCGTGATGGCAAGCACTACCTGCTGGTCGCCGACACCGGCGACAACGGCGGCAAGCGCAAGGACTTCGTGCTGCACGTCTTCGAGGAGCCGGCGACCCTGGCCGGCGGTGAACTGAAACCGGCCTGGACCATCCGCGCACGCTGGCCGGATGGCCCCCGCGATTGCGAGGCCGTGGCGGTCGATGCCGCCGCCGGGCAAGTGTTGCTGGTGTCGAAGAAGCGCAGTCCGCCCGACCTGTTCGCCTTGCCGCTGTCGGCAAGGCGCGGGACCCGCGAGGCACGCCGCATCGGCCGCCTCGCCGGGGTGCCGCAGGCGAGCGCGGAACTGCGCCGCAACGACCCGAAACTGGCCAAGCTGTTCCCCCAAGTCACCGCCGCCGACCTGTCGCCGGACGGACGCACCCTGGCCGTGCTGACCTACGGCAGCGTGCTGTTCTACCGGCGGATGCCACGCGAAGACTGGAGCACCGCGGTTGCCCGCGCGCCCGAAGCGCACGACGTGCCGCTGATCCCGCAGGCCGAGGCGCTGGGCTGGAGTGCGGGCGGTGCCGGCCTGTACGCCACCGGCGAGTTCAAGCCGGCGCCGCTGTTCTACCTCAGTCCGGACCAGTGACCCCGCGTTGATGAACGCCCGGGCTTTCGACGCCTGGTCGCCGTTCGTCGGCCGGCCGTTGAACGATTGATATCAATTTGATATCAATACTCCCAAGCGCCCATCCCGGGCTGCCATGACGAGACGACGCCATGAAAGAAAACCCCATCCGCTCCCTTCCGGGCATCCCGATGCTGCTTGCGCTGCTCGGCGGCGCCATCGTCGGCGCCTACCTGGTCGTCGCTGGTGCGCAAGCCAGCGCCCCGCTCCAGGTCATCGTCGGCGTGCTGCTGGCCATGGTGGCCATGTTCTGCCTGCTCGGCCTGTACATGGTCGAGCCCAACCAGTCCGCGGTGATCAGCCTCTTCGGCAAGTACATCGGCACCGTCAAGGACAACGGCCTGCGCTGGAACAACCCGTTCTTCAGCAAGAAGAAGGTCAGCCAGCGGGTGCGCAATTTCGAAAGCAGCAAGCTCAAGGTCAACGAGCTGGACGGCAGCCCGATCGAGATCGCCGCGGTGATCGTCTGGCAGGTGGTCGATGCGTCGGAGGCCGTCTACAACGTCGACGACTACGAGAGCTTCGTCCACATCCAGTCCGAATCCGCGCTGCGCACGATGGCGACCAGCTACCCCTACGACCAGCACGAGGACGGCCAGGTCGCGCTGCGCAGCCATGCCGCCGAGATCAGCCAGCACCTCAAGGACGAACTGGCCGAACGCCTGGCGGATGCGGGCGTGGCGGTGATCGACGCGCGCATCAGCCACCTCGCCTACGCGCAGGAAATCGCCCAGGCGATGCTGCAGCGGCAGCAGGCCAACGCGATCATCGCGGCACGCACGCGCATCGTCGCCGGTGCCGTGGGCATGGTGCAGATGGCCCTGGCCGAGCTCGAGAAGAACGGCGTGGTCGACCTGGACGAGGAGCGCAAGGCGCAGATGGTCAGCAACCTGCTGGTGGTCCTGTGCGGCGAGCGCGGCACCCAGCCGATCGTGAATGCCGGCAGCCTGTCCTGACCTGACATGAGCGAGAAGAAGGCCTACCCGCTGCGCATCAACGCCGAGATCCTGGCGGCAGCCCAGCGCTGGGCCGACGACGAGCTGCGCAGCGTCAACGCCCAGATCGAGTACCTGCTGCGCGAGGCGCTGCGCAAGGCCGGCCGCCTGCCCAAGCCCCGCCACCCACCGTCCGAGGACAACGAAGCATGAGCACGCGCTGGAACTACAAGGTCGTCGAGATCACCCAGTGGATGGGCCTGAAGACCAGGAAGATCGAAGAAGCGATCGCGCCCCTCGGGCAACTGGGCTGGGAACTGGTCTCGGTCACCCAGGTCGCCGCCACGACCGTGCTCTACCTCAAGAAGCCGGCCTGAGCGCCTGCAATCCACATCGCGTCCGGGGAGAACCACCATGCTGCACCTCGTCCACATGATCGAACGCCGTTACGGCCCCGCCCGCGGGCGCCAATGGGTCGTCCGCATCGCCATCGCCTCGCTGCTCCTGCTCGCCCTGGGCGCGGGCCTCGCGATGTCGCTTCCCGCACGCGCGCAAGCCATCGATGGCAAGGCGATCGCCACCCGCGCGCTGGACCACATGGATGCCGGCGAGTACGCGCAGGCCGAGGCCATGTTCAACGCCGACATGGCCAAGGCCGTGCCCGCGGACAAGCTCAAGGCGGTGTGGGAATCGCTGCCGGCGCAGGTCGGCAAGGCCGGGGGCCGCGGCGACGCGCAGTCGATGCAACAGGACACCACCACCCTGGTGCAGGTGCCGCTGCACTTCGAGAAGGCGGAGCTGGTGGCGAAGTTCGCCATCGACGCCGATGGCAGGATCGCGGGCTTCATGATTCAGCCCGCGCAGGCCGCGGCGCCGCCGGCACCGCCCGCGGTGGCCGAGGACGCGACTTTCAGCGAACGCGAGGCCAGGGTCGGCGACGACGACCGCGCCCTGCCCGCGACCCTGGCCATGCCGAAGGGTGACGGACCGTTCCCCGCAGTCGTCCTGGTGCATGGTTCGGGCCCGCACGACCGCGACGAAACCATCGGCCCGAACAAGCCGTTCCTCGACATCGCCCGCGGCCTCGCCGCGCAGGGCATCGCCGTGCTGCGCTACGAGAAGCGCACCAAGGCGCGCCCGCAGGACTTCGCGAGCGGCGTGTTCGGCGTGGACGAGGAAACCACCAACGACGCCGTGCAGGCGGTGGCGACGCTGCGCGGCATCGACGGCATCGACCCCAGGCGCGTGTTCGTGCTTGGCCACAGCCAGGGCGGGATGATGGCGCCGCGCATCGCCGCGGTGTCCGGGCATGTCGCCGGGCTGGTGTTGCTGGCTGCGCCGGCGCGCTCGCTGCTCGACATCGTCATCGAACAGAACCGCCGGCTTGCCGTGCTGGATGACGGCAAGACCAGCGACACCGAGCGCGATGCGATCACCGCGCTGATCCAGCAAGTGCGGGTCACCCGCGATGCCGCGACCGATCCGGCCACCAAGACCGTGATGGGCTTGCCGGCCGGCTACTGGCGCAGCACCGACAGCGTGGACCCGGTTGCCAAGGCGGGAACCGTTGCACTGCCGATGCTGGTCCTTCAGGGCGCACGCGACATCCAGGTGGTCGATGCCGACTGGCAGGCCTGGCGCGGCGCGTTCCACGGCAACCCGAAGGTGACCTTCAAGCTTTACGACACGCTCAACCACTTGGCGATGCCGGGCGAAGGCGACGGCAACCTGGACGAGTACCAGCAGCCCAACCACGTCGATCCGACGCTGATCGACGACGTGGCCAGCTGGATCAAGGCGCGTTGACCATGGCGACGACGTCCGCCCGGGCGTTCGCAGTCACCCCGCCGCCTGCCTACGCATGGATGTGGCTGGTCGCGATGGGCGTGCTCCTGCCCGCGTGCATCACCGCCGTGTTGCTCCTGACCGGCGATCCGCCGCAGATGGCCGGCATCGTTCCGGCGCTTGTGATCCTGCCGGGGGTGTTCGCGATGCTGGCGCTGGCGATGAAACGCCGCGGGGTCGAACTGCAGGACGGGACGCTGGACGTGCGCGCCGCATTGTTCCGCCAGCGCGTCGCCGTCGCGCAGCTGGACCTGGACCGCGCGCGCATCGTCGACCTCGCCGAACGCACCGAGCTGCGCCCGGTCGTGAAGACAGGCGGCTTGTCGCTGCCGGGTTTCCATGCCGGCCGCTTCCGCCTGCGCGAGAAATTCGCCAGGGCCTTCTGCCTGCTCACCGATCGCCGCCGCGTGCTGTGGCTGCCCCTGCGCGACGGCAAGGACCAGTTACTGATCAGCCTGGAGCACCCGCAAGCCTTGCTGGACGCGCTCAAGGCCGGGCGCGGCTGACGCCGGCGCGGCCACGTCCTATGCTGCGCCGATGACCCGCATGCCACCGGTTCCGCTGAAGGCGGTCCTGCTCAACACGCCCGACATCGAACTCTGGCCCGGCGGACTGCTGCGCGCGCGCAGCAACCACGATGCCCGTGCGCTCTCGCGTGCGCGGCACGTGCTGCGGCGCAAGCGCGATGGCGCCTACCTGGCCGCCGACCTCGCCGAAGGGCTGCTGCCCCTGGTGCCGCGCCTGCAACGCGAACCCGGGCTGGATGCCGCGCTGGACGCGCTCGATGCCTCGCCCCTGGGTGCGCGCACAGGCATCGACAACGTCGGCGAACTGCCCTTGCACCGCCTGCAGGAACGGCTGGACGCACTCGGCATCGACGCGGACCGCTACGAAGCGCGCACCGGCCTGGCGCTGGTCGCCGAACCCATCTGGCTCGCCTTCGCCGGGCTCGATCGTTACCGGCGCGCGTTGTGGCCGCGCATCGACGCCGCCCGCGCGTGGTTGCGCCTGCGCGACGCGGCGGCGCGCGACGACATCGTGCTCGAAGCGATCTCCGCCTATCGCAGCCATGACTACCAGTTGGGCATCTTCGAGCGGAAGCTGGCGCGAGGCCTGTCGATCGACGACATCCTGGTGGTGAACGCCGCGCCCGGCTATTCCGAACACCATGGTGGCCGTGCGCTCGACATCGGCACGCCCGGCGAGCCGCCCGCCGAGGAATCGTTCGAGGCCACGCCCGCGTTCGCGTGGCTGCAAGCGCATGCCGGCGCGCATGGCTTCACGATGAGTTACCCGCGCGGCAATCCGCACGGGATCGTGCACGAGCCGTGGCATTGGCGATTCGATCCCGCATGACGTCGACGCGTCTCGCCGAGGCCTGGGCCGGCGGCCGCAACAACTTCAACCTGATCCGCCTGTTCGCGGCGTGGCTGGTGATCTACGGCCACGCATGGGCGATCACCGGCAGCGCCGGCGGCGACCTGGTCACGCGCCTCACCCGGTTCAAGTTCGCCGGTGGCGTGGCGGTGGACGTGTTCTTCTTCATCAGCGGCTTCCTGATCGCCGCCAGCCTGGAGCGCAACGACACCCGCGGCTACCTGGCCTCGCGCGCGTTGCGAATCCTGCCGGCGCTGATCGTATGCGTGTCTCTGAGCGTGTTCGTGCTCGGGCCGCTGCTGACCTCATCAGCGGACTACTGGCGCGATCCGCGAACCTGGGACTACCTGTGGGCCAATGGCACCCTGTGGTCCAGCCGCTACGACCTGCCCGGCGTGTTCGGCGCGTTGCCGCAGCAGGCGGTGAACGGGTCGCTATGGACCCTGCCGATCCAGGCGCGCCTTTACCTCGCATTGCTCGTGGCGAGCCTGCTCGGCGTGCTCACTGCGCGCCGCTACACGCCGTTATGGGCGATCCCGATGGTCGGGGCGTATGCCTTCGCGGCCTGGCGCAACCCGCTGCCCGAATGGCTGGCGAACTACATCTGGTGCACCGCCTTCTTCATCACCGGCACCCTGTGCTGGCTGCACCGCGAACGCATCCGCCTGGGCGCCTGGCCGCTGTTGGTGTTGCTCACCATCGCGGCGTTGGCACGCGGCACGCCGTGGTTCCACCTGCCCTACTTCGCCCTCGCCTGCTACGGCACGCTGTGGCTGGCCTTCGTGCCGAAGTTGCCGGTCATCCGCCACAACGACCTGTCCTACGGCCTGTACCTCTACGGCTGGCCGGCGGCGCAACTCGTGCAGCAGTTCTCGCCGGGCGGACCATGGCACAACGTGCTGTGGGCGACGTTGCTGGCCGGCGCGTTGGCGGCGGCATCGTGGTTCGTGATCGAACGGCCGGCGCTTGGACTGAAGAAGCGTTTCGCGAAGCGGGGGAAAAGGGGGTCAGAGTAGATGTTGCGGTGATCGAGTTTTGAACCTCCTGCATCGCGCGCTCAAAACTCTACGCTGACCCGATTTCCGTGCGGACGATGCTGACAGCATGGACGCGAAATTCACCCTGACCCCATTTCCTCAAAGCCGATTCAACGCGCAGCGATCTCCCGCAGGGTCGCGCGCAACTCGTCGCGCCACGCGGGGGGGACGATGCCGAAGTCGTCATGCAATCGCGTGGTGTCCAGCACCGAGTAAGCAGGGCGACGGGCGGGCGTGGGGAATTCGGCGGTCGTGATCGGCACCACCGTCGGCATCCGTTCGAGCAACCCGAGCGCATGCGCGTCTTCCATAATCGCGCTGGCGAATCCATGCCAGCTAACTTGACCTGACGTCACCAGGTGCCAGGTGCCGGATTCGGCCACGCCACGGCGGATGAGGTCGGCGGTCGCGTCGGCGATCCAGGCGGCAGGGGTCGGCGCGCCGATCTGATCGGCGACCACGCGCAGTTCATCGCGCTCGTTCGCCAGTCGCAACATCGTCAGCAGGAAATTCCTGCCATGCGATGCGTACACCCAGGCCGTGCGCAGGATCGCGTGGCGCGCGCCGCTGGCGCGGATCGCATCCTCGCCGGCGAGCTTGCTGGTGCCATACACGCCGAGCGGCGCAGTGGCGTCGTCTTCGCGATACGGCCGCGACGCGCTGCCATCGAACACGTAGTCGGTCGAGTAATGCACCAACAGGGCATCGATCCGCGCGCATGCGCGTGCGATGGCACCTGGCGCTTCCGAATTGACGCGGAAGGCGGCATCGGCCTCGGCTTCGGCCTTGTCGACCGCGGTGTAGGCGGCGGCGTTGACGACGACGTCGGCACCGGACCCACGCACCATCGCGGCCAGCGCGGTGGAGTCATCGAAGGTGGCGGCCACGTCGGCATCCACGCCATCGCGGGTGGCAACGACGAGTTCACCCAAGGGCGCCAGGCTGCGGCGCAGTTCGCGACCGACCTGGCCGTTGCCGCCGAGCAGCAGGATCCTCACGATGCGGTGTAGACGGGCTAGCGCTCCGTCGCGATATCCGCGAGCAACGGCGCCGCCGCGTCCTTGGGCGACAGCGACACCTCCGCCAGCGGCCAGTCGATGGCCAGTTGCGGATCGTCCCAGCGCAGCGAGTTGTCGCTGGCGCGGTCGTAGGGTGCGGTGCAGAGGTAGGTGAACGTCGCGTTCTCGCTCAGCACCAGGAAGCCGTGGGCGAACCCTTCGGGCACCCAGAAATGGCGCTTGTTCTCGGCGCTCAGGATGACCGCCGCGTGCTGGCCGAAGGTCGGCGAACCGCGCCGGATGTCGACCGCCACGTCATACACCTCGCCTTCCAGCACGCTGACCAGTTTCCCCTGCACGTTGCCCGGCCACTGGTAATGCAGGCCACGCAGCACACCGCGCTGCGATCGCGAGACATTGTGCTGGACGAAGTGGCTGGGCAAGTCGTGTTCGGCGAAGCGCGCGGCATTCCAGCCTTCGTAGAAGAAGCCGCGTTCGTCGCCGAACACTGCCGGTTCGATCACCACGCAGCCGGGAAGCTTCGTCCTGATGACCTTCATTCGACGCGCCCGTGCTCGAGCAGGCCCAGCAGGTACTGGCCGTAACCGTTCTTCGCCAGCGGTCGCGCGAGTTCGCGCAACTGCGCTTCGTCGATCCAGCCGTTGAAGTAGGCGATCTCTTCCGGGCAGCTGATACGCAGGCCCTGGCGCTTCTCGATGGTCTCGATGAAGGTCGAGGCTTCGACCAGCGACTCATGGGTGCCGGTGTCCAGCCAGGCATACCCGCGCCCCATCTTTTCGAGTTGCAGCGAGCCATCGTCGAGGTAGCAGCGGTTGAGGTCTGTGATCTCCAGCTCGCCGCGCGGCGATGGCGCCAGGCCCGCCGCGAAATCGCTGGCGCGGCCATCGTAGAAATACAGGCCGGTGACCGCGTAGCTGGACTTCGGTTGCGCCGGCTTTTCCTCGAGGCCGACCACCTTGCCCGAGGCGTCGAATTCGGCCACCCCGTAGCGCTCCGGATCGCGCACCCAGTAACCGAAGACGGTCGCGCCGGCCTCCTGCGCGTTCGCCTTGCGCAGCAACTGGGTCAACCCCTGCCCATAGAAAATGTTGTCGCCCAGCACCAGGCAGCTCGGGCTGCCATCCAGGAATTCGCGACCGATCAGGAACGCCTGCGCAAGGCCATCGGGGCTCGGCTGCGCGGCGTATTCGATCTTCATCCCCCACTGCGAACCATCGCCCAGCAAGTGCTGGAACAAGGCCTGTTCGTGGGGGGTATTGATGACCAGCACTTCACGGATCCCCGCGAGCATCAACACGCTCAGCGGGTAGTAGATCATCGGCTTGTCGAAGACCGGCAACAGCTGCTTGCTGATGGCCTTGGTGATCGGATACAGGCGCGTCCCGGAGCCGCCGGCCAGGATGATGCCCTTGCGCGGCTGGCTCATGCCACCGCCCCGATGCGCTCCAGGCGATAGGATCCGTCGAGCGCGCGCCGCACCCAGTCCTGGTTCGCCAGGTACCAGTCCACCGTTTCGGCGATGCCGCGCTCGAAGGTGTATTCCGGCTCCCAGCCCAGCTCGTCGCGCAGCTTGGACGCATCGATCGCATAACGCCGATCGTGCCCGGGCCGATCCGCCACGTAGGCGATCTGCGAGGCGCGCGGCTGGCCATCCTGGCGCGGGCGGCGCTGGTCCAACAACGCGCAGATCGCGTGCACGACCTCGATGTTCTGCATCTCGGCATTGCCACCGACGTTGTAGGTCTCGCCCACCCGGCCCTTCGCCAGCACCGTGCGGATCGCCTGACAGTGGTCGCTGACGAACAGCCAGTCGCGCACCTGCTTGCCGTCGCCGTAGACGGGCAGCGGCTCGCCGGCGAGCGCCTTGGCGATCACCAGCGGGATGAGCTTTTCCGGGAAGTGGTAGGGGCCGTAGTTGTTGCTGCAGTTGGTGGTCAGCACCGGCAGCC
>Ga0073899_10005031_pt1 | contig 11561 bp, 8 predicted proteins | sample KloWWTmetaKNB5Ph_FD_88975 | JGI IMG/M metagenome (GOLD analysis project Ga0073899, IMG submission 88975) | Active sludge microbial communities from Klosterneuburg, Austria, studying microevolution and ecology of nitrifiers - Klosterneuburg... | ecosystem: Engineered > WWTP > Aerobic digester >...
CTTTCGGTCGAAACGTACTTCGGCGGCCGCCCGGCACCCGAGCGGGAGATCTTCGACATCATCCGCGGCCAGGTTGAATCCCTGGGGCCGTGCATCATTGAGCCGGTAAACGTGGGCATCTTCTTCAAGCGGAAGCGGAACTTCCTGGAGTTGCGCCCGAAGACCAGGTGGCTTGCGCTGAGTTTCGGGCTCGCTCGCCGCGTCGAGGACCCCAGGATCACGCGGACGTTCGCGTCCACTTCGGGCAGGACCTACCACACCATCAGGATCCGTGGCCCGGAGGACATCGACCAGCAGGTCCGGGAGTGGATTACCGAGAGCTACCTGGAGTTCTCTGGGTAGCGGGGCGGGATGCTGAGCCCGATCTCCCCGGGGCGCGAGCAGGTCGCCCGCCCGGATCGCCTGTCCACCTTCGCTTGGTACACTGGAAGGCCAGCCTTTCTCGGCTGAACCATCCGCCCGAGGGACCGAAATGACGACGCAAACGCCTGGCTCGAACCTTTCGACAGCCTACGAGCCGGCCAGCGTAGAGGGTCGCATCTACCAGATGTGGGAGGACGCGGGACACTTCCAGCCGAAGATCGACTTCGGCCGCGAGCCGTACACGATCGTCATGCCGCCGCCGAACGTCACCGGCGAACTCCATCTCGGGCACGGTCTCGAAGACACCATCACCGATGCCCTCGTCCGCTGGCACCGGATGCAGGGAGACCCGACGCTCTGGTTGCCCGGCGAAGACCATGCCGGGATCGCGACCCAGAACGTGATCGAGCGCGAACTCGCCAAGGAAGGCCTCTCCCGCCACGAGATCGGCCGCGAGGCCTTTGTGGAACGCACCTGGATGTGGGTGCGGAAGTACCGCAGCCGGATCGCCGACCAGCATCGCAAGCTCGGGGCGAGTGCCGACTGGTCGCGCAATACGTTCACCCTCGACCCCGGCATCGTGAAGGCGGTGCGCACAACCTTCGTCAACCTCTACCGGCAGGGCCTCATCTATCGCGGCCTGCGCATGATCAACTGGTGTCCCCGCTGCGAGACCGCCTTGAGCGACCTTGAAGTCGATTACGTGGAGATGCCATCGAAGCTCTACTTCATCCGTTACCCGATCGTGGGCGAAGGAGGGATGGCCCTCCCCGCGTCGATCACGGTAGCGACGACGCGTCCCGAAACCATGGTGGGCGACACCGGCGTGGCCGTGAATCCGAACGACGACCGTTACGAGGAGCGCATCGGCCGAGGCTTGCTCCTTCCCATCATCGGCCGCGAGATCCCGATCGTCGCCGACGAAACCGTGAAGCCCGAGTTCGGGACCGGCGCGGTGAAAGTGACACCCGGCCACGACCCGAACGACTGGGAGATCGGCCAGAGGAACGACCTCCCGGTGATCGTCGCGATGGACCTCAAAGGCAACATGAACGACGAAGCCGGCCCATATGCGGGCATGCCGGCGGACGAAGCGCGCGAAGCCATCCTCCGAGACCTCGAAGACGGGGGCTTCCTCGACCGTATCGAGGACTACACGCACAGCGTTGGTGTTTGCAGCCGCTGTAAGACGCTGCTCCAGCCGCTGCCGAGCGAACAGTGGTGGCTGGATGTGAACAAGGAGTATGAGCGGGGCCACTCGCTCGCCGGCGACGCCATTCGCGCCGTGACCGAGGGCCGCATCGGCATCGTTCCCCAGCGGTTCGAGAAGGTGTACCTGAACTGGATGGAGAACATCCGCGACTGGTGCATCAGCCGGCAGCTCTGGTGGGGCCACCAGGTCCCGGTCTGGTACTGCGAAAACAAGCACGTGGTCTGCCAGGTGGATGACCCGGCCCGCTGCCCCGAATGCGGCGGCGCGCTTCGCCAGGATGAAGACGTGCTCGACACCTGGTTCTCTTCCGGGCTTGCCCCACATGCCGACCTGGGGTGGCCGGAAGACACCGAAGACCTCCGCCACTTCTACCCCACCGCCGACATGCAGATGGGTTACGACATCATGTTCTTCTGGTGTGCCCGGATGATCATGTTCGGCCTGTACAACATGCGGCACCTGGGCGAGGAGCGGTCGATGCCGTTCCGCAACGTCCTCTTCCACGGCCTCATCCGCGATGCGAAGGGCGAGAAGATGACGAAGTCGCGCGGGAATGTGGTCGACCCTCTGGTGGCGGCCTCGACGTTCGGCGCCGACGCCTTCCGCTTCGCCGTGCTGACCGGCGCCACCCTCGGTGCCGACCAGAAGTACAGCGATGACCGGCTCGCTTCCGCCCGCAACTTCGCCAACAAGCTCTGGAACACAGCGCGCTTCGTCCTGATGAAGGTGGGCGACCGCGAGGTGAAGCGCCCACACCCGCTCGACCGAGAGTCGTTCGCGCTTGAGGACCGCTGGATTCTCTCCCGGCTGGAACAGCTGGAAAACGATGTCGACTCGCTGATGAAGGCGTACCAGCTCGGTGAATGCGCGCGCCAGATAGAGGATTTCCTCCGGAGCGAGTTCTGCGACTGGTACATCGAGATGGTGAAGCCGCGCCTCAACGACGGCGACGAACGGCCGTTGAAGGTCCTCGTCCATGTGCTGGACCACGGGATGCGGATGCTGCACCCGTTCATGCCGTTCGTCACCGAGGAACTGTGGCAGGCGCTGCGCGTTCGCGTTGACGATGACATGGCCACTCAGCTGATTGTCGCCTGGTTCCCCAGGAGTGGTGGCAACTGGAAGGATGCGGGCGCGGAAGCAGCGATCGAGCACGTTATCGAGGTGAACCGGACCATTCGAAATATCCGCGCAGAAAAGAAGTTGGACGCCGGTGCGCGCCCGAAGGTGGTCCTGCGCGCCGACGGCTACGGGCCGGCCCTGCGTGAGACTGCCGCTGCGACGAACTTCACGTCGCGGGTGGAACTCGATGTGCTCGACCTCTCGGGCGCGGTGCCGGACGGCGAGTGGGGGTTCGGGCGCGTCGCGGATACGGAGGTGGCGGTCGCACTGCCGCAGGTTGACACGGCCGCCGAACGTGCTCGACTGGAGAAGGAACTGGCGGAGTCCTCGGCGCACGCGCAACGCCTCGAAACGCAGCTCGCGAACGAGACGTTTCGCTCGAAGGCGCCGGCGCATGTCATCCAGGGAATGGAGACTACGCTGGCCGAGACACGGGAGAAGACCGCGGGCCTGCGGGAGCGGCTGGCGAGCCTGTAGATGCCGAAGGTCAGAGACGCAGTGCGGATGATCGAGGACGATGGCTGGCGCCTACTGCGGACTCGTGGGAGTCACAGGCAGTTCGTGCACCCGGGCAAACCGGGCGTCGTCACCATTCCCGGTCATCCTGACCGAACCGTTCGCATGTCCCAGTGCGCGCGCGCATAATCCCGGACTGCATCCAGGTGCGCGCCCGATAGCCTGGTGACACGCTGAGTTGGACGTTTGCTGATGCGCCGGACGAGTTTGGTCAGGGCTACGTTTCCGTTGCTTCTCCTCCTGGTCGCTGGTGCTGGCGTCGCCTGCGGTTCCGGCGACGACGCTCCCGGCCAGACGTCCCCTGCGACAGTCGTGCCAACCAACCCGCCGGCAACCCCCGTCCCGCCATCTCCAACCCCCACGGCCACGGCTACCCCGGCCTCGAACCTTTGCAAGTACCTCCCGGCAGGCCCGGCGCCGGGCTCATACCCCGTCACTCCCGTGGCCGCGGACGTCCCCGCGTCGCTCGCCGCCTACTCCGGCGCGTGGGAAGGGCTCTGGGGCGGGGCTGCTGCGAACACGAGCGCGCTGGTCGTGCGATTAGTCACTCCCACAAAGGTGGAGGCCGTCTACGTGTTCCAGGGTGTTACGTCGCAAATGAACCTCACGCCGGGCGCAGGCGATTCTTCCCGGATCCTCACCGCATCTGGCGGAGGAGTTACGTTCACCTGGTCCTTATCCCCCGACGGGACGGTCCTGGGTAGGACGCGGACCCAGGGCGGCCAGGGCATTTCAGTCGCGATGAACCGCTGTACCCTGCCATAGGAACAGCGTCCAGGGACACGGTGGGCCGTAGTGACCGCCGTCATAGCCGCCGGCGCGCCGAGGGTTGTACGTTCTCCGCAGACGTCCCCCTGGGAGTCAGCAATGTCCAGTGACCAGTCATCGGTCGGTCGACCCATCGGCAGGCTCAACATCGTCACAGGCCTGTTCTACATGGCCGCCTTCATGGTCTACGGCTTCATCCTGATCTACCTGCGTGACTTCTCGCCCGACAAGGAGCAGTGGATAGCAGAGAGCCTGGATGGCGACCACTTCGAAGCGCGCCTGGCCCACGTCCACGGGAACCTCTTCGCTTTGCTCAACATCACGTTCGGCTTCGTGATGCTCAAGCTCCCCGTTCGGGGCCGGCTGGGCCTCTGGGCCTCGCGGCTCATCCTGGGGGGGCTATTGATGCCGGTCGGGATACTGGCTGAGGTTTACTTTGGCCTGTGGCCAGTACCCGTCCTGATGGGCGGCATATCGATACTCAGCGGGACCGTTGCGCTGGGAGTCGCCATCGCCCGGGGGTCCGAACCGGGGTAACAGTGGGCCGCGCGACCAACCGCTTGGGTCGAGACGGCAGAACTCTCGCCAGTCGCAATGCGGTTCCTGGACGCATCAGGTCTACGTCCGAGGCTGGGGTTATAGCAATCTAGGCTACACTCAGGAGTGAAGAGGGACGGCACCATGAAAACACGTGTAACGACTGCGGGCGTTGCCATTCTAGTGCTGGGAATCGCCCGATTCTCGGGTGTGTCGCTCGCGGCGATGGCGGACGCGGCCGGCCGGCCGAGCGAAGAGCAAGGGTACGGCGCTGCGCCTCGCGAGTCGGAACGCTCCGCCGCGACCAGCGCGGAGGGAATGACCGAAGACGCGAACGCCTCTGCGGCAGAGCGAACGACGCCCACGGCCGAACTACCGGTTCTCCTGCGCCAGGCCTCCGAGTACGAACGCTCGTTGCTCGAGGATGGAGTCGTGACCCGTGATGAGCTGCTTGGCGCATTTCAGGCGGCAAATTCGTGTATCGAGTCCGCCGCGGCTGGGGCCGGAAGCGTGACAGTCCACGACCCCGACCTGCGCGGCGATGAACCACGCTTCGGCGGGTTCTCATCGCAGGACAAAGCCAGCTTCGATGCCGTGGGCGAAGCCGAACTGGACTGCGTGGAGGAGTTCTACAACCACGTTCTCGCCGGCTGGGGTATGCGTTCGGCGTACGCTGCCGCGCAGCCGCTGCTCGCGGCGACCGCGGACTGCCTTGCGATGCGCGGGTACGCAGTCGCCCCGGGCGCCACCAGGGTCGAACTCGCTCTCGCGGTGGGCAACCCCGGTACTCCCATCCCGGACTTCTACGCATGCGAAGCCGAGGCGAGCGCCAAACTGGGGCGCTGACGTCCTCGGACCACACCTACCGCACCAACCGGAAGCAGTTCCGGACTTCCTCCACGTATTGCGCCGGCTGCTCGAAGGCGGCGAAGTGACCGCCTTTATCCAGCTCGTTCCAGTAGATGATGTTGGCGATCGCCTTCTCCGCCCACCGCCGTGAGGCCCGGAAGATCTCGCGCGGAAAGATGCTGGCGCCCACCGGCACCCTGATGGGGTTGTTGGTGCGGTTGTTGAAGCTCTCCCAGTAGAGCCGCGCCGATGAGGCGCCGGTCCCCGGGAGCCAGTACATCATCACGTTGTCCAGCATCTCGTCCCGGGTGAGTGCGTTCTCGGGGTGGCCGTTGCAGTCGGTCCACGCCCAGAACTTCTCGAGGATCCAGGCGGCCTGCCCGGCGGGCGAATCGACCAGGCCGTAGCCGACCGTTTGGGGCCGGGTGCTCTGTTCCTTGGAGTAGCCCGAATCCCAATCCTGGTAGTACTGCAGCCCCGCGATCGCGCTCTTCTCGCGCTCGGTGAGGTCGCTCATGGTCTCGGGGTCCGGGCGGACCCCGATCATCATGTTGAGGTGGATGGCGGCGCAGTGGTCAGGGTCTTGTGCCCCGATTCGGCTCGTCACAGCCGCCCCCCAGTCGCCACCCTGGGCGACGTACCGGCCGTACCCGAGGCGCGCCATCAGCGCGGACCAGGCGTGGCCGATGTGCTCGACACCCCAGCCCTTTTCGGCCGGCTTCCCGGAAAACCCGTACCCCGGCAGCGATGGAGCCACGACGTGAAACGCATCGGCTGGGCTGCCGCCGTATTTCGCCGGGTCGGTCAGCGGCCCGATGACCTTGTGGAACTCGACGATGGAACCGGGCCAGCCGTGCGTGACGATCAGCGGCATCGCGTTCGGTTCGGGCGAGCGGACGTGGAGGAAGTGGATGTCGACGCCATCGATCTCGGTCTTGAACTGGGGAAAGGCGTTCAGGCGCTCTTCGGTCGCACGCCAGTCATACTTTTCGGCCCAGTAGGCACAGACCTCCTGGACGTAGGAGAGCGGGATGCCCTGCGTCCAGTCGTCGACGGTCTCGCGGTCGGGCCAGCGGGTGGCACGCAGGCGGCGGCGCAGATCGTCGAGTTCTTCATCGGTGGCGTGGATCTGGAAGGGGCGGATCGAGTCGTCGGGCATGGGGCAGCCTCCGGAGATGTGGGAAGCGACAATGCCGGAAACCGGGCAGGGGCGCAAACGGCCCGCGCCGGCCCTGCCCTAGCCCCGCGGCCGTTCCCCGTAGTCCTCGAACGGCCCATCCCGGCGCTGGTTTTTTTCTCGGACGCCGACCTCCGAGAAGCTTTCCCGCCAGCGCAGCGCCTCCTCCGTATGGCGGGTGACGCCATCGAAGAACGTGCCGAGCATCTGTGTCGTTCGCAGGCCCATGTTTTCGAACGCCTGGTTGATGAGCATCTTGTTCAGCGCCAGCTGGTTCGCCGGGATGTTCGCGTAGCGCTTCGCATACGCCTCCGTCTCTGCGGAGAGGCGCTCTTTCGGGAAGACCTTCGAGACAAGGCCGATTCGATAGGCGGTCGTGGCGTCGATCTGGTCTCCAGAGAGCAGGAACTCCTTCGCGTGTTCGAGACCCACGCGGTAGACCCACATCATCGTTGTCGGTGTCCCGTACACGCGGCTTGGCGGATACCCGAGGATCGCGTCTTCGGCCATGAAGATGAGGTCGGCGCAGAGAAGCAGGTCGGTCCCGCCGCCGAGAGCGTAGCCATGGAGTTCGGCGATGACAGGCTTGGGGCACTCCCAGAGCTTCATGAACCGGCGCATGTTGTTGCCCATGAAGGCGTAGTCGCGCACCGGGTCCCACGCCCCGGGGCGGGCATCAACCTGCTTCGCTCCGAAACGCGGCTGGAACGCCCCGCGTCCGCGGTCTCCGGCCTGGGGGTTCAAGTCGTAACCCGCCGTGAACGTCGGCCCCGCGCCGCGGATGATGACGGATGAGACGTCGGGGGAGGCCGTCGCCCGGTCGATCGAGTCGGCAATCCCCTGGATCACCGTATCGGTCAGCGTGTTCATCTTCTCGGGGCGATTGAGGGTAATAATCCCGAGCGAGTCGCGTTCTTCGTAAAGGACAACCGGTGCTTCTGCCAAGGGAGATCTCCCGCGGAACTGGTGCTAACCGCACGATACGCCGGCGAGTTCCGGCTGCCCAACCACCTCACGGGCGCGGGGCCACGCCTTGCGCCGTTCGCCGCTGCTGGTGCCTACTGAAAGGGATGCAGCAGGCTGGCCTGATCCTCGCCAACCGCGCCTACCTCGACCACGAATCTCCGCGGTGGGCCGATTCCCCTTCTTCCGCGGGGAACGGCGGCCTGCTGGCTGCTGTCCGCCCGGTGATTGCCCCCTGGGATGGGCGTTCCGGGACAACCTGGATTGGCGCAGGGCTGGGGCGCTTCGACCGTGAGTGGACGGACGATCGCGGATTCGAGCTGATCGAGACGCCGCGCGGCCCGCTCCGCCATCGCCGTTTGTACTTCGGCTCCTCCACCTGGCATGGACACTACGCGGAGGTTTCGAACAGCTTCCTCTGGCCCCTCTTCCACCTCGTCCGCCACGACCTGCCAGCGCGCACCGGCTACTACCCGGTCCCTTCAACCCCCGGTGGACCCGACTGGCGCTCGTTCGTGGCCGTGAACACCGCCTTCGCCGAGGCCGCCGCCGAAGAGCGCGAAGCTCCCTGGTGCTGGATCCACGACTACCAGCTCTCCCTGGTCCCGGACCTCCTGAGGGAGCGCGGGTTCGCTGGCCGCATCGGTTTCTTCCTCCACATCCCCTTCCCCGATACCGAGACGGCGCGCCCTTACCTGGAGCCCGGCGGATGGGCGGCGTTTCGCAAGGTCGTGGAGGGCATGCTCGGCGCCGACCTGATCGGCTTCCAGACCGCGGCTGACGTCGACCGCTTCCACCGTGCGGCCCTGGAAATGTGTGGTGCAGCTCCGCTGGATGGCGCCGTCCTCCACCACGGCCGGAGGGTGCGGACGGCGGCTTTTCCCGTCGGTATCGACATCGAAGATGTGCTCGACGTTGCCCGGAAGGCGCCCGTTTCTCCACGGGTTACCGCCGCGCGGGCCGCCGGGCTGCCGCTGGTCGTTGGCCTCGAACGCGGGGACTTCACCAAGGGCATTCCCGAACGGCTGGCGGCGCTGACTCGCGCATTCCGGCGCGGCGCACGCTTCGCCTACCTCGGCATCGCGGCTCCGACCCGGGAGGGTGTCCGAGCCTACGACGCATTGGAAGCAGCGGTCGACCTGGCCTTGACCCACGCTCGCGCCGCCGCGGCCTCAGCGGGCGGGACGTTCTCCCACGTCCGCGCGAACGTCGGCTGGGAGGATGTCGTCGCCCTCCAGCGCGATGCGGATGTCGTCTTCACGTCGTCTCTCTCGGATGGCCAGAACCTGGTCCCGCTGCAGGCGGCGATAGCCCAATCGCTCCGCCCACCTGAATCGCGGGCCGTCATCCTCACCGGCCGCGATGCGGGAGTGGCGAGTACGTTCTCGCGATTCGGCTTCGACGGCCTTGTTGCCATCGACCCGCTCGATGAGGCCGCGATGGCAGAAGCGTTTTGCGAGGCCCTCGCGGGCCTCCCCGGAAGGGTGAGCGATCGGTTCATCCAGGACATTCGCCGCCGCGATGCCCACGCCTGGGCGACCGGCTTCCTCGCAGTACTGGAGGGACCATGCTGAATCTCGCCGCCATCGAACAGTTCCGGGGCCTTGCCGCCGCGAGGGGGCCGCTCCTCGTGGCGACTGACCTCGACGGCACGCTCGCGCCAATCGTCGCCCATGCGAGCGAGGCCCGCGTCCCACCGGGCACGCTCGCCGTCCTCGATAGGCTTTCCCAGGCCGCGAAGGTCGCCGTCATCACCGGTCGGGACCTGAACACTGCCCGCCGCATGGTCCCGGTCGAAGGCGTCGTTGTCGTTGGCAGCCACGGGCTCGAAGCATCGTTTGATGACCCGCTCATCCCCGGGGTCGACCGGGTCGCACTGAGCGCGGCCCTCGAATCCATCGAACAGCGGGTGATTTCCGCCTGTCCCAGCTCATACCTGCACATCGAACGCAAGGCAATCTCCACCGCCTTTCACTTCCGCACCGCTCCCGACCTGGAACCAGGGCTGCGGCAGGCTCTCGCGACCCTCCCCGAGGGACTCCGCCTCCGTGAAGGGCGCATGGTCCTCGAAGTCCTGCCCGATGCGCGCGGCGGGAAGGACATCGCCCTCTCGGCGCTCACCCGCCAGCTGCGCGCCCGGGCCCTGCTTGTGATGGGCGACGATGCCACCGATGTCGCGATGTTCCGGGCGGCCCTTTCGCTCGCCCAGACCGAACGTGTGCATGTCATGCTCGTCGGCGTTTCCGGCGGAGCCGAGACGCCGCCCGAGATCACGGAACTCTCCGATGTGGTCGTCCGGTCGACCGAAGAGGCCCTCGAGGGTTTGGAAACGGTGGCGAGGGCTCTGGGAGTCTGACCCGGATATGACGGCCGTCATGCTCCGTGCGGCAATTTAGAGCACAGAGTCCCCCTATTCCCTGGGTCTATACATACGTGTATAAACCGGGGCGTTCCACATAGCGAACATACCAACGGCAAACAGAGGTGCAATATGACCGGGCCCAACTACTGGCAGCGTAAATACACCCGCAGGGGAATGCTGGCGAAGGGGGCCACGGCGGGCCTGGGGACAGCCGGTTTCGCCCTTGTCGGCTGCGGCGGCGGTGACGACGACGAAGAGCCGCTCGACCTCGAATCGATCCCTACAGCCGATGCAACGAAGCAACAGGAAGCAAAGAGCATCCTCTGGCCGCGCGAAGACACGACCGCCAAGGCCGTCAAGGGCGAGATCTACCAGGCCTATACGACGGCAGACGTCACGAACCTTGACCCCCTGGCCTCGCCGTCGTTCACCGCGAACCAGGCGGGTTCGTGGTATTACCCGCGGCTCCTTTCCTACAAGCCGGGTTACAAGGTGCCTTCGAAAGGCGAAGTCCAGGGCTATCTCGGCGCCACCTGGGAACAGCCGGAACCGACCCGTGTCGTCTTCAAGCTCCGGCCCAACGCCGTCTGGGAGAACAAGGCGCCGCTGAACAAGCGGGCGATCGACGCGGAAGATGTCGTCTTCTCGTGGAACAAGTTCGCCGCCCAGAACACCTCGCGAAAGGACCTCGCCAAGCTCCCCGATAACCCCTCCGGGCCGGTCGAGTCGGTGAAGGCGATCGACAAGACAACGGTCGAGTTCAAGCTGCAGTACCCGTACGCGCCGTTCCTCAGCGCGATGGCCTACAGCCGCTATCTCCAGGTGATGCCGCGTGAATCCGACGGGGGGTACGATCCGCGCAACGAAGTCCGCAGCGGCGGCCCCTGGATCCTGGACAACTACCAGCGCAGCGTGATCTTCCAGTACCGCAAGAACCCGGACTACTGGGATGCCAGCAACGTCCTCCTGAACGGCTTCGACATCCCGATCATCCCGGAATACGCAGCCGGCCTTGCCCAGTTCCGGGCGAAGAAGGTCTGGGCCTTCGCCGTCCGCCAGGAAGAGATCATCCAGGTGAAGAAGGAAGTGCCGGAACTCGCCCTGGACCAGGGCGCGCACGGCCGTACGGCCTGGATGACCTACTTCGGCCTCAAGCCGGGCACGCCCTTCGCCGACGACCGGGTGCGCCGCGCGGCCTCGATGCTCATCGACCGCGACCTCTGGATCGACACTTTCTACAACGTCTCCCAGTTCCGCACCGAAGGCTACCCGACGGACGTGCGCTATCACAGCCACATCTCCGCGGGATGGGAAGGCCTCTGGGTGGACCCCAAGAGCAACGACATGGGCGAAGGCAAGATAAACTTCACCAAGAACGTCGCGGAAGCGAAGAAGCTACTCGAAGCGGCTGGCTACACCTCGGCCATCGAGTCCGAGATCGCCTGGATCGCCACAGGTCAGTACGGGACGACATTCCCGAAGAACGCGGAAGTCATCAAGGGCATGCTCGAAGAGTCTGGCCTCTTCAAGCTCAAGCAGGTGAACCCCGACTACCAGACGGACTACCTGCCCAAGTACTACTTCGCCAAGGGAGACTTCACCGGCATCGCCGTCGGCGCGACCACGGCCTATCCCGAAGTCGACCAGTTCATGAACTCCTACTACCACAGCAAGGGGGCCCGCCAGAAGAC
>Ga0073899_10005032_pt1 | contig 11558 bp, 8 predicted proteins | sample KloWWTmetaKNB5Ph_FD_88975 | JGI IMG/M metagenome (GOLD analysis project Ga0073899, IMG submission 88975) | Active sludge microbial communities from Klosterneuburg, Austria, studying microevolution and ecology of nitrifiers - Klosterneuburg... | ecosystem: Engineered > WWTP > Aerobic digester >...
CGATCCGCGTGACTTTGCGCTGTGGAAAGGCCACAAGGAGAGTGAGCCGGCCACTGCTTCGTGGCCCGCGCCTTGGGGTCGGGGACGGCCAGGTTGGCACATCGAGTGCTCGGCTATGGCGGGCAAATACCTGGGTGCCGAGTTCGACATTCACGGTGGCGGCGTGGACCTTAGGTTCCCCCACCACGAGAACGAGCAGGCGCAGTCGCGTGCGAGCGGGCGTGGATTCGCCCAAACCTGGATGCACAACGCCTGGATCACCACGGCTGGCGAAAAGATGAGCAAGTCGCTGGGCAACTCATTGGTGGTCGGCGAAGTCATCAAGCGGGTCCGCCCAGTCGAACTTCGCTACTACATGGTCGCGGCGCACTATCGCTCGATGGTGGAGTTCTCCTTTGAGGCACTAGACGAAGCGGCGTCGTCGTACCGACGCATTGAGGGGTTCCTCGAGCGCGCCGGTCGTGCCACTGGCGAACTGCCAGCCGGCTTCGTTGCCGCGATGAACGACGACTTGGGCACCCCGGCTGCGCTGGCCGTGCTGCATGACACTGTGCGGGCTGGCAACAAGGCACTGGCCGCCGGAGATTCGGGTGCAGCCGAAGCCGGTTCAGTTGTGGCAATGCTGTCGGTGTTGGGTCTCGACCCGGCCGATCCCGCCTGGGGAACCGCATCAGAGAGCGGCCTGCACGGCGCACTCGACGCGCTGGTCTCGACGTTGTTGGAACAACGTGCCGCCGCACGTGCAGCAAAGGATTGGGCGGCCGCCGACGGCGTACGCGACGCCCTCAAAGCTGCGGGTGTTGAGGTTGAAGACACCCCCGAAGGCCCGAAGTGGAGTTTGAGTTAAATGGCAGGCAATTCCGCGCGCAGAGGCGCGATCAAAAAGACTGGCAAAGGCAACCCGACAGCAGGTTCGGGTGGCCGAGTGCGCCGGGCCCTGGAAGGCAAGGGACCCACGCCCAAGGCATTTGAGCGTGAAGGTCACAAGGCCTACAAGATGCGGCAGAAGGCTGACCGCGCTGCGTCTGCTCGCCCGAAGAAGCGTGGCGGCGGCTCGGCTGAATGGGTTGCGGGTCGCAACTCTGTGGTCGAGGTACTACGCGCCCGGATGCCTGTCACTGCGGTGTACGTCGCCGAGAACGCCGAGCGCGACGGCCGACTGCGCGAGGTGTTCCAGCTGACCTCAGAGTTGGGCGTGGGCATGCTCGAAGTGCCTCGTGGCGAGCTCGACAAACTCACCGGTGGCGCGGTGCACCAGGGCCTTGCTGCTCGAGTGCCGGCGTACGAATATGCCCACCCAGACGAACTGCTCGAAACCGCGGCCGCTCGTGGAGAGTCTGCGCTCATCGTGGCGCTCGACTCGGTGACCGATCCGCGCAACTTGGGTGCGGTGGTTCGTTCTGCCTCTGGGTTTGGCGCGCATGGGGTGCTGATTCCTGAGCGCCGAGCGGCGGGCATGACTGCGGCGGCCTGGAAAACCTCGGCAGGCGCGGCCTCACGGGTGCCCGTGGCGCAAGCCGTCAACTTGGTGCGCCAACTGAAGGCCTATCAAGAGGCCGGGTGCATGGTCGTCGGGCTGGCAGCTGATGGCGACGTCTCCCTGCCAGACTTCGAGCTAGGTTCGGGACCTTTGGTCATCGTGGTGGGATCTGAAGGCAAAGGGCTTTCGCGGCTCGTTGCGCAGACGTGCGACCAACTGCTCAGCATCCCGATGGCATCGGGGCTCGAATCCCTCAATGCAGGCGTCGCGGCCTCGATTGTGTTGTACGCGGTCGACCAAGCACGCCACTAACCGCTTGCTCAAAGTCGTCCTTTTCGTCCCTTGTCACCCCGAGCGTGATCCCAGAGGGTAGTGAGGAGCTCAATCGGGGGCTCCCTCACATAGGAGCACGGCGCATGAAATTTAGGGCAGCCATTGGGATCGCCGCGGTGATCGCGTTGATCACCCCAGGTGCAGCATTTGCCAAGACCAACAACACGTTCGACCCCCTGGGCGACCAGACCGCAACGGATTCCCCTCCGGTGGGTTCGCACGAAATGGACATCACCAAATTCACCACCACCTACAAGCGCACCGGCATCACTGTGCGAATCAAGGTCGCGGCGATGGACATCGATGACGTGAACCGGGTTGAGGTGATGATGCTTGGCACGAACGGCTACTTGGTATTGATCTCGGGCAAGTTTGACCAAACCAGCAGTGAGTTCGCAGTCATGAACGGATCCTCGCTACGTCAGCTTTCGCGCATCGGGTGCTCAGGTTTCTCCGCATCGGTGAAGCAATCGGCCAAACTCATGACCTTCAAAGTTCCTGCTGGGTGCGTGGGCGGTGCCAGCGCAATCAAGACCGCGGCCGCCACAACCGCATTGTTCGCCGCGGGTGGAGAGTTGAACGACGACGTCAACGGAGACGGCACCTTCTCTGGGCCGTGGGTTCCCAAGCGGCGTGCTCACTGAGTTGAACCCCTGCAAAAGTCACAAGTAAACCTGTGACTTTGACGCTTTGCGGGGGAGATCTCCCCCGCAAAGCGCCAAACATCCGGGTGTTGCAAGCCTGTTCGTCCTTCCCGAAGGGGGATCGGCCTGGTGTCCTTCGGCGCAAGGGTTTAGACGAACAATGGGATCCACTTCCCATGCAAACTGGCGCTTCCCATGTGAAACTTCACATGGGAGGCGTCAGTTTCATCGGGTACCCGGTGAAACTTCGCCCCTTGGAAGGGTTCGGTAGAAACACAATGCTCGTAGGTCGGCTCGCAGCCAACGAAGACCAAGCCGCTCTTTTTGAGTTGGCCCGCGAAATCGCCGACAAGGAGTTGAGGCCGGCGGTCGACAAGGCCGAGGCTGCCCATGAATTCCCTACCCAGGCTTACCGCGTCTTAGGGGAAGCGGGCCTGATGGGGCTCCCCTTCCCTGAGGAGTACGGCGGCGCAGATCAGCCGTATGAGGCCTACCTTCAAGTGATCGAAGAGGTGGGCGCTGCTTGGGCGAGTGTCGGGGTGGGGATGGCGGTGCACGCTTTGACGTGCGTCGTACTCAATGACCATGGCTCGGAGGATCAAAAGCGACGGTGGCTCCCGCAGATGCTGGGCGGTGAGTGGCTGGGCGCCTACTGCTTGAGCGAGCCCCAAGCAGGGTCCGATGTCAGTGCGATCAGCACGAAGGCGACCCGCGATGGGGATAGCTACGTCATCAAGGGTGTGAAGCAGTGGATTAGCAACGGCTCACACGCTGACTATTACGTGCTCTTTGCGCGAACGAGTTCTGATCGAAGCGGTTTGAGTGCGTTCTTTGTGCCTGCGGAAACCGAGGGCCTGGCCTTCGGGGCGCCCGAACAGAAGATGGGACTGCACAGCGATGTGACGACCCAGGTCATCTTCGACAACGTTCGTGTCCCTGCCGCCAACCGCATTGGCGAGGAAGGTGCGGGCATGCGGATCGCCTTGGGTGCACTGGATCGGGGGCGTTTGGGCATTGCCGCAGTTGCAACGGGTATCGCACAGGAGGCACTGAGCATCGCCACGGCTTGGGCTCAAGAGCGCGAGCAGTTCGGCAAGCCGATTGGCCAGTTCCAGGGCCTGGGATTCATGCTCGCCGACATGTGTGCGGCCACTGAGAGTGCCCGGGCGACGTACCTGCATTCAGCCCGCCTCAAGGACGCCAACGTGCCTTTCTCCAGGCAAGCCAGCGTCGCCAAACTGGTTGCTACCGATGCGGCGATGAGAGTCGCCACCGATGCGGTGCAGGTTCTCGGGGGCTACGGCTACACAAGCGAGTACGCCGCCGAGCGACTCTTCCGTGACGCCAAGGTGACTCAGATCTTCGAGGGCACCAATCAGATTCAGCGCTTGGTGATCGCCAAGGAACTGCTTAGTTAGCTCAGTGCAGGTGCGGTCACATTGACCACAACGACGGATACGTGCAAACGACGTAGATGTGTGAGGCGTACCCGCCTGATGGTCGCATTGCGTCCGGCCACCGACTTGCCTCCGGTCATGTGGATCAACAAGACGGCAACGATGTGGGTGCCTTCCCAATGCCTTGGGACGCCCGACAAGATCTAGACCGCCGCTTTAACACAGGCCTCTGTTGAGGTTGAGGGTGGAGATGTAATGAGTTTTTGCCGACCTCGACGTGGGCGACTGATGTGGGTTTCGCCTCATTCTTCGCGTACGCCGCCTTCCCAGCCCCTCTCCGGTTAGGGATGATTCCGCCTCACCGCGTACCCTGCTACGCCGGAGCTGGAACTGGAGAGGGCGTTATTCATGCGTGTGGGGGCGGTGGCACTTGCCTGCGCTATTGGGCTGGGCATTGGGGCGACCCTGCAGGTCATGCCAAGCGCAGCCCCGGCGGCACGTCCTTCCTTGCAGCAGCCACCCAAGGTGGCCCTCGAGGATGCCCCGAACGTCCTCGTCATTGAGACCGATGACATGCGCGCTGATGAAGTGCGATTCATGCCCAACGTCGCCAAACTCATCAGAGACCGTGGGCTGAACTTCCGAAATTCCTTCGCACCGAACCCCCTGTGTTGCCCTTCGCGCACCAGTTTCTTGACGGGGGAGTACTCCCATAATCACGGTGTTCTCACCCACTTCTCGCCGTATGGCTTTCAGGCGTTTAACGACGCAGACACGCTGGGCACCAGGCTTCAAGATGCTGGCTACCGCACTGCGCTCATCGGTAAGTACCTCAACGGCTACGGCAAACAACATGTGTACGGCACGAACGAATCGTCCCTGAACTATGTCCCACCGGGCTGGGACCAGTGGATGGCTGGCTCGGAGTTTCCCTTCCCCAAGGGATCGACACTTTCAGGCGGCACCTACAACTACATGTCGATGACACTCAACGTCAACGGCAATCTGGTCGGGCACCGCGGTGTGTATTCGTCAGACATGACTGCGCGGCGTACCCGCGCAGTGATCGATGGGTTCGAGGCTGAGCAGAAGCCGTGGTTTGTTTGGTGGACTCCGGTCGCCCCTCACTTTGGGATGCCGGTTGAGCCGGACGACCCACGCAATGTCGTGCGACCCGATGGTCGAATCGAGCCTATGGACACCCCTGCTCGACCTAACTGGGTCAAGGGGAAGTTCAACAAAGTGATCACCCGAGGGCTTGGTGTGCGAGCCGATGGCACCACTGAAGTGGATGTCGAAGACAAGCCGAAGTTCCTGCGCAAAGCCGAACTCACACCCTCTGAACGTGCGGCCGTAATGACGAACTCTCGGCAGCGTGCCGAGTCGCTCTACGCGCTTGACAAGCAAATCGGTGTGACTATCGAGCGACTCAAAACCATCGGTGCACTTGAGAACACCTACTTAGTCTTCACCTCTGACAATGGCTACTTCCTCGGTGAACACCGCAAGCGAGGCGGCAAAATCTTGAGCCACGAGCCGTCGCTGAGGGTGCCGTTGTTTATTGCTGGGCCGGGAGTGCCCGTGGGGCAACGATTCGACCCCGCAATGACGATTGACCTGGCACCAACGATCAGCACCTGGGCGGGAGCCACAATCGCTAAGTCATGCGATGGCATGCCTTTGCAGAGTGTGATTAAGAAAGACACTGGTTGGAACCGTGTTGTCCTAACCGAGGGTTTGATCGAGGCACTTGAGCAACCGCTGGGGATGCCGTCGTTTCCCAGCGGTTTGAGCATCTCTGGAATCCGAGTCAATCGCTGGGCTTACTTTAGATATGGCAGCGGGGCTGCTGAGATGTACGACCTCAAGGTCGATCCGTTGGAACTGCAGAATCTCTACTTCGATCCCGCCTATGCCGACATACGCCTCAAACTGCAAGGGGTGTGGACCAAATATCAAATGTGTAAGGGATCCCAGTGTCGCGTCGAGTTGCCGCCTGAGTTAAGAGCTACCCCCGAGGAAGCACGCGAAATCGTGGACAATCAGGACGCCCGCACGAAGGCCTACTACCAGTAGGCCCGACTGTTGGCGGTCGAGTCGAACCTCACCGCCTCACCCTCTAAGATTGCCCACGCGCTCTCTGAGCGCACGCCGGTGTAGCTCAGTAGGTAGAGCGCCTCACTTGTAATGAGGATGTCGCGGGTTCGACTCCTGTCTCCGGCTCTTTAGTTTGACCCCGGTCCAGAATTTGGGCCGAAAGGCTGATCCGAACACCTCGCCAGCGGCATAGGCTCACGATCGTGAAAAGGTGGTTAGGGCTCGGGGTCGTCGTACTCCCAGCAATCGGTGGTGTGCTCGAAGAGAGCTTCTTGGGGCTGCCGAGTTGGTCGATTGATGCGGTTCTCACCGTTGTCTTGGGGCTCATCGTCATTGAAACTCACCGCCGACCTCCAGGTGCCCTCGCGAGCTCACAGATTTGGCTGCGGTGGGGCGTGGCCATGTCGTGCTACCTAGGTGTGGGTCTATTTGTTGCGATGAGGCCCATCGGCGACGGATGGCTCACCGGCGCCAGTTGGGTCTTAGGGCTGCTGGGTGGGGAGTTAGTGGCACGTTTGCGCAGCGATTCCTCACTCTGGCTGAAGTCGGCTATCAATCTGCTCAGTGCCACCGTTGCCCTCTCGCCTCTGGTCATCGAGTTACCCCAACCGATCTTCTACTTACCGCTCTACACGGCGATGGCAGTGGCTGCCCAACTCGTCGGAAGACTGGTCTCTGAACAATGGAAGGCACTGGTGCGCACTGAGGTTGAGGTTCGCGAAGCCGAACGCCGAGCGATGGCCGCTGAGTTGCACGACGTGATCGCCCACGAGGTCACCGGTGTCGTCGTACTCACGCAAGCGCTGCGGATGTCTGCACGACCCGAACAAGCCGAGGCATTGGCACGCATCGAGACCGCCGGGCAACGCGCGCTGGGGGAAATCCGGGCGCTCGTTGCGACCCTGCACACCGAGGAGGGCGCCTCAACCGTGCCCTCAATGGGAACCGGTGAGGAAATCGAAGAGGTCGTGGAGGGGTTCGGTTTCACGACCGACGCGCACCTCACCTACAGCATCAAGGCAGACGGGATCGATGCATCCCGCGGGGTCACGGCCCGGCGCATCGTGACCGAGGCGCTGACCAACATCCGCCGTCACGCAGGCAACGCGAAGAACGTCGAGGTGAATGTTGGGTTCGAAGGCACCGACTTGGTGATCGTCATTCGCGACGACGCCAATGGCGGAGGGTTGGGCATCGGCACCGGGCTAGGGCTAGCCAGCATGAGGCAGCGGGCAGAATTGATCGGGGGGACACTCAGTGCTGGTCCCCGCCAAGGGGGCGGTTGGATAGTGCGAGCAGTGTTGCCTAAGGGAGGTCGGACATGACGATCCGCGTGTTGCTCGCCGACGACCAAGAAATGGTGCGCATGGGCTTTGCCATGATCTGTGGCGCCGAACCCGACATCGAGGTTGTTGCCCAATGTGGCGACGGCGCCGCTGCCATTGCCGCGATCCGTGAACTTCGCCCCGACGTCTCCCTGCTCGACATCCGGATGCCGCGCCTTGATGGTCTTGAGGTGGCCAAGCTCGCCGTCGGGTTAACCAAGGTCGTGATTGTGACGACGTTCCCCGACGACGAGTACGTCGACCGAGCACTCGACTTGGGTGCCTCCGGGTTCTTGCTCAAAGACTCCGGCCCCGCCCTCCTCATCGCCGCGGTGAGGGCCGCAGCCTCGGGTGACTCACTGATCAGCCCCGAGTTGACGGTGTCGTTGCTCGAACGACGCGGGCGAGCCAGCGCCGCTGACCCTCTCGTCGATGCGTTGACACCGCGCGAACTAGAGGTGGCTCAGTTAGTCGCACAAGGGCTCACCAACAACGAAATCGCCGATCAGTTGTTCTTGTCGCTGAGCACCGTCAAGACCCACCTAGCCAACATCTCCACTCGCTGGGAGGCCCGCAACCGGGTTGAGGTCGCGGCCCGGGTGTGGCGATCTGGACGGGCGTGAAAAGTCACAAGTAAACCTGTGACTTTGTCGCTTTGCCGGGGGGATCTCCCCCGCAAAGCGTGAAACATCCGGGTGAGGCGTCGCGCAACGACTACCCTTTCGACGTGCCTTTCGATGACCTCCGCCAACTCGCCATTGAGGTCGGGGTCGCCACCGATTTTTGGGATTGGCAAGGCCAGCACGTCGAGGTAGCAGAGCACACGCTGGTCGACGTACTTCGTGCCCTTGGGCACGATTCCCACGACCCGTCTGCGGCCTTGGCGGCTCACCGCGACGCCGGATGGTCGCGGATGTTGCCCCCGGTCATGGTCACCAAGCAAGGCGATGCCAAAGGCGTGAACGTGCACGTCACGCACGGGTCAGCGGTTGAGATTTGGGTCGAGCTTGAGCACGGCGGCCAGCGCACTGATTTGACCCAACTGCGCAACGACAACCCGCCCCGTCACATCGGAGAGCGTCTGGTTGGCGAGGCGACTTTTGCGCTCCCATCGGATTTGCCGCTGGGCTATCACACGCTTCGGGTCCGCTCAGATGGCCACGAGGCCGGGATGTCGCTGATCGTCACCCCGGCTTGGATCGGCAAGCCTGAGCGCCAGGTCTGGGGGCTCGCGACCCAGCTTTACAGCGTGCGATCCGCCGCCTCGTGGGGGGTGGGCGATCTCGCGGATCTCACCGATCTCGCGGTGTGGTCAGCGGCCTGCCATGGCGCCGACTATGTCTTGGTCAACCCACTTCATGCGGTGCAACCGGTGGCGCCGCTTGAGCCATCGCCGTACCTGCCAACCACCCGGATGTTCGCCAACCCGATGTACCTGCGAGTCGAGGAGATTGCCGAGTACGTCGACCTTTCTGCCGCTGCCAAGGCTCGGGTCACCAAACTGCGTGCTCAGGTCAAAGCTGCGCTCGATGGAGCAGATCGCATTGATCGCGATGCTGCCTGGACAGCCAAGAGCGCGGCCCTGTGGCGGATCTGGCAGGTGCCTCGTCGACGCGGGCGCGAGATCGCTTTCCAGGAGTTCGTGGCTAGAGGTGGCCCTGCTTTGCATCGTTACGCCACCTGGTGTGCGATCGCACAAGAGCATGGCTCAGATTGGTGGCAATGGCCCGAAGATCTGCGCGATCCCACGACTCCGGCTGTGGCGCAGTACGCCGAGAGCCGGCGCGAACTCGTGGACTTCCATCGGTGGCTTGCCTGGCAACTCGACCAACAAATGGTCTCGGGTCAGTCGGCCGCGCTGCGCGCCGGCATGTCCATCGGGATCGTGCATGACCTTGCTGTGGGGGTGAACCGTCACGGTGCCGAGACGTGGAGCATGCCCGAAGTGTTCGCCCGCGGCATTTCGGTGGGTGCTCCTCCCGACGCCTATAGCCAGATCGGCCAAGACTGGGGGCAGCCACCGTGGCGGCCCGACCAGTTGGCTGCTTTGGAGTACCAACCGTTTCGTTCGCTGGTTTCTCACGTACTGCGCAATGCCGGTGGAGTCCGCATCGATCACGTTCTCGGGCTCTTTCGGCTGTGGTGGATCCCCGAGGGATCTTCGGCGACCGAAGGCACCTATGTGCGCTATGACCATGAGGCGCTGATCGGCGTGCTGGCGCTGGAAGCTCATCGCGCAGACGCTGTGGTCATCGGCGAGGACGTTGGAACTGTCGAGCCATGGATGCGGGAGTACCTCGCGAGCCGAGGGATCTTGGGTACCTCGATCTTGTTCTTCGAGCGTGACTACGCCGGTGATGGCTCGCCGTTGCCGCCTGAGCGCTGGCGCGAGTGGGCGATGGCCTCGGTTACCACCCACGATTTGCCCCCCACGTTGGGCTACCTGGCTGGTGATCATGTGAGGCTGCGCGATGAACTCGGCATGCTCACCCGTTCGCTCGATGCTGAGTTGGCTGCTGATCTGGCCTCTCGGCATGACTGGGTGCACCTGCTGGAGGCCCGCGGCTTGGTCCCGCCCGACCCAACCCCTGAACAGATCGTCATCGGGTTGCATCGGCTGCTAGCCCAGGTGCCGGCGCGGATGCTGTGTGTGGCGTTGGTTGATGTGGTGGGAGATCGTCGTACTCAAAACCAGCCCGGCACGATCGATCAGTACCCCAACTGGCGGGTGCCTCTCTCAGACTCCACGGGCACGTTGCTCACACTTGAGGACGTTTTTGAGTCAGCCAAAGTGCGCGAGTTTCTGGCCTCGATGGGCAACTAGAGTCCCCACTTCACCCAACCGTTTGTCACTTAACCCAGGTTGCAACCTAGGTGAAGTGCCAAGTTGGGTACTTAACCTGGGATTCCTGCAGGGCGCGTCAGCGCACCTTCTCGGCGCTGAACTGCAGCCTTGGGTGGGCGAACCACTCTTGTGCGGCGATGAGTTGAAGTTCGCGTCGACCTGAGTCGAGGGTGAGTTGGAGTAGGTCGTAGACGCTGGACACAGTGCGCTCGAGTGAGACCTGGAGGTCGTTGGTTTCGAGCAGGTGGGCGGTGAAGAGCGCTGCGGTGACGTCACCGGAGCCATTGGCCTTCATGGGCAGGTGTGGGGTTTGCACCAGCCAGGCTTCCTCACCGCGGGCGGCGAGCATTTCCAGGGTGTGAGGGGCTGCGTCGGGGCGCTGCACCGAGGTCACCAAGATGGTGGAGGGCCCCATGGCGCGAGCCGCGTCAACCGACTCCAGGGTTTCCTCCAGCGTGTGCGGCGAGGTGTCAGTGAGGTAGCCGAGTTCAAACTGGTTGGGGGTGATCAAGTCAGCGTGGGGCACGACTCGGTCGCGCAACAACACCGGGATTGCTGGGTGCACAAAGCACCCCGACTTCGCGTTGCCCATGACCGGATCGCAGGCGTAGATCGCGGAAGGATTAGCTGCTTTCACTCGTGCGACAGTGTCAATGATGACTTCGCCGATGTCTTGGCTGCCTTGATATCCCGACAGCACGGCTCTAACCTCTTCAAAGGCGCCACGCTCTTCGACACCTTGAATCACTTCGGCCACGTCGCTGGCCGCCATCACGGGGCCGCGCCACTGGCCGTAGCCGGTGTGATTGGAAAAGTTGACCGTATAGACGGGCCAGACTTCATGGCCAAGTCGCTGGAGTGGGAACACGGCAGCGGAGTTGCCGACGTGCCCATAGGCGACCGCTGACTGAATCGACAAGATGCTCACGAGCGCCGATGGTAGCGGTCGTGAAACAACAGGCTGTGGGGTCTGTGCCCTGAAACTAGAACGCGTTACAGTTGCCCGGCGACTGCCTCATTGGGTACGTCGCGCACCCTAAGCCGCATCCTGGAGGTCCCGATGGCGAACACGGTCTCGAAAAACGAAGCAGATTACGTAGTGGTGGGTGCCGGCTCAGCCGGTTGCGCCGTCGCCGCACGACTGGCCGACAGCGGTGCCAGCGTGATCCTTCTCGAGGCAGGTGGCCCCGATAAGTCGATGATGTTCTCGCGGCCCGGCATGATCACCATGATTCACGCAGAGCCGTCGCTGAAAGCGAAGTTCGACTGGGGCTTCTACAACGCGCCGCAACCCAACCTGCTCGGCCGCAAAATCCCTGCCACTCGAGGTCGGGTGATGGGTGGTTCCAGCACCGTCAACGGAATGATTTTCGTGCGCGGCAACAAGGGGAACTTTGATTCCTGGGCAGCCGAGGGCAATGAAGGTTGGGGGTACGA
>Ga0073899_10005033_pt1 | contig 11557 bp, 12 predicted proteins | sample KloWWTmetaKNB5Ph_FD_88975 | JGI IMG/M metagenome (GOLD analysis project Ga0073899, IMG submission 88975) | Active sludge microbial communities from Klosterneuburg, Austria, studying microevolution and ecology of nitrifiers - Klosterneuburg... | ecosystem: Engineered > WWTP > Aerobic digester >...
GACGGGCCCGCGGGCGAGGTAGGCCAGCGCCGCCGCCATCGTCGGCTCGACGATCGCGACCAGGTCGATCTCCGCGAGCCGCCGCGCGAACCACGCCGCTACAGCCGGGTCGTCCTCGACGACCAGCACCCGCAACGCGACCGCGCCCATGCCAGCCAGCGTCGCCCGCTGGCGCGGGGGCGTCGGTCACGCGCGGGGTAGGGCCACCTGCCGCGGAGCCCGTCCTCGGCGGCGCCGATCGGCACGTGCGCCGTCGGGGCGCAGAACTCGTCGACGTAGTCGAACTGGACCTTGGCGAACGCAGGGAGGCCGGCGGCCGGGTTCGAGGTGTAGCGGACCTCCACCAGCTGCTGGTCGGCCCACTGGTACTCGATGCGGTTGCCGTAGCGGTCCTCGGTGCTGGTCAAGGGGACGACGTACTTGGCCGCCCCGGAGACCAGCGACGTCTCACCGAAGTAGTAGGTGAGGCCATTGGTTCCTCGAGCGCGCCATTCGTACGCGAGCCCGGAGACGCGCTCGTAGCGAACGTACGAGTCGTCGTTCTGGGCGCGGTACGCCTGCAACACGTCAGCGGTGACGCCAGCTGGCTCGGTGACCGGCACCAGCGGTCGGCCGCCGCTGAGCGTCGACACCCACTTCTCGCGTTGCCACGCCGGGGCTTGCCCCTGGAAGCCACCGAAGTAGGTCATGTCGAGGACCGACTCGCTGGTATCCAGCCGGATCTCCGGGATCGACAGCGACCAGTGATCGGCGATCCCGCCGTACACCGCGCCCTGCGACGAGTACGACAGCGCGAGCTTGGGCTCCATGCCCATGCGCCCCGGCGGGACGCTGATCGGGTACGCGTACGACAGCGCGCCGGTCTGGGTCGAGACCGACGCGTCGCCGTCGCGGATGTCCTTGGCCTTGGGCGGATCCGAGCCCAGCATCGGCGCCGGGATCGCCGCGATGTCGGCCGGCGCGGCCCACAAGGGCGCGGCCAGCGTGCATGCGAGCAAGGCAGCTACAGGCCTCGCCCACGCCTTCCGAGTGACTGACTTCGACATATCCCCTCCACACACGAGAGTTGGAGAACCGTTCCTCGACTTCGCCACGCGCCACGCGACGAGGCCGCGCACCGCTCTCGCGGCGCGCGACCTCGCCCGTCTCCCTCAGCGTTCGCTCGACGCCTCGGGCGGTGGTCCCGCAGCGCCTCCGGCTGCGGCCACGTCGCAGGCGACCAGCGCCGCGGCGTCGTGCGCCGCGAGCCTGCAGTCCCGCGCTTCGTCATCCATGCGCTCGACACAGTCCCCGACGAACGCGACGTCCAGCGCGGCTTTGAGCGCGGCCTGGTGCTGTTCGCGATCGGCGGTGACCGACTGGAGTTGCACGTCGACGAGATGATCCCTCAACCGGAGACACTGCTCGCGCGGTGTCTCGGTCGCCCCATCACCATCGCCCGCCCCACACGCCGCCACCACCAGCCCCACGCCCACGCCCACGCCCGCCATCCACCGTCGCCAACCACGCCGCGCCGCCGCCCACCGCCCACACGCCAACGCCTGCTTCTTCACGCTCACCGGCACCTTCATGAACGCGACCATATGCGACCCGACCAATAGCGTCAACATCCGATTTTATGTTTCTATAAGGTTCATCCAATATACCAAATGACGTTCATGGCAGCAATTCCAACCCGAATGCGTTTGCCGTGATGACGGATACACAATCATCACCGAGAGAATATTTCGCCGAAGAAATGTCTGCGTCTCGCGCAACCGCGGCGCCAAGCGGCCGATAGCCAGCGGCATGAACACCCTGAAGCGCCTCCTGCTCCTCCTCTCCCTCCCCGCCGCCATTGCTGCCTGCACCGAGCCGACGCCGATCCCCGGCCCCGTCTGCGGCGACGAGGCGCGCCTCGAGTACTGCAAGGGGAGCTGCGCGGCGGACGCGCTCTGCCCCGGCCACGATCAGTGGGCCTGCGAGCTGGACTGCCGCGCGTGTCGCACCGACGAGAACTACTGCCCCGCCGATCCCGAGTGAGCCTCCTCGCCGCGCCTCATCCCCTCGTCGGCGGCGGCCTCTCTTCTCTCGCCGCGCCTCATCCCCTCGTCGGCGGCGGCCCTCCGTCTCCGGCGGCCCTCCGTCGACAGCTGCGCCAGCCCCAAGGAGGCGCAGGGGTCCCGCAGCCCGCGTAAATTCCACAGCCCGGCGGTGGATGCGCCGGCGGGTCGTGGTGCGGCCCTCCCTCTTCGACGAGCCGGGTGGTCTGAACCGCGGGCCAAGGGACGCCCTGCGGCTCCGGGGGCGGTCCTCTCCCCACCATCGCCTCCCGCCCCCGCCTCCGCCCCGCCCCGCCCCCGCCTCCGTCGCCTCCCCGCCTACGCGACGAACGCCAGACTCGTCGCCTTCGGCGTGAGCCCCTTCTCCTCGAGCCACGCCGGCGCGAACAGCCGCGACGCGTACCGGCTCGCGCCGTCGCACAGCATCGTCGCGATCGTCGCCCCCGGGCCCAGCTTCCGCGCCAGCTTCACCGCGCCGACGCAGCCCAGCGCCGCCGAGCCGCCCACGAACAGCCCGTCCTTCGCCAAGAGCCAGTGCACCATCTCGACCGCCTCGCGATCGGTGCCGACGAACGCGCCGGCCAGCTTCGCCTGCGCGAAGTTCGCCGTGATTCTACGGATGCCGATGCCCTCGAGGACGCTCGAGCCCGTCGCGTCGAGCGTCCCGTGATTCACGTGGTTGTAGAGCGAGCTGCCCTCGCAGTCGATCAGCCACGCCTGCGCCGCGGGCCGCGCCTCCGCCAGGTAGCGCGACGTCCCGCCGATCGTGCCGCCGGTGCCCGCGCACGCGACGAAGCCGTCGAGCCCCGGCGCGTCCGCGAGCAGCTCGGGGCCGGTCGTGCGGTAGTGCGCGTCGGCGTTGGCCGGGTTCTCGAACTGATCGGCCCAGAACGCGCCGCGCTCCTCGGCCAGCCGGCGGGCCACGTGGTAGTAGTTGCCCGGGTTGGCGAACGGCAGCGCCGGCACCAGGTGCAGCACCGCGCCGAGCGCCCGCAACAGCTCGATCTTCTCCGGGCTCTGGTTGTCGGGCATCACGATGTGGCAGGCGTAGCCGCGGGCGCGGGCCACCAGCGCCAGGCCGATGCCGGTGTTGCCGGCGGTGCCCTCGACGATCTCGCGCGGGCCGGCGCCACCGAGCCGGCCCGCGGCCTCGGCCGCCAGGACGATCTGGCGCGCGGCGCGATCCTTGACGCTGCCGCCGGGGTTGAGGTGCTCGGCCTTGCCAAGGATCGTACAGCCGGTGGCGTCCGACAGGCTGGCGATGCGGATGAGGGGGGTGGCACCGACGGTGCCGACGAAGCCGTCGCGAACGGGCATGGCGACAAGCTACCGCAGGGCCCGGTCGCGAGGGCGCGCTTGACAGGCCCCAGCGGATATGAAAATGATATTCAAAATCCAATGCGGCTCACCCACCTCGTCATCGCCCTCTGCCTCGCGCCCGTCGTCGCCCCCGCCCTCGCCCACGCCGATCGGCGCTCGTTCTCGCGCACCTACGAGTACCAGACCATGCCCGAGGGCGAGACCGAGGTTGAGATCTACTCGACCTGGAACCGCACCACGTGGGCCGACGGCGCGGTCGAGAAGCACGACCTCCAGCTCGAGTTCGAGCACGGCCTCACCGACCGGTGGGACGTCTCGCTCTACCACGTCTTCAGCCAGGCCTAGGGCGACGCCATGACCGCCATCCCGATGCACCTGAAGGAGATCAAGCTGCGCAGCCGCTACCGCTTCGCCGAGCGCGGCGAGCTGCCGGTCGACGTGCTGGCGTACGGCGAGCTGATCCGCGACTTCGGCGCCAGCTCGTACGCCGCCGAGGTCAAGGCCGTCCTGGCCCGCGACTTCGGCATGGTGACCGTCGCCACCAACCTGGTCGGCGAGGTCGGGTTCGGCGCCGACGTCGCCGAGACCGAGGTCGAGCTGGCCTGGGCGGTCGGCGCGTCGTACGAGCTGTCGCCGACGTGGAAGCTCGGCGCCGAGTCGTGGGGCGGGTTCGAGCCGGGCGAGGTCGACGAGTCGCTGTCGGCCTACGCCGGCCCGGCGGTGTCGTGGGCGCCGTCGACGAGCCTGTGGGTCACGACCACCGCCGGCTTCGGGCTCAACGACAACAGCGACAAGTTCTCGCTGCGCGCGCTCATCGGGTTGGCGCTGTGATCCGCGCGATCGCGCTGCTCGGCCTGGTCGCGGCCTGCCGCGGGCCGTGGCTGCCGGTCGCCACCGAGGCCGACGCCACCCGCAGCAACGCCGCGGTCGCCGATCTGAACCGCGGCCGTCAGCTGCTGATCCACAGCTGCAGCGGCTGCCACCTCACGCCGTCGCCGCGCGATCACCGCGCCGCCGACTGGCCGAGCGAGGTCGCCGAGATGCGCGAGCGCTCGAAGCTCGACGCCGACGAGGTCGCGCTGATCACGCAGTACCTGACCGCGTTCGCCGAGCAGCGCTGACGCTCGCCTGGCCACGGCTCACGGCGTCGGGCCGCGCACGATCACGAACGAGCGGTAGTGGTCGCGGGTGTAGCGCAGCTCGCGGCGCCGCCCGGCCACCAGCCGCCGCGCGCCGCGGTCGTCCTCGTCCGGCGTCGGCACGGTGTACTCGCGCCAGTAGCCGCGCGGCTGCGGCGGCAGGCGCTTCTCGCGGTTCTCGAAGATCGCGCCGTCCTTGCGGTACGCGAACGGCCCGCCGCGATCGATCGCCTCGACCACCGCGACGATCGCGGCCCGCTCGTCGGGATCGGGGATCGCCGACAGGTCGAGGCGCGCGGGCGCGGGCGCTGACGTCGGCGGGGCGCGCGGCGGCGCCGGCGGCGCGGCGGGCGGGCTCGGCGGCGGCGCCGGACGTGAGGCCTCGGTCGGCGCGGCGATCGGCGGCGCCGACGACGACTGCGCGGCGTCGCGGGCCTGCCACCAGGCCACGAGCAGCGCGACCGCGGCGACCACCGCGGCGGAGCGCAGCGAGCTCGCGCGGCGGGTCGCCATGGCGCACGGTACCGCGATCGCGCCGGCGGTGTAGAGTCACCGCGCATGGCCCGCATCTGGATGCCGCTGCCCGATCGTGACTTCGACGTGACCGAGGTGGCGGTGCCGTGGAAGCTGGCGACCGAGGCCGGCCACGAGGTCGTCTTCGCCACCGAGGCCGGCGCGGTGCCGGCGGCCGATCCGCTGCTGCTCACCGGCGTGCTGTTCGGCAAGCTCGGCGCCTACCCCGAGCCCAAGGCGTTCTACGCCGAGATGATCGCGACGCCGGCGTGGCAGCGCACGACGCCGTGGGCCGACCTCGACGTCGCCAGCTTCGACGCGCTGCTCTTGCCCGGCGGCCACGCGCCGGGGATGCGGCAGTACCTGGGCGCGACCGCGCTGCACGCGCAGATCGCGGCGTTCTGGAAGCTGGGCCGGCCGGTCGGCGCGATCTGCCACGGCGTCTTGCCGCTGGCGCGCAGCGTCGACCCCGCCACCGGCAAGAGCGTCATCGCCGACGTCCGCACCACGTGCCTGCCCAAGTACATGGAGCGCAGCGCGTACCTGCTGACGTTCTGGAAGCTGGGCAAGTACTACCGGACCTACCCGGCGTACGTCGAGGACGAGGTCACCGCCGCGCTGGCCTCGCCGACGCAGTTCGAGCGCGGGCCGCGCACGACCACCCGCCGCGGCACCCGCGACGACGACACCGCGACCTTCGTCGTCGAGGACGGCCGCTACGTGTCGGCCCGCTGGCCGGGCGACGCCTACCGCTTCGCGCGGGCGTTCCTGACCCGGCTGTAGCGGCGCGCGCGATCGCGGGCAACCCGCGACGCGGTCGGCGAGCCCAACGCGCGGCGTGATGGTCGCGGCGGTGTCAACCCGCGGTCACGCGCCACCGTGGTCCACCCCGTGCTTGTCCGCCCACCGATGCGCCCCTGGCTCTGCACCCTGGTCCTCGCCGCGATCGTCCCGGCACCCGCCATCGTCGTCGGGCAACCGGCGTCGCGCGCCGTCGCCACCATCACCGGCACGGTGGTGGACGCGGCGACCGGACGTCCGATTCCTGACGCGGTGATCGCCGACGCGGGTGGCGCGGTGGCGCTGACCGACGCCGACGGGCGGTTCGCGCTGTCGCACGCAGGCGGTGGTCGGGCCGGCGTGGTGGTCACCGCCGCCGGCTACGTCGATCGCGGCCTGGTGATCCGCGCCGGCGCGCGGATCGCGCTCACGCCGCGCAGCGCCGACGAGATCATCGAGGTGATCGACACCGCCCCGGCCGCGGCCGCGCCGCAGGCCTGGGCCATCGACGCGGCCGAGGTGCGCGCCGTGCCGGGCGCGGGCAACGACGTGCTGAAGGCGGCGCAGGCGCTGCCCGGCATGGCCCGCATCCCGTTCGGCCTGGGCGGCCTGGTCGTGCGCGGCATGAGCCCGCGCGACACCAACGTCTACCTCGACGGCATCGAGGTCCCGCTGGCGTTCCACTTCTTCGGCATCACGTCGTTCTACCCGGCGTCGCAGCTGGCGTCGCTGGAGGTGCAGAACGGCGGCTTCGGCGTCGAGCACGGCCGCGGCCAGGGCGGGCTGGTGGCGCTGACGTCGCGCGCCCCACGCAGCGACGGCTGGCAGGCCGGCGGCGAGGTGTCGATCGTCGACGCGTCGGCCCACGCCGAGGGCCCGACCGGGGGGCTGGGCGCGATCAGCGTCGCGGTCCGCCGCTCGTACATCGACGGCATCCTGCGCGCGGTGCTGTCCGAGGACGATCGCTTCTTGCCGCGCTACTACGACGCGCAGGTGCGGTGGGACGTCGGCGACGCGCGCGAGCGCGGCGCGCTGACCGCGTGGCTGTTCACGTCGAACGACGAGCTGCTCGGCGACGAGGCGCGGTTCGGCCAGTCGTTCGTGCGGCTGGCCGCGCGCTACCTGCGCCAGGTCGATCGCACGACGGTGGCGATCACCCCGTGGGCCGGGCTCGATCGGCTGGAGTTCGTCGGCGAGGGCGGCGACGACGAGCCCGACACCGAGCTCGGCCGGACCTCGGTGCCGCTCGGGCTGCGCGCGTCGATCACCCGCGACGCCGGCTGGGGACACGTCGCCGCCGGCCTGGATCTGCAAGGCGGTCGCTACGGCCGGCTGGCGATCGGCACCGACGATCCGATGGACGGCGACGCGCCGATGGTGACCCGGCCGCGCGACGATCGCTGGGCCGCCGACACCGCGCTGTGGGTCGAGGGGCGGTGGCGCCTCGACGGCGAGCGGCTGGCCGCGACCGCTGGCCTGCGGCTCGAGCGCTACGGCCTGGCCCGGCAGTGGGTGCTCGACCCGCGGCTGCTGGTGTCGCAGCGGCTGTCGTCGCGGCTGACCCTGCGCCACACGCTCGGGCTGTACCACCAGCCACCGACCGCGGCCGACACCGATCCCGAGCTGGGCAACCCCGCGCTCGACAGCGCGTTCGCGCTGCAAGGCTCGACCGGGCTCAGCTGGCGCGGCCCGCTCGACCTCGAGCTGGGCGCGACCGCGTTCGCCAGCCGCGGCTGGCACCAGGCCACCGAGGTCGCGGCGCCGAGCGGCTCGGGCTTCGAGCTCAACGAGCAGCCGGGCTCGGGCATGGGCGCGACGATGCTCGAGCTGCTCGAGGAGCAGCTCGGCTCGTTCCAGTACCGCGACGACGTCGGCGGCGCCCGCAGCGTCGGCGTCGAGCTCGGCCTCAAGCGCTCGACCGAGCGGTCGATGGTGATGGCGTCGTACACGCTGACCAAGGCGCGCCGCGCCGACGATCCGATGCGCTTCACCGGCTGGCGGCCGTACCAGCTCGATCAGCTGCACAACCTGTCGCTGGTGGGCGCGGTGCGCACCGGCGCGTGGCAGCTCGGCGCGCGGCTGCGCTGGGTCACCGGCAACCCGTACACCCCGACCGTGGGCACCCACGTCACGCCCGAGGGTGAGGAGATCGAGGAGCAGGGCCCGCCGCTGTCGACGCGGTTGCCCGACTTCGTCCAGCTCGACGTGCGGGTCGATCGCACCTGGCGGCGCCGGTGGGGCACGGTGTCGGCGTTCCTCGACGTCCAGAACGCGACCTGGCGCGACAACGTCGAGGACGCGACCTGGGACGCGACGACCCAGCGCGAGGAGTACACGACGGGCCTGCCGATCTTGCCGATGTTCGGCGTGACCTACACGCCGGCGCCGTGATCGCCGGGTCCCGGGGCGCCGCGGCGAGGCGGGACCGGCAGGTACCGCGGGGCGTGAGGCGCCGCGGGGTTGCGCGGGCACGTCGGCTGCAATCGCCGGCCCCATGCGCCTCGCCCCTTGGTTGCTGTTGTCCCTGGCCGCGTGCGGCGGCGTCGCCGACCCGCCCACCGGCGCCGACGCCGCCGACCCGATCGACACCACGGTGGCGATCGACGCCGCCGACCCGATCGACGCCGCGCCGGCAGCCTGGATCGGCGACGTGCTCGACTGCGGCACACCCGCCTCGGCCGGCGGCCTCGGCCCGGGCACCGAGCTGCAGCGCGTGAACATCGACGCCGCCGCGTTCCCCGACGCGCTGTGCAACGACGGCACCCGCGCGTTCTTCTACGTGCGGCCGGCGGCGACGGCCGCGGCGCGCAACCGCTGGGTGATCCAGCTCCAGGGCGGCGGCGGCTGCGGCAACCCCGACAGCTGCGCCGCGCGGTGGTGCTCGGTCGACACCAACTTCGGCATGACCCAGATGACCGCGACGCTGTCGCCGGCGATGGGCATCAACGGCAACGGCATCCTGGCCCGCGGCGGCGCGCTGGGCGAGCCCAACGCGCTGGGCGACTACAACCAGGTGTTCATCCGCTACTGCTCGAGCGACGCGTGGGCCGGCACCGCCGGCCCGGTCGACGTCGACGGCCACCACCCGATCACCGGCGCGCCGGTGCGGTTCCGCGTCGCGTTCTCCGGCGCCAAGATCATCGACGCGGTGCTGGCGACGATGCGGCGCGACGGGGCGGCGCCGCCGCCGTACACGCTGGGCGGCGGCAGCGTCGCGCTGCCCGATCTCGACGACGCCGAGGCGGTGGTGCTGGCCGGCGCGTCGGCGGGCGGCGCCGGCACCATCCAGAACGCGGATCGCGTCCGCGAGCACCTGCGGGCGCACAACACCGCGTGCGCCGGCGCGACCTGCCCGCTGGCGTACCTGGCGATCATCGACTCGATCTTCAAGCCCGACTACGCGGCGCTCGACTGGTCGACCTCGAACCCGTGCACGATGGGCGGCCTGTGCACGTACCAGGCGGCGATGACCGCCGACGCCGGCGCGATGATCGGCCGCCAGGCCGACGCCAGCTGCGCCACCTGGCACGCCGCCCACGATCCGGCCAACGCCTGGCGGTGCAACGACGACGGCCACATCGTGCGCCACCACGTCACGTCGCCGTTCGTCGTGCGCATGGGCCTGACCGACGAGCTGATCTCGTCGAACATGATCGACGCGATGTTCACGGTGCCCGGCCGTGGCCTGATGACGCTGGCGTCGTTCGCCGACCTGCTGCGCGCGGACCTGCGCGCGCTGCCAACGTCGACGCCCGAGGAGCCGTTCGCGCGGCCGCCGGCGGTGTTCGGCCCGCCGTGCGCGAAGCACGAGACGCTGTCCAACGACGAGGCGACCTTCGGCGCGACGGTGGTCGCCGCCGGCGCGCCCCGCACCTTCGGCGCGGTGATCGCGGCGTTCGTGAGCGGCGGCACGCCGACCACCGCGGTGTGGGGTCAGGGCGATCCGGTCGACTGCATGTAGCCGACGCTCACCCGATCGCGATCGGCTGCGCCGCGTCGGCGGGCGTGGCCGCGCGCAGCCGACCGATGATCACCGCCGGCACGCCGTCGGCGCGCAGCGCGGCCACCGCGGCGTCGACCCGATCGGGCGGCACGCACAGGAGCAGCCCGCCGCTGGTCTGGGCGTCGCTGGCGATCGTCAGCACCCGCTCGCGATCGGCGGCGGGCCCGCGCCACGCGACCAGCGGCTCGAGGAAGCCGCGGTTGGTCTTGCTGCCGCCCGGCACCCGGCCGCCGGCGAGGTGGGCGTCGACGCCGGGCAGGACCGGCAGCGCCGCGGCGTCGAGCTCGGCGGCCAGGCCGCTGCCGCGGACGATGTTGCGCAGGTGGCCGAGCAGGCCGAAGCCGGTGACGTCGGTGGCCGCGGTGACGCCGTGGGCGCGGCCGACCCGGGCGGCGACGTCGTTGAGCGTGGTCATCGACGCGATCGCCGCGGTGATCTCGGCGGCGCTCGCGGCCTCGGCCTTGATCGCCTGGCCGATGATGCCGGTGCCCAGCGGCTTGGTCAGCACCAGCACCTGCCCGGCGCGGGCGCCGGTGTTGGCCCACACCGCGTCGAGCGCGACCTCGCCGGTGACCGACAGCCCGAACTTGAGCTCGGGGTCGCGCACGGTGTGGCCGCCGACCACCGCGACGCCGGCCGCGCGGCACACCCGCGCCGCGCCGCGCTGGATCGCGACCAGCACGTCGAGCGGCAGCTTGTCGTCGGGGAAGAACGCCAGGTTGAGCGCGAACCGCGGCTCGCCGCCCATCGCGTAGACGTCGGACAGCGCGTTGCACGCGGCGATCGCCCCGAACGCCTCGGGGTCGTCGACCAGCGGCGCGATCACGTCGGCGGTGAGCACCAGGCCGGAGCCCGGGCGCGGGCCCGCCACCACCGCGGCGTCGTCCTTGGCGCGGTGATCGACGATCACGGCCGCGGCTCCGCCGGTCGCGCCGACCGGCACGTCGTCATCGAGGACCTGCACGAGGTCCGGCAGCCGGAGCTTGGCCGCTCAACCACCGCCGCGCGCGTAGGCGGTCAGACGGAGCGCGGCCTTGGCTTCGGCGGTCATGCCGCTACCGTACGCCACTCAAAACGTGCCGACCACTGCCACGCCGGCGCTGCCGGGGGCCACCGACGGCGTGACCATCAACCGCTGGCCGTGGAGCCAGCTGCGCTTGGGCAGCGTGTACAGCGTCACGCCCGAGACCACGACGCCGACTGCCAGCGACATGATCGCGTCGCGCCAGGCGTCCTCCTCGATGACGAGGTAGCCGCCGACCGCCGCGTGCAGCGCCAGGCCGCCGCCGAGCTGCAGCCAGAAGGTGTTGCGCTCCTTGCGCGCGGCCACCGCGCGGGCGCGATCGAGCGCGGCGGCGTCGACGCAGGCGTCGCCGGTGGCGCGCACCCGCGGCGGGCGCAGCGGCAGCACGATCCGCGAGCCCATGCCCAGGAGCGCCTTGCCGGCGCCAGCGTACAGCGACACCGCGGCCGCATGCTCGAAGTCGCGCCCGGGCGAGAACTCGGCGAGCGCCATGCCGACCTGGCCGACCGCGAACACGCCGTAGGCGATGGTCCACCCCGTGTTCCAGGTGCCGGCGCGGTCGACCTCGGCGTCGTACGCGGCCAGCGCGCGCTGCACCGCCGCCGGATCGGGGCAGCTCGGCGCCACCGGCATCGCCGCGATGGGCGCGGGCGCGCCGGCATCCGGCGCCGCGACCGGCGCGGGCGCCTCGGCCTCCTGCGCGACGGCCGGCGCCGCCAGCGCCAGCAGCAACATC
>Ga0073899_10005034_pt1 | contig 11556 bp, 12 predicted proteins | sample KloWWTmetaKNB5Ph_FD_88975 | JGI IMG/M metagenome (GOLD analysis project Ga0073899, IMG submission 88975) | Active sludge microbial communities from Klosterneuburg, Austria, studying microevolution and ecology of nitrifiers - Klosterneuburg... | ecosystem: Engineered > WWTP > Aerobic digester >...
ATAGTGAGTAGTGAATAGTGAGTAGTGAATAGTGAATAGTGAGAAGAAGGCCGGTAATGCCGGCCTTTCCGTTCTGACTATTCACTATTCACTACTCACTACTCACTACTCACTAATCACTATTCAGTCGTCCTGCTCAGCGTCTCGGCAAGACCGGTAGCGGCAATGCCGCCGCGCAGCACGTGCGTGTCGAAACCCCGTTCGCTCAGGATGTAGGCCGCGGCAGAGCTGCGACGGCCGTTGTCACAGACCGCAACGTAGCGGACCGCCGGGTCGAGCGTCTTGATCTTCAGGCGGATGAAATAGAGCGGCACGTTGAGCGACGGCTCCAGGTGCCAGTGCTCGTACTCACTCGGCAGGCGCACGTCGAGCCAGGTGCCGCCCTTCGCCACGATCTGCAGGCCCTGGTCGTAGTCGACCCACTGCAGCATCGGCTCGTTGAGCAGGGTGTTGAAATCGTCCTTGGCGAGGCGCATCAGCACGCCGTCGGTCAGCATCGTGACCGTGGCATTGCGCGTGGCACCGGAGATCAGCGCTTCCTCACCGAAGGTCTCGCCGATGCCCAGTTCCGCGAGGCGGATTCCCTCGCGGTTGAGCGGCGTCTCGCGGCTCACGGAGCAACGGCCCGAGACGATCACGTAGAAGAAGTCGCCTTCCTCGCCCTGGCGGATCACCACGTCGCCCGCCGAGTAATTCATCCGCTGCAGGCGCAGGAACACGGCCTGCAGGTTGGCTGGCGGAATGCGGTGGAATGCCCGGCTCTGCAGCAGCATGGTCATCCAGTCGTCCGACGATGCGTTGCTGGCGCCCAGTTCGCCGACTTCGTAGATTCCCGTCTGGTCCCAGGTGATGAGGACGTCGAGCAGGTCGCTGTCGATGGACAGGTACTCGATCTTGTCGGAGGCCACCCGTGCCGTGCAGTGGCGCGGCAGGATCGGTGCGAGTGGATGGCGTGCGTCGCTCGTGCCCCCGTGGATCATGCCGATGACGCGACCGTTCGACAGCAGTTCGACCTCGCCGCTCGCGAGGTAGTACGTCCGCTTCTCCTTGTCGCCTTCCTTGAACAGCACGCGGCCTTGCGGCAGTTCGCGAATGGCGGTCTTGCGCGCGAGCGCCGCGAGGTTCTCTTTCTTGAGCCCGTCGAGCGGCGAAAACGCGCGCAGGACTCTCAGTTCGACGGGGTTGGGATCGCTGCTCATGAAGGATGGCTGCAAAAGGTGAAGGATGGTATCACGGCGCGCCAGCCTCGCCGAAACTCGCCCAGCCCGGGTCCGGCCTGAACCTGTCGCCGTACTTCGAGGCCAGCGCCTCGAGGCGCGCCACCACGTCCTCGACGCCACGGTCCCGCGCGTAACGCAACGGCCCGCCGCGGAACGGGGCGAAGCCGGAACCGAAGATCACACCGGCATCGATGAGATCGCCGTCTGCCACCACGCCTTGTCGCAGCACTGCCATGGCTTCGTTGACCATTGCCAGCATGAGGCGGTCTTCCAGATCGTCTGGGGCACGTGCAGCGGGGTCGACCGGTGGCTTTACCGCCTTGCCATCGCGCCATTCATAGAGACCCTGGCCGGTCTTCCTGCCGAGCTTGCCGGCTGCGACCAGCGCGGCCACGGCGTCAGGCGCAGGTCCACCGAAGGCCGTCGACAGAATGCGGCCGACGTGCAGGCACACGTCGAGGCCGACGATATCCGCCAGCTCGATGGGACCCATCGGCATGCCGAACTGCATGGCGACCTCGTCGATCGTGGCGAGCGGCACACCGGTGCCGGCAGCGAGCATCGCTTCCGTCATGTACGGCATCAGCACCCGGTTTACCAGGAAGCCAGGTGCGCTGCGGCAGGGCAGCGGCAGCTTGTCGATGGCTCGCGTGAAGGCGAGCGCAGCGGCAAGGGCCTGCGGCTCGGTTGCGGCCGATTCGATCACCTCGACCAGTGACATCTGCGCGACCGGGTTGAAGAAGTGCAGGCCGACGAGTCGGCCCGGCACCGCGAGTCCTTCCGCGAGCGGCTCGAGCATGAGGCTCGAGGTGTTGGTGGCGAGGATTGCGCCGGGTTTCAACCGGGGCTCGATGCGCGCGTACAGTTGACGCTTCGCCTCGGCGTTTTCGTAGATGGCCTCGATCACCACGTCAGCGCTGTCGACGCCGCGGCCTGCCACGTCCGCCTGCAGGCGCGCCATCTGCTCGGTGGCCTTGCCGGGAACGCGGCTGCGTTTCTCGAGGAAGGCGCGCGCTCGGTCAAGAGCGGGTTGCACGAACTCCTCGCCACGGTCTTGCAGCGTCACGGTGAAGCCGCGGAGCGCACACCACGCAGCGATGTCGCCGCCCATGACGCCTGCGCCGATTACGTGCACGTGGCCGCCCGTCGGCAGGTCCCTGCCACCCAGGCCCTTCAGCCTTTCCTGCAGGAAGAATGCGCGCACGAGGTTGCGCGAGGTGGAGCTGCAGACGAGCCGTGCAACCGACTGGGCTTCGGCTTCGTAACCCGTACGCGGACTCGCGCCGTGGCGGCGCCAGAGATCCACGATCGCGTACGGGGCGGGGTAATGTTCCCTGCGTGCTCGTCGGCGCACCTGGCGCTCGATCCTGCCGGCCACCAGACCGCGTACGAATGGCAGGTTCAGCACGCGGCTGCTCAACGGCGCCTGGCGGCGCCTGCGTGGACGCAGCGCCAGCTGTCTCGCGGCGTCAAGCAACTGTCCAGCTGGAACGACCTGGTCGATCAGTCCGGCCTGCAGCGCCTTGTCCGGGCGCAGGTTCTTGCCCGTGAGCATCAGGTCCATCGCCGTCGCCACACCCACCAGCCGCACTGCGCGCACGGTGCCGCCGAATCCGGGATGAATGCCGAGCATCACCTCCGGCAGGCCCAATGTGACCTTCGGATCGTTGGCACAGACGCGATGACGACAGGCCATGGCGAGTTCGAGCCCGCCGCCGAGGCAGTAGCCGTTGATGGCAGCGACGGTGGGAAAGGGCAGGTCTTCCAGCCGCTGCAGTACCCCGTGCGCCGCACGGATCGATGGCACGGCCGCAGACGGCTCGCGCACCTGGCCGAATTCGGAGACGTCGGCGCCCGCAATGAAGCCGCTCTTGCCGGAACGGATGACCAGGCCGGCAGGCCGCAGCAGTTCGGTCTCGCGCAGGCGCTCGTCGAGTTCTTCCATCGCGGCGCGCGAGAGCGAGTTGGCGTTGGCGCCGGGTTTGTCGAAGGTGAGCCAGGCGACACGATCCGCATCGATCTCGAGCGTCCACTGGCGTGATGGCGAGGCATTCGCGGCAATGCTCATCGGTTCTCCATGAACCACGCAGACCGGGGATCAGCCGGTGACGTGGAAATCGCAGACCAGCGGCCGGTGGTCGGAAAACGTGACCTCGGGGATCACGAACGAGTCGATCTCGATGCCTTTCGAGTACAGGATGAAGTCGAGTTCCATGCGCGGCTTGCGCGCTGGATACGACGGCAGGCCCGGGACGTTGGCGCTGCGCAGTCCGCTCGCTTCCATGAACAGCGACATCTCGTGCTCGCCCCAGAACGTGTTGAAGTCGCCGGCGACGATCACCGGCTTGGCCGAGCGCTTCACGAGCTCGAACACCTGTCGCAGCTGTGCATGACGGTGCCGGAACTTGAGGGAGAGGTGGACCAGGAAGACGCAGACTTCGTCGAGTTCGAGCTCGATGATCAGGCGCTTGATGCCGGTGTCGAAGTAGTGGAAGCGTTCGCCCTCGACGCGCGGCGCCGCCAGGAAGGCGTTGGACTGCTTGTTCAGGATCGGCACGAACGTGTTGATCGAATTCGCACCGTACTTGCACTGGTAGGTCGAGTAATGCCCGAGCGAGTCGGCGATCACTTCTGCCTGGTTTACCTTGCCGGTGCGGATCGAGCCGGTGTCGATTTCAATCAGCCCGACGATATCCGGATCCTGCGCCTTGATGAAGCGGGTGATTCCGGCCAGCACGCGTTTGTCGCTGCGGAGGTAGCCGGCGCCCGGGACTGGCAGGTGGAAAGCGGCGCCGGTGCCCGTGGCGTAGCGGATGTTATAAAGAAGAAAGCGCATCAGACCTCAATTCTACGGGTCTGGACGCTGATCCGGAACCGAATGCGCTAGGCTAGACTAATGACGCTCGTCCAGGAGCAAAGATGTCGATGGAGGCGCCGTGAGCAGCATCACCCAGAAGAACCCGATCCGGTTGTTCGTCTGTCACGTATGGCTGGAGGACGAGGATTACCACCGGATTTTCGAGTACGTCGAAAGTGGCTCCAACTTCTTCTATCGCAACACCAGCACGCCGGAGGCACGTCCGTCGGGCGAAAAGGAGGTGTTGCGCGAGTCGTTGCGCAAGCAGATCGTCGAGGCCGAGGTGGTGATCCTGCCGGCCTCGCTATACCGCAGGAACGTGGACTGGGTCGAGTTCCAGATGCACTGCGCCAAGGCGTTCGACAAGCCGATCATCGTGCTGGAGCCGTTCGGCGGGACGGACACGATTGCCCCGGCGGTGCAGGAACTGGCGGACGACGTCGTGCCCTGGGATCAGCGCCAGTTGATCGATGCGATCAAACGGGAGGCGCGCCACGAAGAAACGACTCGCTTCGACATGATCGAATTCAAGCTCGACTGAGGAAGGCCGGGACTTCGAACAAGTCTTGCGTAAGTGTATCGTCGTCGCCGTTCGCGACGATGCGCAGGCGGGGCGCGCTTTCGCTTTCATCCAGCGCCGACAGTATCGTGAACATTTCCAGGATCGCAGCCGCGTGTTCCGCTGCGTCCTTTTCCGACATCTTGCGGGCAGAGGCTTCGGGAGCAGTCATGCCACCGGCAGCAGGCGCTTCATGCATGGCTGTCCGCAGCGTGGTGAAGAGCTCGCGGACCGCGTCCGGCAGGTCCTGCTCGCGCAGCAATGCAAGGTGGCGCCGGTAGGCATCGCCCAGGCGCTGCTTCACCGGGCCCGTGCCAACGAGTACCTGCAGCGCTGCATGAAAGTCGTCCGAATGTGCTGTCATCGCGCGCCCCTGAAATCAGAAAGCTATTGTTTTTCAATCCACTAGAAGCGACTCTTAATCCTCGATCTACAAATCGGTGCGATAAGTAAAAACCGTGAAGAATCAGCCGCCTACGGCTTGAATATACGCCAATGTATTAGATCCGCAACAGTGCAGAAACATCCAGCCTTTTTGCTGCAGGATGCTGCACGGTTCACGGTTCACGGCAACCGGCGCACCTCGCCGCGGCCGCGCGGGTCGGACGCGGCATCCTAGCCAGCCTGAGTGCGAACGATGAGCTGCACGTCTCCCAGCGGCCAATCGTGCGGTTCCACCGTATAACCCCGCTGCCGCAGAGCCGCCAGGCTGGCTGGTGCGAAGGCGCCGTCATAGGTCAGGAGATTGATCGGCGTACCCTGGTGATGGAATCGCGGCGCCGACACCGCCTGCTGTGCGCTCATGCGATAGTCGACGACGTCGACCAGAACCTGGAACACGCCGCTGATGATGGTCGAGCCGCCCATCGAGCCCACCACCATCGCGACCCGTCCGTCCCGGTCGAGCAGGATTGTCGGCGACATCGACGACAACATGCGTTTGCCTGGCTGGATCGCGTTCGCGTCGCCGCCGAGCAATCCATACGCGTTCGGTACGCCCGCCTTGGCGCTGAAGTCGTCCATCTCGTTGTTGAGCAGGAAGCCAGCACCGGCAACGACCACACCGCTGCCGAAATCCGAGTTCAACGTGTAGGTGTTGGCGACGGCGTTACCCCAGCGGTCGACGATCGAAAAATGTGTCGTGTGGCGAGGTTCGACGAGCCCTGGCCCGACGCTCTGCGCGGTGGAAATCGCGTCGGGGTTAACGCCCGCCGCGCGTTCGCGGAGGTAGGACGGATCCACCAGCCGGGCGATCGGCACGTCGACGAATGCCGGGTCGCCCGCATACTCGGCACGGTCTGCGTACACGCGCTTGGCGATCTCGGCCACGAGGTGCAGGTACTGGGGTGAATTGTGCGCAATGCCCTCGAAGTCGACGGCTCGCGCGTCCTTCATTCCCAGGAACTGCAGCAGCGCAAAGCCGCCGGAACTCGGGGGTGGCGACGACAACAGCGTCTGGTCGCGCCACGTGCTGCGCAGCGGCGCACGCCACACGGCGGCGTACGTGCTCAGGTCGTGCCGCGTGATCAACCCGCCACCGCGCTGCATCTCGCGGACGATCAGGGCCGCCGTCTGTCCCTCGTAGAAACCTCCAGGACCGGAGTTCTGAATTCGCTTGAGGGTCGCGGCAAGTTCGGGCTGCCGGAACCAGGCACCATTGCGCAGTCCGCCAAAATACTGCGCGAAGTTGGTGCGCTCGAAGCGCGGCTGTTCTGCCCTGGCCCGCTCAGCAACAGGGGTGGAACGTGGAACCCACCCTGCGCGAGCTGCACCGCGGGCTCGATCACGTCGCGCCACGGCAGCCGCCCGTAACGCTGATGCGCTGCCCAGAGCCCCGCTACGGTGCCGGGCACACCGACAGCGCGATGTCCCGTCAGGCTCGAGCCTTCGATCACTTCACCGGTGGCATCGAGGTACATGTCGCGCGTGGCGGCCGCGGGCGCCGTCTCGCGGTAGTCGAGGAACTGCGCGGCGCCATCGACGTAAGTCAGCATGAAGCCGCCTCCGCCAAGGTTGCCGGCTTCCGGGTAGGTCACGGCCAGCACCAGGGCGCCTGCCACGGCTGCGTCAACGGCGTTGCCCCCGGCTGACAGGATGCGCGCCGCGACGTCGGCGCTGAACGAGTCCGGCATTGCGACGGTGCCGCCCAACCCCGTCGACGCGGGCCTGCGGGCGGGGACTTGCCCCGGCAGGGGGTTGCCCGCACAGGCGGTCAGCAGTGCGATGACGGTGAGGACAAGGGAGCGGCGAAGCGGGTTCATGCGCAATCCAACAGGTGGAGAGAGTTGAAATCCTAACGCAGCAGCATCGGCCAGTTCCTGCGCTGCAGGTATCCGCCGTCCACCTGTCCATGATCTGGAAATCCGGCTGTGATCCGGCACTGGATTCCAGAGTACCCGGTTCGACCCCCGCTGCCGCCCCGCAGGAATGCAAATGACGAACGCGACCACTGAATCGACCCACTGCCGCGGCTACGCGGCGGCCGATGCCGGGAACCCGCTGGCTCCGCATGTCTTCACTCGGCGGGCGACCCTGCACGTGCGGCGCCGCTGCTCTGCGCCGGCATCACCAGCTGTTCGCCGCTCAGGCACTGGCCGGTGGGGCCGGGTTCAAAGGCGGCGGTGGCGGGTCTCGGCGATCTCGGGCACATGGGCGTGAAACTTGCGAGCGCCATCGGCGCCGAAGTCAGGGTGCTTACGCATTGCGCGGCCAGGGCCGACGAGGCGAAGGTGCTTGGCGCACACCACGTGCTGCTGTCGTCAGATACTGACGCGATGAAGCGCGCGACCGGCACGTTCGATTTCGTCCTCGACACAATTCGGCGTTCAGCAGTCGCCTCCTGATCAGCGGACGCAAGACGCTTTCGGGCTCGACGATCGGCGGCATTGCCGAGACCCGGGAACTGCTCGACTTCCGTGCCGCGCAGGGCGTCGTCGTCGACATGCAGCCGCGGTAACGCCGCGCAGAAAATACGGACTTGCTGCCGGCGTGCCGTCAGGCAAGCTTGATTCTGGCAACGCACACGGGTGATCCGCCGCAATGATCGTCTCCACGACACTGACGGGCAGCAATGCCGACATCATCGGCGACGCGCTGGCTTCGGTGCTGCGGCAGGTCGACCGCTGCATCGTGATCGACACGGGGGCGCAGGACGACACGGTCGACGTGGCGCGCCGGGTGGCCGGCGACAAACTGCTGCTGCACAGGTTTCCCTGGAAGGACGATTTCGCCGCCGCAAGAAATTTCGCACTCGGTGCCGCGGCGAAGGCGGGCGCAACCTGGGCCCTCACGCTCGACACGGACGAGCGACTGCTGTTCGACCGGGACTTTGACCTGGCTCGCGCGCTGGCTCGCACACAGGCGCAGGTCTGCATGGTCGCCGACGACGTCGGCAGCTATTCGAAAGAACGCATCGTGCGCCTGCCCGCGAAGGTGCGGTGGGAGGGCCCGACGCATGAATGCCTCATGGGACGCACCACTGCCGAGACGCTGAACCTGCGCGGTGTCCGCTTCCACGAGCTGCCGAAGGACCCCGCCGGCACCCGTCGCAAGTTCGAACGCGACGTGGCAATTCTCAAGCGCTACACCAGGCAGCATGCAAAGCAGGCAAGGTGGTTCTACTACCTCGGCGCTTCGCACAAGCACCTGGGCGAGTTCGCGGCGGCGATCGATGCGTTCCGCACCTGTGCCGAATTGCGCGGCTGGGAAGAGGAGGGGGCGTGGGCGTGCTATGGCGCTGCCGAATGCTGTTGCAGCCTGCTGCGCTGGCTCGACGCCGTGCAGTTCTGTGCGGCAGGCCTTGCCATTCGTCCTGCCACGGCCGAACTCGCCTGGCTTGCGGGATTCGCGGCATACAAGGCCCAGCACTACGACGATGCCGTGGCCTGGTCGAACATGGCGATCGCCAACGGGCTGTTCAGGGGCCGCGGCGCGCAGTTCGAGCGCATCGGCTTCCGGCATCCACCCGGGCTGTACGAAGGCCCGTTCGACGTGCTCCATTGGACGTACAAGGCCTCAGGCAACGAGAAGTCCGCCGCGGAAGCGCTCCGCGACTACGAGCGTGCAAAACGTGCTCGCGAGTCTGCGCAGGCAACTTGAGAGCGGGACCGGAAGGGATTTTGTCGACACGAGCGGCGCCCGAAGAAGTGCAAGCTCGTGCAGTGGGCCACCGGCGGCATGGGAAAAACGGCCTGCGCGCACCGGCAGCGGCTGAACAGTGCAGGGGTCCAGCATGCAGGACTGGATCAGCAGCCCCTGGCTGCAGGATTTCGCATCGAACCTGCACGTGTCACTGGTCGTCTTTGCAGTCGGTTTCGTGATCGGCGAGCAGAATGACGTCCGGTATCACCTGCATCGCCGGAGGCGAGGTGACGGGCCGTTCCATCGGCATGGGCACGACCAAACCGGTGATGGACCTGAAGCGTCGTCGCGCCCTGAACCTGGACAAGCTCAATGGCTCCGCGGCGGCGACCGCGGAGTTCTTTCGCGGCTATTGCGCAACGGACATGACCCTGGACGAGAACATCCTGAGTCGGTCCGAGTTCGGCCTGGCCGTTGCCGGCAAGAAGCACTGGCGCGACACGAGCACCAACCCGGAGGCTGATCCGGCGTTCGAAGCAACGCCCCGGGAAGCCTGACCGGTCACTGGCCCGAGCCGCGGGTCGATTCGTCGGGTGACGGCGAAATCGCGGCAAGAATGCCGGCGAGGACGCGTGCGGGGGACGGCGGGCAACCCGGCACCACGACATCCACCGCAATCACGTTCGAGACCGCGCCGCAACTGGCGTAGCCGTCGCCGAATACTCCGCCGCAGGCGCCACAATCACCCACTGCAACCACCAGCTTGGGATCGGGCGTTGCGTCATACGTGCGGCGCAGCGCGACCTCCATGTGGCGCGAGACCGGGCCCGTGACGAGCAGCAGGTCCGCATGGCGCGGGCTGGCGACGAAGCGGATGCCGAGCGACTCGATGCTGTAGATCGGGTTGCCCAGCGCGTGAATTTCCAGCTCGCAGCCGTTGCAGGAACCTGCATCCACTGCGCGGATGCACAGCGCACGACCGAGCACTTCGCGGATGCGCGATTGCAGCGCTTCGCGCACGCGCAGTTCCTCCGCCGGAGCCGGTGGAACTTCGGTGACGATGCCGGTTTTCAATATCTGTTGCAGTGTCCTGAGCATGGGCGTGGGTCAGAGATCGTGTCCACTGTATGACAAGTTGAACGACTTGTTGATGAGCGGAAAGTCGGGAACGATGTTGCCGATGATCGCGTGCTCGAGCGCGGGCCAGTTGTGCCAGGACGGGTCCTGCGGATGGCAGCGCAGGATGCTCCCGTCCGGTCCCGCCTCCAGGCCCACGACGACGGGTCCGCGCCATGCCTCGATAAGCCCGACGCCGACCGCTCCGGCCAGCGGTACGGTCACGGCGATCGAGTGGTTGCCGGATGGCAGCGCACGCAGGATCCGCCGCACGATGCGCACCGACTCGCTCAGCTCGTCGAAACGCAGGGTGACTCGCGCGAGCACGTCACCGTCCTGCCGCGTGCACCGGCGCAGGTTGAGCTCAGCGTAAGGCGCGCACGCCGCATCCACGCGCAGGTCGAGCAGCTGTCCGCTGGCTCGCCCGGCGAGGCCGACCAGCCCGATCCAGGCTGCAAGTTCGGGCAGCACGGTGCCGGCACCCGCGAATCGATCCCGCAGGCCCGTGTGCTCTTCGTAGATGCCGCGCAGTGCGGTCACTTCATCGGTGAGTTGCACCAGGTACTCGTCGAGCACCGTGGCACCTGCCGGAGCGAAGTCGTTGCGCGTGCCGCCCGGTACGACGAAGTCGAGCAGGTAGCGTTGTCCGAGCGCTTGCTCCGTGGCGCGCAGCAGGTGCTCCTTCAGGCGCGAGAACTGCGCGAGGCCGACGGCGAAGCCGGCATCGTTGCCGAGCGCGCCGAGGTCGCCGAGGTGGTTGGCGATGCGTTCAAGCTCCAGTGCCAGCGCACGCAGCCACGCGGCTCGCGGCGGCAGCACGGTCCCTGCCATGCGTTCGAGTGCCTGGCAATAGGACCAGGCATACGCCACGGCCGAGTCGCCGGAAACTCGGGCCGCCAGGCGGTGTCCGTCGAGGATCGGCAGTTCGGTAAAGCGTCGCTCGATGCCCTTATGGACGTAGCCCAGGCGCTCCTCGAGCCGCAGCACCTTCTCGCCCACCACGGAGAAGCGGAAATGTCCCGGTTCGATGATGCCGGCGTGCACGGGGCCGACCGCAATCTCGTGCACGCCATCGCCTTCGACCCGCACGAACGCGTAGTCGTCGAGTGGCGACTGCGGCGGCGCGGGCATCGGGTTGGCGACCAATGGGAATGCGTCCTCGGGCCAGGCGGCATGGCGCAACCAGGGCCGGGTGTCCTGCCCGGTCGACCGCACGCCGCAGAGATCGAACACTGCGCGCTGCATTCGGCTGGCCGACGGGAAAACGTCCTCGACGCCGGGATAGCCCCCATCAGCATCGAGCGGAATGGTCACCGCCAGGACGCGTGGCGGCGCGACGGTTACGGCATGCAGCGTGTCGCACTGCCCGACTCGATTCGTGCCCCAGAGCGCAAGCAACCGACCACCGGCGGCCGCAACGTCCTGCGCCAGTTCACGCCACTCTTGTGGTTCGACGAGCAGCTGTGTGACCGCCGCTCCAGCCTGCGTCGACGTTGCCCGGGTCATCCAGCGCACGAGACTCACGTCAGTTTCCCACGATCATGCTGGCCGCGGCGCGATACCAGTCGGCCAGGTAGGGAGGAATATAGAGGCCGAGCAGCAGCACCAGCGCGAGGTGCGCGAACACCGGCAGCAGCGCAGGCTGGTGCGGCAGTCGCTTCCCCGTCGAATGACCGAGCACCATCGACTGCACGCGGCTGAAGATCGCGGCGAACGCGACTCCG
>Ga0073899_10005036_pt1 | contig 11553 bp, 10 predicted proteins | sample KloWWTmetaKNB5Ph_FD_88975 | JGI IMG/M metagenome (GOLD analysis project Ga0073899, IMG submission 88975) | Active sludge microbial communities from Klosterneuburg, Austria, studying microevolution and ecology of nitrifiers - Klosterneuburg... | ecosystem: Engineered > WWTP > Aerobic digester >...
CCGCAAGGATCCACCAGGGTCGCCGCTTCGCCTGGAGGCGGGTGAGGGCCGCGCTTCGGGGGATCGCGGGCGCCGCGGGAGAGGTGCTCATGCGGAGAACATAGTCGTTCGAAGCCCGAACGGGGGGGCGACAAACGCCCCGCACCGACCGATGACGTCGCGCGCGGCGGTGGTTTTGTCACCTCCGCGAGCCCCTATGACCCTCGCTTGACAAGGGCGCGCGAACGGGGCGCCAATGCCCCGCATGGCGGCGGCAACCTGTGCACACCCCGTCGCTGTGATGAGGACACCGATGCTTCGACTCCCCCCCCTCCCCGTGTGGCTCGTCGCGCTGACCGCCGCGTGGTCGACGGCTTGCGGCTCGCAGGTCATTCGCGTCGGCCCGCCCGCGGCGGACGCGGGCGACGAGCTCCCGCCGACGCCCGACCTGCCGGTGTTCCCCGACCGGGAGCCGCCACCCTTCGACGTCTTCCCGCCGCCGCCCGACCGGCCGCCGCCCTTCCCCGACATCCTGCCGCCCTTCCCCGACGTCCCGCCGCCCGACGACGCCGGCTCGGGCACCTGCGCGGAGGCCGAGGTGCTGCCGCCCGGGGTCGACGCCGCCCGGCGCGCGTCCTTCGTGGGCGCCACCGTGCGCCTCCCCAACTGCGGCGGCGCGACGCTCGTCGGCGGCCCCGTCCGCTACTACCGGACCACCGTCGCGCCCGGCCAGTCGCTCGACGTGAGCGCCCCGCGCACCACCACCTCACCGCTCCTCCGGCTCTACGCCGACTGCCTCACCAACGCCTGCCTCGCGCAGGGGACCACCCTCGACGGCACCACCTACACCGCCCGGTGGACCAACACGGGCATGGCCCGGCGCGACGTCGTCATCGCGGCCGCCTGGAGCAGCGCCGTCACCGACCTCATGCCGGTGATCATCCGCTTCCGCGACCCCGCGCCCAACGCCACCTGCAGCGGCGCGGTGGCGCTCATGCCCGGCGCCACGCTCCCCGGGCAGGACCTCGTCTCCGCCAACGCCCCCTCCACCGCCTGCCCCGAGGCGCCCGGCACGTCCAACCCCGCGCTCTGGTACCGCGTCAACGTCCCCGCCAACCAGGTGCTCACGGTCACGTCCGTCAGCGACGTCGCGCGCGCGGGCAACACCCTGCGGCTCTACACCTCGTGCGCGGCGTTCAACTGCCTCGCGGGGCCGAGCGCGTCCCCCGACGGGCGCACCGCCACCGCCCGCTGGAGCAACGCCTCGCCGACGGCGCGCGACGTCTTCATCGCGGTGTCGTCGCCCCTCTCCGGCGTCGGCGCCCCGACCTTCTCCCTCACCGCGACGCTCACCCCCGCGCCCACCAACCTCTCCTGCGACCGCGCCGTCGACGTGACGAACGGGACCACCCTCGCCGCGCAGGACGTGAGCGGCGCCAGCATCCTCCAGCCGCCGTGCCCGGGCATGGTGGGCGTCCCGGCGCTGCCTGTCCTCTTCTACCGCACCACCGTGCCCGCGGGGCAGACGCTCTTCGCCAGCGCGACGCCCGCGATGGGGATGCCGGCCCGCGCGACGCCCGTCCTCCGCGTGGTGCCCGACTGCTCGCTCACCACCTGCCTCGCCGTCTCCACCGCCGTCACCGCGGGCTCGTCCTCCGTCGCGTGGACCAACCCCACCATGACCCCGCAGCGCGTGGTCATCACCATGGGGGTCAACCCCGCGGCCTCCGCGATCCCGACGGACCTCGCGTTCCGCATCCGCCCGCCCGCGGCCAACGCCGCGTGCACCGCCCCCCTCCGCGTGATGGACGGCACCTCCCTCCCGGGCGAGAACCTCGCCGAGGCCCGCGAGCTCGTCCGCACCTGCTCGACCACCGGCGTCGAGGGCGCGGCGCTCTACTATGTGGCCCGCGTCGGGGCCGGGCAGCAGCTCGTCGCCGCCGCGGCGCGCGTCGACGGCGCGTCCTTCCAGCCGCTCATCCGCCTGACGGACGCGTGCGCCAGCCTCACCTGCCTCGGCACCTCCACCTTGGTGTCGAACCCGACGGGCCCCGCCGCGCGGGTCTCCTTCATCAACGACGGCCCCGCCCGGGACGTGCTGCTGCTCCTCTCCACCAGCAACGGCGCGGGCGCCGCGGGCCGCGCGTCGCTCACCGTGAGCATCGCCTCGCCGCCCTACGCCATCAGCCGCGTCCCCACCGCCTGCGACGACATGAGCGCGGGGACGCCGGTGGCCGAGGCCGTCGGCGACGACACCGGGTCGCCGTCGTTCCCGCTCCCCTTCACCTTCCCGCACTTCGGCGAGCGGATGAGCGCGTGGTCAGTGTCGACCAACGGGTACCTCCAGGTGTGGCCCATGGGCGGCCGCTCCAACGGCGCGCTGGGCGTCACCGAGTTCCCCAACACGGGGGCGCCCCCGAGCGCGATCTCGCCCTTCTGGGACGACCTCGAGGTGCGCGCCCCCTCGGACGTGCGCTCGCGCTTCGTCACCACGGCGCCGCGCCACTTCACCGTCGCGTGGAACAACCTCAACTTCTGCTGCGGCGGCGGCACCCCGGAGCGCGTCACCTTCCAGGCGAAGCTCTTCGAGACCGGCGCGGTGGAGTTCCACTACTGCGCGCTCACGCCGGGCAACCCCCGCGCGGCGGGCGGCAACGCCGCCATCGGCATGCAGAATTCGACGGGCACGCGCGGCGTCACCTTCGCGCTCCGCCGGGCCGGCGCCGCCGACCCGACGAGCGCCATCCGCTTCACCCCCGCCCCGTAGCGCTTCCCCTCCCGATCAGGCCGGCGGCGTGATGAGCTGCAGGTCCAGCCCCCCCGGGTACATGTACGATGTGTACGGGGCGATGCCGTACACCTTGATCCCGACGCCCTGGCCCGCGCCGCTGCGGAGCCGATGCGCGCCCGACATGATCGGGAGCGTCATCACGTTGAAGCCCCCGAGCGACTCCATCGAGCCGCGCAGGGGCTCGTCGTCGAGCGTGAGCTGAACGCCCTGCGGGACCACGACGTTGAGGAAGTTCTGCGGGTACGTGCTCGGCACGAAGAAGTCGTAGCGGTCGCGGTACTGCTGCACCGGCACCTCCAGCACCATCGCCGGGTCGCCCGCGCCCGTCCCCCCCACCGCGGGCCCCTGCCCGATCATGAACTGCGTCACCAGGAACGCCCCGCTCCCCCGCACCCGGAAGTGCCGGTTGGTCTGGAACTGCAGGAGCTGCCCCCGGTCGAGCGTCGCGGGCTCGTGGACGTCCTCGGGCTCGAAGGTGACCTCGTTGGCGTCGGTGCGCGACAGCACCCGCACCACGTACGGCACGCCCGGCCCGCGGTCGCGCAGCGCGGAGACCACATAGTCCCGGCCCCAGGTCTCGTCGGGCAGGAGCTGCTCCTCCAGGTGGTCGCACGCGACGCGGTCGGAGGGGACGCGCGTGCAGTCGTGGCCCACGAAGACGGCCACCGGGCTCGACGACTCGATGGTGGTCCCCGTGAGGTCGCCGCGGCCCGCGCCGACCAGCTCGACCACGTCGCCCTCCTGCAGGTTGAAGGTCGCCTGCTCGCCGGCGTTCATCGCGGTGACGCCGCGGCCCGCGCGCACGCGGCCCGTGACCCGCACGGTCACCTGGGTGTTCTCCCCGGAGGTGGCGACGATGGAGACGAAGCCGCCGTAGGTCATCCCCCCGCCGGCGCTCGGGTCGAGGTCGGGCCAGGTCGACACCGTGTAGCGTTGCGTGAGCACCCCCTGCGGCAGCAGCAGCGAAGCGTCGTTGCTGTACGAGAACGTCCGCGTGTTGACGGAGTACGTCAGGGGGTTGAACTGGTACGCCGCGACGGGCCCGTTGCTCTGCACGTGGTACGCGCCGCCGCGGACGAGGGCCGACGAGGCCGAGGGGCAGAGGCCGAGCGAGCCGCAGGCGCCGCCGTTCTGCGAGAGGGGGTCGACCCACGGGAGCTCCACCGTCTCGATGGCGCCGGGCTCGAGCGTCACCGTGCGCGGCGTCGCGAGCTCGCCCCCCGAGATGGTCGCCCGCACCGCGTAGGTCTGCGGGTTGGCCAGCACGATCGCGAAGCGGAACATCGGGTTGAGCCCGCTGTTGGGCGTGATCGTCGGCCAGTAGCTGCACCCCAGGTACGAGCGCCCGAGCGCGCTGGCGCTGCAGCGGTCGGAGCAGTTGCCCGCCACGCACGACGAGCCCTCCTCCGCCGCGCAGAGGGCGCTGTTGTCCCAGCCGAGGCCGTCGGCCCGGCAGCGCTGCGTCTGGAGGGGGGTGTCGGGGCTGCAGCGCGCGGCGTTGGGCGCGCAGACGCGGCACCCGAGGTCGGGCACGCAGCTCGGCGCCATCTCCGGGCAGGTGGTGCGCGACGCGATGCCCCCGCGCTCGTCGCAGGTGAAGGCCACGCTCGACCCCTCGCAGTAGAAGCGCCCGGGGACGCACACCCCCCCGTCGGGGCCGCCGTCGATGCGGATGACGGCGCCGGTGTCCTCAGTGAAGCGGGTCCGGTTGGGCTCGGTGCAGGCGCCGAGGGTCAGCGCGAAGAAAGCCACACGCGGTCGAAGGTGCATGGACGGGGTCGATACCGCGGTCCCGGAGGGTCTGTCCAGAGGGCGGCGGCGCTGGTCGCCGCACACGCGAGCTGTTAGCGTCTCGCCCCGATGCCCCTCGAACGCCTGCCCCATGAGTGGTTCGACGCCGCGGACGACGCCACGGACCCGCTCGCGCGGGTACGCCCGTGGCCCCACCCGGTCTCGGCGGACGACGTGCCGGATGCCCTCCGCGACAACCCCCTCGTGCGCGCGTACCTCGCGTTGACGCCCGAGCAGGAGCGCGGCCTCGTGCGCCTCGCCGAGAGCGACGCGCGGGAGGATGAGGCCGTCGCGGCGGCGCTCGTCGCGAGCGTCCGGTGATCCTCGACGCCGCGGAGATCGTCGCGGGGTACCCCTTCGTCGCGCGGCGCCTCCGGCGGGTGGCCATGTGCGACCCCGTCGCCGTCCAGCAGGCCTGCGAGCGAGCTCGTGCGCTCGCGGCCGACGTCGCGCAGGAGCCCACGGCGATCTTCTTCGCCTTCGCGGAGCGCCGACGCGCGTTCCCCTTCGCGTGGAAGGCGATGGCCGCGATCCTCACGCGCGCGCAGGCGGCGGCGAGCGGGCTCTCCCTCGACGTGGCGGACGAGGACTTCGATCGGCTGTGCGTGGAGGTGCTGTATCGCCGGATGCAGTGGGCGGACCCGCTCGCGTGGTTCGGCCCGCGGGTGACGCGCGTGACCTGAGGGCGCCGCCCCCCTTGAAGGACGCGCGATGCTCCTGCGGCACCACCCCCGGCAACGCGAGACTCGACTCCATGCGGTGCGTCCAGGACGCGCGAGCATGGACGGACCCCCCAGATCGAGTCTCTGGACCCCCGTTTCGAGTCGTGGACCCCCGGATCGACATCGCCAGACCCGCAAATCACATCGCCAGACCGGCGCAAACCCTCTCTGGACCCTCGCCGCCTGCTGCCCGCCGCCTGCCGCCCGCCACCCGCCACCCGCGGTAGGCACCCGTACTCCCTCCAGCACGCGGCATGGTAACCCGCTGTGAGGCTCGGCGAACGGCGGGGCTCGTCGCTACCCGCGCGACGCGTCAGCGATGACGATCGTCACTGCCCCTGTGCCCGCCACGCCTCGATCGCCCGCGCCAGGAGCCACCCCGGCAGCACGAACACCACCCCCAACCGCAGCGCGAACAGCGCCACCGTCGCCACGGCCGCCACCGCAACCACCGCCCCCCCGCCGCCCGGCGAGAGCATCCGCTCGACGATCCCCACCCGGTCGCACACCCGCGTCGCGACCTCATGCGCTGCCACCCACGCGACGCCCACCACCGCGCTGCGCTTCCACCCGCTCACGGCGCCCTCGCGGTGAGCATCGCCAGCAGGATCGCGTTGCCGATCGGCCCCCCCGTCACGAAGCGCCACCCCGCCCCACGCCGCACCGGCACGCCGAAGAGCGCCGCCGTACGAAACAGCTCGTGGAAGCGCGCCCGGTCGCCCATCTGCCGCGCGGTGGCGAGCGCGAAGCCCGTCGCCGACACCGACACCCCGAGCACCACCGGGCCCGAGTCGACGTCGCCGTGGCCGCCCGTCCCCGGCGCGTACTCCCGCACCGCGCCGAAGCCAGCCACCGTGACGTGCCCCGTCCGACCGAGCGCCCCGCCGAGTTCGCGCGCGAGCGACGGGTCGGCGAAGGAGAGGAAGTACGCCGCGAGGGCCGTCCCCGAGCCCCGCGGGTCGTGGTGGGCCGTCCCCGTCACCGGGTCGACGCTCTGCGCGAGGTACCCCGAGGGGCGGTGCGTGAAGCGCTCGCGGTACACGCTCGCCATGCGCGCCAGCAGTGCCCTACGGTCAGTCCCGGTGAGCCGCGCGTGCTGGCCGATGGCGCCGACCACGGAGGCGATGTCGCAGGGGTAGGCCTCGCCGGGGTAGGTCTCGATCACGCCGTCGCGGAAGCGTTCGAGTCGGCGCGCCAGGGCCGCGACGATGCGGTCGTGGAGGGCAGCGTGCGGTGTGTTCGGGTCGACGCCGCGCAGGGCCCCCATCGCGAGGGCGACGTAGCCGAGGTAGGCGTGACCCTCGTCGGTGTCGAGCGCCTCGATGGGTCCGTGGCCCCACGCCTCGCGCCCGAAGGCGAAGGTGACGGGGCGGAAGAGGTGGTCCACCGCGCGGCGGATCGCGGGGAGGTAGCGGGCGCGGGTCTCGGGGTGTTCGGCGACCACCTGGGCGAGCCCGAGGGCGGCCATCTGGTGCGTAGCGACGGCCCACTCCCCGTCGAAGCGCGCCGACCCGGTGTGGAACGCCCCCGCCCCCACGTCGCCCATCTCCGTCACCGCCACGGCGCGCGCGAGCCCCTCCTGCGCGGCCTTGTCGCCGTCGAAGAGGGCATCCGCCTCGCGGCCCACGAGCGCGCGCGGCACCACCGCCCCCGTCCCCGCGACACACGCAGCGACGAGGAGGGCGCGCTTCCACCACGGGGCGCGGGGCGGCGGAGCCGGGGAGTTCACGACGGCGGAGCGTGCGGGCTCGGGGCGCCCGCCGTCAACGGAGCTCAGCGCGCGGGGTAGCGCGTGAGGTCGAGCGCGAAGGACCCATCGGGCAGCGCGCGCCCCTCGGGCCGCGGGAGCTCGCGGAGCTGCGGGGCCTCGACGACGCCCTCGTAGCGGACCACGCCGCGCTGGTTGACGAGCCGCACGCTCACCAGCCGCGTCTGGGGCGACACCACGAAGGCCTGGACGCGCCGCGGCACCTCGCCGTCGAGCACCGTGGTCATCGGGGCGGTGCGCACCGCCCCCTCGCCGCGCGCCTCGAGCTCGAGGCGCTCGATGGGGCACGAGTCCACCACGTTGGTGTTGTCCTGCGGGCGGCAGCTCGGGAGCACGAACCACACCCGCGACCCCGCCCCCTGCGCGCCGAAGGCCGTCGAGGTCTCGGGGCCGTAGACCACGTAGATCCGCAGGCGCAGGAGGTTGTTCTGCATGGTGGTGACGTCGGTGGGGACGAGCATCGGCGCGGGCGGCGGCGCCACCTGCGCGGGGGGCGCGGCGGGGCGACGGCGCGGGGGCCTCCCCTCGGCGCTCGCGGCGAAGAGGGCGACGACGCCCAACAGCGGGAACAGGGTGCGACGGACGCGGCTCATGGTGACCACGAACATTGCAAGCGCGCCGCCAGCGCGAAGGGGCCGAAAGATCGAGCTTCGACGGGGCACGCCGAGGGCACCCGGTGCGCACGGCGCCGATGGTGCGCGGGACCGCGCGCGGTGCAGTGACACCAAAGCGCCCTCCCCGCTGGTACCCCTTGAGAGACCCACGATGACCCCTGACGCCGAGTGGTTCGCCCTCAACCGCGCCGCCTGGGACGCGCGCACCCCGTCCACGTCGCCTCGCGCTTCTACGACCTCGCGGCCTTCAAGGCCGGCGCGTGCTCGCTCCGCGAGATCGAGCGCGAGCAGGTGGGCGACGTCGCGGGCCTCAGCCTCCTCCACCTCCAGTGCCACTTCGGCCAGGACACCCTGAGCTGGGCGCGCCGCGGCGCCCGCGTCACCGGCCTCGACCTCTCCGGCGCGAGCGTCGCCGCGGCGCGCTCCCTCGCCGCGGAGCTCGGCCTCGACGCCCGCTTCGTCGAGGCCAACGTGTTCGACGCGCCGGAGGCCCTCGGCGGCGAGACCTTCGACGTGGTGTTCACCTCCTACGGGGCCCTCGGCTGGCTCCCGCGGCTCGCCCCATGGGCCCGCGCCGTCGCCGCGTGCCTGCGCCCCGGCGGCGCCTTCCACCTCGTCGAGTTTCACCCCGCCGTGTGGATGTGGGACGACGCCTTCGAACGCGTCGCCTACGCCTACGACGCCCCGACGAGCCCATCGTAAGCGACCAGACCGGCACCTACGCCGACCGCGCCGCCCCGGGTGACGCCCCGCGTGACGCCGCCGCGCGACCCTTGACGATCGCGCGGCGAGGGCCATGTTGTGCCCGTCCCCGACCCACGCCGGTCTTCTCGGCGCTCTGAAAAGGAGGACTCATGTCCCACTCCATCCCCCGCTCCCTCGTGGCCGCGACGACGCTCACCGCCGCGCTGACGCTCGGCGCCGTCGCGTCCGCTGGTACCTTGCAGGTGCGCGACGACGCCGACGTGCTCACGCCCGCGCAGGAGACGCTGCTCCGCGGCCGCGGCGCGCAGTACCCCTTCGACGCGCGAGTGCTCACCAGCTCGCGCTTCACGAGCCGCGCGGACTTCGACCGTCACGTCGCCTCGCAGCTCGCGGCCCCCGACATGGTGGTCGTCGGCGTCGACCCCGTGCACCGCTGGTCGTCGGTTCATTTCGGCACCGCGACGCGCATCGGCACCGCGAGCTTCTCCGCCATCGAGAACGCGGGCGACGCGTACTTCCGCGGCTCGCGCTGGGACGAGGGCTTCGGCGCGATCCTCGGCGCCGCGCAGCAGTCGGTCGGCACGGCCGCTCCGACGGAGGTCGGCGCGCGCGGGGAGCGCTCGTCCTTCCCGTGGCGCACGGTGATCCTCGGGCTCCTCGTCGTCGGCGGCGTCGCGCTCGCGTTCCGCGCCTTCCGCCGCTCGCAGCAGACCCTCGGCGCCGGCGGGTGGAACAACCCCAACGTCCCCCCCCAGGGCTACAACCAGCCCTTCGGCGGCCCTCCCCCGGGCCCGGGGTACGGCGGCTACGGCCCCGCGCCCGGCAGCGGGATCGGCACCGGCATCGCGGGCGCGGCCCTCGGCGGCCTCGCGGGCTACGCGCTCGGCAACGCCATGGCGAACCGCGGCGAAGAGGGAGCCCACGGCGCCGCGGGCTCCGAAGGGAACAACGACAGCTTCGACGCGGGCGGCAGCTCCTCGGGCTGGGACGACGGCGGCGGTGGCGGCGGCGACTTCGGCGGCGGTGACGCCGGCGGCGGTGGCGGCGACTGGTGACCCTCACGCGCCCGGCTGTCGATCTCCCCTGAACCGCTCTACGCTCCGGGGATGTTCTCCCCGCAGCGCCTCGCGCTCGTATCCCTCACGGGCCTCGCGCTCGTCGATTGCGGCGCCCCCTTCCCCGAGTCCGACGACGACCCCGGGATGGACTTCTCCGCCGTCGCCATCCCGGGCGCGTGGCGCCTCCCGAGCGACGTCCACGCGACCGGCCAGCGCCAGTCCGTCCGCTACGACGGCGCCCCGGCGTGGAACGGCGGCGCCAACTGCGGCAGCGGCCTCGGCGCCCCCGCCCGCGCGCTCGGCGACTACCTGCGGCGCACCTTCCCCGCCAGCGTGAGCTCCTACGGCGGCTTCGCCTGCCGCCCCAATACTGCCAACACCAGCCAGCTCTCGGTCCACGGCACCGGCCGCGCGATCGACGTCTTCATCCCCACGACGGGCGGTCAGGCCGACAACACGCGCGGTGACCCGGTGGCCAACTGGCTCGTGGTCAACGCGCAGCGCCTCGGCGTCCAGTACATCATCTGGGACCGCACCCAGTGGAACGGCAGCCGGACCGGCGACAAGGTGTCCCCCTACGGCGGCCCGCACCCGCACCACGACCACCTCCACGTCGAGCTCAACACCAGCGCGCGCCCCATCGAGGTGTGCACCGCCCACTGCGAGGCCGGCGACGTCATCGTCAGCACCGACTGCGGCCGCGGCGACTGCAACGCCTTCGGCGCCCGCTGCGTGAGCGACGGCCTCGGCACCCGCTGCGTCTTCGGCACCTGCCCCGCGACGGGAACCGCCCGCATCTGCATCAACGACCGCACCCTCGGCAACTGCTCCAACGGCGCGGTGAGCGCGGGCGACTGCGGCGCCTTCGCGGCCTGGTGCTCCACCGCGGGCCGGGCCCGCACCGACGCCCGCTGCGTCTCGGGCTTCTGCGTCGACGGCCCCGGCGAGCGCCCCGTCGCCCACACCACCTGCTGGATCGAGGGAGGCCAGCTCCTCCGCTGCGACGCCAACGGCGGCGCCACGCCGACCCCCTGCCCCGCGGGCCAGGCCTGCAGCGTGATCGGCGGCGCCCCCCGCTGCGCCCCGCGCGTGTGCCCCACGACGGGAACGCCGGACGTCTGCGTCGACGGCCGCTACATCGCGAGCTGCTACAACGGCTCGGTGATCCGCGCGAGCGACTGCGGCGCCGCGCGCCTGTGCTCGACGGCGGGGGCGGACGAACCCCGCTGCGTGTCGACCGCGTGCGTGGCGGACGCCCGCGAGGTGCCGCGCGCCCACGCCGTGTGCCTCGCCGACGGGCGCCGCGGGCAGTGCACCGCCGCGGGCGCGCTGCGCGACGTCGCCGCCTGCCCCGCCGGTCAGGTGTGCGTGATGAGCGGGGCCACGGCCGCCTGCGCGCCGGGCGTCGCCGACGCCGCGCCCCCGGCGGACGTCGTCGAAGCCGACGTCGACGGGACCGACCCCCCCGACGACGACCCGGAGGACGCCACCGCCCCGACCGACGACGCCGCGAGCGACGCACCCCCTGCGCCCGACGCACTCGATGCACCGCCCGACGCGGCGAGCCTCGACGGCGCCATCGACGACGACGTCATCGTCGAAGGGGGCTGTGGTTGCCGCGCGAGCGCTCCACGTCCCGCGCGCGGCGTCGGCGTAGGCCTCGCCCTCGCGCTCATGGCCTGCGCACGGGCCTTGCGTCGCCGCACGCGCTGACGAACGAAGCCGCGCACGCCCCGCGCGCCTCTCACTCCGCGCGTGTCCGCTCCCCTCAACCGCTCCTCATGACAACCCCGCCCACGCCCCACGACGTCGCCACGCCGTGGCTCCGCCGCCTCCTCGTCGCTCTCGTCGCCGTCACGGTGGCGGTCGCGCTGGGGTGGCTGGCGGTGCGGCGCGCGCGGGGCGCGACGGTGACGGTGACGCACGCGGCGCGGCGCGAGGTGGTCCAGACGGTGGTGTCGAGCGGCCGGGTGATGAGCCCCGCGGAGGTGAGCCTCGCGAGCACGGTGGGCGGCCTCGTCCGCGCGGTCCACGCCCGCGAGGGGGAGCGCGTCGCGGCGGGCCAGCTCGTGGTGGAGCTCGACGACGCCGAGCTCGTCGCCCAGGTCGCGCAGGCGCGGGCCGG
>Ga0073899_10005040_pt1 | contig 11549 bp, 8 predicted proteins | sample KloWWTmetaKNB5Ph_FD_88975 | JGI IMG/M metagenome (GOLD analysis project Ga0073899, IMG submission 88975) | Active sludge microbial communities from Klosterneuburg, Austria, studying microevolution and ecology of nitrifiers - Klosterneuburg... | ecosystem: Engineered > WWTP > Aerobic digester >...
AATGCGGCGCTGCAAGTCCGCATCGTTGAGCATGGCGGTCGCCTCGGCATCCTTCCGGGCTTCTTTAGCCGCTGAAATGTCCTCGTCGGTGCTGTTGGGGTCGCGGCGCACCCGCTCTTCATGCACGCGAGCCAGCTTTGCCGCACGCTCAAGGTCGTTGACCTCGGCATGGGCATCGACCGCCGCCAGTCGCTGGGTCAGCTCGTCGGCCTGCTGTTCGCTGTCGAAGTCGGCAAGCCATTGGTGCGTACCATCTTCACGGCGGGCATACACGCCATAGAACTCGGGTTCGACGCCAAGGGATGCAGCGGCGGTGACGCTCTGCTGGTCGCCTTCGCCCTCCATGACGTTGCCCTGGACTTGCACCAGACCGCTCCAATCAGCGGGCAGGGTGAAGCCGAAAGCCTGCTGGCTGGCCTCGTCCAGTGCTTGGCTGTCGATTGCCCTGGTGGCGTCGGTGCCGGTGTGCAAGTCACGTAGCGCGCCTGTGACCTCGGCATCTGGCCGGGACATGATGCCGTTGTCGGCCAGTCGATCCACCAGGCGGCCGGGCAGGCTGTCGATGTTGATTGGTGTCTGCATGTTTGTTCCTTCCTCCCGCTGCGCCCGCGCCTCCGGGAACTGCGCTACCAGGTCGGGGTACTCGGCCAGCACGGCCGCCGGCGGGAAGGTCGGCTTGGTGCCGATCTCTGCCGCTCCAGGCGTGTTCAAGTACAAGGCGTTGTTGACGGTCCCGCGATGCACGTCCGCAATGGCGGCTTCGGGGTTCTCGGCATCGGAAAACGACGAATAGCGGTCGCCAAGGGTGACGTTCCACTGGCGGCCGTGGTTTTCCAGCTTCTCGGTGGTGGCCTGGGCGGCGAACTCGGCCAGCGTCATTTCATGCGGCTGCCGCAAGTCGGCCTGCTGTTCCTGCACCTGCTTTTGCTCGAAGGCCAGCACGTAATCGTGAATCTTCTCGGCGTCGGACGATGCGCGGAAGATTTCCAGCGGATCGTCTTGCAGTGCCTTGATCCAGGAACCGACATAGGCGGCGTGCTGTTCGGGATCGTGCCCGATGCCCAGCTCGTCGCCCACGATCATCGAGGAAATCTCGGCGCGCAGCTCTTCCTTGGCGTAACCCTCCGACCCGAAGGGATGGGCAAGGTCGCGGTCGAGGCGCGAAGGGTGGCCAGTCCAGTGCCCCAGCTCATGCAACGCGGTCGCATAGTAGCGGTCGGCGCTCTCGAACTGGCTCTTTTCTGGAAGGGTGATGCTGTCGGTCGATGGCCGATAGAAAGCCCGATCCCCGGCGCTGTGGCTGATTCTGGCCCCGGACGCTTGCAGGATGTGTTCGGCCCGCTCCACGGCATCCCATTGCTGTTCGGCCTTCGGTTTGATCTGCTGCGGGGGCAGGCCGTCGATCTGTTCGGCGTTGAACACGGTAGCGAAGAAAACGCGGGGTCGTTCGAGCTGGACGGTTTGCTTGATCTTCTCGCCGTTCGCATCGCGTATCGGCCGGCCCTGGTCATCGAGCTTGTCTTGCTCTTCGCTGAACTTCCAGTATTGAACCGGCGTGCCTTTCTCGCCCTTGCGCACTTGTGCGCCGGCGGCCCCCGCCTGCTTGTAGGTCATCCAGCGCGAATCATCGCGGCCCTGGGCCATCAGGTGAATGGCGTTGATTCCCTTATAGCGTTTGCCGGTGGTGGGGTTCATCGGCATCAGCGAGTTGGGTTCGCCTGGCTGCCACGGTTTTTGCCAAGGTGCGGTGCCGGCCTTGAGCTGTTCGATCAGCTTTTCGGCCACCACTTCATGAAACGGCTTCTTCGGTTCCATAGTGTTGTCCCTTCTGAATAGTTCGTTGATCTCCGGGAATGTCTGCTGTGTCCTGGTGCGGTCATGCAGGCCCTGGGCGACCATGCAAACGATGTTGTGCAGGTCGTCGGCTCCCATCGGCCGGACTCGGGCGATGCAGGTTTCCTTGAAAGATTGCTGGCCTCGCTGCTGCACCTGGTCGTTGCCAACGTGGTGACGTGGTGCGATGCCTTCGGATTGCAGGGCAATGACTTCCTCGGCGCGCATGTCCAGCGACGTGCCGGCATAGCGTTCGTTGATGTCATCCCATAGCGGCTTGAGCGTTGGTTCTTCGCGGCCGGCGATCACGCCATCGAGCAAGGCCCGCTTCTCGGCCGGTGCGAAGGTGTTGGCTCCGTAGTGCCCTAGAACTTCATGGCGCAACGTGATGAGCAAGTCGCGGGCGTCCTGGACGTTATCCAGGGGCACGTCCACGCGGCCCCGGTAGGTGCGGCCGTTGGCGGCTGTCGTCTCTTTCGGAACATAGCCGCCCTTCATGTCCTGGGGCACTTCCACGGCACGCGGCCCGTAAAGCTGGGCCGTGTTGTCGCGGAACTTATAGGCCAGCTCAAGCGCGCCGGGGTAGTCGCGCAAGAACAGCCGCGCTACCCCTTCGGCCTCGGCCTTGGTGATGGCCATCTATCAATCCTCCTTGGCGTTGTGCCTGGCGATTGCCTCGGGCACCGTCTCGCCGTCCTTCATGCCGAATCGCTCGCGGGCGTTCGTGCGGGTGATGAAGGTCGGGATTTCCGCGCTCGGGCCTTCGTCGTCCAGGAACTCCGGCTGCTCTTCGCCCGGCACGTCCACCAGGTCAGCGTTGCTGTCGGTGGCGTCCTGCTCGCTCAAGGCATCCTCCACGAACGCGCCGGCGCGTTCGGCTTCCTCGGGGTCGAATTCGGCCTGGTAGCCGGGCGTCTGTGCATCGGCCAGCTTCTCGCGCAGCGCCTCGGTGGCGGTGGCGTAGTCATCGACCGGCGGCAGCGCCGCATCGGTGGTGTTGGTTTGGTTCTTCGGGTCAGTCATGGCGTTACTCCTTGTCGGTGGTTGAATCTGCTGGGCCGCTGCGGCCCTTGCTGTAGTCGGGCCGGCCTTTCAGGTCGGGATAGGTCTGTTTGCACCCTGGGTAGTTGCTGCATCCCCACCAGAAATGCCCCTTCTTCTTGCTCGGCCGCCGCGAAAGGCCGGTGCCGCACGCCATGCACTTGTGCAGGGTGGACACTGGCGCGGCTTCTTTGCCGCCGGCGATGGTCACGGCTCCGGTGTTGGCCTTTGTCACCTGGTCGCGGATGAAGGCTTCTTGCTTCGTGATGAACGCGGCCAGCTCGGCGGTGCCCTGCTCAATGCCCTTCAACATGCGTTCGTACAGGGCGGTGAGTACCGGGCTTTTCACAACCTCGGGCAGCGCGTCGATCACGCTGCGGCCCAAGGTCGTGCTGATGATCTGCTTGCCCTTGGTTTCCAGGAACTCGCGGCGTTTCAGCTCGGCCAGAATGGAAGCGCGGGTTGCCGAAGTGCCGATGCCGTCGCCTTCGCGCAGCATCTTTTTGTGTTCGGCGTCGGCCACGAACTTGTGGATGTTCTCCATTGCGCGGGTCAACGTACCTTCGGTGAACCGCTGCGGTGGCTTCGTTTTCGAGTCCTTGCGGGCGGCGTCGGTGCAAGTCACGCCGTCGCCTTGCTTCATCGCCGGCAGGCGCTGGCTGTCGCTGTCGTCTTGCTCCTTGTCGGCGTCCTCGTCCACCTGGTCGTACACGTCACGCCAGCCGTTTTTCGTGACTACCTTGCCGCTGGCCGCGAATGTCTCGCCGGCAACGTCCACGCCCACGGTGGTCTGCATGTATTCGTGCAGCGGGTAGAACTGCGCGATGTAGGCCCGCACGATCAGTTCATAGATGTTGCGTTCGCGCTCGCTCAAGCCGGCCTTGCTGCCCTTTTGCATGGTCGGCACGATGCCGTGGTGCGCGGTGATCTTCGAGTCGTTCCAGGTCTTGGACTTGATGCGCGGATCGGCGGCATCGACCAGGCTGGCCAGCTCCGGGTTCACATGCTTGACGGCATCGAGCACGTTGGCCGCGTCGGCGTGCTGCGACTCGGGCAGGTACGCGCAATCGGTTCGCGGGTAGCTGGTCAGCTTGTGAGTTTCATAGAGCGACTGGCAGGTATTCAGCACGTCCTCGGCGCTGTACCCGTACTTGTTCGAGGCCAGTACCGTAATGTCGGACAGTGCGAACGCCAGCGGTTGGTTCTGCTTCTTCGCTTCCTGTTTGTACTCGGCAATGCTGCCGGGCTGGCCCTTGACGCTGGCGACCAGGGCATCGGCCACGGCGGTATCGACAAGGCGGCCCTCGCTGTCCAGGCCGGCTTGATCTTCCTTCGCCTTCCAGGCGGCCATGAACGTCACGCCTTCGTGCTGAATCGCTGCGCGGATCGTGTGATACGGCACCGGCTTGAAAGCCTCGATTTCACGGTCACGATTCACGACCAGGGCCAGCGTCGGGGTCTGCACCCGGCCCACGGTCAGCAAGGCCCTGGAACCGCCGCGCTGCGCCCGCAAGGTGTAGGCGCGGGAAAGGTTCATCCCGATCAGCCAATCGGCGCGTGCGCGGCCTCGGGCAGCGTCGGCCCAGCCGTGATAAGTGTTGTTTTCTTTCAGTGCGGCCAAGCCCCGCTTGACCGTCACGGTGTCCTGCGCGGAAACCCAAAAGCGGCGCGTTGGCTTGTTGGCCTTGAAGTGGTGCAGCACTTCATCGACCAGCAACTGGCCTTCACGGTCGGGGTCGCCAGCGTTGACGATTTCGCCCGCCTCCTTGATGAGTTTGCCGATCACGGCAAGCTGCTTCTTCGCGTCGTCCTTCGGCCGCAAAATCCACGTTTCCGGGATGATTGGCAGCTCTTCGATGCGCCAGATTTTTTTGCCGTTGCTGTTGCGCGGCACGTCATCGGGCGTGTACTCGTCCGGCTCGGCCTGTTCCAGCATGTGACCAAAGCACCAGGTTATTTTGTCGGTGCCGCATTCGATGTAGCCGTCGCCTTTGCTTGTGACGCCCAGCGCCTCGGCAATGGCTTTCGCTACGGATGGTTTTTCAGCGATGAAAAGTCGCATGGTGATCCCCTTCCCTACCAGGTGATGACCGGACGAATCACGGTCTTGATTTGCGAACGATTGATGGGGCCGAAGTAACGGCCATCGAACGAAGTGCCGCTTACGTCCGACATAAGCAGCACTTCGGAATTGCCTAGCGTGTAGTGGTCGGCCTGGAAGCGTGGCAACGGCCGGCCAGCCGAATCGGCCTTGATGGGCTTGCTCAAGGGCAGCAGCTCGCCATTCACGCGCACGCCGTCATCACTGACGGTCACGGCGTCGTTTTTAGCGGCTAAAACGCGCTTCATCATGTAGCCGTATCCGCCTGTGCAGAACCCGGCCCCGATGTAATCCCTTTCCTTGGCGTCATCGAATACGCCCGTTTGCGGCGGACACCAAAGCACATACGCGCCCTTCTCCACCGGCGCGCTGCTCGTCCAGTACAAGCCAACTGGAATGCTCTTGGTGGTGTTGATCCGGGCACCGGCGGCATAGCCGCCAGCGCCCAGCACCAAGACAGCAATGCCGGCGATGGCTACGCCGGCCGTGATGCGTTTCGCCACGTTCTTCATATCGTGATCCCCTGCCCCGCGTCCTGGATGTGGATGGTCTTGTCGCTGACCTTCGGAGCGGGGATTGCGGCACGCGCCTGGAATACCGGGTCTTTGAAGTACAGCGGTTGCTTGCCGTAAATCGCGGGATAGCCGGCGACATAAACAACCATGTCGCCCGCCTGCTCGATTTCGCCTGTGGCCGACTTGCGCGGCCCTGGCATTCGCAGGCACTCATCGGGGGTAAGCAAGGGGCGCTGCACTTCCTGGAACGTGCGTGACACCTGGCCCAGCATGGCGGCCGTGCGGCGGCCGCTAGTCGTGATCTGTTCCTTGACGATGGTGGTCTGGCCGGTCAACCGCGAAAGGTGCTCGGCAGTCTCGACACGGTTGGGCGGATAGGCGTTCTGGACGTGGCAGTTACTGGTGATTGTCTCGTCGTGGCCGTAGCCGGTTTCGCGGCTCTTGAGCTGGTTAATGTCCTGGCAAATCAGGTAGCACTTGATGCCGTAGCCGGCGACGAAAGCCAGCGACTCTTGCAGGATTTCCAGCTTCCCAAGGCTCGGGAACTCGTCCAGCATCATCAGCAGCCGGTGCTTGTAGTGCGCGACCGGCCGGCCATCCTCGAAGTCCATCTTGTCGGCCAGCAACCGCACAATCATGTTGACCATGATTCGCACCAACGGGCGCAGTCGGGCCTTGTCGTTGGGCTGCGTGACGATGTACAGGCTGGCCGGGTCGTCCTGGTGCATCAGGTCTTTGATGCGGAACTCGGACTTGCTCACGCTGCGGGCCACAACCGGATCGCGGTACAGGGACAGGTACGATTTCGCGGTGGACAACACCGATCCGGCTTCTTCCTCCGGCCGATCCATCATGTCGCGGGCCGCCGATCCGATGGCATGGTGGTTCTGGCCGTCAACGTGGCCGTAGGTCGTCATTTCCATCCACAACTCGCCAATGTCGCGGTTGGGATCGGCCAGCATGGCATCGACCGATGGCAACGTGGCATAGGTGCCGTCTGCCTTGGCCTTGTAAAGCGCGTGAAGGATCACGCCAACCAGCAGCGAAAACGCGGTTTTCTGCCAATGGGAGTCCAGCCCCTTGCCGTCCGGGTCAACGATGAGCTGGGCAAGGTTCTGCACGTCGCCCACTTCAAATTCGGTTCCCAGCCGGATTTCGTCCAGGGGATTCCAACAAATTCCGCCGCTCGATGAGGCCGGCTCGAAGCGCAGAACCCGGTTCTTCGCGTGCTTCTTCCGCCAGCCGGCGGTCAAGGCCCACAACTCGCCCTTGAGGTCGGTAATGACGGCACTGGCGGGCCACGAAAGCATCGTCGGGACAACCAGGCCGACACCTTTACCGGATCGCGTCGGCGCGTAGCACAAGACATGCTCCGGGCCGCTGTGGCGCAGGTAGTAGAACGAACCGTCTTTGTCCTCCCAGCCGCCGACATAGACGCCGGTGGCCGTTGCCTCTTCCTTGCCGGTCACGACTTCCAGGACAGTGCGCGGCCGGGGTAGCAGGCCGGCCGCCTGAATGTCCTTCTTCTCGGCCCAGCGCGCCGATCCGTGCAGGTATTCGTTCGCCTTGGACGTGTTCGACGCGACTACCTTGGCAATGGCCACGCCCAGCAGCCCCACGGTCGTCACCAGCATTCCCATGCTGCCGGCGCTCATGATTTCGTTGGGATAGTGGCCGTACCACTTCGACGCCCACTGCAAGATCGACCAGGGCGCATAGACGTGGCCGATGTTCGGGCCAAGGCTTGCCTGGTACTGGAACGTGTGCGCGAAAAACTGCGTTGAGGCTTGCAGGCCGCCGGCCAGCGACAAAACGCCCAGCGTTGGCAGCAGCTTGCTCGGCTTGGGCTTTGCAGAGCGCACCTGTGGGCCAACTGCGTTGTTCATCTTGATTTTCATCTGCTCCTTCCTTTCGACGTTTTGATCGAGCCTTTTGGTGTGATCGAGACGGCATCGCCTATGGCAATGCGCTTCAAGCGGCGGGCGGTGGCCTGGTCGATGGGCATAACCATCACGTCATCGCCACGTCTTACCAGGGCCAAGTCCTGGCCCTCGACGTTCCGCATACCGGCAAACGACAACGCGCCATCACCGTCAGTATAACGCGAGTGTTTCGGTATATCGAAACCTTTTAGCCTCTTGCCTTCGCGTTCGGCAATGTATTTATCCATTGCCTTGACCTGCTCGGGCTTGTGTTCCGGTCGTGCGTCTAGCCTTCCTCCTGGCCCAGAAACTCCCCGTCGCAGTGCGTTATCTGGTTGGGTTCCTTGCTGCTCCATGTGACCAGGAACATCACGCGGCAATAGCACTTCACTTCCGCTGGCGATGCGAACCACACCGAGTTTGGACAGTGCTCGCAAACGGTTTTTTCTTTGGGGCGGCGGGACTCTTCCAATGCGTCCAATGTCGGGCTTCCGGTGCTGTCCGGCGGCGTGAATCCCTCCTGCTGGATCGCGCCCGCTTCCTCCGGCGTTGATGCCGGATCGGGTAGCGTTGTCGTCGGCAGCGGGTCTTGATCCAGCGCGGCCAGTGCCGCGTCCAGTTCGTCCTCGATCTTGTTCGGGTCTGTCATGGGTGTTCTCCTTCTTCAAAAGAGCCTGCCGCCGGCTTTCCAGCGCCGGATCGGCAAACGTGATGGGTAGTTGTGAATCGACGGCTGCGCGGATGATCTGCGCCTTGAACTCGGCGGTGCCATTGACCGTGATGCGGTTGCCGTACCGCTCCATTGCCAGCCGTAGGGCTTGCTGCAAGCCCTCGCGGGTGGCTTCGCGGGACACTTGCAGCTTGTCGCCGTCATCCCGCACCGCAGTCTTGCCAGCGCGGAAAATGATCGTTCCCTTCTTCGTGATGTTGTCCACCACGGGCGCGTGCCCTGGCTTCGCCTGGCCCTCGCCCTTCACGGTGTTGCCCTTGAGACCTTGGGCGGCCTCTCTGGCGCGCAGGGCGGCCAGCGCCTCGCTGTTGCCCTGCAAGGCTTCCTTCTTGAGCCAGTCGGCCCATGTGCGCCGCTTGTGGGCGTCGTAGCAGTCCTGGCGATCCTTCTGGTACTGCTTATTGATGCTGTCGATCTCGGCGCGCAGCGCCTTGCTGGCCTGGGCGTACAACAACTTCTTGTTCAATCGGTTTTCGCCCAAGACCTTGATCGTGGCCCGCCGTAGCCGATTCGACCGCTTGGCATCTTCGACCTTCCGGGTTTTGCGCTGCCTGGCCTTGTCCAGCGCGGCCCGTTGCGTGGCCGCCAAGGTTTGTTGATCGGCCTTATATCTGGCGTACAACTCAACGGTGTTGACCCGCAGGCGTACCGGCTTCTTCTGGTACTGCCGCTTCGCTTTGGTTTCCGCTTGCCGTTCGGGCGATGCCTCGAACGGGCCAAACCTCGCTTCCAGCTTCGGTTTGGAAAGTTCGCGGGCTACTGTGCTTGCCTTGACCTGGGTGCCGTCGCCGGCTTCGATCACGAAGCCATTGCCTTTTGCTCGCAGCTCTAGGCCGTTGGCCTGCAACGCTTCGTGCAGTTCCGTCCAGGACTGCGCGGCCTTGATCTCTTCCAGGCATTCGCGCTTGATCCATCCGACCAGGCTTTCCACGCCGGCATGTCGTTCCATGTCGGCCGCCCGGCCTTCGGCGATGCTGCGCGCCGGGGTGTGGTTGTCTTTTTCCAGCCCGTAGTCGCGTTCCAGGACTTCGCACAACTCGCCCAACGTCCGATAGGACTGGAAGGGTTCGTGCATCGTGTTGCGCGTCGGGTGAATCTTGTTGATGGCGATGTGGATGTGCAGGTTGTCGGTGTCGTGGTGCACGGCACTGATTCGTTGATGCTCGCCATAACCCAGCCCCGCGCAAATACGCTCTTCAATCGCCTTGAGGGTGTCGGTGTCGGGCTTCTCGCCAGCGCGAAAGCTCACCAGCAGGTGAAAGGTCTTGTCGCCAGTGGCGCGCGTGTTCATGTGCTGCGTCGCCAGCACTTCGTCCGTAGCGGCCTGCACGGTGCCGGCCTGGCAGTTCGTGACTGTGACCAGGCCCAGCCGTTCGGTCTTGCTTTGCGCGTCCGTGATGTACTCCGCCAAGCCAGCGAAGTCGCTCTTGCCAAGCGAACGCATGGGAACGTGCTTGGCGATCATCGGGCACGCTCGATTTTTTTAGCGGCTAAAGTCATGGCTCGGCCCTCGGCCGCACCACGGCTTTCATGACGCGCCCCATTTCGTCCTGGGTCGCCTCTATGCGCCCCAGCAGCGCCCGAAGGGTCGCTTCTCCGATGTGGGCGGTTCGCACGTCATCGGTCAGCCAGAGTTTCAGCAAACCGCCCAAGCGGCCAAGGTCGCCATTGATCCTGGCCAGCTCGCGCACGCGCTCGTAGTCGGTTATGCCCTTGATCTCGTAGCCCTGGCCGACCTCGCGCAAGTAGCGCGCAACGCTCAAGCCCGCTTGCCGGGCTTGGCGTTCGATCTCTTCCTTCTCGTCCGGGAACACCGGCACCCGAAGGTGCTGCCGGCGCTTCCGGCCTGTTTGCTTTTCGTCTTGCTCCATCGTCCAACCTCGCTTGTTGCTTCTTGCCGGCGGTAGCCGGCTGGCCTCGCAGAGCAGGATTCCCGTTGAGTGCCCCCGGCGCGAATAAGGGACAGTGAAGATAGATAACCGGCTTGCCCGGTTAGCTAACTTCACCCATCCTGCCCGCCTTACGGCTCCTTTGACGCCAAGAATGAAATCAGATTTACCTTCGATTTACTAGCGATTTTGCCTCAAAACTAGAACGATTGCATCAACGATATAGCGAAACTGGCTAGAGTTGCGCTAGAATCGTGGCTGTAGTGCTCCAATCGACCTAAAATCGGGAAGGAATCGTATTGATGAAGGATGAAAAATCGTTATGGCTAAGAGCCTTTCAGAACGCATTGCCCAGCGGGTAAGCACCAGGCAGCCGAGTCGAACCGGGAAGAACCGGGCATCGTTTCTTGCGGTTCGGGACGATGTGAAAAAGGCGCTGGATGATGGCTGGCCAGTCAAGGTGATCTGGGACACCTTGCGCGATGAAGGAAAGATCGAGTTCGGGTATGACGCCTTTATCGGCTACGTGAACCGGCTCATTCGCAACGTGGAACCAACGCCGCCCGCCAAGCCGCCGGCCGACCAGGTGAAGGCTGACAAGCCAGCACCGAAGGCCAAGGCGAAAACCGATGCACCACAAGAACCGAAGAAAGAAGCGACGCCCATTGGTGGCTTCAACTACAACCCGAAACCGAACAAAGAGGATTTACTGTAATGGCGAAAATTCACATGGTCTTGCAAGGCAAGGGCGGCGTCGGCAAGTCGATGATCGCGGCCGCAATTGCCCAGTACAAAGCGAGCAAGGGGCAAACACCGCTTTGCATCGACACCGATCCGGTCAACAGCACCTTTGAGGGGTATCGGGCGCTGAACGTGCAGCGCCTGAACATCATGGATGGCGACGAAATCAACACCAGGAACTTCGATGCCCTGGTGGAGCAAATCGCCTCAACCAAAAGCGACGTCATCATCGACAACGGGGCCAGCTCGTTCGTCCCACTGTCCAGCTACTTGATCGGCAACCAGGTGCCGGCGCTGCTCCAAGACATGGGGCATGAACTGGTGGTGCATACGGTCGTCACCGGCGGGCAAGCCTTCCTGGACACGTTGAATGGCTTTAGCACGCTTGCCCGGCAATTCCCGGCCGAATGCGTGTTCGTGGTCTGGCTCAACCCGTATTGGGGGCCAATCGAGCATGAAGGCAAGGGCTTCGAGAAGATGAAGGCGTACACCGACAACAAGGCGCGGGTGTCGGCCATCATCCAGATTCCGGCTCTCAAGGAAGAAACCTACGGCCGCGACTTCTCGGAAATGCTCCAGGAGCGCCGGACGTTCGATGAGGCCCTGGCCGACTCGGCGCTCACGATCATGACGCGGCAGCGGCTCAAGATCGTGAAGTCGCAGCTCTTCCAGCAGCTCGACAACGCGGCGGTGCTCTGATGGCGAGCGATGACAAGATCGAAGAGCTGATACGGGAAATCGCGGTCAAGCACGGCATCGCCGTTGGCCGCGACGATC
>Ga0073899_10005041_pt1 | contig 11549 bp, 7 predicted proteins | sample KloWWTmetaKNB5Ph_FD_88975 | JGI IMG/M metagenome (GOLD analysis project Ga0073899, IMG submission 88975) | Active sludge microbial communities from Klosterneuburg, Austria, studying microevolution and ecology of nitrifiers - Klosterneuburg... | ecosystem: Engineered > WWTP > Aerobic digester >...
GAGTTCGACCTGCTGCGTGCCACGGTGGCGCGCGACAACCAGCGGCCGGTGGTGATCCAGCGGCGGCTGCAGCGCGATCAGTCGCTGCTGCGGTTGCGCCAGGTGCTCGACTTGCCGGCCGGCACGCCGCTCGAACTGGTGACGCCGCTCGGCGACACGACCATGGTGGCGCTCCCTGGCTTTGCGGCGGCGACGGCAGCGGCCGGAACCGGTGGACCATTCGACCGAGCACCGGTGCGTGAGGCGGAGGCAGGGGTGCGCGCGAGTGATGGCCAGTTGCGGTCGTCACGCGGCACCCGTCTTCCATCGGTGCAGCTCACCTCCGACTACGCGAAGATCGCCTTTCCCGATGACGTCTTCGGGCTCGACAAGTTCCTGACCGACTGGACCGTCGCCGTGCGCGTCCGGGTCCCGCTCTACACCGGCGGCGCGTTGCGCGCCGACGTGCTCACGGCCGCCGCTGCCCGCGACGAGGCGATGCTGCGCCTCCGGCAGGCCACCGAGACGGCGACGCGCGAGAACGAGGCGCTGCAGCTCCAGTTGCAGGGAGCGCTTGCCTTCTGGGATGCGAGCCAGGGCACGGCGGAGCAGGCCGCACGCGCCTACTCGATCACCGAGGTCCGGGTGCGCAACGGCCTCTCCACGCTGACCGATCTGGCCGAGGCACGGCTGCAGTTGCAGCAGGCCGAGGCCAATCGGGCGCAGGCTGCACGCGACCTGCAGGTGGCCCGCCTGCGACTGACCTTGTTGCGCGATCTCCCGTTTGGTGTTGCCTCGGCTGGTGCCCGCTAAATGTCCACGACGACCACGACGCCCGCGTTGCCGGGCCATGAGAGAACGATGCTGACCTCTGACATTGCAGTGCGCGCGGCTGGGCGAGTGACCCCCCTGCTGCTGTTCCTCGCGGCCTGCGGGGGAGGCGAGGCCGCCGAGACCGTGGTGGCGAAGCCGCCGGTGCAGATCGCCGCCGAACAGATGGCCGTGGTGGATTCGTTGCTGGTCGAGCACGGTCCGTCGCTCTCCGGCACGCTGATGGCCGAGCGAACGGCGCAGGTGCGCTCGCAGCTCGGCGGCACCGTGCTCGCGGTGTATGTGCGCGAGGGCCAGCGCGTGGCGGCCGGCACGCCGATCGCGTTGATCGACAGCACGGTGGCGGCGGAGCAGGCGCGCTCGGCGCGCTCGGCGCTCCGCAGCGCGGAAGTGGCGGCGCAGCTCGCCACCCGCAACGAGGAGCGCTCCGCGGCCCTGCTCAAGGCGGGCGCGATTGCCGATCGCGACTTCGAGGCGGCACGCGCCCAGGCGCTCCAGGCCACGGCCATGGTGGCTGACGCCGCGAGCCGACTCGCCTCCGCGAGCAAGGCGCTGCGCGACGCCACGGTGCGCGCGCCCTTTGCCGGCGTCATCAGCGAGTTGCCGATCAGTGCCGGCGATGTGGTCCAGGGTGGCGCGGGTGGCGCGACGTTGCTCGCCGTGGTGGTGGATCCATCGGAACTGACGCTCGAGGCATCGGTCCCGGCGGAACACCTCGGCGCCATCACGCGTGGTGCCCAGGTGGAGTTCCGCCTGAATGGCCTCGGTGACAAGGTGGTGACCGGAAAGGTCGATCGGATCAACCCGGCCGTGGACGCCGTCACCCGTCAGGTGCGGATCTATGTGGCCGTGCCGAATCGTGATGGTGCGCTGGCGAGCGGCCTCTTTGCCGAGGGGCGGGTGACCGTGGAGGCGCGTCGTGCGTTGGCGATTCCCCTGAATGCGCTGGACCCGCGCGCCACGGCGCCGGCCGTCAAGCGGCTGCGCGGCGGCGTGGTGGAGTCGGTCCCGGTGGTGCCGGGCCTGCGCGACGAATTGCGCGAACGCGTGGCGGTGACCGGCCTGTCGCGTGGCGACACGGTGCTGGTCGGCGGCGCGCTGGGCACGCCCACTGGCTCGTCGGTGCGCATCACGCGCGCCGACGGCTGAGCCGGAGACCGCCCGCATGTGGATCTCCGATTTCGCCATCCGGCGACCGATGATCACCGTCGTCGCGATGCTCGCCCTGGTGGCGTTCGGCGTCGCGGCGCTGTTCAACCTGCAGACCGACGAATTTCCCGACATCCAGCAGCCAATCATCGCGGTGACGGTGGTCTATCCCGGCGCGTCGCCCGACATCGTCGAGCGTGAGATCGTCGAGCCGATCGAAGAGGCCGTGCTGGCCATCGCCGGCGTGGACCGCACCAAGACCAAGGCCAATGCGGTGGACGGCCTGGCGCAGTTCACCGTCTTCTTCGAGTTCTCGAAGCCGGTGGCCGATGCCTCGCAGGACGTGCGTGACGCCATCTCGGCGATCCGTGCCGACCTGCCGCAGGAGATGGAAGAGCCGATCATCACGCGCTTCGATCCGGCGCAGCAGTCGCTGCTCTCGCTCAGCGTGGCCTCGCCCACGATGACGCCCGAGGAGCTGACGCGCGTCGCCGATCCGATCGTGGTGCGTGCGCTGCGCTCGGTGCCGGGCGTGGCCGAGGTGACGGTGGTCGGTGGGTCGTATCCCGAGATGACCGTGCAGCTCAAGCCGGCGGCGATGCAGTCCGCGGGGGTCGGCGTGGACGCGATCGTGGCCGCCGTGGGCCAGCAGAATCTTGCGGCGCCGGTCGGTCGGTTGAATGGCTCGCTGGAGGAGCGCTCGATCCGGCTCAAGGGGCGCGTGAGCGATGCCGAAGGGTTCCGGCAGATGGTGGTCAGCAGCCGCAACGGCACGCTGATCCGCCTCGGCGACGTGGCCGATGTCTTCGAAGGCAACGAGGAGCAGCGGACCGCCGCCAACTTCAGCGGCCGTCCCGCCGTCGGCATCGAGGTCAAGAAGGCCAAGGGCTACTCGACCACGGCCGTGGTGGACAACCTCAAGCTTGCCCTCGGCGAGCTCGAGGGGACGCTGCCGGGTGATGCCAAGGTCGAGATCGTCCGCGACCAGGGCTTCCGCGTCGAGCGCGCGGTGGCCAACGTGCAGTCGGCGCTGATCGAGGGCGCCGTGCTCACGGTGCTGGTGGTGTTCCTCTTCCTGAATTCGTGGCGCTCGACGGTGATCACCGGCCTGGCGCTGCCGGTGTCGGTGCTCGCCTCGTTCATCGCCGTGTGGGCCTTCGGCTTCACCCTCAACACCATGTCGCTGCTCGGCCTCTCGCTGGCCATCGGCATCCTGATCGACGACGCGATCGTGGTGCGCGAGAACATCGTGCGCCACCTCGAGATGGGGAAGGACCATCTCACCGCCTCGCGGGAGGGCACCGCCGAGATCGGCCTCGCCGTTGCGGCCACGACCTTCTCGATCGTCGCCGTCTTCTTCCCGATCGCGTTCATGTCGGGGCAGTCGGGGCAGTGGTTCAAGCCGTTCGCGCTCACCATCGCCTGCGCGGTGCTGGTGTCGCTCTTCGTCTCCTTCTCGCTCGACCCGATGTTGTCGGCCTACTGGGCCGACCCGCACCAGGAAGAGCACGAGAAGGGCTTCATCACCCGGACGCTCGACAAGTTCAACCGGTGGTTCGACCGGATGACGGATCGCTACGCGTCCGTGGTCGGGTGGGCGCTCGACCATCGCTGGGCGATGGTGCTGCTGGCGGTCATCTCGTTCGCCTCGGCGCTCGTGCTCCAGGGGACATACGGCGGCTTCGGCTTCGTGCCGGTGGCCGATCGGTCGGAATTCGAGGTGATCGTCGAGTCGCCGCCGAGCGCCAACCTGGCCTACACCATGGAGCGCGCCGAGGAAGTGGCGAAGATCGCGCGGGCGCACCCGGAGGTGGCCTACACCTACATCACGGCCGGCAACGCGCTGCCGATGCGCACGCCGGGCGTGGACCAGGCCCAGGTATACGTCAAGCTGACCCCGAAGGCCGAGCGGTCGATCTCGCAGGCCGCGCTGGCCACCCAGCTGCGCCAGGAGTTCCAGCAGGTCGGTGGGGTCGGCATCTCGGTCTATTCGTCGGGCTTTGCGGGTGCGATGAAGGAAATCCAGTTCGAGTTGCAGGGGCCGGACGCGGCGGTGCTCACGCAGCTGGCCGAGCGGGCCGTCGCGGCCGCGGCCCAGGTGCCGGGCGCGGTGGATGTCGGGCTGTCGGTGCGCGGGTCACGTGAGGAAGAGACGGTGGATCTGGATCGGGGTCTCACCGGCGCGCTCGGTCTCTCGGTGGCGCAGGTGGCGCAGTCGCTTCGGCCGTCGTTCGCCGGCATTGATGCGGGCGACTGGGTGGATCCGACCGGCGAGACGCGCGACGTGCGGATCCGGCTTGCTCCGGACGCCCGCCGCCAGACCACCGATCTCGCGCAGCTGCCGATCACCGTGCGCACGGCGTCCGGCGCCACCTCCACGGTGCCGCTCGGCCAGATCGCCACGGTGCGGAGCGAGATCGCCCCGGGCCAGATCGACCACCTCGATCGCAGCAAGGTGATCACCCTCGGTGCCAACACCGACGGGCGTGCGCTCGGCGATGTGTCCGCCGAGATCCGCGCCAAGCTCGATGCCCTGGGGTTCCCGCCGGGCTACGGCATCATCGAGGGCGGCCAGGGGCGCGACCAGGCCGAGGTGTTCCGCAGCGTGTTCACGGCACTCGGCATCGCGGTGCTGATGATGTACCTGATCCTGGTGGTGCAGTTCGGCTCGTTCCTCGATCCGATCGCCATCCTGATCTCGCTGCCGCTCTCGCTGATCGGCGTGGTGCTGGCGCTGCTGCTCACCGGCGACACGATCAACATCATGTCGCTCATCGGCGTGATCCTGCTGATGGGGATCGTGGCGAAGAACGCGATCCTGCTCATCGACTTCGCCAAGTGGTCGCGCGAACGCGGCACGCCGATGCGCGAGGCGCTGATCGAGGCGGGGCGGATTCGCCTCCGGCCGATCCTGATGACCACCTTCGCGCTCATCGCCGGCATGATCCCGGTGGCACTCGGCGTCGGCGAAGGCGCCGACTTCCGCGCCCCGCTCGGCCGCGCCGTCATCGGCGGCACGATCACCTCGACGATCCTCACCCTCCTGGTGATCCCGACGTTCTATGAGATCATCGATGGGGTGCGGGAGCGGGTGAAGGGGATGTTTAGTCGTTAGATGTGAGTCCTGAGTCCTGAGACGTGAGAGGTGAGACGGTCCCCATTCGGGACACGTTTCACCTCTCACGTTTTACCCCCCACCCGCACCTCTCAGGACTCATGACTCACGTCTCACGACTCATTCCAGCATCCCCACCAACCGCCGCCACTTCTCATCCACCCGCCGACCCCACGACGCCTCGTCGTGGTCGCCCTCGGGATCTTCGTGATAGTGCAGCGCATCGTCGAGTCGCCAGCCGCGCTGGATCAGGAGGTCGCGCATCTGCCTCACTTCGTCGAGCTGGTCCTCGCCCTCTTCCACGCCGGTGTCGAGCCAGAGCTGACCGACCGGCCCTGGCTGGGTGGCGATCCAGTCGAAGATGGCGCCGCCGGCGTACCAGAGTGCGGGTGACATCACCCACGCGGCGCTGAAGGTGCGCGCCTCGGCGATCAGCGCATGCAGCGCGAGCAGGCCACCCATGGAGGAGCCGGCGATGCCGGTGGAGTCGCGTCCGGGCTTGGTTCGAAAATGGGCATCCACCAGTGGCTTCACGGTGCGGACCAGATAGCGCAGGTACTCCGCGCCTTCTCCCGGACCGCGGACCACGTCGTCGAACGGCGAGTATTCGCGCAGCCGGCCGTGGCCGAGGTTGGGGACCCCGACGAGGATGACGGGATGCGTGGGGTGGCGGGCCATCGTCTCCAGCAACGACCAGTGTCCGGCATACGAGGTGGCCGGGTCGAAACAGTTCTGGCCGTCCTGCAGGTAGATCACCCGATAGCGCGTTCGCGGATGCTCGTCGTAGTGCGGGGGCAGCGCGACGAGGATGTCGCGCGTGGCGTCGCCCGGCCCCGCCACCTCCGGGAACGACCAGAGCGATGGCGGGGAGACCCCGTCGGGGATTTCGACGGGCAGCGGAAGCAGGACCGGTTCAGACACGGGGTGCAAGGATAATCGGCGAACAGCGAACGGCGAACAGCGAACGGCCAGTAACGGGTGAGGGGTGAGGAGTGAGGGGGAACCGCCCCCCTTACCCCTCACCCCTCACCTTTCCGATCGCTGTTCGCTGTTCGCTGTCCTCCGTTAGAACAGCGTCGTCACACCCACCAGCACGCGTCGCCCGATGACCGCGCCACCGAACATCTGGTAGCGCTGCTGGTCGAGGAGGTTGGTCGCGTTCGCGAAGAGGCGGTAGCGCGGATCGGTCTGGTAGCCGATCGAGGCATTGATGGTCTGGCTCGCCGGGACGCGACCGACGAAGACGCCGGCGGCCCACGGGTAGTCGGCCACGAAGCGGCCGTTAAGCGAGGCATTGATGCCGTTGCGGGTCCCCTCGTACGTGAGGCCGAGGGTCGCCTTGCGGTCCGGCGTGTTCGGGACGAGCTGGTCGCCGGCACGCTGGCTGTTCACCACGAACGAGAACCAGGAGAAGGAGCCATCGACGCGGAGTTCGGGCGTCAACTGCACGCCCATGCCGAGGTCGAGGCCCTTCTGGTCCACGTCACCTTCGTTGGTGTAGGAGACCACGATCGCGGTGTTGCCGTCTTCGTTGCGGCTCAGGCCCAGGCCAGCCAGCGCGGTGGCCGGGGAGGCGAGCAGGTTGCTGCGCACCGCGCCGACGAGGGCGGCACGGGCCGCTTCCGGCACGGCGGCCGGGGCGGTCCAGTAGCCGAACGCCGGGTTGACGCCCGGGAGCAGGTCGGTGACGAAGTTGGTGATGTTGTTCTTGTAGATGTCCACCGTCACGTAAATCTTGTCGCTGAGCGCGCCCTTGTAGCCGAACTCGTAGCCGAGGGTCTTCTCGACGTCGAGGGCCGCATTGCCGCGCGCGTTGATCGGCACGGTGGCCGAGGCGGTGAAGAGCTGTCCGACCGGAACGCCGGCGAGCGCGGGCCCGAGCTGCGGGTTGGCGCGAAGGCCGTTCTCGAGGGCGGAGAGGTTGGCCACGCCGGAGTTGGCGCGGAGGAAGAACTCGGAGTAGTTCGGGGTCTGGAACGCCTTGTTGACCGTGAAGCGGAAGGCGTGGTTCTCGCCCGGGGTGTAGACGATCGCGCCCTTCGGCGAGAACTGGCCTTCGAAGAGGTCGCCCTCGTCGTAGCGCGCGGCGCCGACGAAGCGGAACTTCTCGCCGAGGCGAATCTCGGCCTGGCCATAGACCGACTTCACGCCATCGCTGCGGTCGTCGTTGGCGGGGCCCATCAGCGTGAGGCTGGTGTTCACGTCGTATTGCCGGTACGAGGCGCCGAAGATGCCGCGGAGCTTGCCATCCATGAACGTCCGGTTGCCCTGCGCCTCGATGTGCGAGATCGTCGCGGTCTCGAGCAGGCCGGCGCCGCTGGCCAGCAGGTACTGCGAGTCGCGTGACTCACGGCGGTTCATGTAGCCGAAGACGTTGATGTTGGGGCTGTTGAACGCCGCGCGGGCGTAGGGCTTGTAGCCCTTGGCCACCTGCAAGCGGCCGATGCCGGTCACCACGACTTCGTTCTCGACCTGCGATGCACCACCCTCGACCGTGAGGACGCTCGAGCCGAAGTAGCGGTCGAGGCGGGCCGCGCCGTACATGGCCACGATCGGATCGCGGTCACCCTGCGGGCGGCGCGAGGTGCCGGCGCAGCGCTCCTGGGCAATGGCGGGATTGGTCTGGCCGCAGGTCTGGCCGGCCAGCGCGCGCAGTTCCGGCGTGCCCGGCGGGATCACGGTGTTGGCTGCCCCTTCGCGGGCTTCCTTGTACTCGTTGCGGAGCGCGAAGGAGAAGGCGGTGCCACCCGCGGAGACGGAGTCGATGCTGGTGCGCGACCGGCTCCAGGTGTCATTGGTGCTGTAGCCGCCGGTGACGCGGATGCCGTAGCGGCCGCCGCCGAAGAGCGCCGCGTACCGGCCGTCGATCTTCTTCGAGGAGAGCCCGCCACCCGCGAGAGAGAGACGGCCACCGAGCGCTTCACGCGGCGAGAGCGTGGTCATGTTGATGACGCCGGCAAAGGCATTCGGGCCGTAGAGCGCCGAACCCGGGCCGCGCACCAGTTCCATGCCGCTCATGTCTTCGGTCGAGACCGGGAGTGAGTTCCACTCCTGCGAGCCGAGGAAGGCGATCGCGAGGTCGCGGCCGTCGAGGAGCGTGAGCACCCGGCGGTTGAGCGACGAGTTGAAGCCGCGGGCGTTGATGTTGAAGTCGTTCACGCCGCTCTGCACCAGGTCCACGCCCGGCGTCTGCGCGAGCGCCATCGGCGCCTGCCCCATCGCGGCGGTGGTCTGCAGCACGCGCGGCTCGATCAGCGAGACGGCGGCCGGCGCTTCGACGATCCGCTCCGGCTCCTTCGACGCGGCGGTGACGGTCAGGTCGCCCAGGGCCACAGCCGCCGGCTCGAGGGTGACATCAATGGTCTGGTCGCCGCTGATGGTGACGGTCCGCTCGACCGGGGCGTAGCCCAGCCAGCGATACACCAGCGTCACCGGGCCGGCGGGGACGCGGAAGAAGACGTACTTGCCGCTGCCGTTGGTGGTGGTGGCGATGGCCGTGCCCTTCAGCGAGATGACCACGCCGGCGAGGGCCTGATTGTCGCCGCTGCGGGTGACGGTGCCACGGATGGCCGCCATCTGCTGGGCTGTGAGGGGAGTCGCGGCGCCCACGAGCAGCGCGAGCGCGACGCCAAGACGAACGTTCCTCAGGAACATGCCGTCAATCCTTGTCTGGGGTCTTCAGGGGGAGTGTCTCGGAACCTACGGGACTGGGTACCAATCTCACGACGGAATCGCGTTTGCGGAAGAGCACCCCCCTCAAGAGGGGGCGTCCAGGGCGGCGGCGAAACGTTGGACAACCGTGCCGGCAGGCTCGACCCCGGTGATGCGGGCGACCGACTTGCCTGCCTGCCAGTACTCGATCTTGCCGTTCACCTGCATGGCACTCCGCTTGAGCTGCCAGAGCGAGCGGAGGGCGTAGATGGTCCGCATCCAGTGCCGGGTCTTCCGCCCGCGGAGCATCCACCGGGCCATCGGACCCGCCCGGAGCCCCATTCGTTCCACCAGCGGGGTCCGGATGATCGCCACCGGGACCCCGGTGATCCGCTCCGACAGGACGATGTCGTCGGCGTCGGCCCGGACAATCGCGGCCTTGTAGGGCTCGCTGGCGGTGCACTCGGTGGTCGCGATGAACCGGGTGCCGCACTGGACCGCCGCGTAGCCGAGGTCGAGCATGGCCCGGAACTCCTCCGCTTCACCCACCCCGCCCGCGGCCACGACCGGGAGGCCGAAGGGGGTCAGTTCCTTGAGCAGCGCGGCGGCGTCGCGATTGCCGGCATGTCCACCCGCCCGCCGATTGACCGCGATCAGCCCCTGGACCCCGCCCGCCACAGCCTTCTCGGCCCACTTCGGCTCGGTCACGTCGTGATAGACCACGCCTCCGGCCGAGCGGACCTGATCGACCACCCAGCGGGGGTTGCCGAGGGAGGTGATGAAGAAACGGACTCCCTCCTCGAGGGCGATGGTGATCCACGCCTCGGTCTGCGCGCGGTAGCGCTTCGACGACTGCTCGATCAGGGCATTCATCCCGATCGGGTTCGACGTCAGCGAGCGGATCAGCCGCAGCCCGGCGCGAAAGTCGTGGCCGTGGACGTAGGTCAGGGCAATCGGCTGCACCACGCCGAGGGCGCCGGCCGCCGACACCGCCGCGACCAGCTCGGGGTTGGAGCAGGGATACATCGGACCGCAGATGAGCGGCACCGCGACCCCGGCGTCACGGGTGAAGGCGGTCTCCATCAGAACGTCCCCAGCCGCCACGAGACGGTCGCGGTGGCGACCTCATCGCCGGCGGCATCACGGATGGTGGCCGTGACATCGAAGTCCACCGGGTCGGCGCCAACCGTCGGCACCACCACGCGACTCTCCGCCACGAGCCGCCCGCGGGCCTTCTTGCCATAGCTGATCCGCAGTCCAGTGACGATGCCACGCACGTTGAGCGGCAAGGCGGTCAGCATCGCCAGGCCACTGGTCATCTCGGCGAGGTTGACCAGCGCGATCGCGTGCACCGAGCGGAGATGATTGCGCACCGCACGACGCTCACGCAGCGACGCGGTCACCGCGCCGGGTGCGAGCGTCTCGACACGCGCCCCGATCGAGCCGGTGTAGGGCACGAAGAGCCCGATGAGGCGGGAGAAGAGCCACCGTCCCCCGGGGAGGCGATGCAGCCGCTGCCACTGACTGAGGAGGCGGAGTGCCGGCGGGACGGCCATCAGCGGGTCCGCCGGCGACGGCCGCCGCCACGGATGTAGATCTCGTCGGTGCCGATCGGCGCGAGCGACTTGCGCGGCTGGAACGGACGTCGCATCGGCAGCCAGAGGCGCACGCTGCGACGATAGAACTCGTACTCGCGGCCGAATCGCCGCTGCAGCTCGTGCTCCGAGGGAGGGCGCACCAGGAAATGCCAGAGGAGGGCGAGCAGGCCGATGTAGCCGAGGACCAGCACGGAGCCGGTGTAGACGAACACCCCCAGACCCTGCGCGATGGTGCTGGCGGTGATCGGGTTGCGGAGCCACGCGAAGGGACCCCGAACCACGAGATGCGCCGGGGGCGTGATCAGGAGGGTGTGCCCCTGGCCATACCAGGTCAGGGTGAAGCGACTCCAGAGATTGGCAAGCGAGGCAATCGCGAAGAGGATGAGTCCGAGCACCGGCTGCCCGTCGAAGCCGAGGTGGTGCAACTCCTCACCCTGCTGCCACCGCACGATGCTGAGCGGGATGAAGTACAGCAGCGCGGACCAGCTGAGCGCGGTCTGCGCGAGCGTCGTCACCAGTTGCCACGCCATCATGGCGGGAGGCCGCATGCGGGCTCGCGAAGAGAGGGATGCGGCGATGGCCGTGCGCGGCTAGGCGCGCGCGGCCACCGTGCCCGCGAGGAGATACTCGACCACTTCGACCGCGGAATAGCTGGTGCGTCCCTGGAGGAACTCGGCGATCATCGTGAGGTCGTCCCCGCTGGTGAGCAGCTGGGTCTCCTGGAAGCCTTCCTCGCGGAACTGGCCGATGTTGATGTTGGCCATCAGCGAATTGCAGAGGCAACGCCGTCCGGTCGTCTCCGCGACATCGCCGCCCTTCTTGACGAAATCGTCGATCGGCTCGGAGGCGCAGCGGAAGCTGATCTTCTTGTCCTCGCGGACGTAGGCCGTGCGCAGGTAGCCCAGGTCGCAGATGCGCTTGCGGGGGATGCCGGCGTCCTTGTCGCCACTCCAGGTCACCACCTTGAAGGGATAGCCCGTCGGTGACGCGAGTGGGTCGGTGCGGACGGCTACCTCGCCACGGAGGGCGCTCTCCAGCACGGAGCGCTTCAGCTCGGCGGTGAAGCCGGACTCATTCGAGAAGGCAAAGAGCGTCCCGACCTGAATGCCGGCAGCACCGGCCGCCTTGGCCTTGCCGAGTCGTTCCGGCCATCCCTCGCCGCCGGCGAGCCAGAACGGAAGCCCGAGCTCGGCGATCTGGCAGAGGTCCACGACGTCGCGTTCGCC
>Ga0073899_10005043_pt1 | contig 11547 bp, 9 predicted proteins | sample KloWWTmetaKNB5Ph_FD_88975 | JGI IMG/M metagenome (GOLD analysis project Ga0073899, IMG submission 88975) | Active sludge microbial communities from Klosterneuburg, Austria, studying microevolution and ecology of nitrifiers - Klosterneuburg... | ecosystem: Engineered > WWTP > Aerobic digester >...
ACATCGGCGAGGGCCATGCACAACAACGCCATGCTGATGCGCTCGCCGGTGGTGAGCAGCATGTCCATCTCGCGGCCGGGATGAGTGCCGCTGACGTCGTTGGCGAGCTTGAGCAGGTTGTCGGTGGTCTTGCCCATGGCGCTGACGACAACCACCACCTCGTTGCCGTGGCTCTTGGTGAAAGCCACGTGCTCGGCGACGGCGCGCATGCGATCGGGGTCGGCGACGGACGTACCGCCGTACTTCTGGACGATCAGGGCCACGGTCGTAAGAGGCTAGCGACCGGAGCCTCGCAATCGCTCGGCGTTACCGCGATGTGCCGTCTCGAATGGTCAGCCGCCGCGACCTTCGAGCTCTGCCAGGCGGGCTTCGAGCTGCCGCGCTCTCTGCTCGGCACGGTCTGCTCGCTGTGCTTCCGCCTCAGCCCGCCGCGCCTCCGCCTCAGCCCGCCGCGCCTCCGTCTCTGCCCGCCGCGCCTCCGTCTCTGCCCGTTCTACCGCCGCGGCACTCTCTGCGGCCCGCTCGTTTGACAGCACTGCCTCATCCGCGAGGTACAGCCAGCGACGTCGGCCTCCGGGGTCTTTGACCGAGAGCTCGCCATTGTCGACCGCAACCGTCACGCCTGTGGTGGGGCTGATGTGGCCTTCGGTCGCTGGGGGCACCAGATGGAGCTGCCCCTCGTGCCGCAGCCAAACTTCGAGACCACCGTCCTCCGGGTCGAAAACCCAGTACTCGTCGACGCCGAAACGCTCGTAGAACTCGCGCTTGCGCACCATCTCGCGGTAGGTGTTGCTGGGCGACAGCACTTCCACCACCAGCGCCGGGTGGCCACCGTGCTCCCATTGGCGGTAGCTACCCATGTCCTGTAGAGGCGGAATCCGCGGCATGTCGACGATGACGATCACGTCGGGGGCCGTGACCGTTTTCGGGTCGCCCTGAACCGGATACCAGAAGTTGTCGCCACCCACCACAACGCCCGGCCGGCCGGCCAGCAACCGCTGGAAGCCGTGCACCAGCATGCGGATGACCTCGGCCTGGAGCCAGCTCTCGGCCATCGGCTCACCATCGCTCTCCGGGTAGACCACCTGGTGGAGAGCTCGGTCGCGCACCGTTGCCATGACCATGAAACCTACTCCTCTCAGGATCCTTGTGCTCGGGGGAAGCCGTTCAGGTGATCGTAAGACGGGGGTGCGCGCAGGTTTGCCGCGTTCACGCGCTGTCGTCGAGTGCCGGCCGGAGGTCGGACTTCGCCCTGACTCAGCGGTAGCCGTTGGTGATCGGCAAGCGGCGGTCGCGGCCGAACGCCTTGGGTGTGACCCTGACCCCGGGAGGGCACTGGCGCCGCTTGTACTCGGCGATGTCGACGAGGCGGCACACACGTCGGACCATTGCCTCATCGAAACCCATCTCGACGATCTCGCCGGCGGTTCGATCGTCCTCCACATAGGCAGCAATGATCGGGTCGAGGACCTCGTAGGGCGGCAGGCTCTGGTCGTCGCGCTGATCGGGGCGCAGCTCCGCCGAAGGAGGCTTGGTGAGCACACTCTCGCTGATCACCTCGGCGCCCCGACGGAGGTTGAAGTGGCGGCACAGGTCGTAAACGCGGGTCTTCAGCACATCCTTGATTACCGCGTAGCCGCCAACCGAATCTCCGTAGATGGTGAAGTAGCCCACGGCCATCTCGCTCTTGTTGCCCGTGGTGAGCACCATCCAGCCGAACTTGTTGGAGAGCGCCATCAAGGTGGTGCCGCGGATACGGCTCTGCAGGTTCTCCTCCGTCAGGTCAGGCTGTCGACCATCGAAGGCCGGTGCAAGCATGTGGAGAAAGGCGTCGAACGCCGGCTCGATCGGCACCGTGAGCACATCGATACCCAGCCGGGCTGCCAGGTCATAGGCGTCGCTCTTGGATCCTTCGCTGCTGTAGCGCGAAGGCATGGACACCCCGTGCACATGGTCTGCCCCGAGAGCATCTACCGCCACACAGGCAACCAAACTGCTGTCGATTCCGCCGGAGAGGCCGATGACGACGTCGGTGAAGCCGTTCTTGCGCACATAGTCGTGGGTACCGAGCACCAGAGCCGAGTAGAGCTCCTCGTCGGCGTCGGGAAGGGGTGCGATGCACACCGGCACCGGCTCGAGATGACGGCCGGGATGTTCGCTGATGTGAACAACCTTCATCGGCTCGATGGTGTGCCGCCCCCGTGGGTCGAGAAGGCGCTTGCGGTAGACGGGTTCGATAACCAGATCCGTGATCAGCAGTTCCTCGACGAACAGGGCAGCACGCGACAGAAGGGTGCCGTCGGCATCGAGCACCATGCTGCCCCCGTCGAAGACCAGCTCATCCTGGCCGCAGACCTGGTTGACGTAAGCAAGAGCGCAGCTCGCATCCGCGGCCCGGGTGGCGAGCATGCGTTCGCGGGTGCCGAACTTGCCGGCGTGGTAGGGCGAGCCGTTGATGTTGATGTTCAGTTCGGCTCCACCGGCTGCCTGCTCGGCGAGCGGCCCGGTGGGGCTCCACACGTCTTCACAGATGCTGACGCCGACCTTCACCCCGCCGATGAGGTACAGCTCATAGGGGTCGCTCGCATCACCGGCAGTGAAGTAGCGGGCCTCGTCGAAGACGGCATAGTTGGGCAAGAGGCGCTTGCGGTAGGTGCCCACTACCTCACCGCCCACGCACATCGCTGCCGCGTTGTACAGGTCGCGGTCGGCGGCGACGTATCCCACCACCGCGGCGCAATGGCGGGTGCGGGCCGCAACTTGGGCAAGAGCAGAAAGGTTGTCGGCGACGAAACCGGGTTTGAGCACGAGGTCCTCGGGCGGGTAACCGGTGATCGCCAACTCGGGAAAGCCGACGATGTCGCACCCTGCGGCCTCGGCTCGGTCATAAGCCGCGCAAATCTTGGCCACGTTGCCCTCGAGGTCGCCGACCGTGGGGTTGATCTGGGCCAGGGCGATGCGCAGCCGTGTCACGCGGTCAGGCTACTCATCGGGGTCGCCACCTCGGCCACCTCTGCCCCTACTACCATGACGCCACCGATGACCCTTCACGCCGACACGGATGCGTCGCCGCAGCCGCCAGCTACTGGCGAGTCGATCGACGCCGGCACCGGAGGGCACAAGCCACCCGGTCTGTTCGGCGTGGTCGCGTTTCCTGGCTTGGCCGTCTGGCGTCGCTGGCCGGTCGCGGCTTCCCTGCTCTTCGCCGCCGGCGTGATCGCCCCCTTCTACGCCACCGTCTTGCTGCTGCAGAACCGCAACGACATCGTGGACCTCCTCTCCCGCCCGAACGTGCTGCGCGGCATGGCCCTGGTGGCCGTGGCAAGCATCGCCAGCCGGATCGTGGCTGTCTGGCTCACCGCCGATCGCCTCGACGACATCGAGGAGCAGCGTCGTATGCGCGTTTGGGGCAGCCTCGCGGTGATGGTGCTGTCTGGGCCGACCGCCCTCGCCGTGGTGCGCATGGAGCAGGCGCGCACCGTCGTCACCGAGGTGTTCCAGCAATCTCCTACGGCTGGCGTCGTCACCCTGCCCGAAACCGTGATCGACCCCTACGAAGGTGAGTTCGAGACCGTTCTCCTCCTCGGCAGCGATGAGGGCGACGACCGGGTGGGAATACGGACCGACACGATGCTCCTCGCCATCATCCACAAGGCCTCGGGCCGCGCCAGTCTCGTTTCGGTGCCGCGCAACCTGGTCTCGGCGAAGTTCCCGCCTGGTTCACCCCTCGCCGAGCTCTACCCGCGGGGATTCGACGACATGCTCAATGCCGTCTACGGCATTGTCGAGAACGACGAAGAGTTGGTCGACGCCTACGAGACACCCGAGGCGAAGGCCGGAATCAGGGCTCTCACAGAGACGATCAGCTACACGCTGGGGATCCCCATCGACGACTATGTGCTCGTCAATTCGTGTGCCTTCGTTGGTGTCGTCGATGCAATCGGTGGAGTCATCATCGACATCGACAAGGAGCTGCCGATGCCTTCGAAGATGCGCTGCTCCAACTATCGGCTCACACCCACCATCGGACCCGGCGAGACTTACATGGACGGAACCAAGGCGCTGGGCTATGTGAGGTCGCGGATGGCCGACAGCGACTACGACCGGATGGAACGGCAGCGGATCCTGCTCGAGACCATCGCCAGCGAGATCGGCTTCGACGACATCCTCGAACAGTTCGGCGACCTGACCAAGGCGATGAAGGACAACGTCGAGACCTCGATGACACTCGAAGAGGCCCGCACCATGCTGTCCATCATGCAGAACGGTGACGGCACCCTCGGATCGGTCGGGATCGCCCCACCCCTGTTCCACCCTTCAGAGCCCGACTTCGACCTGCTCCAGGCGATCATCCACGACATCCGCCGATCCCTCGCGGAGGGCACCCCGCTGACCATCGCGGCGACGACGACCACAACCACCGGCTGATCGTCGCCGTCTGGGGGTCGACTTCACACAGAGTTCACATTCAGGCAACGGCACAGAAACGGCCGACCGACAGGATTGCGCCAGCCCCCACCCCTTCTCCTCAAAGGAACACCCGTGGCCTACCAAGCTGAGTACATCTGGATCGACGGCACCGAGCCCACGCCCTTGCTGCGCTCGAAGACCAAGATCCTCAAGGACGGCAAGACTCCCCCTGTCTGGGGTTTCGACGGATCATCCACCAACCAGGCCACCGGCGAGTCGAGCGACTGCGAACTGCAGCCCGTGTTCACCTGCCCCGACCCCATCCGCGGGGGCGACAACATCCTCGTTCTGTGCGATGTGCACCTGGCCCGCGACGACAAGCCTCACCCCACGAACACCCGGGTGACGTGTGCCAAGGCGGCGAAGAAGTACGCCAAGCATGAGATGATCTTCGGCATCGAGCAGGAGTACACCTTCCTCAAGCTCGATGGCACCCCGCTCGGGTTCCCCGCCAACGGCTTCCCTGCCCCCCAGGGCCCTTACTACTGCGGAGTCGGCGCTGGCCGAGTGGCCGCCCGTGAGATCATCGAGGAGCACACCCAGGCCTGCATCGATGCCGGGCTGATGATCGAGGGCACCAACGCCGAGGTCATGCCCGGGCAGTGGGAGTACCAGATCGGTGCCGCCGACGCGCTCACGGTCTGCGATCACATGTACGTCGCCCGCTGGCTGCTCCACCGCATCGCCGAGGACTACGACGTCGTCGTCAGCTTCGACGCCAAGCCGGCGAAGGGTGACTGGAACGGTGCCGGTGCGCACACCAACTTCAGCACCAAGGCGATGCGCGAAGACACCGACATGAAGGCCATCGAGGCCGCCTGCCGGGCCCTGTCGAAGAAGGTCGACCTCCATGTGTCGAACTACGGCCACGACATCGAGAGCCGCCTCACGGGAGCTCACGAAACGGCGCCCTACAACAAGTTCAGCTGGGGTGTGAGCAACCGCGGGGCGAGCGTCCGACTCCCGTGGCAGGTGTCGCGTACCGGTCGCGGCTACGCCGAGGACCGCCGTCCGAACGCCAACTGCGACCCCTACACCGTCACCCGGCTGATCATCGAGACGGTCTGCGGCGCAGCCGGCTGACCAGGCGATCACACGATCCGTTCGAGAGGGGGCCGGCCAGTCCGGCCCCCTCTCGGCGTTCTCACCTTCGTCCGGAGTATCGGTGGGTGGTAGACGGCAAAATAGGATGTCAACAAACACGGGAGCGTGCCCATGCTCGACCAACAACGCGATTATGTGCTGCGCACCGTGGAGGAGCGCGGTGTGCGCCTCATCCGCCTGTGGTTCACCGACGTGCTGGGCAACCTGAAGAGCTTCGCCATCAGCCCGGCCGAGCTGGAGAACGCGCTCGAAGACGGGATGACCTTCGACGGCTCGTCGATCGACGGCTTCAGCCGCGTCCAGGAGTCCGACGTGCTGGCCATGCCGGACCCCAACACCTTCGAGGTCCTGCCGTGGGGCGACCCCAAGGCAGTCGAAGCCCGCGTCTTCTGCGACATCCACAACCTCGACGGCACCCCCTTCGAAGGCGACCCCCGTCAGGTACTGCGCCGCAATCTGGGTGTCGCCCACGACCGGGGCTTCACCTTCTACATCTCTCCCGACATCGAGTTCTTCTATTTCGCTCCTCCTGAGCGCGGCCAGGCGCCGGTACCCCTCGACGAGGGCAGCTTCTTCGACCTCACCACCACCGACGTCGCCGGCACCCTGCGCAAGGAGACCATCCGCACCCTGGAAACGATGAGCATCCCCGTCGAGTACAGCTTCCACGAGGACTCACCGAGCCAGCACGAGATCGACCTGCGCCACACCGATGCCCTCACGATGGCCGACAGCATCATGACCTTCCGCCTCGTGGTGAAGGAGGTCGCAGCCAAGCAGGGGGTCCACGCCACCTTCATGCCCAAGCCTCTCGAAGGTGTGCAGGGCAGTGGAATGCACCTCCACCTCAGCCTGTTCGACGGCGACGACAACGCGTTCTACAACAGCGATGATCCGTACCAGCTGTCGCCTGTCGCCAAAGCGTTCATGGCCGGGTTGTTGCGCCATGCAGCCGAGATCACCGCCGTCACCAACCAGACGGTGAACAGCTACAAGCGACTGGTCCCCGGGTTCGAGGCGCCGGTGCACATCAGTTGGGCGCGCAACAACCGCAGCGGCCTGGTCCGCGTGCCCATTGCCAAGCGCGGCAACCCCAGCGCAACCCGGCTCGAGTACCGCTCACCGGACCCGGCGTGCAACCCCTACCTCGCCTTCAGTGTGCTGTTGGCGGCGGGCCTGAGGGGGGTCAGCGAGGGCTACGAGTTGCCGGTCGAGGCCGACGCCAACCTGTTCGAGATGGACGACGCCGCGCTGGCGAAGCTGGGTATCGACAGCCTGCCCCAATCCCTCAGCGACTCGCTGAAGGTGATGGAGACGTCGCAGCTGGTGCAGGACGCGCTCGGCGAGCACATCTTCGAGTGGTTCCTGCGCAACAAGCGCAGCGAATGGCGTGCATACAAGACCCATGTCAGCCAGTTCGAGCTGAACCGGTACCTGAGGACCCTGTAGTGGAGCTCGTAGCGGTCTACCCCGAGCCACCGCCACCCGATCTGGCGCGCACACTGGACCTGGCCGGCTACCGCTGGAAGGCGGTGAGCTCCGCCGACGATGCGGCCCGCAGCGAGCCCTCCAACGGGTGGGCCGGCGCGGTGGTCGCCTGTGATCAGGACCCCGAGGGCGCCTGGGCGTTCTGCCGGTCCCTTCGCAAGCGCGACGCACCGGTTAGCCCCTTGCTGGTTCTGGTCGGCGGCGGTCAGCTCGCCGACCTCGAGCTGCGCGACGACCTCTTCGATGACTTCTGCCTGACCCCCTTCCACCCGGTGGAGGTCGAGGCCCGCCTGAGACACCTGTTCTTCCGCGGCGGTGCCGAAGTGAGACCGGAGATGGTCGAGTACAGCGGGCTGGCGCTGAATCTCGAGACCTACCAGGCCGGCATCGAGGGCCGGCCTTTGGACCTCACCTACATGGAGTACGAGCTGCTCAAGTTCCTCGCCCAGAACCCGGGCAAGGTGTTCACCCGCGAGATGTTGCTCAGCCGGGTGTGGGGCTACGAATACTACGGCGGTGCTCGCACCGTCGACGTTCACATCCGTCGTCTGAGAGCCAAGCTCGGCGAGGAGCACGCCAACCTGATCCAGACGGTGCGCAGCGTCGGTTACCGGTTCGGGCAGAGCCGCTGGGGCTCATGAGCCTGCCGATCAGGCCTCGGCGTCGCCTCTCGCGTCGACCTGGCCGATAGCTTCCTCCAAGCGTCTCAGCGAGCCCTCGGAGAGGGTCGTGTGCACGATGTTGGCGAAGGGGAAGCGGGTCAGTTCGGCGGCCAGCGCCCCGACGTCGAGGTCCTCCAGCAGGAGCACGACGTTGGTGGTGCCCGGCTGCACTGCCTCGCGGAACCAGCTCACCCACTCGTCGGGTATGCCGAGATCGACCACCTTGGCGGTGACAGCGCCCACCCCGGCACCCACCGCGCCGCCCACCAGCCAGCCCACAGGCCCGCCGAGGATGAGGCCGAGAAGGCTGGTCCACACCCCACTGCTGAGGGCGGACTGCCCGGGCTGGGGGTCGATGGTCTCGCGCACCGATGTGCGACCCTCACCGTCCTTCACCACGATGACCGCATCCTTGAGCTTCAGCGAGCCCTGCACTCCCAGACGGGTAGCGGCGGTGAGGAACTCCTGGGCGCGATGCGAATCGGGTAGAGACACCCCCACGAGATACTGATCGGGCTGTTCGGGCATGCCAGCACGGTACCCGCATCAGCCAGCGGTTCAGACGAAGGCACTCACGAACGTGTAGCAGCCCAGGCCGAGAAACACCACACCCGCAACCCTCTGCACCCTGTGCAGGGCGACGTGCTTCACGATCCACTTCCCCGCCGTGACAGCCAACGCCGCCACCGAGGCCAGAGCACACCACGCGCCGAGTGCCACCGCTATCGGGGCCGAGTACTGGGTGGCGATGCTCGCCGTGGCGAGTTGGGTGAGATCGCCGAACTCGGCGAGGCCCACGACGGACGCCGCGGTGAACGCCACCTTGGTGAACGAATCAGCCTCCGCGGTGATGGCGTCGTCGGCATCGGCATCGTCGCCGTCGCCCCTCAGCAGGACCAGCCCGCCGATGAGGAACAGGGTGCCCACCCCGAGCTTCACCGGAGTGTCCGGGAGCTCGCGCAAGAGCGAGCCGATGCTCACCGCCAACACCACGTGCAGCACGAAGGCCGCGGCCACGCCCACCCACACGGCGAGAGGCCGCCGGTAACGGGTTGTGAGCACCAGCGAAGCGACCATCGTCTTGTCGGGCAGCTCGGCGATGAACACCGTGCCGAAGGCAACGAGGAAACCCTGGATCATCAAGTCAGGTCAGCTGCTGGATGCGAGCTGAATGTCGTGAATGGGTGGCCAGCATCTGGGGCAGGTCGGGATGCACCAGCCGACCTTCGCTGACGACGAAGCGGCCGTTGACGATCGTGTGCCAGGCGCCCACCGGCCCGCACCTCAGCCAGGCTTCGATCGGATCGGCCACGGCGCCGGCGAAGGCTGGTCCGTCGAGCTTCCATACCGCGACATCGGCCACCGCTCCGGGTGCCAGCACGCCAATTTCCCCCTCGCGGCCCAAGCATCCGGCGCCGCCCAACGTGGCCATCTCCAGCGCCATTCGCGCCGTGGCGGCCCCTGCTCCGTCGCGCAGCTTGGCCAGCAACATCGCCTGCCGCGCTTCGAGCCATAGAGACCCACTGTCGGCCGAGGACGACCCGTCGACACCGAGGCCGACCTTCACCCCATAGAGGCGCATCGGCACGACCGGGGCGATGCCCGAGGCCAGGATCAGGTTGCTGCTGGGGCAGTGGGCCACGCCCACCCCGGCGGCACCCAACCTTCTCTGCTCCGCATCGTCGGGCATCACACAGTGGGCCACCCAGGTTCGGTCGCTGCACCAACCGGTGCGCTCGAGGTACTCGGTGGGGCGGCAACCGAAGGTGGCCTGAGAGAAAAGATCGTCCTCGACGTTCTCGGCGAAGTGGGTGTGGAGCCTCACGCCGAGCCTCTCGGCCAGCTCCGCGCTGCGCACCATCAGCTGCTCGGTGACGCTGAACGGGCTGCACGGGGCGAGGGCGATGCGCACCATTGACCCGTGGCTGAGGTCGTGATGGCGGCCCACAGCCGTCTCGCAGGCGGCGAGGATCTCGTCGTCGTCGGTCACGACGTCGTCGGGCGGCAGGCCACCGTCCTTCATGCTGAGGCTCATCGATCCCCGCGTGGGATGGAACCGCATGCCGAGTTCGCGGGCGGCGGCGATCTCGGCGCCGAGCAGATCGCCGGCCTCTCGCGGGTGGACGTAGAGGTGGTCGCTGGTCGTGGTGCAGCCGCTCAGCGCCAGCTCGGCCATACCGACGAAGGCGCTGGCGTAGACGGACTCCTCGTCGATCGCCCGCCACAACGGATACAGCGCCTGAAGCCAGCCGAACAGGGGCTTGTCGGTCATCGGCGGGTAAGCGCGAGTGAGGTTCTGGAAGAGGTGGTGGTGGGTGTTCACCAACCCCGGGGTCACGAGGCAATCCGCGGCATCGACTACGACGTCGGCGGCGGGAGGTGGTTCGGTGCTCTCGCCCACGGAGTTCACCAGGTTGCCATCGATCGCCACCCATCCGCCGGCCAGCTCGCGACGTCGGGCGTCGAGGGTGGCGACCAGACGGGCGTTGGTGATGAGCAGCTCGACCACGGCAGCCCCGCTCAAGCGAGAGAGTCGACAACGAGACGGATGTCGTCGATGGTGGTGAGCGGGTTGACCACGCAGTAGCGCAGCACGGTCTCCCCGGCCCACGTCGTTGGCACCACGAAAGCCTTACCCTCGGCCAGCATCAGGTCGCTCCACGCCTGGTAACGCTCGGGACTCCACCCCTTGCGGCGGAACATCACGATGCTCAGCTCGGGTTCGAGCACCAGCTCGAGATGGGGTGCCTCATCGATCAGACGGGCACCACCCTTGGCCACAGCCAGGGTTGTCTCCACCGCGTCGCGGTAGGCATCGGTGCCGTAGGTCGCGAGGCTGAACCAGAAGGGCAGGCCGCGCGCGCGGCGAGAGAGGTGGTGAGCAAAGTCGCTCGGGTTCCACTCATCTTCGGTGTCTGTGTGGAGCACATCGAGATACTCGGCGTGCTGGGTGTGGGCGCGACGGGCGAGCAAGGGATCGCGGTAGAGCAAAGCGCAGCAGTCGAAGGGTGCGAACAACCACTTGTGGGGGTCGACGATGAAACTGTCGGCACGTTCGATGCCGCGAAAACTGTTCCTCACGCTCGGTGCCAGAAGGCCGGCGCCGCCGTAAGCGCCGTCGACGTGGAACCACACACCCAGTTCGTCGGCGACGTCGGCCGCTGCGGAGAGGTCGTCGATGACACCCGCGTTGGTGGTCCCACAGGTGGCCACGATGGCGAACACCCGATCACGATCGACCGGGTCCAACGCGGCAACGGCGGCCCTCAGGTTCTCGACGTGGAGTCGGCCCTCGGCGTCGGCCGAGACCTGCACCTCGTCGGTGTCCATCGCCCGGCAGGCCTGGGCGATGCTGCTGTGGGCACCCTTGGAGGAGATGATCAGGCCGCGGGTGCGATCGTGGCGGCCGGCGGCGCGTTCGCGCCACCTGTAGCGAGCAGCGATCAGGGCGCTGAGGTTGCCCGCCGTACCACCACTGACGAACACCCCACCCGCCTCGGCGGGGAGCCCAGCAGCGTCGGCCAGGAAACGCAGGGCCTCGTTCTCGGCGAACACTGCGCCGCCGCCTTCCATCCAGGAGCCGCCGTAGATGCTGCACGCCCCGACGACCAGGTCGAAGAGGATGCTCGCTTCGGTGGGGGCAGCCGGTACGAAGGACAAGAACCGAGGATGGTCGACGGAGATGCACGCCGGTGCGAGCACGTCGCTGAAGACTCTCAGCGCCTCCAGACCGCCGAGACCGCGCGGTGAAATGGTGCGCCCGGCCATCGCCTTCAGCTCGGCGAGGCTGCGCGGTCCGTCGAGCGGTGGGGGGTCGAGCCTC
>Ga0073899_10005044_pt1 | contig 11546 bp, 8 predicted proteins | sample KloWWTmetaKNB5Ph_FD_88975 | JGI IMG/M metagenome (GOLD analysis project Ga0073899, IMG submission 88975) | Active sludge microbial communities from Klosterneuburg, Austria, studying microevolution and ecology of nitrifiers - Klosterneuburg... | ecosystem: Engineered > WWTP > Aerobic digester >...
AGCGACTGGCAAAGCTGCGCCCGGAGCTGGCGATCGAGCGCACCGACCTCAAAGTCAAGCGCTACGGCGACGACTTGACCCTGCTGCACCCGGACACCGCGCTGACCGAGACGCCGCAGCAAGCCGAAGTGACCTTCTCGGGCAAACGCGTGGTCATCGTCGACGACGTGCTCTACCAGGGCCATTCGGTGTTTCGCGTGCTCGAATGGGTGCGTCGTCACGAGCCGCTGTCGGCGCATGTCGCGGTGCTGGTCGATCGCAAGATCAACGCGCTGCCGGTGTACGCCGATGTCATCGGCGCCACCCTGCAGATCGCACCGGGCGACGTGATCGAGTGCAACGTGCCGCCCTACGAGCCCGAGTTCGCCATCGACATCTGGCGCCCGCAAGCGGGCTGAGCGCGCCCCCCACCCGATCTCAGGCCCACTCGCTCAGGCCTTCGCGTTCGTACAGGGTCTTGAACGAGGGGCGGGCCTTCATCGTTGCCGCGAACATTGCGCAGTACGACCATTCGGTGGCGGGCTTGGGCATGTTGCGCGACCAGCGCATCAGCATGAACAGGAAGAAGTCGACCGCGGTCAACTGCGCGCCGCAGAGGTAGGGGCCGCGTTCGCCGAGATGACGGTCGACGCGTTCCCAGAACGCCTCGATGCGGCCGCGGGCGAAGGTCTTGATCGCCTCGACCTGTGCTTCGCCGGCAACCTCCTGCGCATAGAACCAGTGCCGGAACGTGGGCTGCAGGCCGTTGGCGAGCAGCTGGAACCACTGCAGGTACTCGCGCCGCGCGCGTGTGCCCTCGCCCGGCACGAAGCGCGATTGCGGATCCTGCTCGGCCAGCCACATCAGGATCGCACTCGACTCGACCATCGGCTCGCCGTCGATCAGCAGCGTCGGCACCACGCCGCCGGCATTGAGCTTCAGGTACTCGGGCGATTTCTGCGCGCCGGCCTGCAGATCCAGCCGTTCGAGCCGATGCTCGGCGCCGAGCTCGATCAGCAACTGGTGCACGCACAGGCTGGCGGCACCGGGCGAGTAGTAGAGGGTGAGCATGGCAGTTCTCCATCGCGAAGGTGGGTGGGCATCGAAGCAGAACGGCGGCGTGTTGGGAATCGGCGCGGTGTGAAGAGCGCACCCCCTCCCGGCCTCCCCCTGCTTCGCAAGGGGAGGAGAAAGACCGCTGTGCGCAACGACTTGCTGGTCTCCTCCCCTTGGCGAAGCCAGGGGGAGGCCGGGAGGGGGTTTCTTTCAGCCCCGCTCACCCCTCCACCGTCACCCGCTTGCGGTTGTCGCCGGAGACGCGGTCGATGAGCTTGTTGAAGGGATCGATGCCGGCGTCGTAGGGCAGTTCGTCGACGATCAGCGTCAGCTTGCCTGTGGCAGCGGTGATGCGGTGCTTCTTCAGGTACAGCACCTTCTCGTCTTTCTCCTCGCCGCCCTTGGGCCGCGCGAAGATGCCGATGTCGATGTCGTCGGCCAGTGCCAGATCGCTTTCCTTGCCGATGCCGTCGGACAACTTCTTCGCTGCCTGCCAGGCGATCGTGACCTCATACTTGCCGTTGTCGAGCTTCTTCGCGCTCACCTCCTCGGCGCGGTTGTCGTAGAAGCTGATGCGCTCGAACAGATCGGTGATCAGCTGCTGCTTGTCCGCTGGTGCCACGGCGCGGAGCTCGGCGACCAGCTCGGTCGATACCGTGTACGGCGGTTCCTGGAACTTGACCTTGGCGATGTAGTTGCGCAGCGCGCGGTTGATCGCTTCCGCGCCGATCTCGTCCTTGAGCCGGTACATCACCAGCGAACCCTTGCGGTAATGCACATAGCCCTGGCTGGACTCGACATGGTCGAGCGGCAGTTCCTCGATGATCTCGCCACCGCGGCCACGCAGGTAGCTGTCCAGTTCGTGCTTGAGAAACTTGCGCATGCGGTGCGGGCCGTACTCCTGCTCCATCACCATCAGCGCCGAATATTGCGCCATGGTTTCGCTCATCAGGGTCGAGCCCTGCGCGTCGGCGCCCATCACCTGGTGCGCCCACCACTGGTGCGCCAGTTCGTGCGCGGTCACGTAGAACACGTAGTCGACCGCTTCCTCGTCATCGACATTGGCGATGAACCCGATCGCCTCCGAGAACGGGATCGTGTTCGGGAATGCCTGCGCGAATCTGGCGTAGCCGGGGAACTCGAGGATGCGGAACTGGCGGTGCTGGTAGGGCCCGAAGTTCGCGGTGAAGTAGTCCAGCGACTTCTTCGTCGCCTCGATCATGCGATCGACGTTGTACGGGTGCTTGCGGTCGTAGTAGATCTCGATCGCGACATCGTTCCAGCGGTCCTTCTTCACTTCCCAGTCGGCGCTCAGGTAGGCAAAGAAGCCGAGGATCGGAGCGTCCATTTCGTAGCGAAAGCAGCGCCGACCATTCTCGGTCCACTCGCGCTGCAAGTAGCCCGGGGCGAGCGCGATCTGTGACGGTGCCGTGCACACTGTGCTCTTGAAGTCGATCCAGTCGGAGTCGTCGCTCAGGTAGGTCTCGGTACGCGGCGCTGTCTCCAGCTTCGGCATGCGGCGCGGATCACCGAGACCGCGTTCGCGGCGTTCGTTGCGGTCCTCGATCTCGATTCCACGCTGGTATCCGAAGTGCGGAAAGTAGCCGAGGTTGTCGAAGAAGGTGCCGTTGTAGTGGACCCGCCCCGGATTGCCGGCGTTGCTGAAGCCGGTGGTCGGCAGGTCGATGTGGAAGCCGAAGTCGAACTCGGCTGCGGGCGCCAGCGGCGTCGTGAAGGCATAGACGCGCATGCCGTTGACTTCGTCGTGCTGCTTCAGGCTGGCGCCGGGAACGCTGAACGTGGCGTCCTTGAAGTCCGGGTCCAGGTACACGTGCAGTTCGCCGATGGCCTGTGGCGACTTGTTCTTCATCCGGTATTTGCCGTCGATGGTGACGCGGCGTTGTTCCGGGTAAATCTGCACGGTGTTGTCGGTGGCGATGATGCGTGGCTGCACCAGTCCCTCGGTCGGGCGCCAGGTCTTTTCGTAGCCGGCCTGCAGATCGAGCGCGGTGTCGCTGGCGCGATAGGGATTGAGCATCGTCGTGTTGTAGAGGATCCAGGCGCCGACCGCGAGGGTGGCGACCACACCACTGGCGAGCAGCGCGCCGGGCCGGCCGGCAAGACGCAACTTCGCGACCTCGGCGCGGGTGCGCAGTGGCTCGGGCGTGCCGCGCACCCAGAACGCGGCCGCAACCAGCAGGGCGCACAGCGTGAACAGCGTCCAGTAGCCCTGGAACCAGCCCCAGCCGACCAGGAAATGGCCGTAGCCGTTCATGTCCGAATACGGCGTTGCCGGCGCCTGCGCAAATGCGACCAGGTTGTGGTCGAAGTCGAGGGTGCCGAGCACCATCCACGACACCAGGATGCCGATGGTCGCGAGGTAACCGACGAACTTCTGGTTGCACAGAACCTGGAACACGATCGCCAGCCAGCCGACAAGAATGAAAGGGGCCGCGGCCAGGGACAGACCCTTCAGGTACAGCAGCGGCTCCAGCGCGTGGTGACCCTTGAGGAACTGGTAGCCCATGCACCAGAGCGCGCCGACGAGCATGAAGATCGCTACCACCGCGACCAGTGCCGTCGCCTTGGCCGCGAGCGGCACCCAGTTCGGCACCGGGAAGGCATCGGTGACGCCGTCGAGTCGGGCGCTGCGCTCGCGCCAGATCAGTTCGCCACCGTAGAACATCACCACGAACATCAGCAGCCAGGTGTAGGAACCCTGGATCGCTTCGAGCATCTGTGCGGTGACCGGGTGCAGCGGCGTGTCATACATCGGCCCGGTCGCATCCAGGGAGAAGACGAGATTCAGGAGCCCGAACGCGACCATGACGAGGAACGGCACCGAGAGCAGCACGTGCACGGTGTCGAAGCGCGTCTGTTTCAGGTACTGGCGGAAGGCAGGGGCGAATCCGCTCGCTGCCGGCGCCGCAGTAAGACGCGGCGTACGCGTCGTGGTCGGCGCGGCCTCGACCGGCATCACGCCGGCACGCTTGCCGAACCAGGGCTTGCGCGCGCTGGTGCCGGCACGCTGCGCCTTGAACACCGACAGGGTCGTCACGATCAACGCGGCGGAGAGGCTCAGCCACAGGGCGCGGTTGGCGAGGATGTAGCCGGCCAGTTCCGGTAGCAGGGTGTTGCGGTCCTCCGCGGTCCAGTAGCGCGTGGTCAGGCCCAGCGCGCGCGCGCCGAACGGGTCGGTCAGCGCTGCCGCCCACAGGTTGTCGAGATCGCGCGCATACGATCCGGCCACGCCCGAGAGCACCAGGAAGGCCATGATCGCGAGGTAGACGCCGAGCATCGAGCGCATCGTGGCCGCAAACAGCATGATCAGGGCGCTGGTGAAGATCAGGTTCGGCAGCACGAATACGCACAGCCCGAACACGAAGGGCGAGAGCTGGAATGGACCGAGTCGGGCCGGGTCGATCCAGGGCATGGCGGCCCCAAGCATCATCGCCAATGCAACCCCGAGGTAAATCAGCACGGACACGATCACGCCGGCGCTGAAGCGACCGAGCAGATAGGCGCGCGCGCCGATCGGCTTGGAGAAAAACAGTTCGGACGTGCCCATCTCGAAGTCGCGCAGAAGGGTGCCGCCGACGAAGGCACCGGAGATGAACAGGCCGAGGATGGTGAACGAATTCAGGAACTGCAGGATCACAAGGGGTGCATTGCGATTCACGTTGCCGATTGAGCCGCCGATCTGTACCGCATCAGAACTGGTGGCGACGAACGCGGACAGGGCGAACACGGCGATGCCGATCCACAGCAGCGGTGCGCGCACCTGGAAGCGCAGGTCGAACTTGAGGAATTCGCTGAACATGGTCGCGTCCTCAAGCCGCGATCGCGGCGCGGTGGCGCGTGAGTTGACCGAAGTAGACGTCCTCCAGCCCTGGTTCGACGCGCTCGAAACCAGATTCCGGTTGCGACTCCGCGAGCGCATGCACGACCGGGCGGCCGCCAACGAGGCGCGTGGAGAGCACGGTCAGGCGCGCCTGCACCGCGGGCAACTCGTCCTTGCTGACCACCTTCCGCCACACCCGCCCTTCCAGCGAACGGATCGCCTCCAGCGGCTCGCCGGTCAGCAGCACCTCGCCCTGGTTGATGATCGCCATGCGCGGGCACAGGTCGGTCACGTCCTCGACGATGTGCGTGGACAGGATCACCACCACGTTCTCGCCGATCTCGGCGAGCAGGTTCAGGAAGCGGTTGCGCTCTTCGGGATCGAGGCCGGCGGTGGGTTCATCGACGATGACCAGGCGCGGCGATCCGATCAGCGCCTGCGCGATGCCGAAGCGCTGGCGCATGCCGCCGGAGAATCCGCCCAGCTTGAGCTTGCGCACGTTCCACAGGTTCACCTGCTGCAGCAGGCCGTCGACCACTTCCTTGCGCTCGCGCTTGTGCACATAACCTTTCAGTGCGGCGAAGTGATCGAGCAGGTCGAGCGCACTGACCTTTGGATAGACGCCGAAGTCTTGCGGCAAGTAGCCGAGCACACGCCGCACCGCATCCTTGTCGCGCAGCACGTCGATCTCGTCGAGTTGCGCTTCGCCGCTGTCCGCCTCCTGCAGCGTCGCCAGCGTGCGCATCAGGCTCGACTTGCCGGCGCCGTTCGGGCCGAGCAGGCCGAACATGCCATTGGGGATGTCGAGCGTGACCGACTTCAGCGCCTGCACGCCGTTCGGATAGGTCTTGGACAGGTTGCGAATCGTCAGCATGATGCGGGTTCCAGAGGTGTGTTGGTTGGATATAACACCGCCATCATGGCGGGTCCTGGCGCCGGCAGCATATGCCCATGGTCACGACCGACGCCGCTGGCGAGCCGCGGCTCTGGCTAGACTCCACGTCTTGTCCACGGACCACGCTGCGCATGACCGACCAGATCGTTTTCGAGACCACCGAGTTCGCCAGCAACCCCGAGCCGCGTTGTCCCTGCCTGCTGGTGCTCGACACCTCCGCCTCGATGGCCGGTGCGCGCATCGATGAACTGAATGCCGGGCTCGCGGTATTGCGCGACGAATTGCGCATGGACCCGCTGGCGATGAAGCGGGTTGAAGTCGGCATCGTCACCTTCGGGCCGGTCAAGGTCGAGCAGGGATTCGAGTCGGCCGCCTCGTTCACGCCGCCGCAGCTCGAAGCCCAGGGCGACACGCCCATGGGCAGCGCGATCGAACTCGCGATCGAACTGGTGCGCGGGCGCAAGGCCGAGTACCGCGCCAACGGCATCTCCTACTACCGACCGTGGATTTTCCTGATCACTGACGGCGCGCCGACCGACCACTGGGCAAAGGCGGCGCAGCTGGTGCACGACGGCGAGCACGGCAAGGCCTTCGCGTTCTTCCCGATCGGGGTGCAGGGCGCCAACCACCAGGTGCTGGCGAAGATCAGCAAGCGTTCGCCGTTGGCACTGCAGGGTCTGCGTTTTCGCGAGTTGTTCAGTTGGCTGTCGAGTTCGCTGCGCTCGGTCTCGCGTTCGACCCCGGGCACCGAGTTCCGGCTCGAAGCGCCGTCGGGTTGGGCCTCGGTGTGAGCTGGGTATTTGCCGGCGCCGCGGCAACCGGAACGTCGCACGCGCTGCAGCAGACGCCGTGCCAGGACGCCTACCATGTCGAGGCGTTCCCGCTGCTCGCCGGCGGCAAGCTGCTGATGGCCTTCGTCGCCGACGGTGCCGGCAGCGCGGCCAGCAGCGACGCCGGGGCGACACTCGCGGTACGCGCGGCGGCTGAGTACACGCTGGAAGAGGCCTTGCTCGACGATGCACTGTTCGACGCCGAGTTCGCGCGCGCACTGGTCGCGCACGTGCGTTCGGCGCTGGCTGCGCTGGCGCACGAGCGTGGCCAGCCCTTGCGCGAGTTCGCCTGCACGTTTCTTGGTCTGATCGCGCAGCCCGGACAGACCCTGGCGTTCCAGCTCGGTGATGGCGCGATCGTTCTCGGCGACGAGCAGTCGCTGTCGCTGGCAGTGGATCCGATGTCGGGCGAGTACGCCAACACCACCTATTTCCTCAGCGACGAGGACGCGCCCGAGCGCCTGGTCGTGGCCGAGTTCGGGCCGGTCTCGCGCATCGCGCTGTTCTCCGATGGCCTGCAACGGCTGGCCCTGAATGCAGCCGAGCAGTCGCCGCACCTGCCGTTCTTCGCGCCCTTCTTCAAGACCCTGGCGGCAGCAAGCGCCGCGCAGCAGGAGCAGATCGACGAAGCGCTGGCGCGCTTTCTGTCATCGCCGGCGGTGAATGAACGCACCGACGACGACAAGACCCTGGTGCTGGCCTTGCGCGCGGATTGACCGTGGACCCGATGCGCGAACTGCACAACGCCCGCGGCGAAGCGCTCCATCTCGGCCGCGAACTCGGCCGCGGTGGGGAAGGCGTGGTGCATGAGTTGCCGGCGCACCCGGACTGGGTGGCGAAGCGCTATCACCAGGCACCGGACGCGGCGAAGCAGCAGAAGCTGCGGTTGATGGCGGAGGCCATCGACTCGCCGCTGCGCAACTACGCGGCGTGGCCGGAGGAGACGCTGCATCTGGGCGAAAGCGGCGCGGTGATCGGCTTCACCATGCAGCGCATCGAGGGTCGGCTGCCGATCCACATGCTGTACAGCCCGGCGCAGCGGCGCGAGTCGTTTCCGCAGACGCGCTTCGATTTCCTGGTGTTCGTCGCGCGCAACATCGCTGCCGCGTTCGCGACCCTGCACGAGCACGGCCATGTGCTCGGCGACGTCAATCAGGGCAATGTGCTGGTCGGTGCCGACAGTCGCGTGATTCTGATCGACTGCGACTCGTTCCAGATCCAGGTCGGCGAAGCACTGCATCGCTGCGAGGTCGGCGTCGCGCATTTCACCCCGCCGGAGCTGCAGTCGATCGCCTCGTTCGAGGACATCACGCGCACGCCGAATCACGACGGCTTCGGCCTCGCACTCTTGATCTTCCATCTGCTGATGGGCGGCCGCCATCCGTATTCCGGCGTGCCGATGGCCGACCACATCGGCGAATCCCTCGAAGCCGACATCCGCGACTTCCGCTACGCCTACGCGAAAGACGCCGCGCAACGCCTGATCGCGCCGCCGCCGAAGTCGGTGCCGATCAAGAGCCTGCCGCCCGAGATCGTCGCGCTGTTCGAGCAGGCCTTCACCGAGCGCGGTGTCGATGCGCGGCCAACCGCGACGCACTGGGTCGCGGCACTCGACGCGCTGCGCTCGCAGCTGCAGGCTTGCGCGAAGAATCCGTTGCACCTGTACGCCGGCCACAGCGCGCACTGTGTCTGGTGCAGCCTGGAGCGGCGCCGCGTCACCTTCTTTGGTCGCCCCGCACCGAAGGCCGAGCGGTCCTCGACGATGCCCGAGGCAACCGCGGCACCGGACCTTGAGGCAATGGAAGCGGCGATTGCGAAGATGCCAACGCCCGAGCGGCTGACCCTGCCCACCTTGCCGCCGCTGCGCCCGCTCGCGTCCATTCCTGCGGCAAGCGCGCACGCGGCCAGTTCAGCCGGGGCCGTCGCTGGCATTGCTATCGTGTTCGGCTTGGCCCTTGGCCGGACATTGCCGCTCGCGGCGCTTGTCGCAGCGGGGCTGATCGCGCCGTTGACGTATGTCGTGGGCAGGAAGGTCTTGTCGGGCAGCATTCGCGAGTACGAGGATGCGATGGCGCGACTGCGCCGATTGCAAGACCGCGTCGCCGACCTGCAAGACGAGTTGAACGAGGCCGTGGCGGTCGATGGCGTCGATGCCTGGCGCAAGGCGGAACGTGCGCTGCGCGCGTTCAACGCAAAGGCGCGGACCGAACTGGCGAAGTTCAAGCTCGACGTCTCGGAGAATGGCTTGCGCAACCACTTGCAGCGGCAACGGGTCGAGCAATGGAGCGATGCACGACTGCCCCTGCGCGACCGCGTGCAATTGCGCGCTGCCGGAATCGAGACAGCGGAAGACTTCGACAAGTCCAGCCTGGCCAAGCTGAAGCAGCTTGGCGACGAGGGTCGTCAAGCGCTCATGCAATGGAAGCAGGATCTGGTTCACCAGCACCGCAGGCAGCAGCCACGCCAGACGCCCGGACTGCGCGAGTTTCAGCAATGGCGGGAAAAGCAGCGCATCGAACTGGAGGCGAACGTGCAAGCTGCGTTCGCGAAACTCGAAGGCGGGCGCAAGCCCGGCTCGCTGGTGCTTACCGCACGACGCAACCAGATGCAGTCGCTGCTGGCCGACTTGCACAAGCAACACGCGCGCTGCGATTTGATCCAGCGCCGACTGCCGCCGTCGCCACGATCGGACCGCCGCTGGTCTTGACCGTGGCGGCAGCCGGCAAGCTCAGCGCTGAAACTCCCGCGCCAACAGTCCGTAGTAGACGACGTCCTGGATTTCGCCGTTGTAGATGTAGCGTTCGCGCAGCACGCCTTCGCGCTGGAAGCCGGCTTTCTCGACGACGTGGATCGATGCGTGGTGGCGCGGATCGATGTCGGCTTCGATGCGGCGCAGTGCGAGATCCTCGAAACCGAAGCGGCAGACCCGATGCACCGCTTCCGCGGCGTAGCCATTGCCCCAGTGGGCCGAGCCGAGGGCGTAACCGATCTCTGCGGTCTGGTGCGGGGTGTCGAGGCGGAACAGCGACGTGGTTCCGATCACGCGGTCGTTGTCCTTGCGCGTGATGCCCCACTTGAAGCCGGTCCGCGCATCGAAGTTCTGGGCGAGTTCGGCGAGGTAGGCACGCGCCTCGTCCAGGTCGCGCATCGGCGGCGTGCTCCAGTAGCGCATCACGTCCGGGTCGGCGAACACCGCAAACAGGTCGGGCAGGTCATCCTCGCGCAGCGGGCGCAGACGCAGTCGTTCGGACTCGAGCGTGGGCAGGGTGGCGAGGTCGGCGAGCAGGCGTGGTGTGGGTTCGTTCGGCATGTCTTTTCTCGATCGTTGACCGGCCAGTGTAGCTGCCTCGACGCCGCCGTCACGAATTGTGGCTAGCATCGTTCCCCCTTCCAGGAGATCGCGCAATGAAAGTCCTCTACACCGCCCACGCCACGGCCGACGGTGGCCGCGACGGCTCGGTCAAGTCCTCCGACGGCATGATCGACATCAAGCTCAACAAGCCCAAGGCGCTCGGCGGCAATGAGGCGCCGGGCACGACCAATCCCGAGCAGCTGTTCGCCAGCGGCTACTCCGCCTGCTTCGCCGGTGCGATCGCGTTCGTCGCGGGGCAGAAGAAGGTCGCGCTGCAGGGCGTGTTCGTCACCGCGCACGTCGATATCGGTCTGCTGGAAGCCGGCGGACTTGGCCTTGGCGCCCAACTCGAGGTGCGCCTTCCGGGCCTCGATCGGGCCACCGCGGAACTGCTGGTCAACGAGGCGCATGGCGTCTGCCCGTACTCGAAAGCGACGCGCAACAACATCGAGGTCAGGCTCAGCGTCGTCGATTGAATCTGCAATCGTAATCAAACGCCTGTGGCTTCCCGTTGCACCGGAAAGCCGCAACAATGTTCGCCATGCTTGCCCCATGTTGGGGCAAACGCCGCCGAGGTGGAATCATGGCCGATCTGAAGGAAGCCCGCGTCCCCGATCTAGGGGGCAGCAGCGAGGTCCCTGTCATCGAGTTGCTGGTCAAGGTCGGTGACACGGTGAAGAAGGACCAGGGACTGGTCACGCTCGAATCCGACAAGGCGACCATGGAAGTGCCGTCGAGCCACGCCGGCGTCGTGCGCGAGATCAAGGTCAAGCTCGGCGACGCGCTCTCCGAAGGTTCGGTGGTGGCGCTGATCGAAACTGCCGATGCGGCTCCAAGCTTGCCGGTAGGAGCGACCCCGGTCGCGACCGTTGCAGCAGCATCGCGGCCAGAGGCCGCTCCCACACCAGCCACATCGCCCACACCGAAACCTGCCGCGACGCCGGTCGCGACCGGGGTCGCTCCTACGGGCACGACTGCGGCGGCGGCGCACACGCATGATGCGACGCAATTGGCCGGCAACGCGTTGCCCTATGCCTCGCCGGCGGTGCGCTTGTTCGCGCGCGAACTCGGCGTTGATCTGGCCAAGGTGAGCGGTACGGCACGCGGTGGTCGCATCAGCAAGGACGACGTGCAGAACTACGTCAAGGCTGCGCTCGCGAAGCCGGCGGTGGCCGCCGCGACCGGCGGTGGCGGTGGCTTGAATCTGTTGCCGTGGCCGAACGTCGATTTCAGCAAGTTCGGCGCGATCGAATCGAAGCCGCTGTCGCGCATCAAAAAGATCTCGGGCGCGAACCTGGCGCGCAACTGGGCGATGATCCCCCACGTCACCCAGTTCGACGACGCCGACATCACCGATCTCGAAGCCTTCCGCGTGCAGCTCAACAAGGAAAACGAGAAGGCCGGCATGAAGCTGACCATGCTCGCCTTCCTGATGAAGGCCGCGGTCGCCGGTCTGAAGAAATTCCCGGACTTCAATGCCTCGCTTGATGCCAGCGGCGAGAACCTGACCCTGAAGAAATACTTCCACATCGGCTTCGCCGCCGACACGCCGAACGGCCTGGTGGTGCCGGTGATCCGCGACGTCGACCAGAA
>Ga0073899_10005046_pt1 | contig 11544 bp, 11 predicted proteins | sample KloWWTmetaKNB5Ph_FD_88975 | JGI IMG/M metagenome (GOLD analysis project Ga0073899, IMG submission 88975) | Active sludge microbial communities from Klosterneuburg, Austria, studying microevolution and ecology of nitrifiers - Klosterneuburg... | ecosystem: Engineered > WWTP > Aerobic digester >...
CGCCACCGGGCCGGCTTTCTCGTCCACGTGAGTACGCGTCGCCGCAGCGAACGACCGGCCGGCCGCGCTGGCAGCAGCTCCATGCCGGCACCAGTCACCGAGAGGCGGACGGGCTGCGTGGTCGAGTCCTATGGCCGCCGCGTCGTGGTGTTGTCGTCGGACACGGCAGAGCGACTGTCCTGCAAGATCCGTGGCCGCCGAACCGAGGTTGTCGCCGGTGATCTGGTCCGCCTCGAGCCCGAATCCACGGCCGCCGACGGGCATTGGGTCGTGGCGGAGCGACTGCCCCGCCGCAACGTCCTGCAGCGGACCGACAGCCGGGGTGGCGTCGAAGACATCGCGTCCAACCTGGACCAGCTCGGCATCGTCGTGGCGCCTCGCCCCACCTGCGACCCGTTCATCATCGACCGCTACCTGGCCGGGGCGGGGTATGCGGGAATCGACGCCCTGCTGATCCTGAACAAGCAGGACCTGATCGGCTCCGGCGAGTTCGGCCCCGAGGAATTCGCCTTCATCGACACCTACCGTCGGATCGGGATACCGGTGGTCACGGTCTCCGCCAGGCACGGCACCGGCCTGGATGCGCTCAAGGAGCGCCTGCACGGCCGCCGCACGCTCCTGGCGGGCCAGTCGGGGGTCGGGAAGTCGTCGTTGACCAACGCCCTCTGCGAGGGTGCCTACCGGGCCACTTCGGACCTGTCGGCCGGCTCGGGCGAGGGCAAGCACACCACCGTGTCGTCCGTGATCGTGCAGCTGCCCTGGGGCGAGCTGACGGACTCCCCGGGCGTCCGGGATTACGCTCCCCCGGTCGCCCCCCTGCCCGACGTCCAAAGGGGCTATCTGGAGATCATCCAGCGGGCTCCCGGCTGCCGGTTCCAGAATTGCCTGCACCTGCGGGAGCCGCAGTGCGCCGTCCAGGCGGCCGTCGAAGCCGGGGAGATTGACCCCCGGCGGCTCGAAAGTTATCGGCGGCTGGTCAACCTGACCCGCCAGCTCGACGAGAAACGGGGCTGGTAGGGACCGATTTCACCTGCGTCCAGACCGGTCGATGGGTCGCCGCCGCCGGCTGGACTGGTATGATGCTGCGTTGCAAAGACCCAGCTGAACAGGAGTGAGCGCGTGCGCAGAATCATGGTCGGTGTCAAACGCGTCGTGGACTACAACGTCCGCATCCGTGTCAAACCGGACAACACGGGCGTCATCACCGAAGGCGTCAAGATGAGCATCAACCCCTTCGATGAAATCGCGCTGGAACAGGCGCTGCGCATCAAGGAACAGGGCCTGGCCGACGAAGTGCTGGCCGTCAGCATCGGCCCGGCCGACACCCAGCAGCAGCTGCGCACGGCACTCGCAATGGGCGCCGACCGCGCGATCCTGGTGCAGACCGACGCTGCCATGGCGCCGTTGTCGATCGCAAGGGTCTTCCAGAAAGTCGCCGAGGCCGAGCAGCCGTTCCTGACGCTGCTGGGCAAGCAGGCCATCGACGAGGACAATGGCCAGACCGCCCAGATGCTCGCCGCCCTGCTCGACCGTCCGCAGGCAACCTCCTGCTCGAAAGTCGACATTGCCGATGGCAAGGCCACGGTGACGCGTGAAGTCGACAGCGGCCTCGAGACCCTCGAGGTCGACCTGCCGGCCGTGCTGTCGGTCGACCTGCGCCTGAACGAGCCGCGCTACGTGAAACTGCCGGACATCATGAAGGCGAAGAAGAAGCCGCTCGACCTCAAGAGCGTCGCCGACTACGGCGTCACTGAAGGCGCGGCGTTCAAGACCGTCAAGGTCGATCCGCCGCCGAGCCGGCAGAAAGGCATCATCGTCAAGGACGTCGCCGAACTCGTCGGCGTGCTGCAGCAGAAGGGGTTGGTCTGATGAGCAAGATTCTGATCGTCGCCGAACACGACGGCGGGAAGCTGAACGCCAGCACGGCGAAGAGCGTCACCTGCGCCGCCAGGATCCCGGGCGCCACCATCGACGTCGCCGTTCTGGCGGCCGATGCTGCGGCCATCGCCGCCGCAGCGGCAGCGCTCGCGGGAGTCAGCAAGGTGCTCGTGGTCGAGAACCCGGCCAACAAGGAGCCGCTCTCGGCGGTTCTGGCGCCGCAGATTGCGAAGCTGGCGGCCGGCTACACGCACGTGTTCGGTCCGTCGACGACGTTCGGCAAGGACGTCATGCCCCGCGTCGCGGCGCTCCTCGGCGTGAGCCAGGTCTCGGACATCATGGCGGTGGATGGCCCGCACACGTTCAAGCGCCCGATCTACGCGGGCAACGCGATCCTCACCGTCGAAGCGCCGGCGGGCGCCCCGGTCGTCGCCACCGTGCGCGTCGCCTCGTTCGAAGCGGCTGCCGCAAGCGGCAGCGCGGCCATCGAAAAGGTGGACCCAGGTGCCGCCCTGCCCACGCACACGCGCTTCGTGTCGCGTTCGGGCGCTTCGACGGGTCGTCCGGACCTGCAGTCGGCCGCCAAGGTCGTCTCGGGCGGCCGTGCACTCGGCAGCGCGGAGAACTTCAAGCTGATCTATGCGCTCGCCGACAAGCTCGGTGCGGCGGTCGGCGCGTCGCGCGCTGCAGTCGATGCGGGCTACGTCCCGAACGACCTGCAGGTCGGCCAGACCGGCAAGATCATTGCGCCGCAGGTGTACTTCGCGATCGGCATCTCGGGCGCGATCCAGCACATGACCGGCATCAAGGACGCGCGCACGATCGTCGCGATCAACAAGGACGGCGAAGCGCCGATCTTCGAGAGCGCGGACATCGGCCTCGTCGGCGACCTGTTCACGATCGTGCCGGAGCTGGAGAAAGCACTCGGCTGATCGGCATCCTGCGCCAGGTGAAGGCCCGGTGATCGCGAGGTCCCCGGGCCTTTTCTTTGTCGTCCTGAAGTCGGTTGACAGGTTGCTTCAGTAGCTGCCGCTGGCGCCACCACCGCCAGATCGCCCGCCGCCAGGGGTGACGGGGGGCTCCGAGCGCGGCAGCTCGGGGGCCGTGCGCTGCGCGAGCACCGCGGCACCCGCGGTCTGCAGCAGGTCGAGCGGTCCCTCGCGGTGAGTCACCGCCGCGGAGGTGATTCCATTGCGCGGCTCACGCAGGTAACGGTCCAGCGCCCACCCAGCAACCAGCGCTGCCAGTCCGTAGAGGATGAGCCAGGTCTCCGTCGCAAGCGCTGTGGCCAGACGCAACTCCATTGCGAGGCAGGCGACACAGCCCATGAAGCCGAGCAGCGGCGCGTGTCGTCGTCGGCGCAGGCCCACAACCAGCATAGCGACGGCGAGCACGAGCAGCAGTGCTGCCGCCGCCAGCCGCACCGTTCCGCCGGCACCCGGAATCTGCGCGGCTTCATAGACGTTCCAGGTGGCGGGCCGCGCGTAGGCTGCGACCGGCAGTGTCGCGACCAGCCAGTCGAGCATCCGGTCGTGCGACGGCCGACGGTACGCGCGCGCGCCCAGTACCAGCGCAAGCATCGCGAGCGTGCAACCGACGACAACCGTCGCCACGCCGCTGCCGATCGCAGGCTCTAACGCACGTGCGACGGGCGTTGCCCCGACCCAGTAGACGAACGCAATGACAGCGCCGCTGGTGACCAGTGGATTCAACAGCCGCAGCCCGGCAGCACCCACGGCCACGATCAGCACCAGCGTCTCCAGGGTGCCCCCGGCGAAGCCAGATCGCGGCGCAATGACTGTGGTGAGCCAGACGCCGATCATCAGGGCCCCACCGACACAGAGGCCCTCCTCGACGCCGGACGCGTGCAGGCGCTTTGCGACGGCCAGCCACTCGGCGGCCAGCGCGGCGATGACTCCCGCGACGAGCAAGGTGGTCTCGTCGCGGAAGCCGAGAACTCCGAGGATCAAGGCAGCCGCGATCAGCCCCAGCAGGAAGAGCGCGGTGCGCGCGAGCAGGCCAGTGCTGCGCCAGCCGCCGGCACGTTCGGCGACGATGGCGCGCGGTACCGCAGCGCCGAGCCGGGACTCCACCTCGAGCCAGCGCTCTTCCGCCGGTGACGGCCGCCAACGGCTCCTCATGGACCGGGCTCGCGCAGGTTTCGGCGCAGCTGCCACAGCGCGGCTGCCGCGGCGCAGACGACGATCAGCACGAAACCGAACGACGCGGTCATGCCGTGCAGACGCGGTACCACCACGGCACAGATGCCGATAGCGGCATACACCATGCCGTACACGAGGTACGCCTCGCGGCCGGTCTGCAGTCCGCGACGGACCGACCCATAGGCGAACGCCGCCAGCAACGGCAGCCCGGCCGCGAGCCACGGCCACTCGAGGCACCACGACAGCGTGCCCCAGAATGCCAGGTTGGCGGCAAAGTGATCGAACACGCTGCCGAAGGACGTCTCCGGACGCACGCGGCGGTCGGTGTAACGCCAGGCGGCAATCACTGCGGCGCACGCGAGAGCACGGGCGCCGAGCGACGGCGTCGAATACGAGAATTGCAGCACTTCGCCAGCTGCGACACCCACGCCGAACCAGCCGACGAGCGACGTGAGTGACGCGGCAAGCACGCGCGGCGAGGCAAAGGCGTAGGCGATGCCCGCGTGGACGACCGCCAGAAGCAGCAGGTGCCACGACCACCACGGACCAAGCAGCGTGAACTGACGCTCGGCGTAGGCGAGTCCCGCACTGCCGAGCAGCACGGCGAGGAGCAGCAGGTAATCGCCCGCGACGGTGAGTCCCCGGCCTGCGAGCTTCGCGCGCATGGCCGGCACGCCGCACGCAGCCGCAGCGAATGCAATCATCAGCACGATGGCCAGGGGGCCGATCCGGTCGAGATTGCGCGCCAGCAGGATACCCACGCCGGCCATCACCAGCAGCACGCCTGCGTACAGGGTTGCGCGCAGCTCCAGCTGCAGGGAGAACACCGCCCCGCGATCAAGGGCCAGGGCGTTGCCTGCTGTGGCGTCGTCGATGATGCCTTCGGCCCGCAGGGTCCGCAGTTCCGACTCGAGCGTATGCATGGCTATGGGTCAGGGCGTGACCTGTCCGGCCCGCCTCATCCGAAGGAACGGACCAGCAGGTGGCCGCTGAGCACCAGGATCGAGGTCCACGAAATCACCGAGCCGTGGAACCGGCCGAACGACGTCGCGCGCGCTGTGCTGAGCCCGTACGCATGCAGCACGCGACCGGCCACGAACGCAGCGCCGAGCAGGTGCAGGAACCAGAACGCGGCGCCACCCAGTTCGGCGAGCAGCAGGAGAATCAGGAACGTCGGCGTGTACTCGGTGAAATTGCCATGCACACGCACCGGCTGCTCGAGCGCCGAGCCCTCGCCCATGCCGAGCGCAATCCTGCGCCCACGACGCAGGCGCACGATGTTGAGGGCAAGTGCGATGAGCATCGCGCCGCAGATCGCGGCATAGAGCATCGTCACGACGGGTGCGTTGAAATTCATCGGCGAAGCTCCAATGCACGAACGGCGTGCCGGGAAGCACGCCGCTGCGCAGGTCGTTGGTGAGCCCGAAGAGTTACAGCTGGCTCAGGACGTAGTCGGCGCTCGAAACCTTGAACTCGCCCGGACCTTCGACGAACAGCCCGGTGACCGTGCCGTCTTTCGCGATGATCGCGAAACGCTGGCCGCGCATACCCATGCCGAAGCCGCTGGCGTTGAGTTCCAGCCCGAGCACCCTGGCGTATTCCGCGTTGCCGTCGGCCAGCATCAGTACGCCGTCGCCGACGTTCGCGTGCTTGCCCCACGCGTTCATCACGAACACGTCGTTCACGGCCATGCACGCGATCGTGTCGACGCCCCTGGCCTTGATCGCGCCGGCCTTCTCGACGAAACCCGGCAGGTGCCTGGCGTCGCAGGTGGGCGTGAATGCACCGGGCACGGAAAACAGCACGACCGTCTTGCCAGCGAAGAGCTGGTCTGTGGTCAGGTTCTGCGGGCCGTCCTTGGTCATCGTCTTGAACGTGCCGGTGGGCATCTTGTCGCCCGTTTTGATGGTCATGGTCGGATCCTCCACGGAAAGGTAACCGGATGGTTAACAGGCAGCGCCGGATCTTATCAGGACAGGCTGCAGGCCTGTCCTGCGGTTTCGCGCCGACCACGGGCCCCTGCACGCTTCGCATCCTGCTGCCCACTGCGTAACATACGCGACCTTGCCCCACCGGCCTTCGAGGTTTCGCCATGTCCGGCTTGTCGTTGCGCGATCAATTGCTGCAGGCCGGCCTGGTCAGCGAAAAGCAGGTCAAGCAGGCCGAGCAGAGCCAGAAGCGCCAGAGCTTCACCGACCGCAAGCAGGTCGGCAAGAAGGACCGCAACTTCCGCGAAGAACAGCGCCAGGCCGAACTGCAGAAGCAGGCCGAGGCCAAGGCCGCGAAGGACGCCGCGCTCAACAGGAAGCGGGAGGAAAAAGCCCAGGCGAAGGCGCGCTGGGCGGAAATTCGCCAGCTGGTCGAGCAGAACCGGATCGCCAGGCCCGACAGCGACGACTACTTCAATTTCGTGATCAACGGCAAGGTGGGACGAATTCCGGTCGACACGTCGCTGCGTGAGCGCATCGTCCGCGGCGAAATCGCGATCGTCCGCTGTGACGGACACTACGAACTGGTGCCGGCGGAAACGGGTCAGCGCGTCAAGGAACGCGAACCGCGCGCGGTCGTGAACACGACAGACAAACCGGAGTCGACGCCGGTCGACGACGCCTACAAGGACTTCGTCGTTCCCGACGACCTGGTCTGGTAAAGCGCGGCGCGCCCCGGTCCGGTTCAGGCGGCCGCCGGGCCTTTCACGAACCGTGGCGCCGAACGCAAGCGCTCGTCCAGCCCGAGCAGCAGCTTTTCAGTCGTGTCCCAGTCGACGCAGGCATCGGTCACCGAGACTCCATACTGCAGCTGGCTGCGATCGCTGCTGAGCGGCTGGCTGCCCCAGTGCAGGTTACTCTCGAGCATGAACCCCAGCAGCGAGCGATTGCCTTCGAGGATCTGGTTGGCCAGGTTTTCGGCGACGAGCGGCTGCAGGCCGGGATCCTTGTTGGAATTGCCGTGGCTGCAGTCGACGACGATGTTGGCCGGCAGTCCGGCCTTTTCGAGTTCACGCTCCGCCAGCGCCAGGCTCACCGAATCGTAGTTCGTCCGCGCGCCGCCACCGCGCAGCACGATGTGGCCGTACTTGTTGCCGCGCGTGCGGAACACGGCCGACTGGCCCTGCTGCGTGATGCCCAGGAAGTGGTGCGGGTGGCGCACCGACTGCAGCGCGTTGATCGCGACCGTCAGCGACCCGTCCGTGCCGTTCTTGAATCCCACGGGCATCGAGAGTCCGCTCGCCATTTCGCGATGCGTCTGCGATTCCGTCGTGCGCGCGCCGATCGCCGTCCACGTGATCAGCTCGGACAGGTACTGCGGCATGATCGGGTCGAGCGCTTCGGTGGCGGCCGGCACGCCGAGGTCGGCGAGGAACAGCAGCAGCTCGCGCGCCACGCGGATGCCCTTCTCGACGTGGAAGGAGTCGTCCATGTCGGGATCGTTGATGAGGCCCTTCCAGCCCACCGTCGTCCGCGGCTTCTCGAAGTAGACGCGCATGATCAGCAGCATCGTCTGGTCGACCTTCGCGGCCAGCCCGCTCAAGCGCTGGGCGTACTCGCGCGCGGCGGCCGGATCGTGGATCGAGCACGGGCCGACGACGATGAACAATCGAGGATCGTCACGGTCGAGGATCCTGCGAACTGCCCGGCGGCTGCGATACACGAAGTCCTCGGCCGCCTGCGTCAGGGGCAGATCGCCTTTGATCGCCTCCGGCGTGGCGAGCAGCTCGCTCGAGACGACGTTGATGTTCTGGAGTCTTTCCTGCATTGTCGCACGCCTGGCCGGGCCGGCATGGCCCCGAACGGCCGCATTCTACACGCGTCAGATCGAAGTTCGGACGCTCCACGGTTCCGGCAAGAATCTGAGTTCGAAGGCCTTGGCCAGGCAAGCGACGCAATTCGGCGGGAGTCGGCAAGCCGCGCCAGCCTCTTGAACGCCGGACCGAGGTCGTCACCGCGGATCGGTGCCATTGCCGCCTGCAGCTCGTGCACGCACAGCTTCATCCACAGCTCGGCGGCCTGGTGCATCACGATGAACCGCATCTCGTCGTGCTGGCCGGACAGCGGCGGCTGCGCCCCGAGTACCTGGTCGAGCTGCAGGTATTCGCCATAGCTCGGCGATTCGCCGAGGTCCCAGTGAATGCGCTCGCCCGCGAGCTCGACGCCGGCCCCCAGCGAAGGCTTGCGTGATGCGCCCTGATCATCGCGCGACTCGCTCATGGAAAGACCCAGGCCGGCACGTGCCGCCAGCCCTGCAGCAGTTCAACGTCGAGCGGCTTCCAGCCCGGCTCGAACGCGGCGACGAGCGACCAGAACCGTTTCGAGTGGTTCATGTGCCGACGATGGCAGAGTTCGTGGAGCATGAGATAGCGCACGACCTCCGGGCGCTGGAACAGCAGGCAGACGTTGAGGCTGATGGTACCCCGCGTCGAGCAACTGCCCCAACGCGTGCGCTGGCGACGCACGGTCATGCGCGAATAGTCGATGCCGACCTCGGTCGCGAGCGGTCGCAGGCGATGCGAAAGTTCATGGCGCGCGAGGCGCGTGAGCCACGGCACCAGTGCCTGGCTCACGTGGCGGTCGGTGACTGCGGGGGCGTGCACACGCAGCATCGAATCGCCGACCTGCTCCGTCCGCACGCGCCGGCCTGAGACGTACTCGATGGACCACAGCTGGTCGAGCAAGCGGATTTCCACCGCCTGGGGCTGACGCTCTGCCGCCTGCGGCGCCAGCTGCAACAGCTCCTTCGAGCGGCGCTCCGCCCAGTCACGATGCCGGGCAACGAAACGCTCGACCGCGGGCAGACCCGCACCCTGCGGCACGACGACTTCGACGCGGCCGCCGGGAAAAACGCGCATCGACATGCGGCGTGCACGCCGGCTGATGCGCACGTTCCACGCCACGCCAACCTCACGGTCGGTCCACAGCGTCATTTGCAGCGGCTGCGCGCCGGGTGAGTTCCCGGCGGCGCCACGACCCAGGCTATGCATCGGCTACAGTTCCCTCAGGCCGGTCGTCACCGGCATTCTCGCGGCCCGGATCCCCGGCAGCAGGCCGCCCACGATGCCGAGTATGAGCGAGTACCCGAGGCCGGTCACCAGCAGTCGCGGCGTGACGGTGAACGCGAACGTCAGCTGGCTGAAGCTGCCGAAATTCAGCGTCGTCGCCTGGTAGCCGTTCAGGCCGAAGTACACGAGCAGTCCGCCCACGACGCCGCCGAGCAATCCGAGCACCGCCGACTCGAGCAGCACGGACGTGACCACCGGCGCCGCGCCGAAGCCGAGCGCGCGCAAGGTCGCGATCTCGCGTGTGCGCGCGGAGACCGCCGAATACATCGTGTTGAGCGCAGCAAACACCGCGCCCACGCCCATCAGCACCGCAATGGTCGTGCCGACGTACTTGATCAGGGCGAGCAGGATGCGCGACTGGTCCGAATAGAAGGCCTTTTCGCTGCGCACCGCGACATTGAGTCGCGGATCCTGGTCGAGGGCCGCGCGAACTACAGGCAATGCCTCCGCCGAAGTGAGCTGGGCGCGGATGATCTGCACGGTGTTGCCGCGCCGGTAGACCCCGCGCAGCACGACCGCGTCGGTCCAGACCTCTGATTCGGAAACGCTGCCGCCCGCCTCGAAGACGCCGACGACGCGCCACTTCTGCGAGCCCCACTTCACTTCGCGCCCGAGGTCGATGTTCTCGAACTGCGAGAAGGCGCCGCGACCGACGATCACTTCGTCCTGCCCGGGACGGAACATGCGGCCGGCGACGATGCGGAACCCGTCACGCAGTTCCGGGCCGCGTTCGCCGACGCCGCGCAGCGGCACGTTGGCGCCGGTCCCGGTGCTGCGCATCGGCAGGTCCACGATCGAATACAGCTCGCCCGAAACGATCGGGCCGCGCCCGTCACGCGCGATGCCCGGCGCAATGACGATGGCGTTGTACTGCTCGCGCCCGATGGAGCTGGAGAGTTCGTCCGGCGAGCCGCCGCGCAGGATCATCGCGACGTCGTCGCGGCCCGAGAGGTCGAGCGCCGCGCGAAAGCCCTCCCCCATCGACAGCAACGAGACCAGCACCGCCACCACGCCGCCGATGCCGATGACGGCGACCAGTGAAGTGCCGACCCTCGACGGCAGGTTGCGCAGGTTCATTGCGGTGACCGTGACCAGCTGGTTGAAGGCAGCGCGAAGACTCATGCCGGCTTCAATCCCGGCGCAGCGCTTCGACGATGCGCAGGCGCATCGCCTGCCAGGCGGGCACCGCGCCCGCGACCACGCCGAGCGCCAGCATGTACAGGACCGATTTCGCAAACGCCGCGGGCGGGACGCGAAAACCCGGCAGGTACTGGTCCAGGGTCGGCGCGAACTGCACACCGGCCCACCACGCGAGCAACATGCCAAGCAGGCCCCCGAGCGTCGTCACCAGCACCGATTCCGCCAGCACCATGCCGAGCACGCCGCCATTGCTGAAGCCCAGCGTCTTCAGCACCGCGAGTTCGTTGGTGCGCTCACGCACGGACTGCGCCATGGTGTTGGCCGTCACCAGCAGCATCGTGAAAAACACCGCGGCGACGATCGCCGACAGGATCGCCCCGATGTTGCCGATCTGGTTGACGAACGACTGCGCCATCGCGCGCTCCGACGAGGTCTTGGTCTCCGCCGGCGAATTGGCAAACATCAGGTCGATCTGCCGGCTGATCGCCTGCGCGCGGTTCACGTCGTCGATCTTGATGACATACCAGCCGATCAGGCCTTTGGCCTGCTGCTTCGCTTCCTCGAAGTAGTCCTGGTGCAGCACGATCTGCCGGGTGTCGCCGCCTGCGGGCAGGTCGTAGATTGCCCGCACGGTGACGTCCCAGGTATCCGAGCCATCCAGCCGGCGCCAGATGGCTGACCGCAACGGCACCTGGTCACCGACCTTCCAGCCGTAGAGGTCGGCGATGGCGCGTCCGACCAGCGCGCCCGCGCGATCGGCGAACCATGCCTGCTTCTGTTCTTCGGCAAGCTTGATCTCGGGATAGATGCGGAGGTAGGCCTCGGGATCGCTCGGAAACGTCGGGAACTGGTTGCGCTCGTCGCGGTACCACGCGCCGAACCAGGTCTGCGCCGACACGGCCACCACGCCGTCGACGGCCTTGATGCGGCTTTCGTAGCTCGCCGGGAGCAACTGCGTAAACGAAACCTTGTGCATCGTCAGCAGGCGATCGGCACCGGCGACGTCCACGCCCGACTTCAGCGCAAACTGCATGGACGCCGCGAGCCCGTACAGCAGGAACGCGATCAGGATCGAGGCAGCCGTGAAGAACGTGCGCAATCGCTTGCGGCGCAGGCTCGACGCCAGCAACGGCAGGTACTTGCCGATCATCCCGACCCTTCGCTCAGCATGCCCTTGTCAAGGTGGATGACGCGGTGAGCGCGTTCGGCGGCATGAGGATCGTGGGTGACCATGATGATGGTCTTGCCGTACTCGTCGTTGAGCGCCTCGAGCAGGGTCAGGATCTCGTCGCCCGACTTGCGGTCGAG
>Ga0073899_10005049_pt1 | contig 11541 bp, 8 predicted proteins | sample KloWWTmetaKNB5Ph_FD_88975 | JGI IMG/M metagenome (GOLD analysis project Ga0073899, IMG submission 88975) | Active sludge microbial communities from Klosterneuburg, Austria, studying microevolution and ecology of nitrifiers - Klosterneuburg... | ecosystem: Engineered > WWTP > Aerobic digester >...
AGAGATCCTGGCCTTCACCCAGACCCAACTCAACCTCGACCCACAAGCCACCCACAAGCTCGAGTACGCCGCCATCAACGGCCTCCTCGCCCCCCTGGACCCACACACGATCCTCCTCACCCCCGAGGAACACACCGACCTCGGCGTCAAGACCCGAGGCCAGTTCGGGGGCATCGGCGCCGAGATCCGCGAGGACGAGCGCCGCATCCGCGTCGGCCGCGTCCTCCCCAAATCCCCCGCCGAACAGGCCGGCCTCAAGGCCGGCGACCTCATCCTCGAGATCGACAAACAGTCGACCGTCAACCTCCGCGTCGCCGAGGCCCAACAGCTCCTCCGCGGCCCCATCAACACCACCGTCGTCGTCAAGATCCGCCGCGGCGAACAGAGCCTCACCCTCACCCTCACCCGCCAGATCATCAAGGTCGAGAGCGTCGTCGCCGAACTCCTCCCCGGCCAGATCGCCTACCTGAAGCTGATCACCTTCCAGGAGAACAGCGGCGAACAAGTCCGCGCCGCCCTCAAGGACCTGGCCCCAAAGACAGGTGATGGCCTCAAGGGCGTCGTCCTCGACCTCCGCGACAACACCGGCGGCCTGCTCACCCAGGCCGTCGAGATCCTCGATGACCTGGTCGCCGACGGCGAACTCGTGATCGTCCGCTCCGCACTCGGCCGCGAGTCCGAACCGGCCAAGCCCGAACTCGAGCTCCCCCTCAGCGCCTCCGTCGTCGCCCTCATCAATGAGGAGTCGGCCAGCGCCTCGGAGATCGTCAGCGGCTCGGTCAAATACCTCGAACGCGGCGTGGTCCTCGGCCGACCCAGCTTCGGCAAGGGCACCGTCCAGCTCGTCAAACCCGAGAACCTCTACGGCCGCGAGCTCGCCCTCAAACTCACCGTCGCCGAGTACCTCGTCGCCGGCGACCGCTCCATCCAAACCTCCGGCGTCCAGCCCGATCTCACGCTCTACCCGGTCGAACTCACCAACATCCCCGGCGTCGCCAACTACTACGACCGCGAACGCTTCGATCGCCGCCGCGAGTTCGCCCAGGTCGCCCACCTGCCGTCCGCCAAACACGACAAACCCCGCGCCGACGCCACCCCCGGCGGCCTCCAACTGCGCTACTTCAGCGACCCCAGCCCCGCACCAGCCACCAGCGAGACCCCCACCGCCCTCCGCGACCCCGAGGTCCGTATCGCCCACCAGGTCGCGCAAAAGCTCGCCGGCGAGACGGACCCCAAGGCCCGCCTCGCCAGCCTGGCCGCCCTCACCCGCGACCTCGCCGTGGCCGAGGACGCCGCGATCACCAACGGACTCGCCGCCACCAAGGTCGAATGGAGCGGCCGCGCCGACGCCCACCACGCCGCACCCCTCCGCCTCTCCGCCCGCATCAGCGAGAAGTCGGAGATCCGCGCCGGCGCCCCCTTCACCCTCCACGTCGAGGTCAGCAACGACAGCCCCACCGCCGTCGAACGCGTCCACGCAATCACCGACTGCCTCCGCGACGAACTCGACGGCATCGAACTCCTGCTCGGCCGCATCGAACCCGGCCAGACAGTCTCCCGCGACGTCCGCCTCCAGGTCATGGCCTGGCACAGTAGCTTCACCGACACCCTCCGCGTCGACCTCCACACCGGCGAACCCGACCCCACACCCGACGCGACCACCACGGTCCGCTTCGACGTCGCCGGCCTCCCCCGCCCCACGCTCACCTTCGACTACTGGATCGTCGACGACCCAACCCTCGCCAACAAAGCCCCGTCCCGCCCCAAAACCCCGATCTACCCCGGCGACACCCCCTTTGCCGTCCGCGGCAACGGCGACGGCAACCTCCAACCGGGCGAGCAGGCCCTCCTGGCGATCGAGGTCCACAACGCCGGCCCCGGCCCCGCCGCCGACACCCGCGCCCTCCTCCACAACCTCTCCGGCACCCAGATCCTGCTCGAAGAAGGCTTCGTCGAACTCGGCCCGATCCCCGTCGGCGGCAGCACCCGCGGCAGCCTCGGCCTCAGCGTCAGCTCCTCCGCCGACCCGGCCACCCCAGTCTCCCTCGACCTCGTCGTCGCCGACGTCCAGCTCCGCGAGAGCGTCCGCCACAAGTTCGAACTCGCCGTCCTCGGCGCCCTCCCAGCCTTCGCCGCCGCCAGCGAGAAGGTCCGCGTCGGCCCAGCCTCCGGCGGCGATGACCCCGTCCGCCTCTACAACGCCGCCAACGGCAAGACCGCACAGCTCGGCGAGATCCCGGCCAACACCCCGCTGGCGCTCGTCGGCCGCGCCGGCGGCTGGGCGGCCATCGACGCCGGCCCCGGCCGCCGCGCCTGGCTACCGGCCGACCTCCTCCGGCCAGGCGAGGTCAAGGGCAACACCAACCGCCCAGCCCTCGCTTTCATGCTCGTCCAACCGCCCACCCTCACCGTCGACCCAACCGCCCAGGTCACCCGCGACGCCACCATCGAGCTCCGCGGCAGCGCCCACCACCCGGTCCGCGTCCACGACGTCCTCGTCACCGTCAAACCCGCTGGCGTCGGCCAGGTCGAACAAAAGATCGACTACGAGGCCAACCCCGCGCGCCAGGGCGATGCCGCCCGACAGCTGAACTTCTCCGCCCGCGTCCCCCTCACCCCCGGCAGCAACCAGATCCTCATCACCGCCCGCGACGCCGACGACGTCGAGGCCACCCGCGAGATCTGGGTGTTTCGTCAGCAAGCCGGGAACCTCGGACCCGCGGATGAGTCCCTCCCCTAGACCGTGATAAGACGAGGCCCCCGTGGTTGAAACAGCAGCGGACGAAGCACCCCCTCCATCCTCGCCCCGTCGCCGGCGCTCCCCGCTGATCGACGTCGTCGTCGCCCTGTTCGGCGGCTACCTGCTCGTCACCATGTTCGGCGATGTCCGCTACTTCCTGCGCAGCGGCACCCCCCACGACCTCGGCGACGCCGCCGCGCTCGTCGCCTCCGGCGGCCTCCGCGACGACCTGCGCGAGCAATACGTGACCCTCCGCGGCACCCCCGACGTCCAGCACGCCGCCCGCGCCAGGCTCGGCGAAAAGACTGTCGGCTACCTCCGCATCGTCGAGGGCGGCGGCAGCCTGTTCGCCGCGATCCCCCGCAGCCCCGACCAACCCACCGGCAACCAGTTCGAGGGCGAGTTCACCGGCCGCCTGCGCCGCGTCGCCGACGTGCGCATGTACGCGTGGATCACCCAGTACTTCGACGGCGAGCGTATCGTCGAGACCCGCGACCTCAGCACCGACCAGCTGCTCACCGCCCTCGACAACAACAAGCTCCAGCCCACCGACCAGCTCAGCCTCAGCGTCGACCAACCCGACGCCCGCATCCAGCTCGGTCGCACCAGCTTCCGCTCGCTCGCCGCCGCCGAGGCCGCCGTGCAAGCGCTCGGCGCGCCCTTCTTCGCCCCCGCGGAGCAGAGCTCCTCCGCCTTCTACACCTTCGTCGCCCGCATCCCCGCCGACCAGCGCGCCGCCGCCCAGGCCACCCTCAACGCCGCCGGCGAACCCGCCAGCGACGAACAAAAGGCCAAACCCGATCCCCGCGTCGGCGCCCTCGTCGTCCCCTTCTTCACCACCTATCTAGTCCCCGCCGCCGAGCTCAAGCACGAGGCCCAGAACCTCAGCTTCCCCCTCCGCGACGACGGCACCAGCCCCGGCTACATCGTCGTCGACGGCAAGCTCACCCCACGCCCGCTCAGCGACGGCCGCCTCCAGATCGACCTCTCCCAGCTCCGCGCCGTCGGCCGCATGCAGCCGGTCCGCGTCGACCCCGACGGCTACATCATTCAAGTCGGCGAACACCCCCGCGACCAGTGGCCCACACTCGCGTTGTGGCTCGTCGTCCTCGCCGTCGTCGGCTGGAACCTCACCAGCCTGGCCCTCTGGTGGCGTCGCCGACAGGCTTAGGGCACACTCGCCCTCCGCCCATGACGGAGTCCGCCGCCCCCTCCTCGTTCGCCCCCCTCAGCCTCTACGACACCCTGAGCGCCACCAAGAAGCCGCTGGCCCTGCAAGAGCCCGGCCGCTGCAAGCTCTACGTGTGCGGCCCCACCGTCTATGACATGAGCCACATCGGCCACGCCCGCGCCGCCGTGGTCCCCGACATCCTCGTCCGCCTCCTCCGCGCCAGCGGCCTCGCGGTCGTCTACGTCCGCAACATCACCGACGTCGAGGACAAGATCATCAAGCGCGCCGCCGACGAGGGCGTCAGCCCCGAGGTCATCACCACCCGCTACACCGACGCCTACCACGACGACCTCGACGCCCTCCATTGCCTGCGCCCGGACATCGAACCCCGCGTCACCGACAACATCCCGCAGATCGTCGCCCTCATCGAGCGCCTGGTCGCCAACGAGCTCGCCTACCCCGTCGACGGCGACGTGTACTACCGCGTCGCCCGCTTCCAGGACTACGGCGCGCTCAGCAAGCGCAGCCTCGACGACATGCAGGCCGGCGCCCGCGTCGAGATCAACGAGCGCAAGGAGAGCCCCCTCGACTTCGTCCTGTGGAAGGGCGCCAAGCCCGGCGAGCCGCAGTGGCCCAGCCCCTGGGGCCCCGGTCGCCCCGGCTGGCACATCGAGTGCTCCGCCATGTCCCTGCGCCACCTCGGCGACACCTTCGACCTCCACGCCGGCGGCCGCGATCTCATCTTCCCCCACCACGAGAACGAGATCGCCCAGTCCCAGGGCGCCTGCGGCCCAGGCACCTTCGCCCGCCACTGGCTGCACAACGGCTTCATCGACTTCGCCGGCGAGAAGATGTCCAAGAGCCTCGGCAACTTCTTCACCATCCGCGAGGTCCGAAACCTCTACCTCCCCGAGGCCCTCCGCTACTTCCTCCTCGGCGTCCACTACCGGTCCGGCCTCAACTTCGACGTCGAGGCCCCCTGCCCCGCCTGCCGCCACCTCCTCGACCCCGAGCAACAACAGGCCAGCCACTGCCCCGCCTGCGCCGCCCCGCTCGAGCTCGCGCGCCTGCGCGCCCACGTCCGCTTCCCCGGCCTCGAAGAGGCCGACGAGCGCGTCGCGTATATCTACGACACCCTGCTGCGCTGCCAGCGAGCCCTCGCAAGCACCAGCGAGCCCGACGCCCCGCAGCAGAACATCGTTGCATCGGCAGTCAGCGGCATGTTGCCCGCGTTCCTCGCCGCCCTCCGCGACGACCTGAACACCGCCGCAGCCATCGCCGCCCTGAGCGAGCCCCTGCGCGAGGTGAACCGCCAACTCGAGTTCAAGAAGAAGCCCGAGATCGCCGGCCGACGCCCCACCCTGGCCCGTTTCCTCGCCGACATGGCCGCCGTCTCGCAGCACCTCGGCCTGTTCGCCGACGAACCCGCCACCTACCTCCGCGAGCGCCGGGATCGCAAGGCCGCGCGCCTGCGCCTCGACGTGGCCGAGGTCGAGCGCCTCCTGCGGATGCGGGAGGCCGCGCGCGCCAAAAAAGACTGGAAAGAAGCCGATCGACTGCGAGCTGAGCTAGGCTTGCTGGGCGCGACCCTCCAGGACTCTGCCGAGGGCTCGACCTGGACCTTGTAACCTCACCGAACTGCTCCTCCCTTCTTTTGGCCCCTCGCTCGCGTGTCTGATCGCAGCCAAACCATGACGCTCCGCCTGTTTGGCGCCGGCGGAGCCTTCTCGCGGCGCTACGGCACCACGTGCAGCATGGTCACCCTGCGCTCCGGTCAGCGCTGGCTCATCGACTGCGGACGGCAAGCCCCCGACCAGCTCCACTCCGCCGGCTTCGCCTGGCACGACATCACCGGCCAGATCGTCACCCACGTCCACGGCGACCACGTCTACGGCCTCGAGGACTTCGCCTTCATCCGCTTCTACGAAACCCGCGGCTCGGACCTCGCCAGCTCCCTCGGGGGCGCCTTGCCCCGCCTCATCGCCCACAGCGCCGTCCGGGCCGAGGTCTGGGAGACCCTCGCCCCCTCCCTGCGCTACCTCAACGACGGCAAGGGCAACTGTCAGGCCGGCACCCTCGGCCACTACTTCGACCTCATTGAACCCGTCGCCGCCGAACCCCCGCGCAGCAACACCTGGCACCACGCCGAACACTTCGTCTCCGACGAGCTCGCCCTCGTCGCCCGCGAGACCCTGCACGTCCCCGGCAAGCCGTCCTGTTCGCTGGAGTTCGTCGTCGACGACGACCGCGGCGTCCAGCGCATCGCCTGGTGGTCCGGCGACTGCACCGTCGACCCGGAGCTGCTCATCGCCCTCGAGCCCCGCACCTCGATCTTCTTCCACGACTGCACCTTCGTCGACTACCCCGGCCAGGTCCACGGCTTCTTCGAGCGCCTCGAGGCCCTGCCCGAGCGCGTGCGCCACAAGATGGTGCTCATGCACCACGAGGATAACCTCGACCAGAACCGCACCCGCGTCGAGGCCGCCGGCTTCCGCGTCGCCATGCCCGGCCAGATCTACGACCTGGTCTCCGGCCAGCGAATCGCCTGAGCGAATCGCCTGAGATCAGTCCTCGCGCTCGCCGTGGATCCGCGGCAGCAGCTCGACGAAGTTGCACGGCCGATGCCGGTGGTCGAGCTGAGCCAGCAAGATCTTCTCCATCGCCGTCCGCACCGCCCCGGTCGAGCCCGGCAGCAAGAACACATACGTGGTGTCACACAGCGCCGCCTCGGCCCGGCTCTGGATCGTCGAGGTCCCGATCTCCGCGTAGCTCAGCCAGCGAAACAGCTCGCCGAAGCCCGAGATCGGCTTGCTCACCAGCGGCGCCAGGGCCTCCGGCGTCACGTCGCGCGGCGTCACCCCGGTGCCACCGGTCGTGATGATCACGTCGACCTCGCGATCGGCGATGTGCCCACGCAGCGCCTCGCGGATCTCCTCCCGGTTGTCACGCACGATGTCCCGGCGGATCACCCGATGCCCCGCACCGGTCAGCAGCTCCGCGATCGTCTGCCCCGAGCGATCGGTCGCGAGCGTGCGGGTGTCCGAGACCGTGACGACCGCCACCTGCACCGGGATGAACGCGCGCTCGCCCACGTCGGCGACCCTACTACTCCTGGATCTCCGGGGCCACCACGAAGCTGTACTCCCGCGCCACCGTCGGCTGCATGTATGTCCGCAGCTCGGCGCGCAGCGTCCCCGACTGGCCCGTCAACCCCTGCGGATCACTGACGCCGTCCGGCACCAGCACCGCGATATACAGGTGCTCGAGCGTGCCCTGGTCGTCGATCGGCACGAAGCCGATCGGGTAGTCCGGCACCCGCGCGAAGTGACCGCCGAAGCCCACGTTGAAGCCCTCGATGTCGATCCACACGTCGATGTGCGGCATCCGCGGGTCATCCCACGCGTTCGGGTCCGCCGGCACCTCGAAGCCGCGCCCGTGGACCCCGAGCGGCAGCATCAACAGGCCCTGCCCGCCGCGCACGATGGTGAGCGTGTCCCCCTGCTTCAGCTCGCGATACACCGGGTCCGCGAGCACGTCCTCCGGGTCGAACACCGCCTCGCCCAGCGCGAACTCCACCGTGCCGACGATGTCGTCATAGCGGCACGCCTGGGTGTCCGGGAAAGCGTCGCCGTACTGCCGCAGCTGCGCGTCACAGAACGCGATGCAGCCCGCCTGCTCACTCTCCTCGGCCTGCCAACAGCTGCCGTCCTCGCCGTACTTCGCAGCCATCTCGGCCGCCGTCGCCGGGTCGATCTCCGCCGTGCACAGGGTCCAGCGCGCGCACACAGCGGGGATCTCGCTCATCCCGGTCTCGCCCGTCCCGCTGTCCCCGCTGCCCCCGCTGTCCGTGGTCTGGGGCAGCGTCGGACAGCCCGCGAGCAGCCCCAGCAGCGCCGCACCTCGGCAAATACTCCCGAACTCAGACCGTGCCACGAGGCCCATCGTGGGCCAGCCCCGTGCCCCTGGCAACCACCGCCAGCCCGCCACCAGTCCGCGCCCCGGGAGGATTCTCCGCGCCAGCGCGGACGGCCCGCCCCGTCGATCGGCTATCATGGCCGCCCGCCGTGCCCCAGCTCTCTCAAGCCCGCCCAAGCCCGCGCCTCCGCAGGCCCTCGCGCGCGGCCGGCCTGGTGTTGTTGGCCTGCTCCGCCTCCTCCAGCTGCTACGCCGGCGACTTCTTCGACCGCCTCGTCGACCCCGACGCCACCGCCGCCTTCCGCATCAGCGAGCTCACCCTCGTCGACCCGCACACCTACAGCGGCGACATGGTCCTCTGCCAGGACTCCACCAACACCTACAACCAGCTGTTCGCCGAGAACATCGCCAGCTTCGACATCAACACCACCCTGGTCCTCCACCCCCTCGACCCCGCGAAGGACAACGAGACCACCCTCGACATCGTCCCCGCCAAGTGCGTCCCCGGCGGCGCCCTCGTCAACTGCACCGACAAGGACGTCCCGCCCGCCAGCATCATCTCCGCCGACTTCAACAACTCCGAGGGCGGCACCTGCGGCAACCCCGTCGCCGGCACCCTGAACCCCAGCTATCAGGTCGGAGACGGCGCGCTCAACAAGCCGACCAGCCCCTGCTTCCTCAGCGCCCTCATCCCCTCGCTCAGCCTCCAGCTCGCCCCCACCCTCGGCCTCCCGCTCTCCAACGTCCAGATCTACGCCGCCTACGACCTCGCCGAGCCGCAGCAGCTGGTCGAGGGCGTGCTGTTCGGCTTCCTGCCCTCCACCGTCGCCATGAGCTCGATCGGCGTGCTCAACGGCGCCCCCTTCACCCCCTGGTCCGTGCTCGCCGGCGGCAACGGCTGCAAGACCTCCGTCGACGACATCGACACCGTCTCCGTCCCCAAGGACGGCGTGTGGATGTACTTCAACTTCACCGCCGAGCGCGTCGCCTGGTCGTCCGCCAGCGACCCTCCCCCGGACGGCAACACCACCGCCACCACCCCCTGAGCGCTGGATGGCCGAAGCCCCCGCCGACACCGACACCGCGACCACCGCGACCACCGCCGCAACCTCGAGTGCCCCCGGCCGCACTCAAGTCGCCGCCCTCTCGCCCGACCTCGTCGCCGCCGCCGCCGACCTCGATCGCAACGCCGACGCCCCGCCGACCGTCGCCCTCCCCGAAGGCATCAGCGAGCAGGACCTCGCCGCCCTCAAGCGCTTCGCCAGGGTCCGCGCCTTCCTCGCTCGCCACGGCAGCAAGCTGTGGTGGCTGCACTCCGCCTACGCCCTGACCTTCGGCGCCTTCGTCGTCATGTACGCCAGCAAGGGCTACGACAACGCCCGCTGGATGGTCGTCCTCCTCGGCCTCGGCTGGCTCGTGCTCGTCCTGTTCTTCCGCGTCTTCGGCACCGGCCCCGGCCAACGAGCGAAGGTCAAGGACACCCGGTCCAAGGTCCGCTTCTACGTCATGACCCTGGCGCTGAAGAACCTCTACCAGAGCATGCTCTTCTTCCTGGTGCCCTTCTATTACAAGACGGCCACCTTCGACGACCCCAACCGCTTCTTCGTCTATGTCCTCGCCGCCCTGGCGATCCTCTCCACCATCGACGTCGTCTTCGACCAGTTCCTGATGCGCTGGAAGGTCCCCGCCTCCGCCGTCTACTTCTTCATCCTGTTCGCCTGCCTCAACCTCGTCCTCCCCGCCCTCCTCCCCGACACCCGCACCCTGCTCACCCAGCTCGCCGCCGCCGCGATCGCAGCCGTCGTCTTCTTCACCATGCACGTGCCCGCGCGCAACCTGCTGCGCCCGGCCTGGGCCGTCCTCTTCGTCCTCTTCGTCGCAAGCTCGGTGTTCGGCGCCTACTTCGCCCGCCTCGCGATCCCACCCGTCCCGATGTACATCGCCACCGGCGCCGTCGGCCCCAGCCTGCTCCCCGACGGCCGCCTCACCATGCAGGTCAGCACCCTCCACCAGTCGCTCATCCAGGAGATGCACTCGGTCACCGACGTCGTCATCCCCGGTGGCCACGGCAACACCCTCCACCACGTCTGGCGCCACGAAGGCATCGCCGTCCAGCAGGGCACCGTCACCCCCAGCGGCGAACCACCGGCCGGCACCGTCCGCCTGCGCTCCACCCTCCGCTCCTTCAACATCCCCGCCGCCCGCGCCGGCCGCTGGAGCATCGACGTCGTCACCGAGGACGACCAGCTGGTCGGCCGTGTCCCCTTCGAGGTCATCGACTAGCGCCCCTCGCACCTGTCCCTTCGCACCTGTCCCTTCGCACCTGTCCCACGCGCCATCCCGAAGTGCAGCACGCCGCGAGCCCATGTCCCACGCGCCATCCCCGAGCATCCGCGTGCGCCCGCCCCCCGGCCCGGTCGACGCCGAGCTGTCGCCCCCGGGCTCGAAGAGCCTGACCAACCGCGCACTGATCCTCGCCGCCCTCGCTACCGGCCGCTCCACCCTGCGCGGCTGCCTCGACTCCGACGACACCCGCGCCATGCTCGCCGCGATCGCCCGCTTCGGCCTCGCCCACGAGCTGCGCGACGACGCCACCACCGTCACCCTCACCGGCAACGGCGGCCCACCCTCCCGGCTCGCCGACCCCACCCGACCGATCGACGTCGCCACCGCCGGCACCGCCGCCCGCTTCCTCACCGCCGTCCTCGCCGCGTCCCCCCTCACCGCCCTCGTCGACGGCAGCCCACGCATGCGCGAGCGCCCGATGGAGGGCCTGCTCCGCGCCCTGCGCGACCAGGGCGCCCAGATCCGCTGCCTCGCCGCCGACGACCTGCTCCCCTTCGAGATCTCCGGCGCCCGTCTCCGCGGCGGCGAGCTCCGCCTGCCCCGCCCGCCCAGCTCGCAGTTCATCTCGGCCCTCATCCTCGCCGCCGCCCTCGCCGACGCCCCCACCCGCATCGTCCTTGAGCGAGGCACCCCCGCCCGCCCCTACGTCGACATGACCCTCGCCACCCTCCGCGACTTCGGCGGCGACGCCCGCTGGCACGCGCACGACACGATCAACATCACCCCGACCCCACTCCGCGCCCGCGACTACACCATCGAGCCCGACGCCTCCGCCGCCAGCTACCTGCTCGCGATCCCCGCGATCTTCGGCGGCCGCGTCACCGTCCCGGCCCTCGGCAACCGCAGCATCCAGGGCGACGCCGCCTTCTGCCAGGTCCTCGCGCGCATGGGCGCCGCCGTCGAACAGACCCCCGACCAAACCACCGTCACCGGCACCGGCCGCCTCGAAGGCGCCACCCTCGACCTCGCCGACATGCCCGACATGGCCCTCACCGCCGCCATCCTGGCCCTCCACGCCCGCGGCCGCAGCGAGATCCACAACGTCGAGGTCCTGCGCCACCACGAGAGCGACCGCCTCACCGCCGCCGCAACCGAGCTGCGCAAGCTCGGCGCCGCGGTCCAGGAGCTCCCCGCAGGCCTCATCATCGACCCCCCGCTCACGCCCACCCGCGACGTGGTGATCGACACCTACCTCGACCACCGCATGGCGATGGCCTTCAGCCTCGCCGGCCACCTGGAGATCCACGACCCGGCCTGCGTCACCAAGACCTTCCCCCGCTACTTCGACGTCCTCCGCCAGCTCGGCATGATCGCCGCATGATCGCCGCATGTCCTGAAGGACATGTGGATAGCCCTCCCGGAGCGCGAG
>Ga0073899_10005050_pt1 | contig 11541 bp, 11 predicted proteins | sample KloWWTmetaKNB5Ph_FD_88975 | JGI IMG/M metagenome (GOLD analysis project Ga0073899, IMG submission 88975) | Active sludge microbial communities from Klosterneuburg, Austria, studying microevolution and ecology of nitrifiers - Klosterneuburg... | ecosystem: Engineered > WWTP > Aerobic digester >...
GACCCCCTGAACCCCCCGGGCTGCCTGGCGAGCGCGTGGAGTGCGCCGGCTGCTTCGTCAACCGTACTCTTGGACCTGACCAAGCGTCCGGTCGTCGCGAAGCGAAAGCTTCACAGGCTCTGACCCGACTCGGGCCATGAGGTTCAGCCGCCGCCGCCTCGAGGAACCGGAGATCAACCTGATCCCGTTCATCGATGTGCTGCTGGTGGTGCTGATCTTCCTGATGCTGTCGACCACCTACTCACGCTTCACCGAATTGCGGATCAATCTGCCCGCGGCCGACGCCGAGAAGCTGCGCGAGCGGCCGGGCGAAGTCGTCGTCTCGGTGTCCAGCGACGGCCGCTACGCCGTCAACCGCCAGGCGGTAGACGGCCGCAGCGTCGAGCTGCTGAGCGCCGAACTGGCCGCTGCGGCCGCCGGGCGGCCCGATACGGTGGTCATCATCTCGGCCGACGCCATGGCGGCGCACCAGGCGGTGGTGAACGTGCTGGACGCCGCGCGCCGGGCCGGCCTGTCGCGCCTGACCTTCGCCGCGCAGACCGCCAACGGCGCGCCCCGTTGACGCCGGCCGTGACGGGCGGGCCGACGCTGGCCGCACGCGCCGAGGCGCTGCTGGCGCAGCACTGGTGGCAGCCGCAGCCCAGCGCACTGGCGCAGTTGCTGCGCCCCTGGTCCTGGCTGTATCGCGCGCTGGCCGGCTGGCAGCGCCGGCGCCAGCGGCCCCGGGCCTTGCCGGTGCCGGTGATCGTGGTCGGCAATTTCATCGTCGGCGGCGCCGGCAAGACGCCCACCGTGATCGCCCTCGTGCAGGCTCTTTCGGCGGCCGGCTGGCACCCCGGCGTGATCTCGCGCGGCTACGGGCGCCGCGATGCCGGTGCGCGCGAAGTGGCGGCGCGCGACCCGGTGGTGGACGTCGGCGACGAGCCCCTGCTGATCCGCCGCCGCACCGCGGTGCCGGTGTGGGTGGGCCGCGACCGCGTGGCAGCGGCCCGCGCGCTGTGCGCCCGGCATCCTGAAGTCGACGTCATCGTTTCCGACGACGGCTTGCAGCACCACGCCCTGCCGCGCCGCGCCGAATGGGTGGTGTTCGACGAACGTGGCGCCGGCAACGGCCTGCTGCTGCCGGCCGGGCCGCTGCGCGAGCCCTTGCCGAAGTCGCTGCCGGCGCGCACGCGCATCGTCTACACCGGGGGCGTTGCCAGCACGGGCTTGCCCGGCGAACTGGTCCGGCGCAGCCTGGGCCTGGCCTGGCCGCTGGCGGCGTGGGCGGCCGGCAGCCGCCAGGAGGCACCGCCCCTGGCCCATCTGCGCGGGCGCCCGCTGCTGGCCGCCGCCGGCCTGGCCGCGCCGGAAAAATTCTTCGCCATGCTGGAGCAGGTCGGGTTGACCATCACCCGCCTGCCGCTGCCCGACCACCACGACTACGCCACCCTGCCCTGGCCGGCCGACACCGCCGAGGTCGTGACCACCGAGAAGGACGCGGTCAAGATCGACCCGGCGCACATCGGCGCCACGCAGGTCTGGGTGGTGCCGCTAGACTTGGCGCTTCCTGCTTCACTCGTGGGCGAGCTGATGTCCTGGCTGCCCGCGCCCACCCCACCATGAGCCTCGACCACCGCCTCGTCAACCTGCTCGTCTGCCCCGTCTGCAAGGGACCGCTGGAATTGCGCCGCGATGCCGACCTGCACCCCACCGCGCTGCTGTGTCGTGCCGACCGGCTGGCCTTCCCCATCCGCGACGGCATTCCGGTGATGCTGGAAAGCGAAGCCACGACGATCGACAGCGACACGGCCGCGGCCACTGCGGCGCAGTGAACTTCACGGTCCTGATCCCGGCGCGGCTGGCGTCCATGCGGCTGCCCGGCAAGCCGCTGGCCGACATCGCCGGCAAGCCCATGGTCGTTCGCGTGGCCGAACGCGCGGTGTCGAGCGGCGCCGCGCGCGTGGTCGTGGCCGCCGACGACGAGCGCATCGTGCAGGCCTGCGCCGCGCACGGCGTGGCCGCGGTGCTCACCGGCAGCCACCATGCCAGCGGCAGCGACCGTCTGGCCGAGGCCTGCGAGCGGCTCGGCCTGCAGGGCGACGATGCGGTCGTCAACGTGCAGGGTGATGAACCGCTGATCGACCCCGCACTGGTGCGCCGCTGCGCCGAGCTGCTGGCTGAACGCAGCGACTGCGTGATGAGCACGGCGGCGCACCCGATCGCGGAACTGGCCGACTTCCTGAACCCGAACGTGGTCAAGGTGGTGCTCGACGCCGCTGGTCGCGCGCTGTATTTCACCCGCGCCCCCGTGCCCTGGTGGCGCGACGGCTTCCAGGCCGGCGTAAGCGCCCTGCCCGTGCCAGCGCCGCTGCGCCACCTGGGCCTGTACGGCTACCGCGCCGGTTTCCTGCGCCGCTTTCCCACGCTGCCGCCGGCGCCGCTGGAGCAGTGCGAGGCGCTCGAGCAGCTGCGCGTGCTCTGGCACGGCGAGCGCATCGCCGTGCACGTGGCCGCACACGGCCCCGGGCCGGGCATCGACACACCCGAGGATCTGGCCCGCGTGCGGGCCCTGTTTGCGGCAGCCGCGGCGTCAGCTTGACGTCTGGCACTGCGTGCTATTCTCGTTTCGAGACGCGCCAGGGCGCATGGCGCGCGCGGCGCCCAACGAGCCATACCACCGAGAACACTGATGAGACTGATTCTTCTGGGCGCCCCCGGCGCCGGCAAGGGCACGCAGGCCGCGTTCATCTGCCAGAAGTTCGGCATCCCGCAAATCTCCACCGGCGACATGCTTCGCGCGGCCGTCAAGGCCGGCACCGCCATGGGCCTGGCGGCGAAGAAGACCATGGATGGCGGCAGCCTGGTCAGCGACGACATCATCATCGGCCTGGTGAAGGAGCGCCTGACGCAGCCTGACTGCGCCAGCGGTTTTCTCTTCGACGGCTTTCCGCGCACCCTGCCGCAAGCCGACGCCATGAAGGCCGCCGGCGTGAAGATCGACGTGGTGCTGGAAATCGACGTGCCCGAAGAAGCCATCATCGAACGCATGAGCGGTCGCCGCGTGCACCTGGCCTCGGGCCGCACCTACCACGTCAAGTACAACCCGCCCAAGGTGGCAGGCCGCGACGACGCCACCGGCGAGCCGCTGATCCAGCGCGACGACGACAAGGAAGACACCGTGCGCAAGCGGCTTCAGATCTACCGCGACCAGACGCGCCCGCTGATCGACTACTACGCCCAGTGGGCCGCCGGCGGCGATGCCGCGGCACCGCGTCTGGTGCGTGTCAGCGGCACCGGCAGCGTCGAGGAGATCGCCGCCCGTGTGATGGCGGCATTGGCAGGCTGAACCAGCAACCCGAGGAAAGCGACACCATGGAAATCGCAGGCAAGGTCTTCATCGTCACCGGCGGGTCATCGGGCCTGGGCGAAGGCACGGCACGCATGCTGGCCGCCGAAGGCGGCCAGGTGGTCATTGCCGACCTGCAGGTCGAGCGCGGCCAGGCCATTGCCGCCGAGATCGGCGGCGTCTTCGTCCGGTGCGACGTCAGCCAGGAGGCCGATGGCCAGGCCTCCGTGGCCGCGGCATTGGGCCTGGGCAAGCTGATGGGCCTGGTCAACTGCGCCGGCATCGCGCCGGCGGTGAAGACCGTGGGCAAGGACGGCGCGCACCCGCTGGCGGTGTTCACGAAGACGATCACCGTCAACCTGATCGGCAGCTTCAACATGATCCGCCTGGCCGCCGAGGCGATGGCGAAGAACGAGCCCGAAGCCACAGGCGAGCGCGGCGTGCTCATCAGCACCGCCAGCGTGGCCGCCTACGATGGCCAGATCGGCCAGGCCGCGTACAGCGCCAGCAAGGGCGGCGTGGTCGGCATGACGCTGCCCATCGCTCGCGACCTGGCGCGAAACGGCATCCGCAACATGACCATCGCGCCCGGCATCTTCGGCACACCCATGATGTTCGGCATGCCCAAGGAAGTGCAGGAGGCGCTGGCCGCCAGCGTGCCCTTCCCCAGCCGGCTGGGCACACCGGCCGACTATGCCAAGCTGGTGAAGCACATCATCGAGAACGACATGCTCAACGGCGAGGTGATCCGGCTCGACGGCGCCATTCGGCTGGCGCCGAAGTGACGGCGGCTGTTCAGGCTCGGGGCAGCATCAGCCAAAGCTTTCAAAGTCGATCCCCTTCCGCTCGAAGACCGCGACGAACTTTCGGCACCCGTGCCTGATCGCTGAGCCCTGGGCAACCGCTTGAGCGCACGCATCGGGCGGCAACTGGGCCTGCAAAAGATCGACATCCTGGCCGCCGAGGCTTTGTTTCCTGGCGATCCGGCGTCGAGAAGGTCTGCGCGAGGCCGGTGCAGCAGCCGCGGCCCGGGGGGCCGGAGCGCCGGCCTCGGTCAGTCGACCAGACGCACTTCGACGCGACGGGCTTCTTCGGGCGGCCCTCCCAGGGCGGTCTGCTCCGGCTTGCGCAACTGCACGCGGGCAGCATCCGCACCCTGCCCGGTGAGCGCGGCGCGCACGGCCATGGCCCGCCGCTTGGCCAGATCGGCGTTGTGGGCCGGGTCGCCGCTCGGATCGTGGAAGCCGGCGATCACCAGCTTCCTGGACGGCGCATCGGCCAAGGCCTTGACCGCAGCGGCCAGTTCGGCGCCGGCAGCGGCGTCCAGTTCGGCCTTGTCGATTTCGAAGAACACCCGGGCGACGATCTCGCCGGACAGCGGTACGTCGACCAGCACATCAGCCTCGGCGACGGCCGCTGCGGCGGGCACGGCCGCCGGCGTCGCCGCCACGGCCACCGGCTTGACCGCGTGCTTGGCATTCGTGGCCCGGATCGCCAGCCCGCCGATCAGCCCGAAGAGCAACAGCGTGATGATGCCCAGCACCACCCACAGCCCGACCTTGGCGCCATCGTCTTGATCATCCATCGTTCTTTCGGACTCCTCGTCCGCCTCTGGCTTGTTCGAACCGTGATTTTGGCCCCTGCCGGCTGTCGAGCCTGACGCGTGCCTTGCACGAACCGTTGCCTGTCTCCCGGCTGCCCGGCCAGGCGTGCGTCCGTAGCGGCCTGCAACGGAAGCTAGCTGCCGAGGACGCGGCGCGTGTGCCGCGCGATCATCAGTTCCTCGTTGGTGGGCAGCACCCAGGCCGTCGTCGCGCTGGCGGCCGTGCTGATGCGCGGGCCGCCGGCCTGGTTGGCGACTTCATCCAGCGCCACCCCCAGCCACGCCGCATGGCGGCAGACGCGCGCGCGGATCTCGGCGCTGTTCTCGCCAATGCCGCCGGTGAACACCAGCGCGTCCAGACCGCCCAGCGCCGCGGCCAGCGAACCCAGTTCGCGCCCGATGCGGTACACGTACAGGTCCACCGCCAGCGCTGCGCGCGGCTCCTTGCTGGCCAGCAGCGTGCGCATGTCGCTGGACACGCCGGACACGCCGAGCAGCCCCGACTGGTTGTAGATGAGCTTTTCGATGGCGCGCGCGTCCATGCCGCGCTGGTCCATCAGGTAGAGGATGACGCCGGGGTCGATGGCACCGCAGCGGGTGCCCATCGGCAACCCGTCGACGGCGGTGAAGCCCATCGTGCTGGCCACGCTGCGGCCACCGGCCAGCGCGCACATGCTGGCGCCGTTGCCCAGGTGCAGCACCACGGTGCGCCCCTGTGCGGCCTTGGGGTCCAGTTGCGGCAGCCGCGAGGCGATGTACTCGTAGCTCAGGCCGTGGAAGCCGTAGCGGCGCACGCCGGCGTCGTGCAGTTCCCGGGGCAGCGCGAACATCTGTGCCAATTCGGGCTGCGCGCGGTGAAAGGCGGTGTCGAAGCAGGCCACCTGCGGCAGCGTGGGCTGGCGTTCCTGCAAAAGCCGGATCGGCGTCAGGTTGTGCGGCTGGTGCAGTGGCGCCAGCGGGACGAACTGCGCCAGGTCGTCCAGCACCTGGGCGTCGACGCGCACCGGCTGCGAATAGAGCAGGCCGCCGTGCACCACGCGGTGCCCCACGCCGGCCAGGTGCGTACCCGCCAGCCGGCCGCGCAGGGTGGCCACGATATGGTCCAGCGCGTCGGCGTGCCCGAGCCGCTTGCCGTCGTCCCAGGCGTGGGTGGAGAGGGTCTCGCCGCTGGCGCTCTTGGCAACGAAGCGCGGCGCGGTCTGCAGGCCTTCGGCCTGGCCGCGCAGGGTGAGCTCGAGCTCGTCACCCACCTGCTCGAAGAGCGAAAATTTCAGGCTCGACGAGCCTGCGTTCAGGACCGCGATCGCTTGCGACATCAGGCCACCGCCTTCTTCAGGTCTTCGCGCCTCGCCTGGGCGACCAGCGCTGCCACGGCGCACGAGGCCAGGCGCGTTTCCACCGAATCGGCGCGACTGGTCAGGATGATGGGCACGCGCGCGCCCAGCACGATGCCGGCGGCGTCGGCCTCGGCCATGAAGCTCAGGCTCTTGGCCAGCATGTTGCCGGCCTCCAGGTCGGGCACCACCAGGATGTCGGCCAGGCCGGCCACCGGCGAGGTGATCTTCTTGATCTGGGCCGCGCCCAGGTCGATGGCGTTGTCCAGCGCCAGCGGCCCGTCGAGCAGGCCACCGGTGATCTGGCCGCGTTCGGCCATCTTGCACAGCGCGGCGGCCTCGATGGTGGAGGGCACCTTGGGGTTCACCGTCTCCATGGCGGACAGGATGGCCACCCTGGGCCGCTCCACGCCCAGCGCGCGCGCCAGGTCGATGGCGTTCTGCACGATGTGCATCTTGTCTTCCAGCGTCGGGAAGATATTCACCGCAGCGTCGGTGATGACGACCACGCGATCGATCGCCGGCACGTCCATGATGAAGCAGTGACTGATGCGGCGCGCCGTGCGCAGGCCGGTGTCGCGCTTGACCACCGCGGCCATCAGTTCGTCGGTGTGAAGGCTGCCCTTCATCAGCATCTCGGCCTTGCCCTCGCGCGCCAGTTTCACGGCGGCCTCGGCCGAGCCGACGCTGTGCGGTGCGTCGACCCGCTCACACATCGAGAGGTCGAGTTCGAACTGCGCCGCCAGCGCCTCGATGCGTGCCGTCGGTCCCACCAGGATGGGCCGGATCAGGCCTGTCTGAGCCGCCTCCACGGCGCCGCGCAGGGAGCTCTCGTCGCAGGGGTGGGCCACCGCGCAGGGGGTCGGCGACAGCGCCCTGGCGCGGCCGATCAGGTGCTGGTACTTCTCGTGCTTTTGAGCCGACATGAGTTTGGGGCCGCCCACAGGCGCGGCCGCGGTCGCGTCAGAAGCTGCCGGTCAGGTAAAGCTGCAGGCCGGAATAGTTCAGCTTGACCTTGCCCGTGAAGTCGTTCCCTTCGACGTCCAGGCGGGTGCCGAACCAGTTGTAACCCAGACCGACGCCGAAGTTGCGGTGGAACATCCAGGTGCCGCTCAACCGAAGATCGGACCAACGGCCATCGTATTCATCGATCTTGACACTGAAGAACTGGCCCGACGCCTCGAGGTACCAGTTCGGTGCCACCACCCAGGCGGCGCGCAGGCCGACCACGGGCAGCGGTGCCGGCAGGTCACTGCCCTTGGTGGCCCCAGTCACCGAGCAAGGCGGCGTGGCGCAATCCGGACCCGAGTAGTTGGCGTTGCCCGAGAGCTGGAATCTCATGTCCATGTAGTGCACGCCGATGCTGGCCGCCAACTCGTAGCTGGGGTTGCGCACGAATGCCCATTCGTAAGAAAGGGCATAGACGTTGAACTCCTGCTCGAACGTGGCACTGCTGCCGGCCAGGAAGGCATAGTCGCCCCACACCAGGTCTTGGTCGAGCACGCGCGTGCGCGAGTTCGCATTGTCGAAATACATGAAGCGCAGGCGATGCGTGGGGGTGATGCGCCACAGCACGTCGGCGCGCACCCGCGTCGAGTCATCGGCCTTGCCGAAGGTCTCGTCGAAATCCACCTCCGGGTTCTGCGACGACTGGCCGTCGAGCCGGGCATCCAGGCTCGTCTGGTAGATGAAGCCCCCCAGGTTGAAGACCCAGGGGTTGTTGAGCAGGCCTTCGGCATAGCCCCCCGACTGGGCTAGGGCCGAGCCTGATGCGCCGACGCCCAACAAGCTTCCCAGCAGCAAGGAACCGATCCTGGACGAGATTCTTGATTTCATGGTGTTGCTCCTGAACACGGGACTCTTGGAACTTCGGTGCCCGGCGACGCTGGACATGCCGAGATGCTGACGAGTCATATTTGGGCAGAACACCGTGCGGTTCGTTGACGAATATCAACGCCCGCACGGGCCGGCAAGTGGCTGCCGCGCGAGCCTGAGTGTAGGCACGGCCACATGGGAATGCGGTACGGGAAAGCGATGACGGGACAGCGCCTGGCGGCTCAGGTGGTCTTGCGGACGGCCTTCCGTGCTGGCTTGCGTACGGTCTGGCGGACCGCTTTCGCAACGGTCTGGCTCTCGGCCTTGGGCACCGCCTTGCGTGGCGCCGCCGCCGGCAGGCTGGCGCCGAACAACGCTTCCACCTGCGCCAGCCGCTTCGCGCGTTCGCCGCTCAGCTCGCCGGCAGCATGCACGGTTCGGCGCAGTGCCTCCTGCAGGCGAGCGCGCGGAGCGGGACCAGCGGACAACATCCGGGGGATGGCAGCGAGCGCTGCCTCGCGGTCGAGCAGCAGGATGAAATACTGCTCGCGCAGTGTCTGCTTGAACGCCTGGAGCGTGAGGCCCGCATTTTCGGCGCGGATCTGGCGCAGGGTGTTGAAGGCGCGTTCGTCGACGCCTTCGCCCGCCATGCCGATATAGACCAGCGCGCGGATCAGGGCTTCGCGCGGGCCGCCCTCGGCGATGCGTGCCTTGAGTTCGGCGACGCGCTGCTCGATGAGTGCCATGCGCTCGCGGTCGAGTCCTGGCTTGCGGCGCAGCGGCTCTTCCGAGGCGCTCAGCCCCACCAGGGCCTGCAGGACCGGCGAGCTGTAGATGGCCAGGAACATCTGCTCCAGGTTGCTGTCGCGCAGGTCGCGGTAGCCGTTCAGCGCCGCGATGATGCCGTCCGAGATCATGGCCTGCCACTGCAGGAAGGGGTTGTCGGGGGCCGCCGGCTGGCGTTGCTGGCGCACCAACTCGGCGAGCTGGGCGACCTGCTGCATCAGCGGGTTGCGCTCCGAGAAGATCTCGAACGGCAGTTCGGCGTGGCTGAGCTTCTTCATCGCGGCGGCCGTCTGCTCGTTGACCGAGGCGCGCACGAAAGGCTGGAACAGCGTGCGGTACAGCCCGAGGTTGATCTCGGACACCCGGCGCACGGTGGCAAAGCGGCGGTCGCTCTCGGGGTCGGGCTTGACGATCGCCTTCACGTCGTCCAGCGTGCGCGGCTCGAAGCGCACGATCCAGTCGCCGACGATCTCTTCCGCATGCGCCGCGTCGGCCGTCTTCGGCGTCATCACGGCTTCGTACAGGCCCGGCGGCAGCACGTCGATGAGGTCGATGTTGGAGGCGAATTCCTGGTGCTCCTTCTTCGCGATGCCGCCGGAGACGAAGATGCCCAGGTGGCCCACGGTCTCGTGCACGGCATAGACGATGGTCTGGCCGCAGGCCCGGATGTCGTTGTCGCTGCCGTACAGGTCGACGATCCAGCCCAAGGCCTGCTGCGGCGGCGTGATGTTGTCGCCCTTGGAGCAGAAGCAGACGATCGGCGAACGGATATGGCGCAGGTCGATGCGTTCACCCTGGCTGGTGACGATCTCGCCGGTGGCCAGCCGGTTGCCGACGAACAACTGGTCGACGATCCACTGGATTTCCTCGCCGGTGAGATTGACGTGGCCGCCCCACCATTTCTCGAACTCGACGAAGCGCGTGCCCTCGCTGTCCACCTTCGACCATAGGTTGTAGTTCTTGGTCCACCAGGTGTTGGCGGGGTTGAGGTTCTCGAAATTCTCGACCAGGTGACCACCATCGAATTTGCCGTTGCCCAGGTCACTCGTCAGCTGCGTCATCCAGCTGCCGCCGGCCAGGCCGCCGGTATAGCGCATGGGGTTTTCGCCTTCCACCCCGGCCCAGTACGACAGCGGCGAACCGGCAACGATGATGGGGCCGAACAGTTCGGGCCGGATGGCCGCCACCAGCAGCATCGCCCAGCCGGCCTGGCAGTTGCCGATGACGCAGGGTTTGCCTTCGGCCTGCGGGTGCAGTTCGATGACACGTTCCAGGAACGCCGCCTCGGCGTTCATGATGTCCTCGATGGTCTGGCCCGGCATCGGCTCGGGCGTGAAGCCGACGAAGTAACAGGGGTGGCCGGCACGCATAGCCACGCCGATTTCGCTGTCGGCCTTGAAGCCGCCGATGCCCGGCCCGTGCCCGGCACGCGGATCGACGACGACGAAGGGCCGCTTCAACGGGTCGACCGCCACGCCTTCCAGCGGCTTGATGCGCACCAGCAGGTAATTGGCCGGCCTGGCGAAGGTGCGGGCGTCGAGCACCGGTTCGGCGTCGAAGCTCAGCACGTGCGGAACGGCCTTTTCCTTCTGCGCGTAGTACTGCGCGCTGCGCTGGCGCATCACGTCCCAGAACAGGATGGTGCGCTGCACGGCGTCGGTCATGTAGTCGCCAAACGGCCCCCAGGCCTGCAGCGCGGGGTTCATGGCCGACAGGGCGGCCATCGATGACGGCGGGTCCGCCGGCGCACCGGCGGTCGCCAGGGGGCTCGTGTTGCTGATGGTCTTGGGCATTTCGTCTTCCTTCATGCACGCTCGATGCGCAGGCTGCACGCTAACCAGTTTCGTGCCTGGCTCGGAATTGGAGCATCGCGACCCCGCACCTTGCAGGCCTTCGCTGACAAGCGATATACATTTTCAGACAAGGGCCGTTATGCTGGCTTGCGCATCGTCAAACCAGGAGCAACCCGGCGGCATGAGTCAACCAGTCATCCAACGCGGGCAGGAACTTGCAACCGTGCGCATCAGCAGCCTTGCCGGCCTGCCGGCCGTGCTGCGCAGCCTGGGTGCCGATGTGGCCGGGTTGTTGGCCGAGGTGGGCATCGAAACCAGCCTGTTCGACGACCCCGACAACCGGATCGGCTACGCCGCCCGCAGCCGCCTTCTGCATCACTGCGTGGCGCGGACCGGCTGCCAGCATCTGGGCCTGCTCGTCGGTCAGCAGGGCCAGCTTCAGCACCTCGGGCTGGTGGGCCTGCTGGCGAAATATTCGCCCGATGCCGGTGCGGCGCTGCGCGGCCTGGTGCGTTACTTCCATCTGCACGCGCGCGGCGTGAGCTTGAGCCTGACGGTCCATGACGACGCGGCGACCTGGGGCTACACCATCCACCTGCCGCACACCGTGGCCACCGACCAGGTGGGCGACGGCGCGGCAGCCGCCATGCTCAACATCATGCGCTCACTGTGCGGCCCCGAATGGGCGCCGGCCGAGGTGCTGCTGGCCCACCGCAGGCCGGCGGACGAGCGGCCTTACCGCCAGGTCTTCCGGGCACCGCTGCGCTTCGACGCCGAATCCAATGGCTTGACCTTTCCCGCCCGCTGGCTGAGTCACCCGCTGCCGCTGGCGGACCCGGACCTGAGCCGCTTGCTGCACCAGCAGATCGAAGCGCTGGCGGC
>Ga0073899_10005051_pt1 | contig 11539 bp, 13 predicted proteins | sample KloWWTmetaKNB5Ph_FD_88975 | JGI IMG/M metagenome (GOLD analysis project Ga0073899, IMG submission 88975) | Active sludge microbial communities from Klosterneuburg, Austria, studying microevolution and ecology of nitrifiers - Klosterneuburg... | ecosystem: Engineered > WWTP > Aerobic digester >...
CGGTATCGACGGTCTCGTGCATTTGTCCGACCTGTCCTGGTCTTCGACTGGCGAGGATGCCAAGCAGAACTTCAAGAAGGGCGATGAAGTTGAAGCCATGGTTCTGTCGATCGATGTCGAGAAGGAGCGTATTTCGCTCGGCGTCAAGCAGATGGAAGGCGACCCCTTCACCAGTTTTGTCGCCACACAAGACAAGAACAGCATCGTCAAGGGTACGGTCAAGACAATCGACGCACGCGGTGCGGTGATCGATCTGGGCGGCGACATTGAAGGCTACCTGCGTGCATCCGAAGCCTCGCGCGACCGCATCGAGGATTTGCGTACGCTATACAAGGAAGGCGATGTGATCGAGACCATGATCATCAACGTTGACCGCAAGACGCGTGGTATCAGCTTGTCGATTAAGGCGCGCGATCAGGCCGATCAGAACGATGCGATGCAGAAGCTGGCTGCCGAGAGTGGCTCTGCCTCGACCGGTACGACCAGTCTGGGCGCCTTGCTGAAGGCCAAGTTGAAAACCCCTCAGTAATCGCGCACCGAGTCCGATATGACAAAATCCGAGTTGATCGACAAGCTGTCGGTACGTTTTCCGCAGCTGGTGGCGAAGGATGCAGATCTTGCCGTGAAGATGATTCTCGACGCAATGACAGATGCATTGTCACGCGGCGACCGCATCGAAATTCGTGGCTTTGGCAGCTTCGCACTCAACTACCGGCCGCCACGCATCGGCCGCAACCCCAAGTCGGGTGAGAAGGTGCAGGTGCCGGAAAAGCATGTGCCACACTTCAAGGCCGGCAAGGAGTTGCGCGAGCGTGTCGATCAGGCTGGCTGATTGATCGAGTAACAGGACAATGCCGGGAGTCACATTCCTGAGCATGTCCGGAGGCGGTGCTTTTGCAGCGCTTGTGAAATATGTCTGGCGGTATTCGTTGCAGATCGCTGCGAATACCGCCATTTTTCTGTGTAAAAGCCGATGCGATTTTTGATTTGGCTGCTGCGGGCCATTGTCTTTGTTGCGCTGTTCGGTCTGGCCGTCAAGAATAGCGGGCCGGTGGATCTGCGCATGTATTTCAACACGGCCTGGCAAGCGCCGCTGTCGCTGGTGATTCTCGTCTGCTTCGCCGTCGGTGCACTGATTGGCTCAACTGTTGCATTGGTCACGCTGATTCGCCAGCGCCGCGAAATCGGCCGCTTGCGCGACCAGCTGCATGATCTGGTGAACGTCGCACCAAAGCCTGACGGAACCGCACGGAGAGTTGACTGAGGTGGGGAGCGGTTTCGAAATCCAGCTTTGGTGGCTACTGGTATTGCCAATATTTTTTGTGCTGGGCTGGATTGCCGCACGGATCGACATCAAGCATCTGGTGCGTGAATCGCGCGCGCTGCCCCGCTCTTATTTTACGGGTCTGAACTTCCTCCTCAACGAACAGCCGGACAAGGCGATCGAGGCTTTCATTGAAGCTGCCCGCGTCGACCCGGAAACCATCGAACTACACTTTGCGCTGGGAAGCCTGTTCCGCCGTCGTGGCGAAACAGATCGGGCGATTCGCGTACACCAGAACCTGATCGAGCGCGACAGCCCGCAGAAGCAGTTGACCGACAAACAGCGTCTGCACGCATTGTCGGAACTTGGTCAGGATTATCTTAAAGCCGGCCTGCTCGACCGTGCCGAAGAAATTTTTCTCAAGCTGCGCGGCACCGACCGTGATGAGGAGGCGCTGCGCTTTCTGCTGGAAATCTACCAGCAGGAAAAGGAGTGGCAACGCTCGATCGATATCGCCAACAGTCTGCCCGATCATGTCGATCACTTGTGGCAGAAGGAGATCGCCAATTTTCATTGCGAACTTGCCGCATCGGCACTGCTCTATGGCGATATTACCGAGGCACGCAAACAACTGGAGGCTGCGCTGACAGAAAATCGGAAGTGCGTACGCGCCACACTGCTGCAAGGCGAGGCCGCACTGGCCGAAGGCAACGGCGCGTCGGCGATCGAGGCATGGAAGCGCGTTGAGCAGCAAAGCCCGGTATATCTGTCGCTGGTTGCACCCAAACTACTTGAAGCTTTTCGCAAGGATGGCCGCGAAGATGTCGGCATCCAGGTTCTGCGCGGCTGGTTTGCACAGCATCCATCGCTCGACTTGCTTGATGCGTTGTTTGATTCGGAATTGCAGGCGGAGGGCCCCGAAGCTGCCTACCAACTGGTGCGCGATGAACTGCGGCGCAATCCGACGCTGCTCGGCCTCGACAAGCTGCTCGAAGCGCAGATTCTCATGGCACCGGTTGAGCGTCGCAGCGATCTTGAGCTCATCAAGAACCTGATCCATAATCACACGCGTCGTGTCGCACGCTACCGCTGCGACAGTTGCGGCTTCAAGGCCCGTCAGTTTTACTGGCGTTGCCCGGCCTGCGGCGGCTGGGAAACCTATCCGCCGAAGCGTACCGAAGAATTTGATTTGATGCCCTAATCCCTAGCCTCTAATTCCTAGTTCCTAGCTCCTAATCATGAAAATCACCGTTATCGGCACCGGATACGTAGGCCTCGTCAGCGGAACTTGTCTGGCGGAAGTCGGCAACGATGTGCTGTGTCTCGATGTCAATGCCGACAAAATCCGCCTGCTCAATGACGGAGGCATTCCAATTCACGAGCCCGGCCTGGCAGAAATGGTCGAGAAGAACCGCACCGCCGGACGTCTAAGTTTTACTACCGATATCGCGGCGGCGATTTCCCATGGCAGCATCATCTTCATCGCCGTCGGCACGCCACCGGACGAGGATGGCTCGGCTGACTTGCAATATGTGCTTGCCGCAGCGCGCGGCATCGGTCGCCATATGAGCAGCTTCAAGGTGATCGTCGACAAATCCACTGTGCCGGTTGGTACGGCAGACAAGGTAAGCGCGGCGATTGGCGAGGAACTTGCCGCGCGCGGCAGCAACCTTGAATTCAGCGTCGTTTCAAATCCGGAGTTTCTCAAGGAAGGCGCGGCGATCGAGGACTTCATGCGGCCCGATCGCATCGTCGTAGGCGCCAGCGAGCCGCATGTCATCGATCTGATGCGCCAGTTGTATGCACCGTTCCAGCGCAACCATGAGCGCTTGATCATCATGGATGTACGCTCCGCCGAGCTGACCAAGTATGCCGCCAATGCCATGCTGGCGACACGCATCTCCTTCATGAACGAGCTTGCCAACCTTGCCGAGAAGCTCGGTGCTGACATCGAATTGGTACGCCACGGCATTGGTTCCGATCCGCGTATCGGCTACCATTTTCTCTATCCGGGCTGCGGCTACGGTGGCTCGTGCTTTCCCAAGGACGTGCAGGCGCTGATCCGCACCGCTGGCGAGGCGGGTCAGCAACTCAAGCTGCTGACCGCCGTAGAGGCTGCCAACGAGGCGCAGAAAACCGTTCTGCCAGCCAAGATCGTCCGGCACTTTGGCGAAAGTCTGTCGGGGCGGCGTTTTGCCCTGTGGGGGCTGGCGTTCAAACCGAACACCGACGACATGCGCGAGGCGCCCAGTTGCGTGCTTATTGAGGCGCTACTGGAGCGCGGTGCAACGGTCTGTGCCTACGATCCGGTCGCCACGGCCGAGGCGCAGCGGATTTTTGGCAACGACAAACGCATTGCTTACGCAGATGCACCGCTGGATGCACTCGACGGTGCGGATGCGCTGGTAATTGTTACCGAATGGAAGGAGTTTCGCAGCCCGGATTTCGCGGCGATCAAAGCGAAGCTCAAGCAGCCGGTGATTTTCGACGGCCGCAATCTTTACGAGCCGGCACAAGTGCGCGCTGCCGGCATCGAATATCAGGCCATGGGGCGACGCTGATGAATATCCCGGATACTTCGCGGACACGCATCCTTGTGGTTGGTGACGTGATGCTCGACCGCTACTGGTTCGGCGAAGTCAGCCGGATTTCTCCGGAAGCGCCGGTGCCGGTCGTCAAGGTCGAAAGGGTCGAAGAGCGCCCCGGCGGTGCAGCGAACGTGGCGCGCAACGTTGCCGCGCTCGGTGCGCAGGCGATGCTGCTTTCGGTGGTTGGTGCCGATGAGGCCGGTCAAAAGCTGGCGCGCCTGCTCGATACAGATGGCATCGCGACAAGCTTGCACGAGGACGCCCAACTCTCCACTACCGTCAAGCTGCGTGTCATCGGTCGCCAGCAACAACTGCTGCGCATCGATTTTGAGACCACTCCGACGCATGAGGTGTTACGCAGCAAGCTGGCCGAGTTCGAGCAACGCATCAAGCAGTGCGATGCGGTGATTCTTTCCGATTACGGCAAGGGTGGTCTCGCGCATATCGCCGAGATGATTCGTCTGGCGCGTGCGGCGGGGAAACCGGTGCTCGTCGATCCGAAGGGTGAAGACTATGCGCGCTATCGCGGAGCCACCGTATTAACGCCGAATCGCACCGAACTCCGCGAGGTCGTCGGCCGCTGGAAGGATGATGCCGATCTGACCGCGAAGGCCCAGCGCTTGCGTACCGAACTGGAACTGGATGCCTTGCTGGTAACGCGTTCGGAGGAGGGCATGACGCTCTTCCATGATAAAGGCGTTGCGCATGAGCCGGCTCTGGCGCGTGAAGTTTATGATGTCAGCGGTGCCGGTGACACGGTGATTGCCACGCTGGCGGTGATGCTCGGCAGCGGCCTTGCGTTATCTGATGGCTTGTCACTGGCCAATCGCGCCGCCGGCATTGTTGTCGGCAAGTTAGGCACGGCGGTTGCCACACTCGACGAATTGAAAGGCCTAGACTAATTATGTATCACATCGTTACTGGTGCGGCCGGTTTTATTGGCGCCAACCTCGTCAGGGGGCTCAATGCGCGCGGCATCGAAAATATCATTGCCGTCGACAACCTGACGCACGCCGACAAATTCAGCAATCTCGTCGACTGCGACATCGCCGACTATCTCGACAAGCAGGAATTTCTCCATCTCATAGAAGGCGGTTATTTCGACGATAACATCAGCGCCATCCTGCATCAGGGTGCCTGCTCCGACACCATGGAGACCGACGGCCGCTACATGATGGAGAACAATTATCGTTACTCGATGACCCTGCTCGATTTCTGCCTCGATGAGGAAATTCCCTTCCTGTATGCATCGTCGGCTTCGGTCTATGGCGGCGGCAATGTGTTCGAGGAATTGCGCGAATATGAGGCTCCGCTGAATGTTTATGGCTACTCGAAATTTCTGTTTGACCAGCGCGTACGGCAATGCCTGACTGGCGGCACATCACCGGTGACCGGCTTCCGCTATTTCAACGTGTATGGTCCAGGCGAGCAGCACAAGGGGCGCATGGCGTCGGTGGCTTTCCATTTTTTCAATCAACTCCAGGCGGAAGGACGCGTCAGGTTGTTTGAGGGTTGTGATGGACATGCCAATGGCGAACAACGTCGCGACTTTGTTTTCATTGATGACATCGTCAAGGCCAATCTGCATTTCCTCGACAGCCGGGTATCCGGCATATTCAATCTGGGAACCGGACGCGCCCAGTCGTTCAATGATGTCGCCGTCGCTACGGTCAATGCTTGTCGCACAGCACGCGGTGAAGCGGCGCTGACGCTTGAGGCCATGCGCGCCCAGGGCATCATTGAATACATTGCCTTTCCAGAAGCACTGAAAGGCAAGTACCAGAGTTTTACGCAGGCGAACCTGGCGAAGCTGCGCGCAGCCGGCTATCCCGATGAATTCGCGACGGTGGAGCAGGGCGTTGCGCAATATGTCGGGCATCTGCTGCATCCATGACAAGTCGCAGCACTTCAGCTTTCCTCCGCAAACCATCATGATCAGAACCCGCTTTGCTCCCAGCCCGACGGGCTTTCTCCACATCGGTGGCGCGCGCACAGCGCTGTTTGCCTGGGCCTATGCGCGACGCCACGGTGGCCAGTTTGTGTTGCGCATCGAGGACACCGACATCGAGCGCTCGACCCCCGAGGCGGTGCAGGCGATTCTCGACGGGATGCAATGGCTTGGCCTGGCGCACGACGAAGGGCCGTTCTACCAGATGCAGCGCATGGCGCGCTACAAGCAGGTGATCGAGGAAATGCTCGCCACCGGCACAGCCTATCACTGCTATACCTCGCGCGAGGAACTCGACACATTGCGCGCCGTGCAGGAAGCGCGCAAGGAGAAACCCCGTTACGACGGGCGCTGGCGCCCAGCACCCGACAAGGTGCTGCCTCCTCCCCCCCACGGCGTTGCACCGGTGGTGCGCTTTTGCAATCCGCTTGATGGTGTGGTGGCCTGGGATGATCTCGTCAAGGGACGCATCGAAATCGCTAACAGCGAGCTTGATGATTTCATCATCGCCCGCGCCGACGGTACGCCGACCTACAATTTCTGCGTGGTCGTCGACGATTGGGACATGCGTATTTCGCACGTCATTCGTGGCGACGATCACGTCAATAACACGCCGCGCCAGATCAACGTGCTCAAGGCGCTCGGCGCCCATGTGCCGTTCTATGCGCACCTGTCGATGATTCTTGGCGACGACGGACAGAAGCTTTCCAAGCGTCACGGTGCGGTTAGCGTCATGCAGTACGACGAGGACGGCTACCTACCCGAAGCAGTGCTCAACTATCTGGCGCGGCTCGGCTGGTCACATGGTGATGCGGAAATCTTCGATATGACGCAGTTCTGCGCCTGGTTCGATCTCGATCACATCACCGCATCGGCAGCGCAATTCAACACCGAAAAACTCAACTGGCTGAATGCGCATTATCTGAAGGCGGCCGATGACCGCCGGCTGGCCAACGAGATCAAGCGCCGCCTCACCGAACAGGGCGCAGCGGCGCTCGCCGTGTCGGCCGACTCGTTGGATCTGGCGCGAGTGGCAGCGCTGTACAAGGAGCGCGTCGCCAATCTCAACGAACTCACCGATGCCGCACATCTGTTCCTGCTTGTGCCGCAACCCTCGACGGAGTTGCTGGCGCAGCATCTGACCGAGGCGGCACGCAGCGCGCTGGCGACGCTGCACGGCAAGCTGGCGGCATTGAGCGAACCAAGCGACTGGCAAGTACCGGCGCTGTCACAGGCGATCAAGGAGACCGTCGCGCAGCACGCCATGAAAATGCCGCAGGTAGCCATTCCCCTGCGCGTTGCGCTGCTCGGCCAGCCACAATCGCCGTCGGTTGACGCGGTGCTCGCAGTGCTCGGCCGGGAGCGGGTGCTGGAGCGTCTCGACCGGTTGCTCCGGGGTTTTGCGTGATTCGAAAAATTGATTTCGAGAAGTTTCCGCCGGGCTGGTCTGAGCGCATCCAGTATGTCGATAGGCCGATATACCGAAAAATCGCGACAAAATCACAGTCGAATGTTGACACTGGCGAGAGGCCCGCTATAATTCGTGGCTTCGCGGGAGTAGCTCAGTTGGTAGAGCGCAACCCTGCCAAGGTTGAGGTCGAGAGTTCGAGACTCTTCTCCCGCTCCAGGTACCAAAGGGAAAGCGCAAGCTTTCCCTTTTCTCTTAAAAAGTTCGCATTCATGCGGCTTGGCGGGGTAGCAAAGTGGTTATGCAGCGGCCTGCAAAGCCGTCTACGCCGGTTCGATTCCGGCCTCCGCCTCCAACTAATACTCTGTAACTAAACAACTGACCTGGGCAATTTCGATGATTGCGGCGCTCAGCGCCCCGGTCTCCGCATCAACCTGTGGAGGATGGCGGTAACAGTCTCGGGATAGCCCCACAAGACGGCATGCGTAGCGTTCGGACAATTCGTACTGCTCGATCATCTGTTCGATCGCTCCGCGCTTGGCCTGTGGGGCTAGGTTTTTACCTTGAAGACGCCTTTCAAAGCGTCAATTCCCAAATGCGCTTCCGCCAGTAGCCTCTTGAGCTTGGCGTTCTCGGCCTCTAACCCTTTCAGCCGCTTGGCATCCGACACATCCATGCCACCGAACTTGGCCCGCCACTTGTAAAAGGTGGCGTCACTGAAGCCACCACTTCGGCATAGCTCCTTGATCGGCATCCCTGCATCGGCCTGCTTGAGAAAACCGATGATCTGTTGCTCACTGTATCTGCTCTTCTTCAACGGCTGGCGGGGGGCAGGTCACCTGTCCGATAAAACATGCGTCGAATTATTCCCAGATCATTCATGGTAATCATCTCCTTTTAGCCCTACTCAACAATCGAGCAGGAAGGTTAATTACCCTGGGTACTTTTCGTCGCGCACTACTTCATAAAATCGGGTCCTATTGTTTGCGCGTCAGCTGCACTGGCCAATCATATCTGTGACTTTCTGAAATAACGGCGACGTTTCGGCAATTGCTGCAGCGTGTTCAGAGGCCGAACCCAAGCGTAAAATGACTTGATAAACAGGTCATTTTACTTATAATGGTGACTATAGGCATATGACTATAGGAGTAAGCATGCAACCTAACCAAGTCTCAAAATCTGAATTCAAAGCGAAGGCCCTTGAGTTTTTCCGGCAAGTCGAAGCGTCCGGCGAAAGCGTGGTCATTACAGATCATGGCAAACCTGCGCTTGAGGTGCGCCCTTATCGTAGCGATGCTCGCCCACCTCTCGACGTGCTGCGTGGTTCCGTTGTCCGCTATGTTGATCCGACCTCTCCCGTCGATGTGGATTGGGAGGTGGCTCAGTGATCGTCTTGGACACTCATGTGCTCGTCTGGTGGGTTAATGGCGATGAATCACTCAGTAAGAAGGCAAAAGCCGCCATTGAGCGTGAGCTTGAAGGTGGGCAGATTATTGTGTCTGCCATTTCTGCATGGGAGATTGCCATGTTGGTTGAACGCGAAAAGCTTGTGCTATCGATGGATGTCGGGAGCTGGCTTGCAGCGGTGGCGGAAATCGAGGCTGTACGCTTTATTCCGCTGGACGTGGAGGTCGCCATGAAGTCAGTTGACCTCCCTGGCGAGTTCCATAAAGACCCAGCGGATCGCATGATAGTAGCAACGGCACGGAAGCTGTCTGCGCCGCTCGTGACGAAGGACGAGAAGATTCTCGCCTACGCGCATGTAAGTACCATTTGGTGACCGCCGTTAACATCCTCGCCGCCGTCTAGGCGTTTGAGCAGGAATTCAACGTGGCTATATGACAATTTTGCATAGCCTTACGTTTCTGCACACTTAAAATCGTGCTTCCGTAGAATAGGTCGAAAAATGGAGCTTGCTCAAATACAGATCTCACCTTTTTTAGGTGCGATCGTTTCTTCACTCACCAGGAGAAAAGTTCCCCATGAAATCATTTTTGATTGCTTTTTTTGTTCTGTTCTCCGCCACTGCTGCGCAGGCGTTGTCGCTGGATGATGTGAGTGGCAAGGATGCCGTCGGCGGTCTCAGGCAGGCGTTGACGCAGGGCGCTGGCAAGGCGGTTGATCGGTTGGGGATGGTCGACGGATTTTTCGGCAATCCAAAGGTACGGATTCCTTTGCCGGAAAATCTGCGCAAGGTGGAGGGGCTGATGCGCAAGCTGGGTATGGGGAAGCATGCCGATGAGCTGGAGATAGCGATGAATCGGGCGGCCGAGGCGGCGGTGCCGGAAGCGAAGACGTTGTTGGTGAACTCGATCAAGCAGATGTCGGTGAAGGATGCCAAGGCCATCCTGACCGGCGGCGACGATGCAGCGACTCAGTACTTTAAGCGTGCTACCGCCGAGCCGTTGACCGGCAAGTTCCGACCGATCGTCAAGAAGGCAATGGCGAAGGTCAGGCTTGCCGAAAAATATGATGAGTTCGCCGGCAAGGGCGTCAAGTTCGGTTTAGTTAAGGAAGAAGATGCACACCTCGAGAATTACGTCACTGCCCGGGCGCTTGATGGTCTGTATCTGATGATCGGTGAGGAAGAGCGGGCGATCCGCAAGGATCCGCTCAGTGCGGTAGGGAGCCTGGCGAAGCGGGTATTTGGCGCATTGCGCTAATTATTGCCCCAGCATCCTTCTGAAGCGCAGTAGCGCGCTGCTGAAATACAGGGCTCCGATCAGGGCGCAGGTAAGCAGGTCGCGCCAGACAACGTCGAGTCCCGCGCTGCGGTAGAGCACTGATTGCGAGTAATTGACGAAGTGCGTCGAGGGCGAAATCATCATCACCGCCTGTACCGGCAGCGGCATGTTTTCCAGCGGGGTGATGCCGCCAGAGAGCAGGTTCATGACGATGAAAACCGGGACAGCGAGCAGGGCGAATTGCGGCATGGTGCGCGCCAGAGTGCCGAGGAATATACCCATGGCTGTAGTTGAAAACAGGTAGACGACAATGCCGGCGACGAACAGCGTAGTCGAGCCGGCGACCGGCAGATCGAGCCAACCCTTGGCGACGAATTGCAGCGACAGATAGGCTGCGATAACGATGACCAGGCCGTTGGCCCAGACCTTGGCAAGCATGATTTCTACCGGCTTCAGCGGCATCGCCAGCAGATGTTCGATGGTGCCGTGCTCGCGTTCGCGGATCAATGCGGCGCCAGAAAGAAACATGGCGAGCATGGTGATGTTGTTGATGAGTTCATTTATCGCCATCAGCCAGGCGGAATCGAGATTGGCGTTGAATTTGGCGCGCGTCACCAGCTTGACCGGTGTCTTGATTTGCACACCCTTGCCGTAGCTGTAATCGATCAGTTCGTGCGAGATGATGTTCTGGATGTAGCCGGCGCCGATGCCGGCCTGTGTGACGGTCGTGGCATCGGCAAGTACCTGTAGTACCGGTTCTCGACCAGCTTTCACGTCGGCTTCGAAGCGCGGTGGGATGTCGATGACAAAGGTATAGCGGCCATTGTCCATCGCGTGGTCGACCTGGTTGAGTTCGATCTGGACCGGCGGCAGGAAATACGGTGCGCGCAGGGCGTCGACAAGGCTGCGCGAAAGTTGTGAATGATCTTCGTCGACGACAGCGACCGAGGCATTGACCATGCCCAGCGCAGCATTCTTGGTTGGCTGATAGATCGCGTAAGTGAAGCTGAAGATGATCAGGAACACCAGCACGAGGTCGTTCTTCAGGCTATAGAGTTCCTTGATGCCGAGACGGAAGATATTCTGTAGCGACTGTTTCATGGTCAGCGCGCCTGCGTGCGCAACAGCGTGCGCGCCATCAGCAACAGCAGGATTGCGGCGAGTGCCAGTACGGCGAGGCTGACGGAGAGGTCCATCAGGCTGAGCGACTTGGTTATGCTGCCCATGCTGATATTCTGGAAGTGGCTGCTCGGGAAAATCAGGCCGATCCTGCGTGCGTCGCCGGACAGCGAGGAGACCGGTGTGAACATGCCGGAAAACTGGATTGCTGGTGTTGTCGTCAGGATGGCAGCGGCGAACAGGGCGGCGACCTGGGTGCGCACGAAGGTCGAGACGACGAGACCGATACCGGTGGTAGCGAAGGCGTACAACACTGCACCGAGCAGCAACGCCGTCAGGCTACCCTTGACCGGCACTTCAAACAGCCATCGTGCGAGTCCCAGCAGACAGAGAAAATTCAGGCAAGCGATTGCCACATACGGTAATTGTTTGCCGATCAGGAATTCAAAGCCGGTTACCGGTGTGACGTAAAGATTGACAATCGAACCCAGCTCGCGCTCGCGTACTACGCCGACCGCCGTCATCATC
>Ga0073899_10005052_pt1 | contig 11537 bp, 10 predicted proteins | sample KloWWTmetaKNB5Ph_FD_88975 | JGI IMG/M metagenome (GOLD analysis project Ga0073899, IMG submission 88975) | Active sludge microbial communities from Klosterneuburg, Austria, studying microevolution and ecology of nitrifiers - Klosterneuburg... | ecosystem: Engineered > WWTP > Aerobic digester >...
CGCGCCGCGGGCTGCGCCATCGGCATCCTGGCCGCGGACGGAAAAGCCGAGCACTACCTCGAAGCCGGCGCGACGATGGTGGGCATCGGCACCGATCTCCACCTGCTGGTGGCAGCCGCCGATGCGCTGGTGGCGCGTTTCCGCAGCTGAACGCAGCTGACGCAGCCCGACCCGATCCCCCACAACAACACCGGAGACATCACCCATGCAAAGACAGCACTTCCTGCGCGCCGCCGTGGCCGCTACCGTGACGGCCACCCTGGCCCTGACCACCTTGGGCGCCGCTGCCCAGGCCTGGCCCAGCAAGCCGGTCAAGTTCATCATTCCCTTCCCGCCCGGCGGCACGCTGGACACCGTGGGCCGCCTGCTGGCGCAAAAACTCCAGGAGCAGCTCGGTCAGACCTTCATCGTCGAAAACCGCGCCGGCGGCAACGGCATGATCGGCTCGGATGCTGTGGCCAAGGCTCCGGCGGATGGCTACACGCTGCTGTTCAACGCGTCCACCTTCACCACCACGCCGATGACGGTGAAGTCCGCACCCTACGACGTGCTGCGCGACTTCGCCCCGGTGGCGATGGTGGCCAAGGCGCCGCTGGCGGTGTCGGTCAACAACAACCTGCCGGTCAACGACATCAAGGGCCTGATGGCCTATGCCCGTGCCAACCCGGGCAAGCTCAACTTCGCCATCGGCTCCACCGGCTCGGCCGGCAACCTCGCCACCGAGCTCCTCAAGCGTGCAAGTGGCTCTGGGGGCATCGACCTGACCATCGTGCCATACAAGGGCACCGCACCGGCCTTCCAGGACCTGGTGGGCGGGCAGATCGAAGGTTTCATCGACCCCCTGCTGGGTGCGATGAACTTCCACAAGGCCGGCAAGGTGAAGATCATCGCCGTCACCTCCAAGTCCCGCGTGGTGACGCTGCCGGACGTGCCCACCGTGGGCGAGACGGTGCCCGGCTACGAGTTCTACAGCTGGTACGGCGTCTGGGGCCCGGCCAAGCTGCCCGCCGAGGTGGTGACCCGCCTGAACGGCGAGGTCAACAAGGCGCTGGCCGGCGACATGCGCGAACGCCTGCTCAGCCAGGGCCTGCTGGTGGGCGGTGGTTCGGTGGAGGACTTCGTCAAGTTCCAGCGCGACGACATGGCCCGCTCGCAGAAGATCATCACCGACGGGAACATCCGTGCCGAGTAACGCGACTGCGGCTGCGGCCGCAGTTGAGGTTCCAGGTGCGGGTGTGGTGGACGGTAGAGCGCGGCTGGCCGTCATCACCGGCAGCAGTTCCGGCATCGGCCTGGCCGTCGCCACGCAGTTGCTGGCGCAGGGCTGGCAGGTGATCGGCCTGCAGCGCGGCGCCCCGCCCATTGACCACCCGGCCTTTCGCGCCGTGGCGGTGAACCTGACCGACGGTGAGGCTGTCAGCCGTGCCGCCCGAGTCGTTGCGGAGCAGTCCACGCCCGATGCGCTGGTGCACGCGGCCGGCGTGATGCGCGGTGGCCGCCTGGGCGAGCTGCCGCCCGAGGACGCTGCGCAAATGTGGCGTCTGCACGTGGACGCTGCCAACCGCCTGGCCGACGCACTGCTGCCGCGCATGGCCGCAGCGGGTCGGGGCCGCGTGGTGCTGGTCGGCAGCCGCACGGCGCACGGCCAGCCCGGCAAGTCAGCCTACGCCGCCAGCAAGGCCGCGCTGGTCTCGTTGGCGCGCAGCTGGGCCGCCGAGGTGGTGGACCAGGGCGTGACGGTCAACGTGGTCTCCCCCGCGGCCACCGACACGCCGATGCTGGCCGACCCGGCCCGCGCCGGCACCGCGCCCAAGCTGCCACCGATGGGCCGGCTGATTCGCCCCGACGAGGTGGCCGCGCTGATCACCTTCCTGTTGAGCGACGCCGCGGCGCCGATCACCGGGCAGGAGATCCAGGTCTGCGGCGGGGCGTCGCTGCCCGGCTGAACACTCATCCGCGGCCGGTTCGCTGAGTGGGGCAGAGAACCCTGTGCCATTTGGCGAGCTGACCCATCAGCTTTCAATCCGTCATTCCCGCGCAGGCGGGAATCCAGGTTCTGCCCTGTCTTCCTCCGCAGCCGGAACGGCCAAGGGTGGGTATGAGTGGAATGGCGCACTGGATTCCCGCAGCCGCGAGAACGACGGAGGAGCGTGGGAAGCTCTGGGCGAAGACTGATCGTCAGCCCCTACAGCGCTGCAGTGCGTGACCTGGACAGTCTGGCCATCGCCACCGATGCGCACAGCGACAGCCCCAGCATCAGCCAGCCCAGGTTGACCACACCTTCATGGGGCACCAGCCCCACCAGGTAGCCGCCCAGCGCCCCCATGGTCTGCTGGCCGACGCCGACCACGGCGGCTGCGGCGCCGGCCAGGGCCGGAACCATGCCCACCGTGCCGGCAAGTGTGGGCGGCACCAGCAGCCCGTGGCCCAGGCCCACCAGCGTCAGGGGCAGGGCGAAGGCCAGGGCGCTGTGCCAGCCCAGCAGCCCCAGCAGCAGCATCAGGGCGATGCCGGCCAGGGTGATGCCCTGGCCCAGGCGGATCATGCGGCGCTCGCCCTGGCGCTGGATCAACCGGGAGGTGAGGTAGCTGCCGGCGATGTAGCACATCGGCACGCACATGATGTACAGACCCATGCCCTGGGGACCGACGCCCAGGCTGCGCAGCACCACCGGTGCGCCCCCCAGGAAGGCGTAGAAGGTGGCGGTGGTCATGGAGAGGATGCCCACATGGGCCGCAAACCCCGGCTCGCGGGCCAGCCGCAGGTAGGCATTGGCCATGTCACGCAACCAGTGGGGTGGGGCGGCATCGCCAGCACGGGCGGCAGTGGCAGCGGGCAGCAGCCGCCAGGTGAAGCCGAAGAGGCCTGCCGCCAGCAGGGCCATCAGCCAGAAGTTGGCCTGCCAGCCCCACAACACATGCAGCTGGCCGCCGATCAGCGTGGCCAGGGGTGGGCACAGGCCCAGGGTCATGCTGATGTAGGCCATCACCCGGGTGCGCTGAGCGCCGGTGAAGAGGTCCTGCACCATCGCCCGGCCCACCACCATGCCGGCGGCGGCGCCCGCACCCTGGAGGACTCGGGCAGCCACCAGCCACGGCAGGCTGGGTGCCATGGCGGCGGACACCGAGCCGGCCAGGCTCAGCAGCAGGCCGATCAGGAGGATGCGCCGGCGCCCCAGGCGATCCGACAGCGGACCGTAGAGCAGCTGCAGGCCGCCGTAGGTGAGGATGTAGCCGCTGAAGGTGAGCTGCACGGCCGCCTGATCGACTCCGAAGATGCGGTCCCACTGCTGCATGGAGGGCAGGCAGATCGTCATCGCCAGCAGACCGAAGGCCAGCTGGGCCAGCAGGTTCAACAACAGGGCGCGGCGGGCCTGTGTGAACTGCGGGGCAGCGGGAAGGTTCGGTGGGTGGATGGGGCTCGGGTCCGGCATGGGGCGAGGGTAATGCAGCCCGCAGGCCGGGCTGCTCCTCCGGCGGCAGGATGTGCGCAGCGCGGACCGGCTGAAAAAAAGCGAAACACGACGATACGGCGCTGAAAGGACAGCGCTGCAGTGTGCGGGCACCATGAGCCCATGTTCAATCGATCCCGGGCCTGGAGGCCCAAAGGGATGCCTCAGAAAGGATTTGCCATGAAAACCTGGATTCGCCGCAGCCTGATCGGTCTGGCCACCGTCTCCGTTGTTGCCGGTCTGGCCGCCTGCGGTCACGGCCCGATGGGCGGTTCCGGCCCCGAGGCGGGCATGGGCCCCGGCATGGGCATGATGCGCCACCACCGCGGCCCGATGTCGGAGGCCGATGCTGCCAAGTTCCGCGACCGCATGGTCGAGCGTGCCACCCAGCAACTGGCGCTGGACGACGCACAGAAGAAGAAGCTGGTGACGCTGATGGACAAGCTGCATCAGCAGCGCCTGGCGATGGCCGGCCCGGCGGGCAAGGACGGCGTGCGCCCGAACCCGCGTGAGCAGTTCCAGGGTTTGATCGCTGGCGAGCGCTTCGACCGCAGCAAGGCCCAGGCGCTGGTGGACGAGAAGACGGCCACCCTGAAGTCCGCCGGTCCGGAGCTGATCGCTGCCGCAGGGGACTTCTACGACAGCCTCAAGCCCGAGCAGCAGGCCAAGGTGCGCGATTTCCTGAACAAGGGGCCGGGCCGCGGCATGGGCCGTGGCTGGCGTCAGGGCTGAGGCTCACCCACCCAGGTGGGTTCCGCCTGGGCTGACGGGGTGCCGTCCCTGAGTTGACCTCTGTCCCCGCGCACGCAGCCGCCGCTCCGGTCCACCGGACGGCGGCTGTGTGTTTTCAGCCCAGCGTGTGCCCTGCGTGCCCTGTGGCAGGATCCTCCGCCATGCCCCGCATCCTCCTGATCGACGACGACGAGCACCTGGCTGCACCGCTGGCGGCCTACCTGCAGCGCTACGACTTTGCGCTCGACAGCGCCCTGCGCCCCAGCCTGGGCCTGGAGAAGCTTCGTGAGCGGGACTACGACGCGGCCATCCTGGATGTGATGCTGCCGGAGATGGACGGTTTTGCGCTGTGCCGGGAGATCCGCCGCGGCAGCGATCTGCCCATCCTGATGCTCACCGCCCGCGGTGACGTGATGGACCGGGTGATCGGCCTGGAGCTGGGGGCGGACGACTACCTGCCCAAACCCTTCGAGCCGCGCGAGCTGGTGGCGCGCCTGCAGACCATCCTGCGCCGGCGGGTCGCCCGCCCGATGGCGGCGGAGGCCGCACAGCGGCTGACCTTCGACGGCCTGGTGATCGACCTGGAACGCCGGCAGGTGCTGCGCCAGGGCGAGGCGGTGGAGCTGACCGGCACCGAATTCGAGCTGCTGACGATGCTGGCGCGCGAGCCGCAGAAGGTGTTCAGCCGCGACGAGATCCTCAACCGGCTGCGGGGGCACGAGGCCGACCTCTACACCCGTGCGGTGGACATCGTGGTCAGCCGCCTGCGGCGCAAGCTGGAGCCGCTGGACTGCATCAAGACCCTGCGCAACGCCGGCTACACCTTTGCCGGGGCGCGCTCATGACGGGGGCGGCCCCCGCAGGCTGGGTGTCCCGCCTGAAGCGCCTGGGCCACAGCCTGCGGTTGCGCATCGTGGCGCTGTTCCTGTTGCTGGCAGTGGCCATCGTGGCGGTGGGGGCCGGGGGCATGCAGCGCGCCATCGGCGGTGGCTGGCGCGGTCTGATCCGGCCCCTGGTGGCCGACTATGTCGACCGGCTGGTGGCCGACATCGGCAGCCCGCCCGACGTGGCGCGGGCACAGGCCCTGGTCGAGCGCCTGCCACTGTACCTGCGCATCGAGGGCCCGCAGGTGAACTGGGAGTCCAGCGCATTGCAGCCCCTGCCGTCGCCTTTCCGGCGGCCCAGCTCGGAGGCGGCCTCCGAGTACCACCGCCGCATGGCGGAGCACCACCGGCGCATGGCGGGCCGGGACGGAGCTGTGGAAGGGTCCCAGGAGGGGCCTGAGGACGAGGGGCGAGTGCCGTGGCGGCGCAACGGCATGGGGTCGGGGATGCGCCCGGGCGAAACCGTCGAGCCGGTGGATCCACAGGAGGGGCCGGCCGGTGCCGAGGAGCGCGGCTGGCTGTTGCTCAGTCGGGCCACGGCCGATGGGCACCGCATCCATGTGGGTCTGGCGCGGGTGCCCTGGCGGGAGCGCCCCCGCTTCATCGGCTGGCTGACGCTGGCGCTGCTGCTCGGGCTGACAGCCGTGGCCTATGCGGTGGTGAGTCGCTGGCTGCGCCCGCTCGACGACATCGCCAGGGGAGCCCAGCGTTTTGGCGGCGGCGACTTTGCCGCACCGATCCCGCAGCGCCGCCGCGATGAGCTGGGGGAACTGGCGGGGCACATCAACACCATGGCCTCCCAGCTGCTCGGCATGCTGGACGCCAAACGGGCGCTGTTGCTGGCCATCAGCCATGAGCTGCGTTCACCCCTGACTCGCGCGCGGTTGAATGCGGAACTGGTGGACGATGGCCCCGCCCGGGAGGCGCTGCTGCGCGATCTGGGCGAGATGCGCGATCTCATCTCCGACCTGCTGGAAAGCGAGCGCTTGAGCGCCGGCCATCGCGCCCTGCAGTTGGAGTCCACCGACCTGGCTGCGCTGGTGCGCGCGGCGGCCGAGGAGGTGCAGGAGGCGATCGCATTGACCGCAGAAGCAGGAGGTCCGTCGCCGCTGCCGCTGCATTTCGAGCTGGACGGCTCGATCGGCCCGGTGGCGGTGGATGCGGCACGCTGGCGGGTGCTGGTGCGCAACCTGGTGGGCAATGCGCTGCGGCATGGGCGGCCGGCGGACGCATGGGCCGTGGAAGCCTGGCCGGTGGAGGTGCAGTTATCCCGGTCGGGGACGGAGCTGCGCCTGAGGGTGCGCGATCACGGGCCCGGCGTCGGTCTCGAGCAGTTGCCGCGTTTGACCGAAGCCTTTTACCGCCCGGATTCGGACCGCGGGCGGCGCAGCGGCGGGGTGGGGCTCGGCCTCACGCTGTGCCGCCAGATCGCCGAGGCCCATGGTGGCCGGTTGACCCTGTCCCTGGCCGAACCGGGCCTGGCTGCCGAGGTGCGCTGGACACCTCGCAGCCCAGACTGAGTCCGCCCAGCCTCAGCGGCCGGCGCCGAAGCGCGGGCGCTGGGGACCGCGGCTGTCGCGCTCACCACCCCGTTCGGCCCGCTCCGGGCGCGGGCCGCGATGCGGGCGGGCCGCGTCGTGGCCACGGTGCTCGACATGCGCCGGGCCGCTGCGGGGCCCGCGGTGCTCCGCCGCGCGGTCGTGGAAGCGCTCACCCGCCGGGGCGCCAGGGCGCTCGCCACGCTGCTCGTGGCGGTGCTCTGCGTGGGGGGCGGCGCGGCGAGGATCACCTTGGCGGTCCGGGCCGAAACCGTGGGGACGCTCGGCGTGGCGGTCCCCATGGCGATCGAAAGGCCGATCTCCCTGGTGGCCGCGACCGCGTGGCGCTTGTTCGCCAGCGTTGTGGTGCGGGTGCGCACTGTGGGAACCGTGACCGGCTTCACCACCGTGCCAACGCGGATCGGCGCCTGCGTGAGCGCGCGCCGGACCCCGGCCGTGGGCGTCATGGCGCTGCGGGCCGCGGTCGTCGGACCATTCGCGCCGTTGCCCACCCCCGAAACCACGCGGGCCACTGCCACGGCGTTCGCCCACCACGGTGTGGCGGTGCGGCCGCAGGAACAGCTCCGGCGCGGGCTTCTTCGGCTCCAGACCTTCCAGGGTGATCACCGGGATGGCCTGGGTGGTGAACTGCTGGATGCGGCGGATCATGCCGATGTCGCGGCGTTCGGCCAGGGTGATGGCCCGGCCGTTGCGACCGGCGCGACCGGTGCGGCCGATGCGGTGCACATAGTCCTCTGCCTTCATCGGCAGGCCGAAGTTGATCACGTGGCTGATGGTGGGCACGTCGATGCCGCGGGCGGCCACGTCGGTGGCCACCAGCACACGCAGCTCACCGCGGCGCAGCGCCATCAGGGTGCGCGAACGGCGACCCTGCGGCATGCCGCCGTGCAGCGGTGCCACGCGGTGGCCGATGTCGTAGAGGTGCGCCGCCAGCTCGTCCGCATCGCGCTGCGTGCTGGTGAAGATCACCGCCTGCTGCATCTCGCGTTCGGTGAGCAGCTGCTCCAGCAGACGGGCCTTGTGCTGCAGGTCGTCGGCCCACAGCAGCTGCTGCTCGATGCTTTCGTGGGTGTCGGTGTGACTGGCCACGTCCACACGCACTGCGTTGTCGCGCAGGATCTGGTCGGCCAGCCGGCCCACCTGGCCCGCAAAGGTGGCGCTGAACATCACCGTCTGGCGTTCGGCCGGCAGGGCGGAGGCGATGCGCTCGATGTCCTCGATGAAGCCCATGTCCAGCATGCGGTCGGCTTCGTCCAGCACCAGCATTTCCACTTCGCCCAGCAGCGCCTTGCCGCTGTCGAGGTGGTCGATCAAGCGGCCGGGGGTGGCGATCATCAGGTCCAGCGGCTTGCGCAGGGCGGCCAGCTGGGCACCGTAGGGCACGCCGCCCACCACGGTGGTGATTTTCAGGCCGGGGATCTGGCTGCCGTAGACCTCGGCCGCCTTGGCCACCTGCATGGCCAGCTCACGGGTGGGGGCCAGCACCAGCACGCGCGGGCCGCAGGCCTGGCCGCGCGGGCGGCGGCGCTCCGGGTCCAGGCGGGCCTTCAGGATGCGCTGCAGCGCCGGCAGCACGAAGGCCGCGGTCTTGCCGCTGCCGGTGCTGGAGCACACCCGCAGGTCCAGCCCTTCCAGGCCGGGGGGAATGCTGCGCGACTGCACCTCGGTCGGCTGCTCGTAGCCGGAGGCGCGCACCGCCTTCAGCAACGCGGGCTGCAGGCCCAGGAGGTCAAAGCCGCATTCAGCCGCTTCAGGCACCACCGATGCGTCGCTGACGACGGTGGTGTCCAAATCGTCGGTGGTCTGGGTCGCGAGGGGGTTCGAGTTCATCATCAATTCCAACTTTCAGGTCGGCTTGAACTGCAGGGCAGCAGCAAGCCAATCCCGCGCGTGCCAACAGCAAAAGGCATCGCAGCGGGTGCAGGGCCGACTCCGCTCGGTACAGCACAGGTCGGTGGCTGCAGCGATCGGGCCAGGGTCAGGCGGGAGGTCACCCCGCGGGGTCGAACAGCATCGCCGCCGACCGCGCCTGCCATCCCGCAGACTCCGGGCGGAGCCCTGTGCGGGAAGAGGGGAAAGAGGAAGGTCAGAGGGGATGAACGAAACAGCAACGCCCCCGTGCGGGGGCGTGCAGCGCGCACTGTAACACAGTACGGCTGAGTTTGCTGCGCCGCACCAACCCGGTGGGCGCGTTGGGGCCGATCAGAGGCCGATCAGGCGCTGATCACCTTGTGGATCTGCGTGCCGGCCGGCACCGGCCAGCCGGCTTCCTTGCAGACCCGGGCAATGGCTTCGTTGGTGTCGAAGTACACCTGCCAGTAGTGGTCGGTGTGGGTGTAGGGCCGCACGGCGATGACCGTGCCCTCCAGGCGGAAGTCCAGCAGGCTGACCTCCGGAGCCGGGTTGGTGGTCACGTTGGGGATCTGCGCGACGGCCGCCTTGAAGCGGGCGATGGCGTCCAGCGGATCGACACCGTTGGCCAGCAGGGCGGTGCGCTCCACCCGGCGGGTGGGGTTGGTGCTGAAGTTCTGGATGGTGTCGCCGAACACCTTGCCGTTGCCCACCAGGGTGTGCACGTTGTCCGGGGTGACGATGGTGGTGCCGAACAGGCCCAGCTCCTTCACCGTGCCGGTGATGCCGCCGGCGGCGATGAAGTCACCCACCTTGAAGGGCCGCAGCACCAGCAGGAAGGCACCCGCCGCAAAGTTGCCCAGCATGCCGCTCCAGGCAGCGCCAACGGCGACACCCGCGCCAGCGAGGATGGCGGCAAACGAGGTGGTCTGGATGCCGAAGTAACCCAGGATGCCCAGCACCAGGGCGATGTTCAGCGCGATGGCAACGATGTTGCCCAGGTACTTGGTGAGCGTCGGGTCGACCTGGTTGCGGTTCATCGCCGCCTGGATCAGGGCGACCACCCGGCCGATGAGCCAGCGGCCGATGATCCAGAAGGCAATGGCGGCCATCACCTTGATGGCCAGTTCGGTGGCCGTGGTGCTCAGGAATTGGTGAATCGACGTCATGTCCATCCGGCTCTCCGCAAGTTGTGAAGTTTTCACGGTGGACTGTGCGCGAGCCATCCTGAACTGCACAAGTCGGATCGCCCCGAAGTCCTTTGCCTGAGGACGGTTGTGGTGCACTGGCGACAGACCTCTCCACGAACAACCGCAAGGCGCCGTGAGGGAATCACGGCGCGGCTGCAAACATCGGGGCGCCGGCACCCGATGTGCCGAGGTCGGTGGACGCATTGCATACTCTTGCATTTCCGGGCTGAGTGAACCGAGCGGCCTGACAAGAATGAAGAGGAGGCGGGCCCAGGCGGCCCTGCAGCAGGTCATGCAACTGGACATCCCCACGCTGCTGTTTGCGGTGGCGCTTTGTTTCGGGCTGCTGGTGATCGAACTCAGCGTGGCCACCCATGGTCTGCTGCGTGGCAGCCGGGAGATGCGGGAATGGACGCAGGGCAGCTGGCTGGTGCTGCTGGGTCTGCTGGCACTGCTGTTGAGGCCAGGGTTCCCGGAAAGCCTCTCTGTGGCAATCACGAATCTGGCCATCCTGGCCGGACAGTCACGGTTCGCCACTGCCATCCACCGCTTCCTGAACGACGGCGCAGACCCGCCTGCGTCGGTGGCGTGGCTGTTCGGCGCTGCGGCGCTGGCGGTGTTTGTGGTGCTGGGCGAGCCCTACGCCACGCGGGTGCTGGTGATCTCCCTGGCTGTGGGCCTGTGTTACCTGCCGATGCTGTGGTCCCTGGCCACGCGTGGCCGGCGGCGCGAAGCCTCCTTGCGTTCCATGCTGTTGACCCTGGTATTTGCCATGTTGAGCCTCTTCGCCCGGGCGGTGCACGTGCTGCTGGCGCCAGGGGAGTACGGCGGTCCCTTCCAGCCCAGCCTGGGTCAGTCGCTGGTCCTGCTGAGTTGCCTGGCCGGACCCCTCGGCGCGGGTTTCGGCTTTGTGCTGGCCAACTTCGAGCGGGTGGCCCGACGCATGGAGGAGCAGGCCTCACACGATGCGCTGACCGGCTGCCTGAACCGGGGCGCGGCGGATGCCTTGATCGAACATGCGCTGCAGCGCGGCCAGCGCGAGCGTTCGCCCCTGGCGCTGGTGCTGATGGATCTGGACCATTTCAAACAGATCAACGATCAGCATGGCCACCGCATGGGCGATGAGGCACTGCGCCGCTTTGCCGAGGTGGTGCGCAGCCGGTTGCGGGCTTCCGACGTATTCGTGCGCATGGGGGGCGAGGAGTTCGCCCTGTTGTTGCCCGGCACCGATGCCCCCGGCGCACGGCGCCTGGCTGAGGAGGTGCGCCTGGCGGTGCAGGCCATGCCGCTCCAGTTGTTGCATGATCTGCAGGCGCAGGAGCCAAGGCCGCAGGGGGGCGCCCAGGTCACGGTGTCGCTCGGCATTGCCGTGAGTGCTGCGGATCACCTGCTCACGGCGGAGTCCCTGTACTCCCGTGCCGACGAAGCGCTCTACCGGGCCAAACGTGGTGGCCGCAACCGGGTGGAGTGTGCGCCGGCCTTGATGCAGCAGGTCGGCACATGGGCCGCGGAGAACTGACGCCGCGCCGCGCATGAACTTTCACGTCCCGACGATCTTTGCTCTGCTGGCAGTCGGCTCGGCGATGCTGGCAATTCTGCTGTCGCTGGCACAGCGTGGCGCGCTGCGCACCGACCTCTCCATCCGAGATTGGCACCGGGGCAGCTGGGCCATGGCTCTGGGCTATTAGGCGGTGCCGCTGCGGGACTGGATGCCAACACCGTTGTTGTCGATGCTGGGCAATTTTGGCACTGAGTTGGCGCTGACCTGCTTTGCTGCTGCCTTGCACCGGTTCTTGCAGGGAAAGGCGCCGCCAGCCTGGTTGTGGTGGTGGCTCGGGTTTCACGCAATGGTCTTGGTGTTGGCGGTGTC
>Ga0073899_10005053_pt1 | contig 11536 bp, 12 predicted proteins | sample KloWWTmetaKNB5Ph_FD_88975 | JGI IMG/M metagenome (GOLD analysis project Ga0073899, IMG submission 88975) | Active sludge microbial communities from Klosterneuburg, Austria, studying microevolution and ecology of nitrifiers - Klosterneuburg... | ecosystem: Engineered > WWTP > Aerobic digester >...
AGGTGGCGAGCCTCCTGGATCGGGACATCGTCTCCTTCCTTCCCGACAGCGACGCCGACGAGGCCGCGCAGGCCTTCGAGCGCTACGACCTCGTGAGCGCCCCGGTGGTGTCGACCGACGGGCGCGTGATCGCGCGGGTCACCGTCGACGCGGTCCTCGACTTCGTGCGCGATCGCCAGGAGGCCCAGGAGTTCGCCAAGGTCGGCCTTCGGGAGGAGGAGGACCTCTTCTCGTCGGTCTGGTCCTCGGCCAAGAACCGCGCACCGTGGCTCGCGCTGAACCTCTGCACCGCCTTCGTCGCCTCCCGGGTCGTGGGCGCCTTCGAAGGATCGATCGAGCGCCTGGCCGCCCTTGCCGCCTTGATGCCGATCGTGGCCGGCATCGGTGGCAACTCCGGCAACCAGACCACCACCCTGATCGTGCGCTCGCTCGCGCTGGACCAGATGAGCGCCGTCAACGCGCGCCGCCTTCTCGCCAAGGAACTCGGCATCAGCGTGCTGAACGGTGCCCTCTGGGGCGGGGTGCTGGGATTCGTCGCCTGGCTTCTCTACCGCAATGTCGCGCTGGGGGGCGTGATGGCGCTGGCGATGATGCTGAACCTCGTGGTGGCGGCGCTGGCCGGCCTCTTCATCCCGCTCGCGATGGAGCGTTTCGGAAGGGACCCGGCCATCGGCTCGAGCGTCTTTCTCACGTTCGTGACCGACAGCATGGGCTTCTTCATCTTCCTCGGTCTCGCCACGCTCGTCCTGCTCTAGTGCCGCGATGGCGAGGCTCTTCTTCGCGCTTTGGCCGGACGGCGATGCGGGGTCCGAGCTGGCAGCTCACGCGCAGCGCTTGGCCCGGTCGACGGGTGGTCGCGCGGTTCCGGCGGCGAACGTCCACCTGACGCTCGTGTTTCTCGGGGAAGTCGAGCCGTCGCGGATCGATGCGATCCTGCGCGCCGCCGGGGAGGTCCGGTCGAGCCGCTTCCGCGTGGCCCCGGACGAGATCGGCAGTTTCCGGCGGTCCGCCGTTGCCTGGGCGGGATTCCGGCAGCCGCCGGCGGAGCTTCTCGCGCTCCAGGCGAACCTCGCCGAAAAGCTGGCGTTGCAGGGGTTCGAGCGGGAAGCCCGCGCCTTCGCGCCGCATCTCACCCTCGTGCGACGGATTGCCTCACCGGTGGCGCGGGAGACGATCGAGCCGGTGCCATGGAAGGCAAAGGCCATTTCGCTGGTGGAAACGAACAGAGCCCGGGGCGAATACGCCACCTTGGCCGAATGGCCGATGCGCGAAAGGCAGGATCAGCGTCCCGCGGACGGGTGACGCCAGGGGAGCGGGAGAACGAAGGACCCGTTTGCGAGGCGCTTCCCGGTCGAAGTCTCCGGCCGCTTTCGCAGCCGATCCGTCGGGTCGCGCCTCGTATTCGGGTTCAGGCCTCGAGAGGCCCGGAAGCGTGAGCTTCCGGTCAGCTCATCGGCTTGATCAGCGGCGTGATGACCGGCATGACCGACGGAGCCATGGGCTTCGAGGGGGCTGCCTTCTTCATCGCGGGCTTTTTCGCCGCTTTCTTCTTGGCAGGCTTTTTCGCCGCTTTCTTCTTTGCTGGCTTCTTCTTGGCCTTCTTGGCGGGCTTCTTTGCCGCCTTCTTCTTGGCCTTCTTGGCGGGCTTCTTTGCCGCCTTCTTCTTCGCGGGCTTCTTCTTCGCGACTTTCTTCTTCGCGGTCTTTTTCGCCGCTTTCTTCTTCGCGGCGGGCTTCTTCTTCGCGGCCGGCTTGCGCTTTGCCGCAGGCTTCTTGGTGACCTTCTTCTTGGCGGCGGGTTTCTTGGCGGCCTTCTTCTTGGCGGCAGGTTTCTTCTTCGCGGTTGCCATCGTGTTGCTCCTTTCGATTGTTGGACCGAATTGTCTTTCCGTGGCAGGCGGCAGCATCGCCGGGATTCCCGTCACTACCAAGCGCTCGGAATTCGCGATCGAACGGTGAAGCCTGGTGGCTCTCTGTCCGGTGCCCCGCGGCGCTTTCGCGTCATCGATGCACCAGCTTGGTGAGGGCGATGATATTCGAAAAAATCGCGGATCCGCGGTTTCGGACCGTGTCAAGCGCGACTAATTGATCGAACTCGCGCTCAAGTGGTGTCGATTCGATACCATCATGGGCCGCGGGAATTCGCCGCCCGCGGACTACTCGAGGGTGGCCTCGCCGGCGAAGAGCGCGGCGATCGTCTCCCGCGGCCGCACCTGCACGGCGCGCGAACCGTCGACCATCACCTCGCAAGGGCGTGGACGCGAGTTGTAGTTGGAGCTCATCGCCATGCCGTAGGCGCCCGCCGAGAGGATGGCGATGCCGTCGCCGGGGGCGATCGCAAGGCGCCGGTCGGTGCCCAGGACGTCGGAGGATTCGCATACCGGCCCGACGACGTCGTAGTCGGCCTCCGGCCGCCCGAGCGTGGCGAGCGGCTCGATCCCGTGCCAGGCCTCGTAGAGCGCCGGACGAATGAGCTCGCTCATGGAGGCGTCGACGATGGCGAAGCGCCGGCTCTTGTCCAGCTTCAGGTACTCGACCCGGGACAGGAGGACGCCTGCGTTGCCGACGATGGCGCGACCCGGCTCGAGCACCAGCGAGAGCCCGGTTCCGGCGAGGCGCGCGACGACCGCGCGGCACCAGCGTCCGATGTCGATCGCCTCCTCTTCCTCCCGGTAGCGGATGCCCAGCCCTCCGCCCAGGTCGATGTGGCGGATCGGGATTCCCCGCGCGGCGACCGCGGCGGCGAGTTCCACCACCCGCTCGAGCGCCTCCTCGAGCGGTGCCATGTCGAGGATCTGAGAGCCGATATGGCAGTCGATGCCGGTCACCTCCAGGTTCGCCAGCCCCGCGGCCAGGTCGTAGGCAGCGAGCGCGCGATCGTGGGCGATGCCGAACTTGTTTCCCTTGAGGCCGGTCGAGATGTAGGGATGGGTTCTCGCGTCGACGTCGGGATTGACGCGCAAGGAGACGGGCGCGCGGCGGCCCATGGCGCCGGCGATCGCGTCGAGCCGCTCGAGTTCCGGTTCGCTCTCGACGTTGAAGCAGCGGATTCCGGCGGCGAGGGCCGCGCCGATCTCCGCCTCGGTCTTGCCCACGCCGGAGAAGATGACGCGCTCGGCGGACCCGCCCGCGGCCTGCACGCGGGCCAGCTCGCCGCCCGAGACGATGTCGAACCCGGACCCCAGGCGCGCGAGGATGCCCAGGACCGCGAGGTTCGAATTCGCCTTGACCGCGTAGCAGACGAGGTGATCCGTGCCGGCCAGCGCGTCGTCGAAGCTGCGCCACGCCGCCTCGATCGCCGCTCGCGAGTAGACGTAGCAAGGCGTGCCGTAGCGGCTGGCCACGTCGGCGAGGCGAACGCCCTCCATCCACAGCTCGCCGTCCTGGCGGCGCACGGCGTTCATGGGTGGGCGGCGACGGCCGCTTTCGGCGGCTCGGGGAGCTTGAGCGGGCCCTTCTGGCCGCAGGCGCCGACGGTGATCGCGAGTGCGATCCAGGCGAGTGCGCGTATCATGGGAAAGAGCGTAGCACAGGCCTTTCTGACCCATGAACGAGAGCGAATTCCACCGCGCCGTCGAAGCAGTGTTCGCCCGCATCGAGCGCGCCGCGGAGGCGACGCAGGGCATCGAGGCCGATGTCGAGGCGGGCATCCTCACCCTGGAATGCCCCGACGGCAGCCGGATCATCGTGAATCGCCAGACGCCGAACCGCGAGATCTGGATCGCGGCGCGCTCGGGAGGCTTTCACTTCGGCTGGAAGGATGGCGCCTGGCGCGACACCCGTTCCGGCGCGGAATTGTTCGCTTCGCTCGGGGAAATCGCGCAGGCGCAGGCGGGCGAGAACCTTCCGCTCGGCTGATTTCAGCGCCGCGCCGGCCCGGATTCCGGGAAGGTGTCGAATCGACACGATATGGCGTGGGCGCAAATCCTTGACATTGTCGTGTCGACCCGATACTAATTGGGTGCGCCCCCGGGGCGCGGGGAGGAGGATTCGTGGACAAGAACCCGCTGGTGCTGCTGGAGCTGGTGGAGCGGCTGGCGAACCTCATGCGCGCCGAGATGCGCAAGGCGGGTTCCGACGAGAACCTGCAGCCGGTCCACCTGCATGCGCTCGTCTACCTGAGCAAGGCGAACCGCTACTCCAACACCCCGCAGGCGCTCTCGGCCTACCTCGGGCTCACCAAGGGAACGGTCTCCCAGACGCTGCTCATCCTGGACCGGCGCGCCCTCATCGAGCGCTACCAGGACGAAATCGACCGCCGGGTGGTGAGGCTTCGCCTGTCGACCGCGGGCGAGCAGCTCCTGTACGAGGCCCAGCCGGCGCTCGCCTGGCAGAACGCGACGCGAAACATCAGCCCGAACCGCATCCGCAACGCCACGTCGGCGCTGCGCGAAACGCTCGCCACGTTCCAGGAAGACAACGAGGGGGCGATGTTCGGGGAGTGCACCGACTGCGCCCATTGCCACAAGCTCTCGCAGCGTGTCTTCCGCTGCGGCCTGATGGGCGATCGGCTGTCCGGGCCGGAAACCCGGAGGCTGTGCTGGCTCTACGAAGCGAAGCGGGAAAGCGAGTAGGCGAGGGAAAGCGGGAAGGCGGCTAGACCGCCCGGCCCGACAGGCCTAGAGCCGCGCCCTCGCCCGGGCGATGGCCGCAAGGACCGCCTCCGGGGCGGTGCCGCCGGTATGCCGCCGCGAGGCCACCGATCCTTCCGGAGTCAGCACGTCGTAGACGTCCGCCTCGATGCGAGGCGAGAACGCCTTGAGCCGTTCGATCGGGAGTTGCGGGAGATCGAGGCCGGCGATCTCGGCCTCCCGGACCGCGCGCGCCACGATCTCGTGGGCGTCCCGAAACGCGAGGCCCTTGCGCACGAGGTAGTCCGCGAGGTCCGTGGCCGTCGCGAAACCCTCGGCGAGCGCGGCACGCATGCGATCGGGCCGGGCGCTCACCCCGCCCAGGAGCTCGGCGAGGATCGTGAAGGTGTCCGAAAGCGTGTCCGCGGCGTCGAAGAGGGGTTCCTTGTCCTCCTGGTTGTCCTTGTTGTAGGCAAGCGGCTGCGCCTTCACCAGGGTGAGGAGGGAGACCAGGGCCCCGTAGACGCGCCCGGCCTTGCCGCGCATGAGCTCCGGGACGTCCGGATTCTTCTTCTGCGGCATGATCGACGAACCGGTGCAGAAGCGGTCGGCGATCGCCACGAAGCCGAAGCGCGGGTTCATCCAGAGAACCAGCTCTTCCGAAAGCCGCGAGACATGGGCCATGGCGAGCGCCGCCGCGGCGAGGAATTCCACGGCGAAGTCCCGGTCCGAGACCGCGTCCAGGGAGTTCTCGCACACGCCGTCGAAGCCGAGCTCCTCCGCGACCGACTCCCGGTCGATCGGAAAGCCCGTGCCGGCGAGTGCCGCCGCGCCCAGGGGCAGGCGGTTCGCGCGCCCGCGGCAATCGGCCAGGCGCTCGGCGTCGCGGGAGAACATCTCGAAATAGGCCATCAGGTGGTGCCCGAAGGTCACCGGCTGGGCGACCTGCAGGTGCGTGAAGCCGGGCATCACGGTGGCGGCGTTTGCCTCGGCGAGATCGACAAGCCGCACGCGGACCGCCCGGAGGAGCGACGTCAGGGAGTCGATCTCCGCGCGCAGCCAGAGCCGGATGTCGGTGGCGACCTGGTCGTTGCGCGACCGGGCCGTGTGCAGGCGCTTGCCGGCCTCACCCACCAGCTCGGTCAGCCGGTGTTCGATGTTCAGGTGGACGTCCTCGCGGGCGACCGACCATTCGAAGCGTCCTTCGCGGATCTCCGCGCCCACCTGCTCCATGCCCCGCTCGATCGCCTCGAGGTCGGCCTTGGGAAGGATGCCGCAGCGTGAGAGCATGCGGGCATGGGCCAGGGAGCCCAGGATGTCGTATTCGGCGAGACGCCGGTCGAAGGACACCGAGGCGGTGTATCGCTGGGTGAGGCGGTCGACCGGCTCCGTGAAGCGGCCCGACCAGGCCTTGGCCGGCGATTGCCCGCCTTTCTTGTCGTCTTTCGGTTGCATGGAGTCGGCGGCGTTGGGGAGAATGTCTGCGTGGCGAGTATAAATCAGACGGGTGCGGGCATCCGGTTGCCGAACTTCTGCAACCTTGGCGTGATGCTTCGCGTGATGGTCATCGCCAACCTGTTCGTGGTGGCCGCCGCGGTCATGCGCTCGCGCCAGGTCGCCGACCTCGGCGGGCAGTTCCTCGTCGGCGCCGCCTTTGCCGAGCCGATGCTGATCGTCTCCCTCACGGCGCTGTGCGCCGGGCGTCGGATCCTGCACGCCCTCAGCTACCCCGCCGCCATCGCCGCCGTGTTCGTCCTCGAACTGCTCCTCGCCTGGGCCTGGGCGGAGGCCTTCGGCGCGCTGCTCCCCGACCAGGCCCCGGCCTCGATGGCGCGCGGCGCTTTCTTCGTTCTCTTCGTGACCGGCACCATCCTCGTCTATTTCGACCTGCGCTCGCGCGCCCTGTCGCCCGCGATCGCGGAGGCGCGGATCCAGGCGCTGCAGGCCCGCATCCGCCCGCACTTCCTCTACAACAGCATCAACGCCGTCCTCTCCCTGATCCGCTCCGATCCCAAGCGCGCCGAGCGGGCGCTCGAGGATCTCGCGGACCTCTTCCGGGTCCTCATGGCCGACAACCGGGCCCTGGCGCCGCTTGCGAAGGAAGTGGATATTGCCCGCCAGTACCTCGCGATCGAGGAATTGCGCCTCGGCGCCCGCTTGCGGGTGCTTTGGCGGGTGGAGGCGATGCCGGCCGATGCCCTGGTGCCCGCCCTGCTGCTGCAGCCGCTCGTGGAAAACGCGGTCTACCACGGCATCGAACCCATCGAGGCCGGCGGCGAAATCGCGATCGAGATCGGCGCGACCGGGGAGCAGCTCGAGATCCGGCTCACCAATCCCTTCCGGTCCTCCGGCGACCGGCACGCGGGAAACCGGATGGCGCTCGCCAACATCCGAGAGCGCCTCCAGCTGCACTTCGACGTCGAGGCCGGCATGCGCTCGCGAATCGTCGGCGATACCTACGAAGTGACCATCCGCCTTCCCTACATCGCCGCGCCCCGATGACGCTAGCCGACGCCCGGATCCCCCGTGTGCTCGTTGCCGACGACGAGGCCCCGGCCCGCTCGCGCTTGCGCGACCTCCTGGACGACTGCCGCGCCGATTTCGACCTCACCATCGTCGACGAGGCGAGGAACGGCATGGAAGTGCTCGAGATCGTCGGCCGCGAGAAGATCGACATCGTGCTTCTCGACATCCGCATGCCCGAGATGGACGGCATGGAGGCGGCGCGCCACCTGGCCGGGATGGCGCAGCCGCCCGCCATCATCTTCACCACCGCGTTCGACGCCTATGCGCTCAAGGCCTTCGAGGTGAACGCGATCGACTACCTCCTGAAGCCGATCCGGGCCGAGCGCCTCCTCGCGGCGCTGCGCAAGGCGCACGCTTCCGCCCCCAGCCGGGATGCGCTGGCGGCCGCCGCGAACCAGCCGAGGAGGCACCTGAGCGTCCACGAGCGCGGCAAGATCCACCTCGTGCCGGTGGCCGACGTGCTCTACCTGCGCGCCGAGCTGAAGTACGTCACGGTCCGCACCGCTGCGCGCGAGTTCCTCGTCGAGGAGTCCCTCACGCGGCTGGAGGAGGAGTTCGGGGAATCGCTCGTGCGCGTGCACCGCAACTGCCTCGTCGCCCGACAGGCGATCGAGGGTTTCGAGCGCAATGCCCAGGAAAGCGAATCCGGGTGGGCCGTGATCATCCGCGGGACCGGGGAGCGCCTCCCCGTGAGCCGTCGCCAGCAGCACGTGGTGAAGGAGTTTCGCTAGCCAGGCCGAGCTATTCCCAGTAGGGCGGGTCCCCGAAAGCCTTCTTGAGGTGCTCGATGAAGAAGCGCACCTTCGCGGGCAGGAGGCGGCGCTCGGGAAACACGGCATAGATGTTGTTGCCGGGAACGGCGAACTCGTCGAGCGCGGTGGCGAGGCGCCCCTTCTTCACCTCCTCGCTCACCTCCCAGGCGCTTCGCAACGCGAGGCCCTCGCCGGCAAGGGCCCAGCGGGTGAGCACCTCGCCGTCGTTGCACTGCAGGTTGCCGCCCACCTTCACCGTGACGGGCTTGCCGCGATCGTGGAAGGACCAGGCGTCCGCCACCCCGTCGTCGGTGCAGGTGACGAGGCAGTTGTGGCGGGCCAGGTCGGCGAGGGACTGGGGCCGGCCCGCCCGCTTGAAGTAGGTGGGCGCCGCGCAGACCACGCGGTGGTTGCGGGCGAGCATCACGGCAACCAGGTCGGCGCTCTTCAGGTCCGCGATGCGGATGGCGAGGTCGAATCGCTCGTTCTTCAGGTCCACGAGGCGCTCCGAGAGGTGGAGCTGGACGACGAGGTTGGGATGCGTGGACAGGAACGAGGGCAGGTGGGGAGCGATGTGCTTGCGCCCGAACGAGGTCGGCGCCGTGACGATCAGCCGCCCGGCGGCGCTCTTCGCGCCCGCCGTGAGCGCGTCCTCCGACGAGCGCAATTCCTCGAGGACGCGGTGGCAGTCCTCGTAGAACGTGGCGCCCTCCGGCGTGAGCGTCACCTTGCGCGTGGAGCGCTTGAAGAGTTTCACGCCGAGGCGCTCCTCGAGCTGGTCGATTCGCCGGCCTACCATGGCGGGCGTGATGCCTTCCTCGCGCGCGGCGGCGGACAGGCTGCCGCGCTGCGCGACATCCACGAATGTGGTCAACTCCTTGAACTTGTCCATGGCCACGGGAAGTATAAGACCTTTTCTTGATGCAGGCGATTACCCCCATCCCTGTGACGTAATAAAATGAGCATCCGTTGGTAACGGGTCGTGCCGCCGGGGTGGCCACGGGCACGATCGGGACGTCTCGCGAAAGGTGACACCATGGAAACCAGGATCGCACTTCCCGCTGGCATGAAGATGACGGGCGCGCTCACGCCCGGCTTCGGCCGTGTCCTCACGCCCGCCGCGCTCGAATTCGCGGCCAAGCTCATGCGCCAGTTCGGCTCGAGACGGGAGGAGCTGCTTGCCGCCCGCGCCGCCCGGCAGAAGGCGTTCGATGCCGGCCTGACACCCGATTTCCTGCCGGAGACGAAATCAGTGCGGGAATCGAACTGGAAGGTCGCCGACCAGCCGAAGGACATCCTCGACCGGCGCGTCGAGATCACCGGCCCCACGGACCGCAAGATGGTGATCAACGCGCTCAACTCGGGCGCCTCCACGTTCATGGCGGACTTCGAGGATGCCAACTGCCCGACCTGGGAGAACATGATCGACGGCCAGGCGAACCTCATGGACGCCGTTCGCCGCACCGTCACCTTCGAGCAGGGGGGGAAGCGCTACGAGCTGAACGACAGGACGGCCGTCATCTTTCCCCGCCCGCGCGGCTGGCACCTGGAAGAAAAGCACGTGACGCTCGACGGCAAGCCCGTCTCCGGGGGGATTTTCGACTTCGCGCTGTACTTCTTCCACAACGCGAAGGAGCTGCTCGCCCGGGGTTCGGGCCCCTATTTCTACCTGCCGAAGCTCGAGTCCCACCTGGAGGCGCGGCTCTGGAACGACATCTTCACGGTGGCGCAGAAGGAGGTGGGCGTCCCCCACGGCTCGATCAAGGCCACGGTGCTGATCGAGACGGTCGTCGCCGCCTTCGAGATGGACGAGATCCTGTGGGAGCTTAGGGATCACTCCGCGGGCCTGAACATCGGCCGCTGGGACTACATCTTTTCCTGCATCAAGAAGTTCCGCTCCCACCCGGACTTCTGCCTTGCCGACCGGTCCCAGGTCACGATGACGGCGCCGTTCATGCGCGCCTATGCGCTGCTCCTGGTGAAGACCTGCCACCGCCGCAACGCCCCCGCGATGGGCGGCATGGCCGCACAGATCCCCATCAAGGGCGACCCGGCCGCGAACGACGCGGCCATGGAGAAGGTGCGCATCGACAAGCAGCGCGAGGTGACCGACGGTTGCGACGGCACCTGGGTCGCGCACCCCGGCCTGGTCCCGATCGCCAGGGAGGTGTTCGACAGGCACATGTCCGGGCCGAACCAGTACGGCAAGCAACTGCCGGAGGTCAGCGTGAGCGCGAAGGACCTCCTCGACTTCAGGCCGGAAGCGCCCATCACCGAGGCGGGTCTTCGCAACAACGTGCAGGTGGGCATCCAGTACATCGGGTCCTGGCTGGGCGGCAACGGTTGCGTGCCGATCTTCAACCTGATGGAGGACGCGGCCACGGCGGAGATCTCGCGCTCGCAGGTGTGGCAGTGGATCCGCTCGTCCAAGGGCGTGCTCGTCGACGGGCGCAAGGTGACCAAGGCGCTCTTCCACGAGATCCTCGCCGACGAGTTGAAGAAGACGCCCGCCATCGTCGGCGCGCAGGAGTTCGCCGCCGGCAAGTATGCCGAGGGCGCGAAGCTCTTCGAGGAGATCACGGCCTCCGACGACTACGTCGAGTTCCTGACCCTGCCGGCCTACCGCGCGATCGCCTGAGCGCGGCGCCTCACCCGGAACGCCCGCCCGCCGGCGGGCTTTTCGTCGTCCGGGGAGGGAATATCCTGCACGTTTTCCGCCGATCATTGCGTGGCGACCGCCCCGCGATGGACGCACCATGGCGACGTCCCTCTGGGAAGGAGGCGAAGATGAAGCCGGGCGACGTGACGGAGTTCTTCATGGCGGGGGCGGGCACGATGCCGGGCCTCTTCATCTACCTGGGCGACCCGGGGCTCGCCGCGATCGCCCTGGTGGCCCTGCTCATCGCGGCCTGCCTGGGCGCGATGGCGGATCCCGAAGCGCCCTTCCGAACCCTGCCCGCACCGGGCACGCGGGAGGACGGGCCCGCCTAGTCGGGCAAGCGCCAGGCCGTGCCGCACTTGCGGCAACGCACGCGAAGCCAGGGACTGGGCAGCGCCGGCTCATCGGGGTCGAGGTAGGGCCCCTTCGCGACGATTCCGGAAGCGAGGACGTCGAATCGGGCGTATGCCTTGCAGGCGGGACAGCAGGAGCGGCTACCGTAGGCTTCCGCGCGCTGGAGCACGGTGATGTAGCGCCGCCAGGAGTATGCGCACAGCAAGGCGCCGCCGAGGACGACCGCGAGCAGGGTGACGGACTTCCAGCCGGCCTCGGCCAGGCGGATCTCCTCCAGGCAGGCGGCGATCGCGACCCCCGAGAGAAAGCAGGTCGTGAGCGCGAGGTGGCTGTCGATCAGCTGCCGCTCGTACCACTTGCGGAAGCCCAGGTCGCGGATTCGCGAGGCGATGTCCATGTCGCGAGAATACTCGCGGGCCGTCGTTCCGGATGCGATGCCGCGGGAGTCAGGAACCGGGCTTCGTCTTCGGCCTCGCGAGGCCCGGCGGCCCCGGCCAACCCCACGGCGTGACCCAGGCGGCGGGCTCGTCGGCCGAGGGGATTTCCTTCAGGCGCTCGCGGCGCACGCGCTCCTCGCGTTCGGCTCGCGCCTCCCGCTCCAGGCGTTCGCGATCCCGCGCCTCCCCGACGAACCCGCGAGCGAGCCGGTTGCCGCGCCGCGCCTCCTGCTCCAGG
>Ga0073899_10005058_pt1 | contig 11527 bp, 5 predicted proteins | sample KloWWTmetaKNB5Ph_FD_88975 | JGI IMG/M metagenome (GOLD analysis project Ga0073899, IMG submission 88975) | Active sludge microbial communities from Klosterneuburg, Austria, studying microevolution and ecology of nitrifiers - Klosterneuburg... | ecosystem: Engineered > WWTP > Aerobic digester >...
GCGCCGATCAGGTCGCCGTCGTCGTCCTTGCGCTCGCTGTCGCCGCTCTGCTTGACGTGGGGGCAGTTGTCGCACTCGTCGCGGAAGCCGTCGCCGTCCTCGTCGGGGGCGCCGCCCGGGTCGCCGCACGCCGGCCTGGCGTCGATCGCCGCGCCGGCGTCGCCCAGCCGCGGCGGGTCGAGGCCGAACACCTGGTTGCACCCGAGCAGCGCAGGCAGGCAGAGGATGACGGCGCGCACCGTCGACGATGGTAGCACCGGCGGTGGCAGGTTGACGGCCGCGGGGGCATGCCGCATGGTCGTGCGCATGCGCCTCGGCCGTGTGCCCCACCTCGTGCTCGCCACGGCGACGCTGGTGGCGGTGCTGCTGGGCCAGCGCGGGTGGGCGATCGCCAGCGTCGGGCCGGTGCGCGAGCGCGCCGCGTGCCGGTGCTGTCCGCGCCACGAGGCCGCGCCCCAGCCGTCGATCACCGCGCGTTGCTGCACGATCGACGCGCCGGCGCCCGGGGCGCGCCCGGCGCCGCCGGCGGTGATCGCGGCGATGCCGATGGTGGTGGCGCCGCCGGCGGTGATCGCGGTCGCGCCGCCGGTGCGCGCGCGGGTCGTCGCGCCGGCGCCGCTGATCGAGGTGCGGGCGATCGGCCCGCCGGCGTGGCTGCGCCACGGCGCGCTGCGCTTGTGACCGATCGGGTGGCGACCTGATCGGGGGCGGGTTGGTGCGCCGTGGTCGGCGCGACACGATCTCACGCAGTGGAGCTGTCATGACTCGTCTCTCCGTGCTCGCGCTGGCGCTGGCCGCCTGCGCGCCCAGCGTCGGCGCCGTCCAGGCGCCGGTGCACCGGCTGATCTACGATCGCATCGGCGTCGGCGTCGGCGACGACTCGGCGATCCGGCTGGCGCGGCCCATCACGCGCGCCGACGCGGTGGTGATCGCCGTCGCCCACCACCCGCGGGCCGCCGCGGCGCGCGCCGCGCTTGGCATCGCCGCCGGCGAGCTCGGCCGACGCCGCGGCCTCGGCCACACCGAGGTCGAGCTCGAGGCTCGCCTGACCGGCGACGATCCCTCGGTCGACGTCGCGGTGGTCCACGACGTCGTCGAGCTGATCACCGCGGCCCCGCGGCGCGCCGCCGGCGAGGCGCAGCTGGCCGCGGCCCAGGCCCGGGCGGCGAGCGAGCTGCTGCTGCTGGCCGCGCGCGCCGAGCTGGCCTGGCTCGACGCGGCGGCCGCGGTGGCGCAGCGCGCGCTGGCCCAGGACGCGTTCGACACGCTCGCGGCCGCGGCCGAGCTGACCGAGCGGATCGCCGCCTCGGGCGGCACCACCGAGCTGGCCCGCGCCCGCGCCGCCAGCGCGCGCGAGCTGGCGCGGGTCGAGCTCACCCGGGCCGACGTCGCGGTGGCGCAGGCGCGGATCGCCCTCGACGACGCGCTCGGGCTCAGCGGCGACGCCACCGGCTGGCAGCTCGGCGATCAGCTGCCGCCGCTGCCGGCCGCGGCGCCCGCGCTCGACGACCTCGAGGCCGACGCCGTCGCGCGCAGCCTGGCGCTGGTGGCCGCCGGCGCCGATCGCCGCGCCGCCGCCAGCGACGCCCGCGCCCGCACGATCGCGGCGTGGCTGCCCGGCCTGGCGCTCGGCGCGGTCGGCGAGCACGGCGCCGACGGCTGGACCGTGGGCCCGGCGCTGCGCGTCGGCATCCCGCTGTGGTCGGGCGACGCCGGCGACGCCGCGGCGGCCCGCGCGCGGACCGCGGTCGCCACCGCGCAGCAGGGCGCGGTCGAGCTCGAGCTGCGCGCCGCCGCGCGCGCGGCGCAGACCGAGGCGCGCGCCGCGTACCAGGAGGCGCGCCACCTCGCCGACGTGGTGGTGCCGCTGACCCGCCACGTCGTCGCCGAGACCGTGCGTCACTACAACGCGATGAACGCCAGCCCGTTCGAGCTGCTGGCCGCGCGCCGCGATCAGGCGATGGCCGAGCAGGCCGCGCTGGCGGCGCGGCTGCGCCTGGCCCGCGCCGAGGTCGTGGTCGCGGCGCTGCGCCACGGCGTCACCCTCGCGCCGACCGCGCCCGCCGCGGCGTCCCTCACCACCACCAGCACCAGCGCGCCCGGCGCGCACTGACGGAGCCACCATGCGTCGTCGAGATCTGCTCTCCACGTCCCTCGCGGCTGGCGTCGCCACCGCGATCGCGCGCCGCGCCGTCGCCCAGCCATCCCTGGCGCCCGCGCCCCCGCCGCCCGCGCCCCCGCCGCCCGCGCCCCCGCCGCCCGCGCCCCCGCCACCCGCGCTGGCGACGCCACCCGCGTCCGCCACCGGCAGCGCGTTGATCGTGCCCGACGGCCGCGTCCTCACCGGGCGCAAGGTCGGCGGCGCCCGCGTGTTCCACCTGATCGCCGAGCCGATCCGCCACGAGGTCGCGCCCGGCCTGGTGATCGACACCTGGGGCTACAACGGCGGCACGCCGGGCCCGGTGATCGAGGCCACCGAGGGTGAGCGCGTGCGCATCTACGTCACCAACAAGCTGCCCGAGGCGACCACCGTGCACTGGCACGGCGTGGTGGTGCCCAACGGCATGGACGGCGTCGCCGGGCTGACCCAGCCGACGATCCCGCCCGGCGCGACCTGGCGCTACGAGTTCGTGCTGCCCCACGCCGGCACGTTCATGTACCACCCGCACGTCGACGAGATGACCCAGATCGCGCTGGGCATGGTCGGCATGATCGTCGTGCACCCGAAGCGGCGCCCGACCAGCGCGCGGCGGGTGCGCGACTTCGTGCTGATGGCCCACGAGTGGAAGATCGTCCCGGGCGCGCGCCGGCCCGATCCGCTGGCGATGAGCGACTTCAACCAGCTGGCGTGGAACGGCAAGGCGTTCCCGGCCACCACGCCGCTCACCGCCGCGACCGGCGATCTGGTGCGGATCCGCATCGGCAACCTGGGGCCGATGGACGGTCACCCGATCCATCTGCACGGTCACCGCTTCACCGTGGTCGAGACCGACGGCGGGCAGGTGCCGCCGGGCGCGCGCTGGCCCGAGACCACGGTGTGGGTGCCAGTCGGCGCGGTGCGGGTGATCGAGTTCGTCGCCGATCAGCCCGGCGACTGGCCGCTGCACTGCCACATGACCCACCACGCGATGAACCAGATGGGCCACGACGTGCCCAACTGGCTGGGCGCCGACGTGCGCGGCGTCGACGGGCGGATCCGCAAGCTGGCGCCCGGCTACATGACGATGGGCACGACCGGCATGGCCGACATGATGCAGATGGACCTGCCCGACAACGCGATCTCGATGCGCGGCGGCAAGGGGCAATACGGCGCGATCGACATGGGCGGCATGTTCACGATGGTGAAGGTGCGCGACGGGCTCACCGGCGAGGCCGACCCCGGCTGGTACGCGCACCCCGCGGGCACCGTGCCGCGGGCGGCCAGCGCCGCCGAGCTGGCCGGCGACGGCATCGACGGGTAGGCGCCGACGCTACGGCGCGCCGACCTCGCGCGCGATCACCAGCGCCACCAGCCGGGCGCCGAGCGCGACGAACGGCAGGTGCAGCGTGGCCGCGGTGTCGGTGGCGGCGTGGTAGTGCGGCGTGGTGTCGCCGCCGGTGAACTCCTCGCTGACGCCGACCGCCGCGAAGCCGGCCTCGCGGAACGCCTGGTGATCGGTGCGGCCGCCCGCGGTCGACGTGACCGCGACGCCGAGCGTCGCCGCCGCGGCCTGGTACTCGGCGAAGAGCGCGGCGGTCGGCTGCTCGATCTCGAACCGGCGATCGCCGTCGGCGTCCCAGCCGATCTGATCGACGGTGTGCACCGCCGCCACCGCGGCGCCGGCCTGGCGGAGCGCGCCGGCGAGGTAGGTCGAGCCGATCAGCCCGACCTCCTCCTGATCGAACAGCACGAACCGCACCGGGCGATCGCGGCACGCCACCTCGGCCAGCATCCGCGCGGCGGCCAGCACCGCCGCGGCGCCGCTGGCGTTGTCGTCGGCGCCCGGGCTGCCGGCGACCGAGTCGAGGTGCGCGCCCACCAGCACCAGCGGGCCGCCGGCGCCGCTGGTGGCCGGCAGCTCGGCGGTGACGTTGGCGCCGGTGCCGTAGTCGTCGAGCGCGGCGGCGACGCCGGCCGCGGCCAGCTCGTCGAGCGCGAACCGCCGCGCGGCGGCGCGCCGCTCGACCGTCGCGCGATCGGCCAGGCGCAGGCCGGGCGCGACGTCGGCCGCGCCGCTGAGCCGCGCGATCGTCGTGGCGAGGTAGGCGTCGAGCCAGGGTGGCGCGGCGGTCGGCGCGCGACAGGTGGCGGCGGCGTCGGGGCCGTCGGCGGGCGCGTCGTCGGCGCAGGCCGCGGCGGCCAGCGCCAGCGCGGCGAGCGCCAGCGCGGCGAGCGCCCTCACGACCGCGGCTTGCCCGACGGCGGCGGCGCGCGGTAGTCGGCGCGGGCCTCGACGTGGAAGTGATCGTAGTGGCTCTTGGGATCGTTGCGCGGCGTCAGCACCATGCGGAACCCGCCCGAGTCGTTGAGGTAGGTCTCGACCGTGGCCAGCGCCGCGTCGCCGGCGAGGTAGTCGTCGAGCACGACGCCCTTGTGGCCGGTGTCGTCGACCACCGCGCGGATGTCGACCGCCAGCCCGAGCGCGTGGCGCGACAGCGCGCTGAGCGTGCGGCCGCGGGTGCGCACCTGGGTGTAGCCGTAGATGCGCGAGAAGTGCAGCTCGCGGACGCCGCGGGCGTACAGCGCCTCGCCGTGGATCGTCAGCGCCCGCGCCAGCTGGCAGTCCATCACGAACGGCGGCTTGCGGAAGGTCGGCACCAGCTTGACGCCGCCGAACACCATCGCCGGCACCGTGATCGGCGTGGTGATCTTGCGCTCGGCCTTGGCCGGCTTCCACGCGACGCCGCGGCGGCCGAGCTCGTCGGTGCACGCCTTGCCGGCCGCGCGCATCTCGCGGGTCGGCGGCCAGGCCCAGCCGTCGGGCATGTTGGGGCGGTGGGGCCGCGCGCGCTTGTGGCGCTTGGCGTGGGTCGGCGCGCGCTTGCGCTTGCGCGCCTCGGCGTCGTCGACCACGAGGGTCAACGCGGCGATGGCCGCGAGCACGGCGAGCGGGCGGGGCACGGCCCGACGGTACTACGCAGCGTCGAGGCCGCGGCCGAAAACGCCGCCACTCCCGATCTTGCGGTGCGCCCGGCCCGACCATCCGGAAGCGCGGCGATACGATGGCGGCGATGGACATCGAGCAGCTCGAAGCGCTGGCCCTCTCCGATGATCGCGCCGCGGCGTTGGCCCGGCTGGTGCCGGGCAGCGAGGATCACGACTACTGGCGCGCGATCGACCTGCAGCACCGCGGCGCGCTCGACGAGGTCGACGCGCTGCTCGCGACCTGGCGCGACCGCCACGGCGCCACCGCGCGCCACCAGCGGCTGGCGCTGCGACAGCGGCTGCTGCGCGCCGGCCAGGACCTCGCGGCGTACGGCGCGGCGCTCGCCGACGAGCTCGGCGCGTCGTTCCACCACCAGCCCGACGCGGCGCTGGCCGCGGACCGCTACCCGAGCGCGCTGGATCCGGGGCTGCTCGACGAGCCGACGCTGATCGCGCGCGCCCTCGAGCGCGGACGCGGGCTTGCCGAGCTGACCGGCCACGGCGTCCGCGGGCTCGCGCCCGCCGGCCTCGACGCGGCCCGCCGCCGGCAGTACCTCGAGCGCATCGATCGCGTCGGCGCGCCGGGCCTGGTCGAGGCGGTCGCCGCCGACCTCGCGGAGACCTCGTCGCGCGGGTTCGGCTCGCTGGCGGTCCACGGCCAGCTGACCGCCGCCGACCTGACGCTGCTCGAGCGCCTGCGCCCGGCGCTGCGCATCGATCCCAACTTCGTCGCGGCGAAGCTGACCCGCCGGCGGCCGCCCGAGCACGTCGACTGGGTCGACGACCTCGGCGCGCGGGTCGCCTACCTCGACGACCTCGCGGCGCAGGTCGCGGGGCTGCCGCGCGCGTTCGCGCCGCTGCAGGCGCTGATCGCGTATCACCGCCTCGCGTGCGACGTGCGGCTCGGCGCGTTCGATCGCGCGCGCCTGGTGGCCTACCTCGCGCTGCCGCGGTCCGGCGCCGGCGCCAGCCGCGCGGTGCGCGCGCGCTTCGAGAAGGACGGGCTGATCGCGGTCGAGCAGGGCCTGGCCGCGGCGGTGGCGCTGCCGCCGATCGGCGACGACTCCGACGTCGTGCGCCGCTGCGTCGAGGCGGTGCTGGCCGACGACGACGGCGCCGAGCTGGCCGAGGTGCTCGACGGCGTGTGGCTCACGCAGGTGCGGGCCGAGGTGCGGCTGCTGGCCGGCGCCGACGACCCGCGCTGGGCCGGCCAGCTCGGCGCCGACGCGGTGGCCGCGCTGCGCGAGCGGGTCGAGCTCGAGCTATTGCCGGTCAACCCGGCGCGTTGGGCGCGCGACGCCGAGGTCAGCCTCGCGGTGGCGGTCAAGCACGTGCCGACGCTGCGGGTGCGGGTGTTTCGCATCAACACCGCGGCGTGGTTCGCCGCCCGCGGCGCCGACGTCGACCTGGCGATCGATCTCGACGGCATGACCGCGGGCTGGGAGGAGGTGCGCGAGCTGGCGGCGCCGCCGATGGTGCGGCAGGTGCTGCGGCTGCCGCTGCCGGCGTGCGCGCGCCCCGGCACCTACGTCATCGAGCTGATCGGCGGCGGCCGCGCCAGCCGCGCGCTGATCCGCAAGGGCGACCTGCGCCTGGCCGGCCGGCCCACCGCGGCCGGGCTGGCGATCGACGTCGTCGACGAGCGCGGCCAGGCGTGCCCCGGGGCCAGCCTGTGGCTCGGCGGGCGCGAGTTCCGCGCCGGCGCCGACGGCGCGATCGCGCTGCCGTTCTCGACGCGGCCCGGGCCGACGGCGGCGCTCGTGGTCGACGGCGACGTCGCGGTGGCCACGACCGTCGAGCTGCGCCGCGAGAGCTACGAGCTCGGCGTGGCCTGGCTGCTCGATCGCCAGGGCCTGGTGGCCGGCGAGGTCGCGGCCGCGGTGGCGCGGGTGTCGCTGCGGCTGGGCGGCGTGCCGGTGCCGCGGGCGCTGCTCGAGGACGCGTTCCTCGAGATCACGACGATCGACCGCAAGGCGGTGACCGCGACCCACCGCCAGCCGCTGCCGCTGGCCGACGACGCCGACGCCGAGGTCGAGGTCGCGGTGCCGATCGACGCGCGCCAGGTCGGGCTGGCGATCGGCGGCCGGGTGCGCGTGGTGTCGGAGCAGCGCACGATCGACCTGCGCGCCGATCGCACGTTCGCGATCGGCACGATGCACGACGGGGACGCCACCGCGGCGATGTACCTGCGGCCCGCGCCCGACGGGCTGCGCCTCGGCGTCTACGGCAAGTCGGGCGAGCCGCGGCCCGGGCGCGCGGTGGCGCTGGCGCTGACGGCGCGCGCCGTGACCTGGCCGATCGAGGTGACGCTGGCCACCGACGAGCGCGGCGAGCTGCGGCTGGGCGCGCTGCCGGGTGTCACCGGCTTCACCGCGACCAGCGGCGACCAGACCCAGCGCTTCGCGTTCGACGAGCTGGCCCCGGTGGTCGCGCGCACGCAGGTGGTGCGCGAGGGCGAGCCGGTGGTGCTGCCGGCGCCGACCGATCGCACCGGCGCGGCGCCGCGGCCGCTGGCGTGGCAGGTGATCGAGCGGCGCGGCGGCGCCCCGCTGCGCGACGTCGCCGCTGACGTCGAGGCCGAGCCGGGCGCGCTGCGGCTCGCGCGGCTGCGGCCGGGCGAGTACCAGGCGCAGGTCGGCGACGCCGCCTACCGCGTGGTCGTGATGCCGGCGGCGATCGTGCCGGTGCGCGGCTGGGCGCCGTTGCCCGACGGGCTGATCGAGCTGACGCCGCGGCCGCCGACCACCGCGGCGGTGGCGCTCACCCCCGACGGCGGGCTGCGGGTCAGCGTGCGCGGCGGCTCGGCGGCGACCCGGGTCCACGTGGTCGCGTCGCCGCTGGCGCCGGCGCCGGTCGAGGATCCGCGGCTGCCCGCCCCCGTGCGCGAGCCCGGCGGCCAGCGCGGTCGGCTCGGGCGCGCGAGCTACCTCTCGGGCCGCGACATCGGCGACGAGTACCGCTACGTGCTCGATCGCCAGCGGCTGCCGCGCCGCCCCGGCGTGCTGCTCGACAAGCCGTCGCTGCTGCTCAACCCGTGGGCGCTGCGCACGACGTCGACCGCGACCCAGCACGCGCGCGCGGGCGCGCCGTTCCCCCCGCCGGCCCCGGCGCCAGCGATGGCCGCGGCGGGCTACGGCGGTGCGATGGCGCGCGAGCGCGGCGGCGGCGGCGGCGGCGGCAGCGACGATCCGGCGTTCGCCACCTACGACTTCCTGGCGGCGCCGGCGCGGGTGCTGGCCAACCTGGCGCCCGACGCCGCCGGCGAGGTGGTGGTCGCGGCCGCCGCGCTCGGTGACGCCGCGCAGCTGCACGTCGTGATCGTCGACCCGTCGGCGACCACCGCGCACCGGCTGGTGCGCGCGACCGCGCCGCTGGCCGTGCGCGACCGGCGCCTGCCCGCGCCGCTGCCGCTCGACCGCCACGTCCGCGAGGATCGGCGCCTGGCCGCGGTGCCGGCGGCGGCGACGATCGCGGTCGTCGATCGCGCGACGTCGCGGGTCGAGCTGGTCGACACCGTCGACAAGCTGTACCGCGCGCTGTGCGCGCTGTCGGGCGACGCGACCTTGGCCAGCTGGGACTTCCTGCCGCGCTGGGCGTCCTTGCCCGAGGCCGAGCGGCGCGCGCTGTACTCGCGCCACGCGTGCCACGAGCTGGCGCTGTTCATCCACGGCAAGGATCGCGCGTGGTTCGATCGCGCGCTCAAGCCGTACCTCGCGGCCAAGCTGCACCCGACGTTCGTCGATCACTGGCTGATCGACGCCGATCTGACGCCGTACCTGGCGCCGCACCGGCTGGCGCGGCTCAACGCGCTGGAGCTGGCGCTCTTGGCCCGCCGCCACCCCGAGGTCGGCCCGGTGCTGCACCGCCGGCTGGCCGACGCCGTCGAGCTGATCGCGCCCGACCCCGGCGCCGACGATCGGCTGGTCGACACGATCGTCGCCGGCGGCGCGCTGGGTGGCGACGGCTTCGGCGAGGCGATGGCGATGGCGGCGGCCGACGAGCCGGCGCCCCAGGAGCTGGCGCGCGGGATCGCGATGGCCGGCCCGGCGTCGTCGACGGCCCCGCCCAAGGCCAAGAAGGCGGCGTCGCGGCGCCGCAGCGCCGAGGTCGCCGACGAGGCCGACGACCTCAAGGGCGACATGATGATGATGCGCGAGGAGCAGGCGCCGATGTACCGCGCCGCCGACCGCACGCAGGAGTGGGCCGAGCACAACTGGTGGCAGCGGCGGATCGACGCCATCGGGCCCGACCTGATCGGCGCGGTGCGGCTGTGGCGCGACCTCGCGGCCCACCGCGACGGCCCGTTCCTGTCGCCGCACGTGGTCGACGCCGCCACCAGCCTGCCGGCGGCGATGGCCGCGCTGGCGTTCCTCGAGCTGCCGTTCGCCGCGCAGCCCCACGCGGTGGTCGCGGCCGGCGCGGGCGCCACGGTCACCGCCGGCAGCCACGCGATCGCCGCGGTGGTCGAGGTCGCGACCGTCGCCGGGCCGCCCAACCAGCAGGTCCTGATCGGCCAGAGCTACTTCCGCGCCGACGATCGCTACACCTGGGAGGGCGCCGAGCAGGTCGAGAAGTACGTCACCGGCGAGCTGGTGGCCGGCGTGGTCTACGCCTGCCAGATCGTCGTCACCAACCCCACCAGCCGCAGCCAGGCGCTGGCGGTGCTGCACCAGATCCCGGCCGGCGCCATCGCGGTCGGCGGCGCGATCGCCACCGCGACCACGCGCTGCCGGCTCGACCCCTACGAGTCGACGACGATCGAGTACCGCTTCTACTTCCCGGCGCCTGGCCGCTTCGATCACTACGGGGCGCAGGTCACCCGGGCCGCCGACGCCGCGGCGCTCTTGCTGGCGGCGATCCCGCCGCGCGCGCTCGACGTGGTCGCGGTGCCGACCACCGTCGATCCGACGTCGTGGCCGCACCTGGCGCAGCACGGAAGCCTCGACGACGTCAGCGCGTACCTGGCCGGCCAGAACCTCGGCCGCGTCGACCTCGCGGCGATCGCGTGGCGCTGCCACGATCGCGCCGCGTTCGCGCGCATCGTCGACACGCTGGCGGCGCGGCGGGTCTACGACGACACGCTGTGGTCGTACGCGCTCCACCACCGCGATCGCGCCCGCACCGCCGAGTGGCTGGCGGCGCGCGGCGCGGACCTCGGCGACCTCGGCCCGGTGTTCGCCAGCCCGCTGGTGACCTGGGAGCCGGTCGAGCGCGGCGCGTACCAGCACCTCGAGTACGCGCCGCTGATCAACGCCCGCGCCCACCGGCTCGGCGACCGGCGCACGATCCTCAACGACGGCCTGGCCGCGCAGTGGCAGGCGTTCGTCGAGCAGCTCGCCCACCGCCCCCGGCCGCGCGCCGAGGACTACCTGGCCGCCGCGCACTACCTGTTCGCGATGGATCGCCCCGACGAGGCGATCGCCTGGCTCGCCCGGGTCGACGCGGACGCGCCGGCGGCGGCGCTGCAGCGCGACTACCTGCGCGCCTACGCCGCCGTGGTCGGCGGCGAGCTGGCGACCGCGCGCGCCGCGCTCGCGCCGCACCGCGATCACCCGGTCGATCGCTGGCGCACGCGCTTCGGCGCGCTGGCCGAGCTGGTGGCCGAGGCCGAGGGCGGCGCGGCGCCGGCCGCGGCGCTCGACGCCGACCACCGCGAGCAGGTGCTGGCGGCGGCGGCGCGGGCCACGCCGACCCTGGCGGTGCGGGTCGACGGCGAGCACGTCGTCATCGATCACGCCGGGATCGAGCGCGCCGAGGTGCGGCTGTACCGCGTCGACCTCGAGCTGCTGTTCTCGCGCCAGCCGTTCTTCGGCGCCGACGCCAGCCGGTTCGGGTTCATCGAGGCCGGGCGGGTCGAGGCGCTGACGCTGCCGGCGACCGGCCCGACGCGGTGGCCGCTGCCCGACGACCTGCGCCGCCACGCGCTGGTGGTCGAGGCGGTTGGCGCCGGGGCGCGGGCCAGCGCGACCCACTTCGCGCACCAGCTGGCGATCGCGGTCACCGCGCCGTACGGCCGGGTGCAGGTGCGCCACGCTGGCACCGGCGCGCCCCGGGTCGCGGCCTACGTGAAGTGCTACGCGCGCCTGCGCGGCGGCGCGGTGCAGTTCTACAAGGACGGCTACACCGACGTCTGCGGCCGCTTCGACTACGCGACCTTGTCGACCGACGACCTCGATCGCGTCGAGCGGTTCGCGCTGCTGGTGGTCGACGACCAGGCCGGCGCCGCGGTGGTCGAGGCCGCGCCGCCGCCGCGGTGACGCCGCGCGGGGCGCTCAGAGCTTGTCAGTGTTTCGGACGAGCAACGGTCGGCGCGCCGGGAGTCTCGCGTCGCGGGGGGAGGCTCGGCGGGGGCATGACCCCGCCGAGGGGGGCTCGGCGACGAGCCCCCTGAAACTCAGCTCC
>Ga0073899_10005060_pt1 | contig 11524 bp, 10 predicted proteins | sample KloWWTmetaKNB5Ph_FD_88975 | JGI IMG/M metagenome (GOLD analysis project Ga0073899, IMG submission 88975) | Active sludge microbial communities from Klosterneuburg, Austria, studying microevolution and ecology of nitrifiers - Klosterneuburg... | ecosystem: Engineered > WWTP > Aerobic digester >...
CGGCGTGAGGTGGATTTGCCCGGGAGCCGCGCCCGGCCCATGAACTTGAGCCACTTTGGTCAGGGCTTGCTCCGCAGCTTGGCGAACAGCCGCAGGAGAGACCCCGGCCTGTTCGAGCAAGGATCCAGCTATCCCTCCTTCTTGCTCCATGAGGGCTAGGAGTAGGTGTTCGACATCAATGCCCTGGTGTCCCCGGCGCATGGCAAGGGCGGATGCGCTCTGCAAGGCCTCTTGTAGTTTGACGGTCATCCGGTTCATATCCATGTGGCTGACTCCTGGGTGGGTATATCTAGTGAAAGAACATAATCACATCGATGCTCAAGTCAATACCGCCTCCCAGGCCGCATCCCGCTCCTGCTCTATGGCTAAAGGGTCCGTGGATTGACTTGACCTCCCGTGAGCTTCCAGCTTATTGTCCGCCTTCGATGGATGGAACCGGTTTCTCTGGGCGGAGGGACTTCCCCGCAATGCGCAACGGCCTCCTTGCGAACACCCCATGTTGACCGTATTTACCTCGACCTTGCATCTCTATCGGGATGCCCTGCACGCAACCGGCCGCTCCCTGGCCAGAGGTTGGGTGGTGATACTCGCCGTCATCGTATTCACGTTGCTCATGTTGCTTGCCCTTCAGGTGGCTCGCCCCCTGGGGATGGCCGGGGGCTTTTTGCTGGGTGCCGTCAATGCGGTCCTGATCGGTGCGATCCTCAGCCTGATCGAGCAGTCTGTGAAAGGTATGCGGACCATTACGATCGGCGATGCGGTTGAGAGTATGGGGCACTATTTCTGGGACGTCATCAGCGTGGGGTTTGTGTTGTGGATTCCCACCATGCTGCTGGATACGAGCCTGCGCGCCAACCCTGACAGCCAGTTTCTCGTCACCGCCTGTTTGTTGTTGGTGTTCATTCTCCTGAACCCCGCGCCGGAAGTCATCTATCTGACCCGGCATGATTCACCCCTTGATGTCTTGAAGCGAAGTTACGATTTCGTGCTCGACAACTGGATCGAATGGTTCTTGCCGATGGCGTTGGTCCTGGCGCCTCTCGGACTCTCCCTGTTTTTCAAGCTGTCCAGTCAGCTGGGGCGGGGGGCGGGATTGGATTTCATCCAACTGGTGTTTGTGCCGTTTACCGTGCTCAGTGCCTGGCTCACAGATTTCGGGATTTCTGCGGAACTGACCGGCATGATGGCCCTGCTGCTGACCCCACCGCTCATGGTCGGCATGCTGATCTTTCGCGGCCACCTGTTCGTCGCCCTCTCCGCAACCTCTCGGCGACAGCGCTTGTACCAATCGCAGTTCCACGACTCCGCTCGATAGGGCGCACTCCAGCCGTCCATCGTCCATCCCTGTGTGCCCTGTGCGTTGCACAATATGGAGAACTTGTTGAGGGCGTGTACGAAGTGGTGTATGGCTTAACCTACACTACAGAATGCCCTGATCCATGTGCGATTCACCGGGGAGAATGCGCCGGCGTGCGCCTCTCGATTTTTTGGCGACTGATTCTGACGTATGTGGTCATCATTGCAGTGATGACAGCCGTCAACGTTTATGCGTTGTTGCAAATTCGAACATTGGCTGGGCTCAATACCGAGGTCGGTTCTCATCATCATCCTGAAATTGAGTCAGCCAAACGGTTATTGAGCTCGTTCTACGAGCAGGTTCACAGCGAGAAAAAGTACGTGGCGGTGCCCGCCGCTACCTTTCTCGAAGACTTCGACGCAGAAAGCAAAGAGTTTCAGCTTGGCCTCCAAGGCTTGCTCGCGCAAGCCACATCCGAGTCGGAGATGCGACTGCTCAAGGCGGTCGAACGGATTCAACAGGCACATTTGGAACTGTTTCAGACACAACTGACGGAGACCGGAGGGCAAACGGTGCAGTCGGACGTGGGGTACTATGATGAGCGGCGGGAGGCGTTGGCCGGCAGCATAGCCTCGAATTTACAGCAGTATATTGGGCTGCACGAATCACGTATTGCGGTGGGGGTCAATGAATCTCGCGCCAGCTCGATTCAGGCGGAATCGGTCACGCGACAGTTGATCCTGGTGGCGTTGTTATTCGGGCTCGGTCTAGCTTCGGTGGCAAGTTACAACATTCTTCGTCCGTTGCGGCGACTACAATCCACGATTCAGGAGATGGGGCAGGGGAATTTTCAGGCCAGCTTGGATGGCCCGGCGCCGCGAGAACTGCGCGAGTTGGGCGATACCGTGAAGTGGATGGGAGCCCGGCTGCAGCAACTGGACGATATTAAAAGCGAGTTTCTTGCGCACGTCTCGCACGAACTGCGCACGCCGATGGCCTCCATTCAGGAGGGGACGCATCTGCTCCTGGATGAAATTCCAGGCCCCCTGACACAGGACCAACGCACGACGCTACGGATCATGTCGGATAGCAGTCGCCGGTTGATGTCCCTTATTTCGACCATTCTGGATCTGTCGAAAATGGAGTCCGGTATGATGGAGTACCGGTTTGTTCCCACAGATCTCCGTCGCGTGGCAGATATTTCGGTCAATAAAATCAGGTTGTTGGCTGATGCGAAGCAGGTGCAGCTTCAGGTGGAGGCGCCACCTGAACGGTACTGGGTGCGGGCGGACAGCACGCGGATCGAACAAGTGCTGGACAATCTGCTCTCGAATGCGTTGAAGTACAGTGCTGAAGGGGCAGCCGTGAGACTTCAGATGGCGCCGAGGCGTGATGAAGGGCTTCTGTTCGTTGATGTGATGGACTCGGGACCCGGTATCCCGGCGGAGGAAGTGCCACATATCTTTGAGCGATTTTATCAAGGCCGCACCAAAACACGACATGCCTCCGTCGGTAGCGGGCTGGGGTTGGCCCTTGCCAAAAAGGTAGTGGAAGCTCATGGTGGTCGTATTTGGGTGGAGAGTGAAGTCGGGAAAGGAACGACGGTTCGGTTTTTCTTGTGTCTGACCAAACCGGGGTTATTCGCATAGTGCAGGTTTTTTTGACTATAAGCCTGGTCTTGCTTGCGCTAGGGGGAGGATTGTCTGCTGGCTGCAGCACCGTAACTCCGCCCCCTCTCCAGGCCCCCTACTTTTCCGGTGAGAGGGGTGACAGTAAGGCTCTCCAGGCTCTTATACGTAAAGAAAATCAGCTGGCATCCAAATGCGCTAGTAAAAATACCTGTGATCATGTATTCTTCGCGCGGGCGCTGGCGTCGTTGTATGAAAGTCGCGAGTCAGCCAGCCAGTATTTTGAGAAGGTCATTGCGGTCGCGCCGAAAGGCCAATTAGCTGCATCGAGCCGCCTCTGGCTGCAATTGCTACAGGGTGAAGAAGTGCCCGCCGATCAATCCTGGATCCGTTCCGTGTGGAGTGCTCCAGCCATCGCCCACACACAGACGATTCTCTCCCAGACCATTGAGCGAACAGTCCATGATCTGCTTGATCGCGAACTCACGATTCAGCAGTTGCGGGCGCTGCAAGATAGTGAAACTCAGACGCTGGAGGCGGTGCAGCGGGAGCTTCAGGACCAGGAGCGAAAGGTCGAGTTGTTCAATTCCAGACGGGAAAGCCCTCGTATGTCCATCGAGCCCGCCACCCTTCAAAGCCTGCAGCGACAAGTGAACGAGCGTGATCGAAGGATCGAGGAACTCACCGGTCAGTTGGAAGCGCTCAAACGCATTGATCAGGAAATGAGAGGGAAAACCCGTCCGATCAAACCCCCGTCGAATGTCGTTTCACCACAACAGTCGGAGTCGTCCAAACCATAGGGATCGCCATGGAGCAGGAACGCATTCTTGTCGTAGATGATGACGAAGGCCTGTTGCATCTGTTGAGGATGCGCCTCTCAGCGCTTGGTCTTTCGGTGACGCCGTGCACCTGTAGCCGGGATGCGCTCATGGCCGCGCGCCAGGAAACGTTTGACATCGCCATTACCGACTTACGGTTACGAGCAGAGGATGGACTGGTGCTGACCGAAGACCTCCTACAGATTCAGCCCGGTTTGCCGGTCATCATCCTTACGGCCCACGGAAGTATCCCTAATGCCGTGGAGGCGATGCAACGCGGGGCGTTCGGTTATCTGACCAAGCCGTTCGATGACAAAGAATTGAAAGCCACGATTGACAAGGCACTGATCCAACTGCGGATGACGCGGGAGATTCAACGACTCAAATCGTTAGTGAAAGAGCTGTACGGCCTGGAGAACGTGATTGCCAGAAGTCCTGCCATGCAGCGATTGTTTCAACAGGTCGCGCAAATCGCGGATTCAGATGCCACCATTCTCTTAACCGGCGAGACCGGAACGGGGAAAGAAGTCCTGGCTCGTGTCCTCCATGCGAATAGTCGTCGCTCCAAAGGGCCTTTCGTGGCCTTGAATTGTGCGGCGATCAGCGAGGGACTCTTCGAAAGTGAATTATTCGGACATATTCGTGGCGCATTTACCAGCGCCATGACTGCCAAGCGGGGTCTCTTTCAAAGTGCGAACGGGGGGACTCTCTTCCTTGACGAGATTGCTGAAATGTCCTTGCCGATGCAGGTGAAACTTCTACGTGCGGTGCAGGAACGGGAAGTGTGGGAGGTCGGCGCCGATCATGCAACGAAGATCGACGTGCGGATTATCACAGCGACCAACAAAGATTTAGCGGAAAGTGTGAAGAGTGGAGCTTTCCGGCATGATCTCTACTACCGAATATCTGTAGTGCCCCTCTTGGTTCCACCGTTGCGTGAACGGAAAGACGATATCCCGCTTCTCGCGCAACACTTCCTGAAACAGAGCGCCAAACGCTCGAATAAGGATGTTCGAGGATTTACCCCGTCCGCCATGCATCGACTGATGGCCTATCCTTGGCCGGGCAATGTACGGGAGCTGGAAAACGCAGTGGAGAAGGCCGTAGTGATGTCTCGGCAGGATATGGTGTTGCCAGACTTGCTTCCAACGGCTGGCGTGACGTCGGACATTGGCCTGAAACCATTGACCGAAGCCAAGGAGGAGTTTGAGCGGACCTACTTGCGCAATGTGCTCCAGATGACGGGAGGGAATATCTCTCGTGCCGCACAATTTGCCGGCAGATACCGTGCAGATTTCTATAAGATGTTGAAGAAATATGGATTACATCCATCCATGCTGAAAGAGCGTCCGGATCTTGATCTGAGCGATCTGGAGGAAGTAACGGAGGAAGTCAGGGATGCTTAGCGCTCAACGTGGGGAAGTATACACAGGTGGCGTCCGACGAAACGTTCCAGTTTGAGTGCCGCTGAGCGGTGAATTTTTTGGATGTGGACCCCGAAGTCCTGTCCGCTGATCCATTGTACGACGGCCTGTTCGATTTCCAGTGGGACCTGTTCCTCAGGTAGGTCCATTCGTAGCGTGAGTCTCATGCCAATCTTGACTTGATGGTCACCTTGGATTCGCCATCCTCCTGACGACATGTCCCAGACGGTACCTTTCCCCAGAAAATCTTCCGAAAGATAGTATCCCGTGCCACAAATCATGGCTCTCTGGAAGGTACGGAGCTTAAAGTGCTTCGGCATGGTGCGCCTCCCCCAGCGTGGTTATGTAATGAGAGCTGGCCGCACTTTCCGGGTTGCTGAGCCGCCATATCGAGGATGCCTACGCATGAATTCGTCGAGGCGATCTTGGTCGATTCTGGATGTGCGAATAAATTCGGTGCCAAACTTAAATCCGTCAGCCCATCGGACGGCTGCGAGTGTGACATGTAGCGGGGGCTGTTGGTCGGGCAGGAACAATTGAAGTTGAATATATTCTCCTGGATACATTTTTTTCGAGCTCTCCAGGAGGCAGCCTGGAAGTGACAGGTCGAGCACGCGACCTTCAGCAACGACATTCTCTCCGGCAAGTATCACCGAACAGTCGACCGAGACTCGTTGGCTATATCGCTTTCTCATGATGCCCCCATTACGCGGTTGCTACTATTAGCACTAGAGGGTTGGTCTGCCGTTGTTACCAACCTTATTCTAAGGTTGGCCGTGTGACTAGTCCCCAGAATTGGTAATTCTTTGGGGGGGGCATAGACTTCAGCTGGTCCTCTAGAGACAGAGTTAAGAATAGGCAACAAATAGGGCATACCCCTTTTACCCGAAGGCGACGAAGCAAAATCGAGCCAGATTCGGAGGAATCGCTAGGGGAGCTCTCTCGATTCGGCACCCACGACGGTTCTTGTCTGCTGGTGGGCACTCGCGTAGAGTGCCCACGGGGGATCGGCTGTAGTCAGGGGAGGCTGCGAATGAAGACATTGCTGGAGGCACAGGTACTTGAGCGGCTGACGGTGGAGCTGCGACGACTGATGCGCAGGTTGCTCATGGATGTGTGCCAGGATTTTGAGCAGAATTATGCCGATGCTGTCTGCACGTTTGTATTGCCGATCGATTGGTTTCGCAGGTTGGGACAGTCGTTCACCCTGGAGGAATACAGCAACTGGAAGGTAGTCGGGTGGATCGAGTCGTTGAACGACTTGCTGTATTTCATCGATATCCTGGTTCAGGTGAGGAGGGAGCGATCTCGCGGCGAAATTGCTACGCAGCTCCGTGCGGAGTTTAGCGAAAAGTTCTATGAGCACGGGTATGCCGATGAAATTTTCCCCAACGGCCGGTCTGAGCCGCGCCTCCTGCTTGGCCGACTGACCGTTTTTTGCCAACGACTGGCCAGGGACGTCACGCAAGAGTCGGTCTGTCTGGCTCCTCGGCTGGCTTGTGAGTGGGTGGCCGGACAGGGCAAGGGTGCCTGGCTGGTGCCCTGTGATTTGAATGCGAATGTGGAACGTGTGGAATTACCCTGGACATGTGCGATCGGGATAGCCGGTGTGTCCTATGCGGCTCCAGGGCCGGTTCGATCAGCCCTCAAACGGGCAGGAGGGCAGGCCGAATTTCTGATCAAGCCGTCCGGGATCGATCTGTTGGTGGGCGATCAGGACTATGTCATGGTGGCATACGGCAAGAAGGCGCGATGGCATTGGTGCCGTCTCGAGCCGCAATGCCTTAGGGAGAGCCGATATGGCTCGCTTGTACTTGGGCCGACACTGGTCTATGGAAAAGATAAGACGCCGCTGGGGGTGCGGCCGACGAGGCCGGAGATTGCCATACGCATGCGACAGGCACTATCCGTTATTGGCTCCGCCTGGCCGGAGGGGGATCGGTTGCTTGCATTGCTGACTTCGCGGGTCGTGCCACTCAAAGCCACCGGGGTTGTGAGCTTCAGCTATCGGCACCGTCCCGGCCTGTCCGCCATCAATTGCTTTGATCGCGACCGGCTCGATTTGATCGACGATCTGATTCATGAGAACAGCCATCACCATCTCAATCTGCTCCTGCGTAAAGACGTGATGTATCAGCACGATCACAATCAGGAAATTTTCTATTCGCCCTGGCGGCGCAGTTTGCGGCCGCTGAGGGGGATTCTGCACGCAACTTTCACGTTCACCATGGGGGCGATGTTGTTTGAGCGGTTGGCCACCTGGGGGTCCGGTCGGGCAGGGAGCGCACGATGGAAAAAGGCCGGTCTAAGCGTGCGCGATCTCGATCGGGCACGCTACCGCTGCCTCGAAGAAATCGACTCGGTGCGTTATTCCCTGAAGGATCTTGACCTCGCTGGCGGCCACTTCAAATGGCTGACTCGCGGAGGAAAGCGAGCGGTGGCACAATTGGGAGATATCCTCGCGCAGATCGAACAACAGATGCTGACCCATGAGAAGGATGTGAGCCGGTCGTCGTTCGGCCCTGCCTTACGCCGCCATCGGGCCGAGTTGGCCCGTGCCCGAGAGTTGTTTAGTCTGGTCTAAGCACGGTCATGTTGCCTGCCAAACGTTACTGCTCACGGCATGACATCTCGTGTGGAGAATCAGTTCTCTGCATGCGGCAGTGCGATGTGGATTTCCGCCGCCGCATGATGGACGTGACTCGCGCAGATTGTCCCGTCATATTTCCAGTCGTCGTATCCAGCAAGATACGATGAATATCCAAGAAGATAGGGTAGGCGGAGTTTTTGACTGAATCTGTTCGCCGCATGTCTCCTGCAGACTCTACCAAGAGCGCGAATCTGTCTCGCAGCGCTCGTTATCTTCGCAACGAAGGGGCGTTGAAGGAGTGCGGTGGCTGAGGCGTGCCTTGATGGTACGTCGTAAGGAAGGGCACGACGGAGAACGCCCCCGGGGCCTTTTTCAGCCGCCGTCAAGGCTCGACGGTGACGTCGACGAATGCCGGCACACTGTCCGCACCCTTCTTGTCCGTCACGCGTAGCTTAAAGCGAAAAGTGCGTGTTTCTGATACATAGGGCGCGGTAAACGAGGGCTCCGGCATGTTCACGTCGAGCATCGCGACTTTGCTGCCGCGTATCTGACTCCAGGCATAAAATAGGGCTTCACCCTCCGGGTCGCGACTCTGCAATCCACTCAGGCGTACCTTCGCGCCAGCCTTGACCGTTTTGGCGGCACCGGCGTCGGCAATCGGCGGTTCGTTCGTCTCGGGATTGACCTCTACTCGTATGTCCAGCGTCGCTTGTTTGTCACGATTGGTCACCGTGAGTGAGGTCTTGCCGTTGCCGACAATCTGCAGCAGGCCGTCCGGCAAGACTTTGAGGATATGGTCATCGCCGGAGGTGTATTTCGTGCCGGTACTGGGCGACGACAAGGGGCGTATCACTCCGTCGGCGAATTCCCCCACGACGGGGAGTTCGAAGATCTTGCCGAGCGAATCGACGTGACCGTAGGCAGAGGATTGTCCGGTACGACCAAGCTGCAGCGGTTTCTCTGTCTCGAAGTCGATCGATAGCAGATCTGCAGCAGGTCGGACGGTGACGAAGACTTCATCAAATACGGTTTTGCGGCCCAGGCGGCCTTGTGAAATATCAGCGATGGCCAGCAGTCGCATGCGGCCGATGGCGTCTGACGGGACAGGCAACGCGCCGCCATAGGGTGGTACGCGGTCGACGGTGGAGGTCAGCGCGGGCAGGGCTACGACCGGTGCTCCAGTGATGCTGTCTTTCTGCCAATATTTCTCCGAGGCCATGCTGCCTTGGGAGGGTTTTCCCGTTCGTTCTTCTCCTTGCTCGACGAGGGCCTCGGTCTGTTCCGGGTACCAGTAGTAGCGTACCTCGACGAGACCTGCTTCTCTCCCTGCTTCAATCTCAACAGGAACCGCCTGTCCGGAAGTCAAGACCGCACCGTCGGTCGGAGCGACGATCTTAAACGCCGATGCCGGCCCCACAGGTACACACAGCAATAGTGTGAGCGCACTGAGGCACGCTCCGGCCGTCCTCCTGTTCATTGAGCCTCGGGATGGTGTCGGTCGCATGCTCACCTCGTGAGGTGGTAGGGCACGTCGGTTAGGATGACGCGGTCCTTAAACAGGAGGGCGCCTTTCAGCATGAAGGCTCGTTGATTATGGAGAATATTTTGCCACCAACGGGCGGGGAGAATTTCCGGTATCACCACTGTCACCCAACATTCCTGATCCTTCTGTAAGACCTGTTCAAGATAATCGAGTAAAGAGCTTAAGACCGATCTGTAAGGAGAAGGGAGTACCGTGAGAGGGACGCCGCAACCCCACTGAGCCCACTGAATCTCCACCCGGGCGGTCTCCTCCGGATCGACATCGACGAGAACCGCACGGATATCTCCGGATCGGCTTCGTGCGTAGTCTACGGCGCGAATGACGGCCCGATTCACCCCGCCGATCGGCAGTACCACGATGTTGCGCCGGGGCATAGGGGGGCGATGTCCACGGGACAGTGCGACCTGTTCCGAGACGGCTTTATAGTGAGAGCGAATCGCGCGAAAAAATGTAATGAGGAGCGGGATGAGGACGATCACGATCCACGCGCCATGGGCGAATTTCGTGCTGGCAATAATCAATGTGGCGATGGCGGTGGTGACTGCGCCGATGCCGTTGACCAGCAGTTTCTTTTCCCAATGTGGCCCTTTCTTGACGAGCCAACGTTTTACCATTCCGGCCTGGGAGATCGTAAAAGAGAGGAACACGCCGACGGCATAGAGCGGAATCAGCGCATGCGTGTCGCCGTTGAATAACACGATCAGTAGGCAAGAGAACACGCCTAGAATGATGACGCCGTTTGAGAAGACGAGCCGGTCGCCCATCATGGACATTTGGTGCGGCATATAGCTGTCACGGGCCAGAATCGATGCCAGGCGCGGGAATCCGTTGAAGCTGCTGTTGGCGGCCAGAATTAAAATGACCATGGTCGATGCTTGCACAAGGAAGTAGAGCGGGCCCGTTCCGAAGGTGGCACGCGCGATTTGAGAGACGACGGTCTCATCCCCTTTGGGCACGATCCCGAAGTAGTAGGCCATGGCGCTGATACCGATGAACATGGTGCCGAGAATCGCGGCCATGCCGATCATGGTAAATGCAGCGTTTTTCGGTTCAGGCTTCTTAAATGCCGAGACACCGTTCGAAATGACTTCGACTCCAGTGAGCGCGGTACAGCCGGAAGAAAAGGCGCGAAGTAGGAGAAACAGCGTCAACGGTTCCGTGGACGTGATGCTGGGGGGCGGCTCGATGTGTACCGCATGGCCGAACAGAATCTGGACGACGCCGACGCCCAGCATGGCCGCGATGGTTGCGATAAAAATATAGGTCGGCACGGCGAAGAATTGCCCCGACTCGCGGACACCGCGCAAGTTGACGACGGTGACCAGGAGGATTGCGGCGACGCAGAGGGCTTCGCGATGGGGCAGGAGGCTCGGGACGGCTGAGGTGAGCGCGGCCATTCCGGCCGCGACGCTGACGGCGACGGTCAGCACATAGTCGATCATTAAGGCTGCAGCCGCGACCAGTCCCGGCCATTCGCCGAGGTTCGATTTGCCGACAATGTATGCGCCGCCACCCTCAGGATATTCAAAAATAATCTGCCGATAGGACATCGTCAGGATAATCAGCAGGCCGATGATCGAGAGGCTGAGCGGGATGGAGTAGCCGACCATGGCTGTGCCGGCCAGGGTCAGGACGAGCAGAATTTCCTCCGTGGCGTAGGCCACCGAGGATAAGGCATCGGAGGAAAAGACGGCTAGGGCGAGTCGCTTAGAAAGGCGTTCGTGAGCGGCTTCCTTCGTCTTGAGTGGCAGGCCGACCAGCCAGCGTTTCAAGATCATGGGTCATTATGCCTCAAGTTGCGGAAGAGAGACAATGGAGGGGCAAATCTTCCCGCAGCGAGCTTCGCCCATGTCTCAGTGGTGACATCGTTCATATTGTGCGTCGATGAGGACGTGTGCTTCTTGAGTGAGCCCAGGGCAATGTGACCACTTGCCGTGCGCGAGGAAGGGGAGGGGGTTGACAGAGACGGATGACTTCAGTAATCTCCGACACTTGTTTTCTAGGGAGTGCTTTGCGTGCGCGATGCCGCAAGCGTAAGCCAGAACACGTATCTCTAGTGCCGAGGCTGTTATGTTCTGATCGTAAGCGCTCATAATTTTTCATCTGTTTCTATCCAAACTCTATCCAAGGAGGCCGGTCCATGGATTGTCATTGGTTCACTCGTGTCACATCGCGCGCCCTCAGCGTCATCGCTGGTGGCGCGCTTGTGTGTCTTCCGCTAGCC
>Ga0073899_10005061_pt1 | contig 11523 bp, 10 predicted proteins | sample KloWWTmetaKNB5Ph_FD_88975 | JGI IMG/M metagenome (GOLD analysis project Ga0073899, IMG submission 88975) | Active sludge microbial communities from Klosterneuburg, Austria, studying microevolution and ecology of nitrifiers - Klosterneuburg... | ecosystem: Engineered > WWTP > Aerobic digester >...
ACCCCTCCGACCCGACCGCGTCGCAACGAATCGACACACTGGTCCGCCTCAGACTCGACGCCCTCGATGCCCTTCAGAACGGGTGGACGAAGTGACCCACTGGCCTCGGCTGTCTTGGGTCACGGCGCTCTTGGCAGGCTCGCTCTCGCTCGGTTGCGGCCAGGGGGAGGACTGCCCCGGGATCGGAGTCCAGCCGGTCGCTGGAGAAGTGCGGGACACGTCTGGCGCACCGATCTGCGCCGCGCAGGTCCGCGTGACCGCCCCCGGCGTCGATGAGAGCTTCGAGTGCCACGGTGACGCAGGGACTTCCACTTGGCCATGTTGCACGTTCCGCGTACTTGGCGGACCCGGGGACCGGGAGTACACGATCGAGGTCACCGCCAACGGTTACGCGCCCAGCACGACCGTGGTCTACGTTCCCGAAGGCGAATGCAGCCAACCGGTACCCCAATACGTGATTGTCGAGCTGTCGCCCCAGTGAGCGCGACGTGTTCCTGAATCAACTTCCCGACCGAGCCGGCCGACGCCCCGACCCTCAGAACGCCGACGCGATCACCGCGTAGCTCTGGCCGCCGCTGATCGCCTTCTCGCCGAAGCCTCGGGCGTAGCCCAGGCGCAACGTGCCGTGGGCGTGGTAGCCCAGCACCAGATCGACCCAGAGCTCGGCGCCGACGCCCAGGTGGTACTGGTCGAACGGGTCGTCGAGGTCGAGGGTGTCGTAGGCGCCGCCATAGTCGGCGAACACCGTGCCCGAGAGCGTCCGGAGGAAGATCGGCAGGGTCGACAGGCCACGGTCGGCGTACAGCAGCGGGAAGCGGTATTCGGTGTTGATCAGGTTGTATTGCGAGCCGATGAACGCCACCGGCTCGTAGCCGCGCAGCACGAAGCCGCCCTGCCGGATGCCGTCGGTGTAGGCGTCGAGCAGCGGCAGATCGGTGACGAAGCCGCCGGTGTAATACAGGCCGCGGCGCGGATAGGTGCCGACCGCCGACGCGCCCGACGCGGCGACCGCCAGCGTGTGGTGGTCGGCCCAGGGCAGGGGCAGATAGCCCGTGGCGCGGGCGAACACCGCGGTCAGCGTGTCGTCGCTGCCCGTCTCGCGCGCCGCCACGTCCAGGTTTGCGCCGATGCTGAACCCGCGCTCGGGCCCGATGCCATAGAGCGTGCCGTCGGCGTTCGAATAGCCCCAGCCCAGGCTGACCATGCCGATGAAGCCGCGGTGCGGATCCCGGGTGACGGTGGAGTAAGGGTCGGCTGCCGCGCCCACCGGCAGCTTCGAGTCGTACTCGCCCACGGTGTAGGTGAGCGCAATCGACTGCGCGTCCCACTCGCCGGGCTCGACGTACGACAGGCCGGTGGCCACGCCGGTGAAGGTCTCGGTGAAGAGCGGCTGGCGATCGCCGTACGAATAGCCGCGGCGGGGCGCCGCCGAGCGGAACGCCGAGAGCGTGAAGTCCATCGGCAGGCGGCGGTAGGCATAGATCAGCGAGGCGCTGGGCTCGCCGCTCTCGTAGGGCGTGAGCAGCGTGGCGCGGAAGGCGTGGTGGCCCGCCACGTCGGCGCCGGTGGTCATCACCTTGATGGTCTCGCCGAACGCGCCGGGGCCCAGCTCGATCTCGTACGAATGGGGGCGCAGGGTGGGCAGGGGGTTGTAGGGCTCGACGCGCCAGCGCTTGGCCGGCGGTTCGGGGTGGGGCGACGCGCGGCCGGCGGGCGGGTCTTCGGGCTCGAGCCAGGTGGCCGGATCGAGCGGCATCGAGAACAGGTCGAAGCCGTCGGCGGTGTAGCCCAGATAGGCCAGCGTCTTGCCGTCGGGCGAGGGCGCCGGGGCGTACGCACCGGTGATCACGTTGGTCACCTGGCGCAGGCGCGCGGTGGCCATGTCATAGGCATAGACGTTGGCGATGCCGGTGCGATCCGAGGTGAAATACAGGTAGCGATCGTCGGCCGACCAGGCGGGCTGCTGGTCGAGGGCCACGTCTCGCGTGACCTGCCAGAACTTGCCGGTCTTCACCTCGACCACGCGGATGTCGCGGTAGCCGCCCCGGGTCCAGGCGCTGTAGGCCACCCGCTTGCCATCGTGAGAGAAGCGCGGCGCGAAGGCCTGCTCGTAGCGCGCGCTGGGCACCAAGCGCCGCTCGTTCTGGAGCGCGCCGTCGGGCGTGAGATCCGCGATGCGCAGCGTGGTCGTGCCGGCGCGCTGGGTGACGTACGCGACCTGCCTGCCGTCGGGGCTGACGTCGGGCTCGCGGGCGCGTCGCCCGGTGGTGAGCCGCTCGCGCGAGCCGCGCAGACCCCGCTCCGAGCGCGTGCCCTTGGGCTGGCGGAACAGGTCGCCGAAGTAGTAGCGGCGGCGGCTGGGGGCCGTGGTGTCGAACACGAACGAGCAGCCCGGCTCGAAGCTCACGTGGTTGCCCGTGGCGCGCGCGGCCAGCTGGGCGTCGTCTTCGTCGGCGTGGTCCCGGGCGCTGAGCGGCAGGCGATAGAAGCCCGACGGGCTGTGACCGTCGTCGGCGAGATAGATCAGCTCTTCGCGCGTGCCCTGGCGCGCGCATTCGGGGACCCAGCGTGGTGCACCGGCCACGCGCCCGCGGTGGGTGAGGCGCGTGCCCTGGCGCAGGCCGCGGCGTTTCACCTCGGCCAGCTGCCGGTCGTACTTCGTCTCGAGGTGCTTCTTCCACCCCTCGAACAGCTCGGGATAGGTGCGACCCGTCGCGCGGCGGATCGAGCGGTTGATCCCCCAGGGGATGGGATTTTGCCCGTAGTCCGTCGCCACCGAGCCGTAGGTGTCGGGGCCGTACACGCTGGCGATCCAGCCGATGAAGGCGCCGCCGTACAGGTACCAGAGGTTGCCGCTGGGCCAGCGGCGTGACGAATGGCTGATCTGATCGAGCCGCGCCAGCCGGCCCTCGAGGACGTCGGCCCGCAAGATCATGTCGAAGTGGCTCGAGCGCAGGCGGCCGCCGCCGGTGTGCTCGGTTTCGATGGCCACCGCCAGCCCCTCGAGCACCCAGCGCGGTTGAACCTGGTTGGGCGCGTTGCTCTTGCCGAACACGGCGTTGAGCAGTGCCGGGATGCCCGAGATGTTGTCGGTGTGCAGGATGTGGGCGTACTCGTGCGTCACCAGCTCGCCCATCCAGTCGTCGTATTCGCTGAGCGGCGACATGTCGTCGGGCGCCGAGGCGAACAAGCGGACGGTGTTGTAGGGCAACGCCGTGGCCGAGCCGTTGGCGCTGTCGCTCACGTCGGTCAGCACCACCTGTGTGACCTCGCTCGGCACCCCGCCCAGCTGCGGGGTCAGGCGCGCGTGGATGGCTTCGAGCAACGAGGCCACGCGCTGCGCGGGCGCGCCCAGGCCACTGTGATAGGTGACGCGGAAGTGCGGCGTGGGGATGGTGTACCAGTCGAGGTACGGGTCCCCGGCCCGCGCCGCGGGCGCCGCCAGCGCGAGCGCCGTCGCGAACGCAGCACCCAATGCGTGACGACGTCGAACGCTCATGACGCGGTCCGCTCGACGCGAGCGAACCTCACAGGTCGTCGTGGAACAGGGGCTCGCGGTTGCGAACGTAGCGATACACGAGCTGGCGCCCTTCCGCCGAGATCTGGGTGAACTTCGCCCCGAACCCCGGGGGCGCTTCCACCCCGGCGGTCGAGTTCGGCGCATCGCGGATCCACTCGACCACGGCCAGCGCCTCGAACTCGTACCCGCCCGGCATCGACACCTTGATCACCACGTTGGTGCCGATCTTGGGGATCTTGTAGGTCGCCACGAACAGGCCGCCCGAGTCGATCACGTCGTTGCCGCTCAGGCCCTTGTAGAAGTTCGAGGGGCTGTGCGCGCCCAGATCGGCCTCCATGCGCGGCACGTTGGGCGGCGCTTGCACGGCCGAGACCTGCGCGCCCGCTGCGACCGGTGACGAGCCCGCGGGCGGCGCGGCGGGCGGCTGCTGCGGCCACGCGGCCTGCGGCTGCGGCGCGGCTTGTTGCGGCTGCTGCTGCCACGGAGCGCCCTGCGCGGCCGGCGGCGGCGCGCCGTAGCCCCCGGGAGGAAACTGCTGCGCGACGGGCTGGGGTGCGGCCTGCGGGTAGGCGGGCTGCGGCTGGGCCGGCGGTTGATACGCGGCCTGCGGCTGGGGCGCGGCCTGCGGGTAGGCTGGCTGAGGCTGCGCGGGCGGCGGTTGATACGCGGCCTGCGGTTGCGGCGCCGTCGCGGCGTACGCGGCGGGCGCGGCTTGCGGGTACGCCGGCTGGGGTGGCGCCGCGGGCGCCGCTGCGGGCGCGTGATACGCCGGCTGCGGCGGCTGCCCGGGCTGCATCACCAACGTGCCGGCCAGCGCGTTCGGCACCGCGGGCACGGTGGCCGCGCCGGCGCGCGGAGGAGCCTGCACCAGCGAGTGGATGGTGCCCAGCGAGCCGGCCACGGCCTCCATCGCCTGATCGACCGCCGGGTGCTGACCCGCGGAGCCCTGCAACATGGACAGCCCGCGGCGCGCTGCGTCGAGGGCGAGCGACGCCTGCTCGGCCAGGGCGCCGCCTTGGGTGGCCTCGATCTTGTGCAGCGCGCCCATCGCCATCGCGATGGGCTCCGCGACGTCCATCACGCCCGGCGGAACGCCAGGGCTCTGCAAGACGGACAGGCCTCGAGCCAGGCTCTCGCGGGCGGTTCTGGCTGCACTCACGGGATCGGTCATTCGGTTCCTCCGAGCGGCGGCCAGTCTACACTGCACGCGTACGGGAAGCGACGAGTTGCGCCAGGGCCGTGGGCGCCAGCACTTCTCCGTCGGGCCCGGCCGCGCGGAGCACGCGGATTGCCCCGTCACCCGTGCGGATCACCACGCCGGTCGGGGGGGTCCCCACCGCGGCCGCCTCGCCCGGCTCGAGCGCGCCAGGATAGGTCGAAGTTGCCTCGGCGCGGATCAGGAACAGCTCTTGGCCGCACAGCTCGAGGGCCACCCCCGGTATGGGGGACAGCGCGCGGATCCGTCGCAGCACGCGGGTCGTGGGCCAGGTGAAGTCCACGCGCAGCTCATCCCCCGTGGGCTCGGGGGCCCAGGTCGCCCGGGCTTCGTCCTGGGGAGTGCCCTTCGGAAGGCCGGAGCGCGCGACCTGCCCGACCACCGATCGCAGCGCCGCCAGGCTGGGCCGATCCAGGGCCCGCGCCAGCTGCCACGCGTCCCGATCGCCGATCGCCAGGGTGCGCGTCTCGAGCACGTCGCCTTCGTCGTAGCGCTCCGTGAGCCGGTGCACGCTCACGCCCGTCTCGGGCTCGCCCTGATCGATGACCCAGAAGAACGGGTTGGGTCCGCGGTGGCGCGGCAAGAGCGACGGGTGGACGCCGATCGCGCCGAGCCGGCCCCGCGTGAGCCAGCGCGGCGGCAGCTTCCGCGACCAGAACCAGCTGACGACCAGATCCGGTGAGAGCTCGGCCAGGGCCGCGTCCACCTGCGCGTCGAGCCGCCGGCCGAGCACCCCCGCGTCCAGAACCTTCGTCCGCGCCTTCAGCCGGCGCCGGCCCGGGGCCTCGAAGGGCGCGATCACGGCGAGACCGACCGAATGGCCGTCGGCCTGAAGGAGCAACGCGGCGAGCGGAAGGCCGAAAAACGCGATCTGCACGGGGCCCATGGTGCCGCAGAAAAGTTGTTACTGAAATCGCTGCCCTGGTAACCCCCACAGCCATGGACACTGGGGCCAAGACCCGCACCTTCAAGCCGGCCCTGCGTGGAGCGACCCGGTTCGACCCGACCGCCGCCCGCCGCCCGGTGCTGGTGTTCGAGGACGTGCACAAGGCCTACCGCGCCGACGCGCCGGTGCTGCGGGGGCTCTCGCTCGAGATCCAGCGTGGCGAGTTCGTGTTCATCACCGGGCCCTCTGGCGCCGGCAAGAGCACGCTGCTTCGCATGCTGCACGCCGCCGAGCAGGTCGATTCCGGGCGGATCCTCTTCTTGGGGCGCGAGGTCGGGCGCCTGGCCGGCGATTCGGTGCCGTTCCTGCGTCGCAACATCGGCGTGGTGTTCCAGGACTTCAAGCTGGTGCCGAACTGGTCGGTGCTCGAGAACGTGGCCCTGCCGATGGAAGTGCTGGGCGTTGCACCCCGGTTGATCAAGCAGCGCGTGGGCGAGGTGCTCGAGCGCGTGGGCCTGGGCGGGCGCGGCCCCGATCGCGCGGGCGCCCTCTCGGGTGGCGAGCAGCAGCGGGTGGCGGTGGCGCGCGCCATCGTGGGCGAGCCGGCGCTGGTGCTGGCCGACGAGCCCACCGGCAACCTCGACCCCCAGCTGGCCATCGACATCCTCGGGTTGTTCGAGGACATCAACGAGACCGGCGTGACGGTGCTGTTCGCGACCCACGATCGCACGCTGCTCGACGTGCGCCCACGGCGGGTGGTGGTGCTGGACGAAGGCAAGGCCATCGACGTGCCCGACGGGCTAGACGACGCCGCAGAGGGCTTCGGCCGAAAGGTGGCATGAGGCGATGACCCCGATCGAACGAGCTTGGCGTGGCAGCCGCAACGACTGGCGCCTGCATCTGCTCAGCATCTTCAGCGTGGCGGTCGCGTTCGTCTGCCTGGCCTCGGCGGTGCTGGTGGTGGTCAACGTGAACGTGATTCGCTCGCGCTGGGCCGAGACCGGCCGCGCCAGCGTGTTCTTGAAGCCCGACGCCACGCCCGAGCAGATCGACCAGATCCAGAAGGCGCTGCGCGCCACCCCCGGCGTCACCGACGTGCGTCACGTGTCGAGCGAAGACGCGCGCCGCGAGCTGACCTCGCAGAAGGGCGACGACGTGCTGGGCGCGCTGCCGGCCGAAGCGTTCCCCGCGTCGCTCGAGGTCCGGGTCGCCGACGAGGCGGCAGTCGAGCGGGTGGGCAAGCTGGCGTCGCAGCTGCAAGCGCTGCCCGCCGTCGAGTCCGTCGAGACCTATCAGTCGTGGAGCGAGCGGCTGGGCACGCTGCTGCGCGGCGGCGTCACCGCCAGCATCGTGCTGGCGCTGGTGGTGCTCGGTGCGGTGGTCAGCGTGGTGTCGTCCACCATTCGCCTGGCGCTCCAGCGCCGCCGCATCGAGGTCGAGATCCTCAAGCTGGTGGGCGCCACCGACTCGTACGTGCGCCGGCCGTTCGTGCTCGAGGGCGCGGCCCAGGGCGGTATCGGCGCCGCCGCCGCCATCGCACTGCTCGCCGTGCTGTACGCCATCGTGCGCGGCAACTTCGACAGCGAGCTCGGCGTGATGCTCGGCATGGCGCCGACCTTCCTGCCGTGGTTCGTGTGCGCCGGCATGGTCTTGCTCGGTGGGCTCCTGGGCGCCGCCGCGGCCTACGGCAGCCTTCGCCGCCTGCTCTTGGTGTGACGTGAACGCGAAAGTCGCCCTCAGCATTCTGCTCGGAGTCTCGGCCGCCGCCGCGCTGCCGGGCGCCGACGAGGTGGCAGCACCCCCGCCGCCGGTGGCAGCGCTGCCCGCGCCGGTCACCGAGGTCGATCGCGCTCTAGACGAGATCGATCGCCAGGAACGCGACTTGAAGAAAGAGCTGGCCGGGCTGGGCCGAGAGGCCGACGGCGCGCACGCGCGGACGATTGCGCGGGGCCGCGCCTACGTGCGGCTGTCGCGGGCGGGGCTCTTGCCGGTGGGCAGCGGCTTCCAGTCGCTGGTCGACCACGCCGCCAAGGTCGAGCGCGTGCGCCGCGCCCTGGGCCGCGACCTGGGCGACGAGCGCCGCCTGGCCGAGCGCCGCGTCGAGATCGGCCGGCACCTGGAGAAGCTGCGGCAGAAGCGCGGCCCCCTCGAGGTGCAGCAGCGCGCCCTGGCCACCGCCCGCGATGCCCTGCTCGAGGCGCAAGATCGCGCGCTCGCGTTCCAGCGGGCCTTCGAGTCGAACGGCTCGGGCTCGCACACCGCGGTCTATGGCGCCGGCGTCGGGCCCAGCGACCCCGCGGATCTGGCCAGCGGCTTCGGCAGCATGAAGGGGCGCCTGCCGTTTCCCATTCCCGGTCGCGCCGAGCTGAAGAGCGCACGCCGCCCGGGCACCGTGGGTACCGGTATCGAGATGCGTGCCCCGCGCGGCACGGCCGTGCGCGCGGTCTACGCCGGGCGGGTCGCCTTCGCCGACGAGTACACGGGCTATGGCAAGACCGTGATCCTCGACCACGGCGACCGCTACTACACCGTGAGCGCGAACCTGGCGGACATCACGGTGAAGGTCGGCGACGACATCACCAGCGGGGCGCGCGTCGGCTCGGTGGGCGACATGGGACAGGGCGCGCTACTCTACTTCGAGATCCGGAAGAGCACCGACGCCCTCGACCCCGCCGAGTGGTTCGGGATCTGATACCGTTCGGCCCATGACCCGTGGGCTGGTGTTCGCGCTGGTGGTCGCGATGGCGTCTTCGGCTTGGGCGCAGGTGCCCAGCGCGTCTCCCGCGCCGCCTGCCGCGCCCGCGGCGCCGCAACCCGCGCCGCCGCAACCGCCGCCGCCGTATCCCTACCCGTACGCGTATTTGCCGCAGCCCTACCCGTACGCGTACCCCCAGTACCCGTATCCGTACTGGCAGGCGCCGGCCCCGCGTCCGCTCCCCGCCGAGATGGCCTACGATCCCGAGAAGCCCATCCCACCGGGCTACAAGATCGAAGAGCGCGTGCGCAAGGGCGCGGTGATCTCGGGCGCAATCATCGGCGGGGTGCCCTACGTGCTCGGTCTGAACATCGCGGCCGCCTCGGGCTTCGACAACAAGAGCTACTGGCTGGTCGTCCCCGGGGTGGGCCCCTTCCTCACGCTGGCCACGCGGCACAGCGCCTGCGACGAGCGGGACGCAGACGGCACTGCCCCGCTCGCCTGCTTCGGCGACTTCTTCCTCTCCATGCTCCTGGTGCTCGACGGCATGATGCAGACCGGCGGCGGGGTGGCGCTCACCGTGGGCCTGACCGCCAAGAAGAAGGTCCTGGTCCGCGAGCAGGCCGCGGTGCGGGTCGCCCCGATGCGGGTCGGCCGGACCCACGGGCTCGGGGTCGTGGGCAGCTTCTGAAGAAAGTTCGCAACTGCCGGCGGCGGGTGGCCGAAGGGGGGCACGAACCCACCCCAAGGAGGAACATCAGATGAGCACCCGCGTCGATTCCGGAGGTCCCAGCCCGTCCGTGACCAGCAGCCCCACCGCCGCCCGCGTCACCCCGGCGCCCGCCCGCCCCTTCAAGCAAGTGATGGAAGCGGGCGCCAGCGCCGTGGTCAACGGCGCCGAATCCGCCGTCCGCCGCCTGCCGGGTGGTCCGGTCCTGGCCGCGGCCTTCCGCTCGGGGCCGGGCATCGGCCCGGGCTACGACGGCACCCGGCCCGAAGGCTCGGCAGGCACCGCCGGGAGCGGCTCGGGGCTCGGCGGCGTGGGCGGCGCCGGCGGCGCTGACGGGTCGTCCGCGGGCAACATGGACGATATGCTCACGCGGAACGCCGACATGAACCTGTACTATCTCGAGCTGCAAGAGCGGATTAGCGCCGAGAGTCGCGCGTACACCACGCTCTCGAACGTGCTCAAGACGCGACACGACACCGTCAAGAACGCCATCGGCAACATTCGCTAGGGAAACTCCCATGGGCATCGACGGCATCGGCAAACCCCCCCCGCCTGGCGGTCTCGGACCGGCGGGTGGGGTCCGTCCCGGAGAGGCGTCGCCGATCCGAGAGGCCTTCAAGGTCGAACGCACCGCAGGCCCCGAGAAGGCGGCTGGCACCGACGCGCTGGCGCGGCTCGAGCGCGGCGAGATCGACGTGGAGCAGTATCTGGATGCAAAGGTCGACGGCGCCGTGGCGCACCTCGACGGCCGCATCGGCGGTGAGCAGCTCGAGTTCGTGAAGACGGCGCTGCGCGAACAGCTGCGGACCGATCCGGTGCTGACCGAGCTGGTGCGCCGCAGCACGGGGTCGCTGCCCGACGGCGGGTGAGGTAAAGCCCGGGGGCCGATGAGCCGCTCGGGAAATCGCGTGTACACCCTGCTCGACGCCGCCGTGGGCGGCGCGCGGGTCTCGGATTTCGGAGCAGCGGGTGCAGCACTGGTGGAAGCGCAGCGTCGCGGCCTGCCGGTGGTCGAGAGCTGGCTGCTCGACGCCAGCGCATTCCGCGACGCCATCGCCGCACACCTGCCACCCGGTCACGACCCGGCGTCGCTCTTGCGCAACATCCACAAGCCCAGCGGGCACGAGAAGGCGGCGCGCGCCCGCGAGCGGCTGCTCGACGCGGCGCTGAGCGACGAGCTTCGGGCCGAGCTCGGCCAGCTCGCCGCCGGCGACTGGGGGTTCAGCGTGCGGTCCAGCGCGACCGTCGCCGACGCCAGCGTGGCCGCCATCGCCGGCCTCGATCGGGTGCGCCACGGTCTGGGGGACGCGGTGGCCCTCGAGCGCGGCATCCTCGAGCTGTGGTCGGCGGCGGTGGAAGAAGACGTGCTCACCCGCTTGCGTGACCTCGGCCTGCGCGACGTCGCCATGGCGGTGATCATCCAGCGGCTCTCGCCGGTGCAGGCCAGCGCCTTGCTTTCGAATCGCGAGCGCGGCGACGCCTCGTTCTTGCTGCAAGCCGAGCCGGGGCTGGCCTCGCCGGTGGTCGACGGCGCGCGGCCCGCCGACATCGTGCGGGTCGCCGCCGACGGCAGCGCGCTGGCGCGGCGCTTGGCCGAGAAGCCGCGGAAGCTGGTGATCGTCGCCGGCGCCGTGACGCCGGCCGCCGTGGAGGCGTCGAGCGCACCGGTGCTGTCCGACCAGGCGCTGATCGAGTGCAGCGCGCTGTGGAAGAAGCTCGACCCCGGGCAGCCCGAAGAGCTCGAGCTGGCGTTCCTCGACCCGCAGCACCCCCGCGTGGTGCAGACGCGGGCCTTCGGTGGTGCGGGCTTTCCCCGGGCCGGCCGCCACGACACGGTCTGGTCGCGGACCGGGCTGGCGGATCTCTTGCCCGGCGTGCCCACCCCGCTCTCGGCGTCGCTGGTCGAAGACTTCGTCGAGTCGAGCTTGAAGCAGACGCTGGGCGAGCTGGGCGCAGAGGTCGAGCGCGACGCGACGCTGGTGGCCTGCGTCCACGGTCGCCACTATCTGAACGTGTCGGCGATGATCCCGGCGCTGTCGGGCGTGCCCGGCATCGAGCCGGCGGTGGTGGTGGATCTGTTGCGTGGCGGCGACAAGGCCGACCTGGTGCGCACGCTCGACGTGCGCAAGAAGGGCAGCTCGCTGCCCGCGCTCTCGCTGGCGGCGGCGCGATTGGCGCTGGGCGAGCGGCGCCTCTCGGATGCGCACCTCAAGTTCGAGCGGGACGCCGATCAGCATCGGCGCTGGCTGGCCGAGATGGACCTCGCGATCTTGCCCGACGACTCGCTGGTCACCACGCTGCGCGAGTCCCACGGCTTCCTCGAGTCCACCGGGCGCATGCTGCTCTCGTGCTCGCTGGTCGCGCTGGCGTCGCACCTGGCCCTGCAGGCCGCCCTGTCGCGCGTCGTGCCCGAGGCAGCGCACCGGCTGGCCTATGCGCTCACCAGCGGCCTCTCGGAGCTGGAGAGCGCGCGCCC
>Ga0073899_10005062_pt1 | contig 11521 bp, 10 predicted proteins | sample KloWWTmetaKNB5Ph_FD_88975 | JGI IMG/M metagenome (GOLD analysis project Ga0073899, IMG submission 88975) | Active sludge microbial communities from Klosterneuburg, Austria, studying microevolution and ecology of nitrifiers - Klosterneuburg... | ecosystem: Engineered > WWTP > Aerobic digester >...
ATCGCCGAAGAAGTCGAGAAGATGGTTTGGGCGATCCGTTGGGGTGCTGACACGGTGATGGACCTCAGCACCGGCAAGCACATTCACGAGACGCGTGAATGGATCATCCGTAATTCGCCGGTGCCGATCGGTACCGTGCCGATCTATCAGGCGCTGGAAAAAGTCGACGGTCGCGCCGAGCATCTGACTTGGGAAATCTTCCGCGACACGCTGATCGAGCAAGCGGAGCAAGGCGTCGACTACTTCACGATTCATGCTGGCGTGCGTCTCGCCTACGTGCCGCTGACTGCGCGTCGCGTCACCGGCATCGTTTCGCGCGGTGGTTCGATCATGGCCAAGTGGTGCCTCGCGCATCACAAGGAAAGCTTTCTGTACACGCACTTCGAAGACATCTGCGAGATCATGAAGGCCTATGACGTGGCGTTCTCGCTCGGCGATGGTCTGCGTCCTGGCTCGATCGCTGACGCCAATGATCGCGCCCAGTTCGCCGAACTCGAAACGCTCGGTGAACTGACCAAGATCGCGTGGAAGCACGACGTGCAGACCATGATCGAAGGCCCCGGCCATGTGCCGATGCAACTGATCAAGGAGAACATGGACAAGCAGTTGCGTGAATGTGGTGAGGCGCCGTTCTACACGCTTGGCCCACTGACCACCGACATCGCGCCGGGTTACGATCACATCACCAGCGCGATCGGTGCGGCGATGATCGGTTGGTATGGCACGGCGATGCTCTGTTACGTCACGCCCAAGGAACACTTGGGACTGCCTAACAAACAAGATGTGCGCGACGGCATCATCACCTACAAGATCGCGGCGCACGCCGCCGATCTCGCCAAGGGTCATCCGGGTGCGCAAGCGCGCGACAATGCGCTCAGCAAAGCACGCTTCGAGTTCCGTTGGCAGGACCAGTTCAACCTCGGTCTCGATCCAGAAAAGGCGCAGGAATTCCACGACGAAACGCTGCCGAAAGACGCCGCCAAGCACGCCCATTTCTGCTCGATGTGCGGCCCCAACTTCTGTTCGATGAAGATCACCCAGGATGTGCGCGAGTTCGCGGCAGAGCAGGGCGTCGATGAGGCGCAAGCGATCGAAGCCGGCATGGCCGAGAAGGCGCGCGAGTTCCGCGAACAGGGCGCTGAGATTTATCGGCCCGAGTGACTTCACGTCCGCTTCGCGGATGTGATGTCGGCCATGACGATTTGTTGGCGTTTTGTTGAGGTCGTCCGCTGTTGAATGTGCTCACCCGCAAGGGACACACAACAACGGAGGAGAACCCGATGAACACCGCAATCCGAAACACCATGCTGGCCGTGGCGCTACTTGCACCGCTGTCGGCGTCTGCCGAAGGCTTCCGCGCATCGATCAGCGCTTTCAACCTGAATCCGACATCCGATAATGGTGCGCTTGCTAGTGGCGCACTCGACGTATCAGTCAATAGCGAAACGAACTTCACGGTGGCCGGCGAATACGCATTCAACGATCGCTGGAGCGTCGAAGTGCAATATGGTTTCGGCTTCGATCATGACGTCAGCCTCAATGGAGCGAAGTCGCTGGAGATCACCCACAAGCCGCTGACGGTAGCCGGCAAGTACACGTTCAATGGTGAAAAGTTCCGTCCATACCTCGGGCTCGGTCTTAACCGCACCGGTTTCAGCGACGAGACCGAATTCGGTCCGATCGCCGGAACCAACACCACCCTCGACGACTCCTCTGGTTTGGCGGCACTGGCTGGCGTCGAGTTCGATCTGACCGAGCAGTTCGCGCTGCGCGGCGAGGTCCGTTGGATCGACATGGATACCGATGTGGCGGTGAATGGCGCTGGTGTCGGCGTTGCCCATGTCGACCCAATCTTGGTCGGCGTGTCGGCTGTTCTGAGGTTCTGAGCGTTTAGTCGGCTTGGAACCGCGGTAGCTGTTCGATGATCCACTGCAGGCGTTGGCAAGGGTCGTTCTGTGCCAACGCCTGTTGTTTTTCAGCGTTTTCCAGCGGCAGGCGTTCGACGACGCGCCAACTCACCCAGTCGGCTTCGTCGAAGCGTGCCTTCTCGGCGGCCGCGAGTTGCGAGTCGCCATGTTCGGCAAGGCGTTCGAGGATCGTCACCAAGACGGCGTATTCGGTAGGTACCGGGATCACGGCAGCTGGCGCCAGCCATTCGATGTCGGCAATGCGCAAACCATTCTCTGTAATGCTGCTGTCATTCATTTGAAACCGGCGCATGCCGACGACGCGGATGCCGAGCAGGCCATCGGGTAGCGTGTTGAAATCAATGATGCGGGCTTCGCAGCCGATGTCGCGAATGAGCTGGCCGACGCCGGTGTCAGTGCCTTCGCCAATCAGCACCACGCCGAAACCGGTGCCATGCCGACTGCAATCACGCACCAGATCGAGGTAGCGCGTTTCGAAAATGCGCAGATCCAGCCAAGCGCCGGGAAGTAAGACCGAGTTCAGCGGAAACAGCGGTAGCCGGTCGCGACTCATGCGCCGATCAAGCGGGCAAAACGGCGCGGTGCGTCGTCGAAGCCGCCGTTGGACATGAACACCACGGTGTCGCCCGGGTGCGTGCGTGCCTGCAACTCGTTGAGCAACGCATCGACGGTGGCGACCGCGACTGCGGCACCGCGCACGGCCGCGATCACTTGATCGGCGTGCCAGGGCAGTTCCGGGCGCGCAAGGAAGACGACGACATCGGCATCGGCGAGCGACGGCGCCAGGCCATCGGCGTGCGCGCCCATTCGCATCGAATTTGAACGTGGTTCGATCGCGACCACGATGCGGCCGTCGCCAACCTTCGCGCGCAATCCGGCGAGGGTTGTTGTGATCGCCGTCGGGTGGTGTGCGAAGTCGTCATAAATGCAGATGCCGTTTGTATCGGTGATCCGTTCCATGCGTCGCTTCGGATTCCGGAATCCGGACAGCGCTGCGACTGCGTCGGCCGGTTCGATGCCGTAGGCCGCTGCCGCCGCTAGCGCAGCGAGTGCATTCATCACGTTGTGACGGCCGAGGCTTTGCCAATCAGCATCAGCGATCGCCACGCCGCGCAAATAGACGCGAAATGCGCTGCCATCTGCGGCCAATAATTCAGCCCGCCATTCGGCGTCGCGGTTGATCGCGAAGCGCTCGACCGGCGTCCAGCAGCCCTTGGCGAGTACGCGCGCGAGCGCATCGTCTTCACCATTGACGATCAGGCGGCCATTACCGGGCACGGTACGCACCAAATGATGGAACTGACGTTCGATATCGGCCAGCGTGTCGAAGATGTCGGCGTGGTCAAATTCGAGATTGTTGAGAATCGCGATTTCGGGCCGGTAGTGCACGAACTTGGAGCGCTTGTCGAAGAACGCCGTGTCGTATTCGTCGGCCTCGACCACGAACGCATCGCCGGCGCCGTAACGCGCAGAGACACCAAAATTCTCGGGTACGCCGCCCACTAAAAATCCGGGCCGCACTCCGCAGGTGTCAAGAATCCAGGCGAGCAGGCTGGTCGTGGTGGTTTTGCCATGCGTGCCGGCAACGGCCAGCACGCGCTTTGATGCGAGTACGCGTTCACCCAGCCATTGCGGCCCGGAGATGTAGCGCAGGCGTCGGTCCAGTGCGTATTCCATCGCGGCATTGCCGCGCGAGATGGCGTTGCCGACGACGATCAAGTCCGGTGCGGGTTGCAGGTGCTCAGCGCGGTAGCCCTGCATCAGCGTGATGCCTAGCTGTTCCAATTGGGTACTCATCGGCGGATAAACGTTCTGGTCGGAACCGGCGACGGTCTCGCCCAGTTCCCGCGCCAACGCGGCGACGCCGCCCATAAAGGTGCCGCAGATTCCGAGGATATGCAGGGTCATCGAAAGGCCTGTACGAAAAGAAGGGCAATCACGAACTCGGCCGCGGCGATCAGCAACACCAGTCCAAGCGCGCGCGGCCAGACGACCTCCAGCGCATGGCGCAGGATATGCACGCGCAGCGCCATGTACCAAATCAACAGCGGCAGCATTAGCGCCATCAGCAAGGCCTGCAAGGGCTGAAGATCCTCTGGGTCCTTCGGTATCGGTAACACCGCGGACATCAGCAGCAGCGTCAGCAGCGACAGCGCCACGCGCACCAGCAGCAGAGCAGTCGCGGTTTGCATGAAGCGCGCCGGCTTACCCGAAATCTTCAGCAGAACGTGAATCAGCAGCAGGGCCACACCGTTGTTCGCGGCGGCCAGCATCGGGTTGCCGTTTTGGCCGGTTAACGCGCGTGCGGCCCCGGCATCAATCATGATCATCGCAACGAACAGTGCGAACAGCAGGCTTGGCACGTAGGGCACATCGGCCGGACCACGGCGAAACCGGAACAGATCGCGTATCAGCGTCAGCCAGACATTCATGTCAGCGGCCTCGCAATGGCATCATGGCGTGATGGAACCGAATGAGTTCGTTACGGTCGATGCGCGCGGCTTGTTGTGTCCGCACCCGGTGTTGCAGGCGCGTGCAGTGCTGCGCGGGCTCGCGCCCGGGATGCATATCGTATTGCTTGCGACCGACCCGCTGGCCAGCGTCGACGTGCGCGCATTCTGTTTGCGCGCGGGCCATCGGTTCGTGTCGGAAGAACAGCTGGGTGATCATCTGCGCTTCACGCTTGCGCGCGCTGGCTGAGTCAGGCTGCGGATTCAACCGCCGCCAGAATGCGTGCGGTCACGCTGGCCAATTCGCCGACGCCGTCGATCTCGACCAGCTGACCGGTGCGCGAGTAATACGCCGCGACCGGTGCGGTTTGTTCGCTGTATACGGCGAGACGACCGCGCACGACTTCCGGATCGTCATCCTTGCGGCCTTGCTCGGCAAAGCGTTTGGCGCAGCGTTCGAGGATGGCGTCGTGCGGCACGTTCAATTTGATCACGATGTCGAGCGGCTGGCCGATGCGTGCGAGCAGGGCGCCGAGGGCGTCGGCCTGCACCAGATTGCGTGGGTAGCCATCGAGGATGAAACCGGGCTTGGCATCGGCTTCGGCGAGGCGGTCTTCGAGCATGCCGAGTACGAGATCGTCGGACACCAATTGACCGGCTTCCATCACCGCTTTCGCTTTGCGCCCGAGTTCGGTGCAACGCGCGACATGGCCACGCAGCAGGTCGCCGGTGGAAATGTGCGGAATACCAAAGGTGCTCTTGAGGATTGCCGCCTGCGTGCCCTTGCCGGAGCCGGGCGCGCCAAAAAACACGATGCGCATGAGAATTCCAGAGCAGTCGAATCGGCCAGGAAGCGAGGCTGGACGCGGTTCGGATGAAGAGGGATGACCGGCACCGTAGCGGCTGGCCCGGCTTGCGTCAATGAAGCCGGGCGGGCAGCGTTCACGCTGAAAAATCAAACGCTTGAATCGGATGGGCGGTCTGGTTGATAGTCGGGTGGGACAACGATTGACAAGGAACATTCCATGGCTGCAGGGAACCTGCTGTACGCGCAGTCGGGCGGGCCGACCGCGGTGATCAACGCCACCGCTGCCGGTGTCATCGACACGGCGCGCAAGCACAAAAAGGCAATTGGCAAGGTGTTTGCCGCACGCAACGGCATCATCGGCGCACTGCGCGAGCAGTTGTATGACCTCTCGGAATTCGATGCGAAGCTGTCCCGTCAGTTGCGCACCACGCCGGGCAGCGCCTTCGGATCGTGTCGCTTCAAGCTCAAGGGGATCGAGCAAAGCCGTGCCCACTACGAGCGTCTGATCGAGGTCTGTCGCGCCCACGATATCCGCTATTTCCTCTACAACGGCGGCAACGATTCTGCCGACACCGCGAACAAGATTTCGCAGATCGCCGCGCAGCTTGGTTACGGCCTGCACGGCATCGGTGTACCGAAGACGGTCGATAACGACCTCGTCATCACCGACAACTGTCCGGGCTTCGGTTCGGCCGCAAAGTACACGGCGATCTCGATGCTCGAAGCCAGCATCGACGTCGAGGCCATGTACGAATCCTCAACCAAGGTCTTCGTGCTCGAAGTGATGGGTCGGCACGCGGGTTGGCTCGCCGCCGCTGCCGGTCTGGCCGGGAAGAAGGCAAACGAACCGCCGCAGGTCATCCTGTTTCCGGAAGTGCCGCTCGAGGAAGCCAAATTCCTCGCAGCGGTGAAACGCAGCGTCGATCGCAACGGCTATTGTTCGGTCGCAGTGTCGGAAGGCGTGCGCTACGCCGATGGCCGGCTGCTCGCCGAAACCGGTACGCGAGACGCCTTCGGCCACGCGCAACTCGGTGGCGCCGGCGAGTTGATCGCGAAGTTGGTGAAGGATCGCCTCGGTTACAAATACCACTTCGCCGTACCGGATTATTTGCAGCGCTCGGCGCGTCACATCGCGTCGAAGACCGACGACGAACAGGCTTATGCAGTCGGTCAGGCTGCGGTGGAATATGCCGCAGCCGGCATGAATGCGGTGATGCCGACGATCCGGCGGGTGTCGAACACGCCGTATCGCTGGCGGATCGAACCAGCGCCACTGGCGAAGATCGCCAACCACGAAAAAATGATGCCGAAGAACTTCATTCGCAGCGATGGCTATGGCATCACCGCCGCCTGCCGGAATTACCTACAGCCGTTGATCGCAGGCGAAGCGTATCCGCCCTACACGAACGGCATTCCTGCCTACCTGCGCGTGCCGAAGAAGTTCGTGAAGCGCAAGCTGGCGGAGTATGTGATTACCGACAAATAGGCCTCGCTTGGTGCGGGCTCTGCCGTTGCTTCACGCGTCTGACCTTGATCGGCCGCATCAGTCGCAATGCCGATCACAGCCGACGTTTTCGAGCTGGATGGTGGTGTGCGAGATGCCGAAGCGTTGCTGGATAGCGGCTTCGGCGTCGCGGAGCAGGGCGTCGCTGTCGCGCGAGCCGTCGTGTTCGACGTGCGCGGTGAGTGCGTTCACGGTGGTCGACAGCGGCCAGACGTGCAGATCGTGCACGTGGCGCACGCCGGATACGCCGCGAAGTGCGGTTTCGATGGTGGCGATGTCGAGACCCTTTGGCACTGCGTCCATAGCCAGATCGAGTGAATCGCGCAGCAAACTGACGGCACTCAGTGCGATGGCGACCGAAACCAGCAGGCCGGCGAGCGGGTCGAGCCAGTACCAGGGTTTGAACATCAGCACGATGCCGACGATCAGTACGCCGAGCGACACCGCCGCGTCGGCGACCAAATGCAGGAAGGCGGCACGCAGATTGCTGTCGTGCTGGCTACCGCCCCAGAACACTGCGGCGGAACCGGCGTTCACGAGCAGTCCGACGCCGGCCGCGATCATCACCCAAAATCCGGGGACGGCCACCGGTTCGCCGAATCGACGCAAGCTTTCAACAGCGAGTGCGCCGCTCGCGACCAACAGCAGGGCGGCATTAATGTTTGCCGCCATGATCGTCGAGCGCGCGTAGCCGTAGGTATGACGAGCGTCCGGCTTGCGCCTGGCGAGGCGCATCGCCCACAGCGCCAGAATCAGCCCGAGGACATCGCCGGCGTTGTGCCCGGCATCGCCCAGCAGCGCCATCGAGCCAATCCAGAAGCCGACCAACGCCTGCACCACGACCAATGCGATATTGAGCGCGACGCCGATGTAATAGCGTCGGCTGTTGCCTTCATGCGCAATGGCGTGTCGATCATGCGGGTCGTCATGGCCGTGCCCGTGCCCGTGGGGAAGACCGTGTGGATCGTGGGAATGACTGTGCATACGTCATTGTCCTGCGACTTGGGCGGCATTGTCACTGCGGGCGCGCTGACTCAGGAACGGTCGCTCGAACAGGTGGTAGGCGGTCCACGTTGTAGCGGCGGTAAGCACCAGCGCGATGAAGCCGCGCGCCGGCAGTGGCCAATCGGAAACGATCGGCGCGTATTTGAATACCCAAACAAATATCGGGAAATGCCACAAATACAGTGAATAGCTCATGGCGCCGGACAGCAGCGCAACTTTCCCTTCGAAGCATCGCGCCAGCGGCCGCCAGCCTGCCGCCATTGCCAGAATGATCATCGCTAGCGGTACTGCTGCTGCGGTGTAGTTGAAATACATCCAGGGTCGGATCGCGTCTTCGAACCAGCGCGGCACGAACCAACCGACGTGGACGAACACGATCGCGAACAGTGCCAGTCCACACCATCCGACTCGGCGCGCCTGTTCGGCGCTCACACCGCGCTCGAAAATCCATGCTGCGAGCACGCCGATGGCGAACTGGTCGAAGCGTGACCGTAGGTGGCGGAAATCCAGTGGTTGCCACCAGAACGAGGTGTCGCCGGCGAAGAAGTGCTGGACCAAGTTCCAGCGCGTCCACAGCACGAACGTCAGCACTAAGCCTAGCCACAGCCAGATCGGAAGCCGCTTCAAGGCCAGTACCAGCGGCGGCAGCAAGAAATACGCCCACCATTCGACCGGCAACGTCCACCACACTGGATTCAGCATCATCGTCTGATCCGGAAGCGTGTACCAGAACAGGAAGCCGAGATAGCCGAAGTATTCGAGCGTGCTCATCGGAGACTGGCCGGTGCCGACTCCGATGAACACTGCGAGCAAGGTGACGTTGGCCCAGTATGCGGGTACAACGCGCTTGGCGCGGCGCAGCAGGTACTGTCCGAACGACGGCATTCGTCCCAGCCCCTGTGCAGCGCGAATGTAAGGGCGCACGACCAAGAAGCCGGACAGTACAAAGAACATGTCCAGTCCGAAATACGCGTTCTTGATGACCGGCAACAGGTCCAGACCGCCCACAGCAATGCTTGGGAAGCCAATGAATTCCCAGAAATGGTGCGTCAAAACCCAGAGCGTGGCGAGTCCACGCAGTCCGGTGAGGGCAGGGATATCGTCCGGGGTTCGTTTCATGGCGGTATCGGGACAAGCCGTGCAGCCTAGCAACCGAATCCGTTTACGGCCAAGTTCAGTTTGCCGCCGTTCATCCCACCCCGTAGAATCAGCGGGCTTTGCTATCGCTTCCGGCAGTTCCGCCGGAGTTCCTCTGCTTGTGGGAGACAGAAATGCTGGAACAGAACGGTCTATGGATCGCGATTGCCTGCGGCTTGCTTGCCGTGGTCTATGGCGCGATTTCAGTGCAATGGGTGCTCGCGCGTAGCGCCGGAAATGAGCGCATGCAGTCGATTGCTGCGGCGATCCAGGAAGGTGCTAACGCCTACTTGAAGCGCCAGTATCAGACGATTGCGGTCGTCGGTGTCGTGCTGTTTCTGGTCATCGGTTTTGGCTTGAAGAGCTGGCCGACCGCGATTGGTTTCGCGATTGGTGCGGTGCTTTCGGGCGCAGCCGGATTCATCGGCATGTTTGTCTCGGTGCGCGCCAACGTGCGGACCGCGCAGGCCGCCACTGAAGGCCTGAATGCGGCGCTCGCGGTCTCGTTCCGCGGCGGTGCGATTACCGGCATGTTGGTGGTCGGTCTTGGCATCATCGGTGTCGCCGGTTACTTCATGTACGTGATGGGTGGCAAGGCAATCGATGCGGAAACGCTCAAAGTCGCGCTGCAGCCGATGATCGGTCTGGCCTTCGGTGCCTCGCTGATCTCGATTTTCGCGCGTCTTGGCGGTGGCATCTTCACCAAGGGTGCCGACGTCGGTGCTGATCTCGTCGGCAAGGTCGAAGCCGGCATCCCGGAAGATGATCCGCGCAATCCGGCGGTGATTGCCGACAACGTCGGCGACAACGTCGGCGACTGCGCCGGCATGGCCGCCGACCTGTTCGAAACCTATGCGGTAACCATCATCGCGGCGATGCTGATTGCCGGCATCGTGTTCGACACCTACCGTTCGGCTGGCGTCATCTACCCGCTGATTCTCGGCGCAGTCTCGATCATTGCCTCGATCGTCGGTACCTATTTCGTCAAGGCGCGCGAAGGCGGCAAGATCATGAACGCCCTGTATCGCGGCCTTGGCGTCTCCGGCGCCATCTCGGCGATCGCGTTCTACATCGTCACCAATCAGATGTTTGCAAGCGAATTGGCGATGCCACTGTTCTATTGCGCAATGATTGGCTTGGCGTTGACGGCCGCGATGGTGGTCATCACCGAGTACTACACCGCGACCGAATACGCGCCGGTGCGTCAGGTCGCCGCGGCGTCGGTGACTGGTCACGGCACCAATGTCATCGCCGGTCTGGCGATCTCGATGAAGTCGACGGCACTGCCCGTGCTCGCCGTCGCCGCCGCGATCTGGGGCTGCCACGAATTGGCCGGCCTTTACGGCATCGCCATCGCCGCCACTTCGATGCTGTCGATGGCCGGCATGATCGTCGCGCTCGACGCCTATGGCCCGATCACCGACAATGCCGGCGGTATTGCCGAGATGAGCGAACTCGGCCCGGAAATCCGCAAGGTGACGGACGCGCTCGACGCCGTCGGCAACACCACCAAGGCAGTGACCAAGGGTTACGCGATCGGTTCGGCCGGCCTCGCCGCGCTGGTGCTGTTCGCGGACTACGCGCACAAACTCAAGGACAAGATGGGCGCCGACTACTCGGACGCGATCTTTGCGATCAATGATCCGAAGGTCGTGATCGGCCTGCTCATCGGCGGCATGATCCCCTACCTGTTCGGTGCCTATGCGATGCAGGCCGTCGGCCGCGCTGCGGGTGCCGTGGTCGAGGAAGTGCGTCGCCAGTTCCGCGACATCAAGGGCATCATGGAAGGCACCGGCAAGCCGGAATATGACAAGGCGGTCGATCTGCTGACCAAGGCCGCGATCAAGGAAATGATTTTCCCGTCGATGCTGCCGCTGTTCATCCCGGTGCTGGTCGGTGTGTTCCTCGGCCCGGGTGCGCTCGGCGGCTTGCTGATGGGCACCATCGTCACTGGCCTGTTTGTCGCGATCTCGATGTGTACCGGCGGCGGCGCCTGGGACAACGCCAAGAAGTACATCGAAGAAGGCCACCACGGCGGCAAGGGTAGCGATGCCCACAAGGCCGCGGTGACCGGTGACACGGTCGGCGATCCGTACAAGGACACCGCCGGCCCGGCGGTGAATCCGTTGATCAAAATCATCAACATCGTGGCACTGCTGTTGATCCCGTTGCTGTAACCGCATCGATCAACGCTAGACCAACAAGAACCCCGCTTCGGCGGGGTTTTTGTTGGACGCTAGAGTCGGCATTCAGTGCCGTATCGTTAGGATTGCTCCCCTTTGTTGCCGGAGAACATCATGGGTCTGGATCTTGTCGAAAGCGGTCGTGCGGTGCCAGACGACATCAACGTGATCATCGAGATTCCGATGAATTCGGAACCGGTGAAATACGAGGTCGACAAGGCCAGCGGCGCGATCTTCGTCGATCGCGTGCTGATGACGCCAATGCGCTATCCCTGCAATTACGGCTACATCCCGCATACCTTGTCGGGCGATGGCGATCCTGCCGACGTGTTGGTGATTATGCCGTTGCCGTTGCTGCCGGGTTCGGTGATTCGCTGTCGTCCGATCGGCATGCTGAAGATGACCGACGAGGCCGGCGTTGATACCAAGATCATCGCGGTGCCGGTGGACAAGGTATTCCCCGCGTACTCGAAGATCGGCACGGTGCAGGATTTGCCCGAACACAC
>Ga0073899_10005063_pt1 | contig 11521 bp, 21 predicted proteins | sample KloWWTmetaKNB5Ph_FD_88975 | JGI IMG/M metagenome (GOLD analysis project Ga0073899, IMG submission 88975) | Active sludge microbial communities from Klosterneuburg, Austria, studying microevolution and ecology of nitrifiers - Klosterneuburg... | ecosystem: Engineered > WWTP > Aerobic digester >...
ACGGCTTACGGTCTGTCGCGTGGAACCTTGCGGAAACGCTACGAAACAAGGCGTTTCAAAGAATCGTCAAGGCGAGACTCTTTTACTCTTGCGCATGTCCCAGTTCCCGGTTAGATTTGGGGAGTCGATGGCGCGGTGGCCAGAGACGGATAGGACGGATGGGGAGATGGCGACGAAGTATAACAAGTGGTCCGGTAACGAGGAACGAGTCGAGACGCACCACGATCGCCGCATTCGCGACCAAGTCAACGCACACAACCGACGCACCCGTGAGAAAAACGAGGCACGCATGGTTGCCGAGCATGGGACGGCCGACCCGTTTGAACTGCTCGGTTATCCCAAGCAATAATCCAAGCCAATAGGCAACCCGCCCCGGTAGGCCACGAGCCCCGGGGTTGGGTGCGTAGAGGTAGGGAGATTATGAGCAAGCGAATTGAGACGATCGAGAGCACCCGTATGTGTCGTCGTGAGCAGCTTCGGCTGCTCGCCCTCGGACACCGCTACCAGTTCGTTGGCGCGATGCTCGTCGCTGTAGGCGGCGTCGCGAACTGCACTTTCGTGCAGCAGGAGCGTGTATTCACCACGCGTGGCGAAGCCGAAGCGCATGCCGCCTCGTTCACGGAGGCGGACGCGGTGAGTGCCTCCGTAGCGGTCTACGGCCCCGCCAAGTTTGTTGGGTCGCGCGTGGAGACGCGCCTGGCCCACAATACGCTTTGACTGCTCGATTGGCTCTGTTTCACCCCGGACGATGGCGCCCGGGGTAGAGGCGGTAGGAGAGGTGGAATATGAGCTGGGAAGCGCTTGACGATTTGTTGATTCTGCGCGGCGAGCTGATTGCGTCTGAGCCTGGCCCAAGGTTTATGGCCATTCCAGAGCGATGGTATGACGAGGGACCGTTGTTTAGGTGCACATCTGGGCACGTTAGCTCGCGTGTTTTGAAGAGCGAAGAACTCGGCCGATACGCGTGTCTCGCTGGCACGCCAAAGGGCCAATGTTTGGCGCATGTCGTGATAACGTTCCCTGAAGACGTAGACGATCCACGATGACGCCCAATTGCCCCGCAGGTTTCGCCTGTCGGGGTTTGGGTGCGTGAGAGGGCAAAAATGTTTACCGACGCGCAAAAAGCAGCTCTGGACCAAATCGCGATCGAGTCGATCGAACAGGGAATCCGTGGCCAACTCGCAGACGATCCTTGCGATTGGACCAACGCGTTCGATTATGCGTGGGCATGGGCGAAGTGGGAAGGTGACCGCGAGCGCATGGCGAAGCTCGATGAATTGTCGAAGCGCACCGCAGCGGTGCTCGATGAGGCCACGTCGCCGTGACCCACTGCCCCTCCCCTGCGAAATGCCGCGACTGTCGCCGAGTTCGCTCGATTCGACAGTTCTGATTCCCCTTTGTCTTTTACCCGGCCGTGGCAGGTCGGGAGGGGACCGGCGCAATGGGCGCCTGAATTGGAGAATGAGCATGGAAACAAAAGGCGGTAGGAGGCTCCTTATGGGCAAACGAGGTCCTAAACCAAATCACCATCCAAACTGTCACGTGCCAGCGCAAGCGCCACGTACCGAGCACGTCGATGGCTGCCCATATCGCAAGGCGCGATCGGGCAAAAGCAAGTCGAACGGTAACGAGCGGCTGCGACTGACGCCGGAAGAAGCGGCAAGAGTGCGCGCGGAAAGGGCAAAGACGGCACCGTGAGCGTCGACGACTTGATTGCGAAATGGGAGTCGACTGCGAGGTACCATCGCAAGTGCTACCAGCAAACAACGGTACACGATGCCGAATTGATCAACTCGGCAAAGGCCGAGATCGCAGACGAGATCGTTGCTGACTTGCGCAAGGTAAAACGAGGCGCATCGTGACGCCGGCCGATCTGCTCCGCGCGCTGCCGTCCGTCGACGAGCTTTGCCATTACGTATTCGTGCGACGCAACGCCCGCGTTGTGCGCGCAAACGTCGTGCTTATGCGCGAACTTATCGCCAAACGAATCGCGCCGCTACTGGTCAATGGTAGCGTCGAGCCGTTGCCCATGCCGATGATTCTGCATTGCCCCGAATGCTCGACGCGCCATATTGACGCGGGCGAATTCGCAACGAAGCCGCATCATACGCACGCCTGCCAGCATTGCGGATTCGTCTGGCGTCCGTCGAAGCAATCGACGGTAGGCGTGCAATTCTTGCCGGGTTTCAAAGATCAAGAGCATAGCGGGATCCGGTTAAAACCGTGTCAACAATGTAACGGATCCGGCGTTACCAGTTGGGGTCGCGACGAATACACGCCTGATACGCAGTGCGTCGAATGTATGGGCACAGGAAAGGCTTCATCGGAGCTGTCGAATGCTTCGCTTGCCGGTGCACCGTTCGCCGTCGACGCATGGCCTAACCCTGACGGACGAAAGGAATAAACTCGCAATGAATAAAACAGACCCAAAAACCACAATAGCAAAACGCACCAAGATCGCGAAACCAGCGAAACCGCTTGATCCCATGGCAGACGATACCGACGGAGAGCCGCCGCGCGATTCGCCGCGCTGGCATCTATGGGCGTATGGGAAGGCGTACGCCGATGGCATAACGCAAGCGACCGGTCACCCGTTTACGCGCCCCGTTGTCGCCACGGCCGGCCCGAACAGTACCTTGCTTCGCGCATTACAAGCGCACTGCAAAGACGAAAATGGCAAGCTATTACGTGGACCGTCTGTGCTCGAATGGATCAAAAACGTCGTTGCTGAGTTTCGGTCCAAGGCAAACGAGCGCGATTACGGCTTCGGGCAGCTCGCTTGGTCGCCGGTCGCATTCGCGCGATGGCTCGACAATGGGCGTCCGACGATGGCACTATCGCGGCCTGGATCGAGTTCCGCCGCGCGAGCGCATATCGCCGTAAAACAAGGCTAGGCCCTGCTGCGCCAGCCGGTCGGACACTCTCCGACCGGACAAGACGCACACGTTGCTTCCCGCTCATTCCCGAGCGCTCCTCTTCGGCCAAGACGAACCTTGCGCCGCTCAACAAAATCTTTTGCTGCTCGTTATACGGCAGTAGCGACACGCCCGCGATGACGCTCGATATTGCAAACGACGTATGCGGGCGTAGGTCGGTTCGTCCACGCTTCAATGATGTTGTGCGCCAATTGTTTCGCGTCGCGAATACGTCCGGCAAGTCCAGAACACATGGCGCAAGTTTTACCTGGAGATTGTTGGGTCGGGTTTTTGTCGTCACGCGTCGAGAATTGGCATCGCTGCGCGACTTGTCAAGGCAGGTGGTTTACTGGGCAAAAGAAACGCCGAACAGCACCCGGCCGGTTCGGCGTTTCAAGTCTTGCGCTGGACCTGTCAGACGTCGACGACGCCCTTGTCTTTCGTCCGCACGAGCTGGTATGGGTACCTCGGCGCTTTGCTCGTGCCGTCTTTGAGAACTCGCATTGCGCCCGCCTTGGGGGCGTACTTGACGCCGTCGAGTTCGACGCATGCCGACGAATGATTGTCGATCAATTCTTTTGCGAGCGTGGTCGCGAGACTGTTCGCCTTGTCTCGCGCCGCTTCGGCTGCGCGTTCCTTGGTCTGCGCGTCGCGTTCGGCGTCGCGCCATTGGTCTGTTTGTGACTTCTCGCCCTTGTTCTTTTTGGTCTTGTCTTTCTCGTCCACGGTATGCCTCATTTGTAGAAGTATCGGAGAGCCGCCAAGATAAGCCGCGAACGCCACTTGTCAACGCGCGAAACGTATGCCACGAACGATGATGCAACGATTAACGTTTACGGTGCCAGGTCCGCCAGTGCCCAAGGCGCGCGCTCGAGTGACGTCGCGAATCAACATCGACGGCAAGCGTGACACGCATAGCTTTACGCCTGCAAAAACGAAGGCATACGAAAAGCACGTCGCAATCATCGCAGGCGCCGCACGGTCACATCTTCGTCAATGGCCACACCTCGATGCGAAGGCGCGCTTTGGTTTGTCTGTAAGCGTGTTTCGTTCGGCAGAGCGCGGCGACCTCGACAATTTTATCAAGGCCGTATCGGATGCGTGCAATGGGGTTGTATGGGTCGACGATTCGCAGGTGCGAGTGTTGCGCGGAATGGTCGACGGGTGCGACAAGGGACGCGAGCGCGTCGACGTCGAGGTGTGGGTACTTGGCTAGAACGTCGGCGCTTGGTCAAATGACCAGTCGTCGTTTGCGCCTGGCACGAACTCGATCGGGTCGCTATCCGGCAGCATCCAATCTGGGAGCGTCTTTGGGAACGTCGCCGCCGCGACCTCGTTCGCGAGATTCGAGAAACCGAGTCCTCGATAGGCTTTGCGTAGTTTGTCCACGTCGTATCCACCGATCGCGAGTTCGTTGATATCGAACGTAATCGGGCAATTGCGATCAAGCGTCGTTAGTTGCAGGCTCAATTCTGCGGCGGCTCGATGCTCTTGCAATTGCGCAAGCCATTTTGCAAGGTCGCGTTTTTCGCGAAGTATTTCGAGGTTTGTTGTCGCCGTCGCGAGCTTTTCAGCGTCGCCGCTTTTCTTGCATTGCGCGCGCAGCTTTTCGGCCGCCTTGATCGCTGTGTCGCCGACGTGCTCCAGCGTCGCATCGAGCGCATTACGCAGCGAGCCGTACGCGCGAAGAATTGCCGCAGCCTTGATTGGTCCAAGGTCCGGGACGCCTGGTATGTTGTCGCCACGGTCAGACGCAATAGCGAGCAGATCTGGCATAAGTCGAGGCGGTACAGGATGTTTTTTGCTCGCTTCAATTTCAGCGGGGCCGCGTAGCTCGCTTTTGCCGTCCCATAGAAACGTCTTCTCGTCGCATAATGCGCCAAGATCCTTGTCCGCGGTCAAGATGACTGTTGTCAAATCAAACGCTCGCGCACGGTCGACGGCTGCGGCAATACAGTCGTCTGCCTCGTATCCTTCGCAGTACAAGATCGGAATGCGGTGCAATCGAATCACCTCGAAAATTCGATTACAAACGTGCTGGTACTCCGCAGGTCGCGCTTCCCGGTTGCCCTTGTATTGCCAATCTTTTTGCATGCCTTCGGTCAATTCGTGACGCCACGTAGGCCCGACGCTATCGGCTGCGACGGCAAGAAACCACGGGACGTCGCCGCGTAACAGATTCGCGAGACGTCCGATCGTCGTCGCGAGTAAGCTTTCGAGGCCGCCGACGTAGTAGATCTGCGACATCCACCACGATATGTCGATGATCACGAACGTGCGTTCGGGCGGCAAACCAGGCGGCATCATGGTTTCACCGGGCCAAGAAAGTGTTTAATGGTTTGCTCGACACTATATTGATCGAGCTTGCGTTCGTCGACGAACGAGTCGATCTCGCGCGCTGTAGGCGGCTCCAATATGGCAAGCGCAACGGTCAACGCGATTTGATCGCGCTGGCAAAGCGTCTCGCTTGCGAGCAATTCGCGCAAAACCATCTTCGCCGACTCGCGCTGAAAGTTGACGGGTCTCATGTTGACGGCGCTCCAATTCGTACGCGTGCCGTTTCGATTGCTTCGTTAATGCTGGCAAGCGCCTTGCCCGTAACTTCCAATCGACTCGCCATCGCCGCACCCTTTTCGAGCCGGTCGAGCGTTGAGCACGCGCCAAGTCGAACAGCGAATTTTGCCGCGACGAGCAGATCAATCGCTTCGCGTTCTGCGCCGCTCGCGACGTCCTGTTTCGCACGAGCAAACGACTTCATGATCATTCCAAAGTCGCCATCGTTTCCGGGGTCAAGCGCGGATATTTCGGCGATATGTTGCGCCGCGCTTTTCTTTGGATTCTTTTGTGCGTCTGCGCGTTGCCGTTGCTGCTCGTCGGTACCAGGTCCCGCTTTGCCCTTGTCGTTACGTCCGGAGACGTCTGGCGCGTCTTCGCGTGGAATCAATAGAGCGTCGCGTAAGGCGTAGCCAATCGCTTCCGTGCGCGCGCCAAACATGGCCTTGTCAGCGGGTCGCGACCATCCCGACGACTTGCCACGTTCGGCAACCACGGGAACGTCGGTCGTGAATTCGTGCGATTCGCCGGTTGGTGCATGGACGATCGTGTACCGCATTTTGCCAAGCGCGATGGCGCCGCCGCACTTGTCGTCGATTGGCGAAATGACCGCAAAGTCTTCAGATATCGGAAGCATCACGCAATCATTATCGTTCAACGCTTCACGCCCAACGATTAGGACTTCTTCGGCGCTTGCGTACTTGTATCCATGGAACTTGTTTTCGCTCGTTTTGAGAGCCGCCTTGACGCAACGTTGCGCGCCCAGAAGTGCCATCGCGAGATTGATACCCATTGTCATTGTCAAACCTTATCCGTTCCAAGGTAGTACGCGGCCGCAAGATCGTCTTCGTTTGCAAAGTACGACGAACCATCCGCGTCAATGAATTCGTACATCTCGCTGCCATGTCGGCAATCGTTCGCGGTGCCCATGACGATCGCCCAGCGTTGACCAGGTTCGACGCGCTCCGGCTTTGGCAGCGGTACAATCGCGCCAGCAAGCCGCGTTTTTAATTCGTCGCGCTCTTCTTTTAATTTCTTATTGAAGGCGCGTTCTAGCGCGATCTCGATCGCATGATGCGCGTTCGCTTTCAACAGCGCGTCACGCTCGGCTCGTAATCCGTCAATAATTCGCGGATGCATGAATGCGCGCTCGCCAGGTCGACCGTCAATCGCGTCAACGATCTCGCCACGATAACGATCCGCCTGATCAAGCTCCGCGCGCATTGCGTCGAAGTCGGCAGTGTTGAGCGTGTCGCGATCTTCTTCGGCGACGGGAAGAAATACTTTCCCGAACTCAGCGACGCTTTCGTTGGCGACATTGCGCGCGAAGATTGTTCCGCGCTCTGGATTCCACGCCATCTTGAACGCGTCCCACCAAATGCGCGCCGTCGCGCCTTGCGTATCGCGTCGAATCGTCTTCGCGTCGACGAGCCACGGTTCGAGCGTATCGAGTATGTCGACAATGGTTTCGACTGGCAAAACCTTGAATCCGAGAAACGAAAGCAGCGCGCAAAGAAAGGTACGCACGCGCGTAATCAATTCGGCATTGGTGACGCTATCTCCCGTAGCGTCGTCGGGTTTCGTCTGCGTATTATCTGTGCTCACGATGGTTTCCATTCCTTATGCAGATACTTTTGATTGATTGCCCTATGCGCTGGCACGATATCGCTTACGCGTTTTTCGCCGTTCATTCCCGGAGCCAAAACGCGCAGCTTGGTTATCGCGCCGCAAATGCACCTATGCTTGCCGTCCTCGATCTCGCACCTGGCAAAGTACGCCTTGGTGCGAGAATAGCGGCACTCGCCATCCTTGGGGCATCCGCGCGGCCCCTTGCGTGCATTTGGCATGGCACCATGATGCGCACGACAGACAGACTTGTCAATGCGAGACGCGCGACGGTGGACACGCGGCCCTGACGTGCGACGATGGCGGCATGCAAAAAGATCCTCCCGTTGCCGCAGTACCAGACAAGCCGCCGCCAAAAGGTCCGTGCTGCGGATCGTTTTGGGCGGGGCTTCATGATGCGCGGGCGAAGCGTGACGCACGACGAGCGGCCGAAGATGATCGGCAAGCGCGCGGTGCACACGATCCACGTCGAGACAAACCACGAACGTGACACCTCGAGTCTTCGCGATCCTCGTTTGCCTGTTCGCGTCGGGTCGTGCTCCGCGCTTGCGCCCCGTTGCTGCCGCGCTCGGGTGCGACTTGTTTGCGGACGATCTTATGTGTTCCGCGATGGCTCGATCACTCGTCGAACTTGCGTCGGTCGCATGGCTTGCGCCGTCGATGATCGTTGCGACGATCGGCGCCTCGATGGCAACTCGATCAAAGTTCGTCTTGGCGTGCTTCGTTGGTGCTGAAACGATCGCTTGCTTGCTCGCGCGCCCGTCATCGCTTCCATGGATCGCGTTCGCATCGTGCGCCGTTTCTGGCGTGCAACTCGCGAGACAAACCACGCCGCGAGACATCGAGAAATCGATCGCGCTCGCGCTGCTCGTTGGCAACGCCGCGACACTCGCGATCATGCTTCTCGTTGGCGTCGAGCGCGCATACACAAGTCATGCTGTCGCAACGTCAAACGATCTGACCTGCCTTGCCGTTTCCGCGCTCGGGTTATGGGCGACGCAAACGCGCTAAGACTTGCCGCAGCGGGCTGGACGATCGCTGTCCTGTTAGGTGCTTGGCTCGTCGTCGAGCGTCGAGCGCGCAAGGCCGCAGAGTTTGCCAGAATGGAACGCGATCGAGAGAGCGACGCGGATCGAGCTACAAGGATGCAGCGGCAGCAGGATGCGATCCGGGCGATGCGTGACGCGCTTTCGGCTCTGGATCGGGAGACGAACGACGAGCGGTAGGAGTGTCGTCGCGTTGCACTCCGACCGCGCCAGCGATGGCGAGAACGAGCGCGCGCGTGTCGTCGTGGATCTCTTTGCGAAGTTCATCTTGGCTTAACTTCGTCGCAAGTACGTGCTCAGCAAGTACGCGGTTTGACTCGACCAACTTTGCCGCGAAGTCGTCGTGTCGTTTGCCCATGAGTTCAAATTGTCGGGGCACGTCACGAGCCATCGCGGTTAGCGCTTCGCTCTGCTCGCGTTCGGCCTTTGCTTTCGCGTCGCGCCGCTCTTTTTCTTCGGCAGCCAAAGCCTTCGCTGTCTCTCGTTTGTCTTTCACGTACTCGCCAACCACGGACCAGCCCTTTGCGATCGTCGCTGTACCGCCGAGCAATGCGAGTACAGCAAAGAACCACCATGGCGCACGCGCGAGGCCGTCAACGTGATCGGCTGTAGTTTGGGAAAGAAAAACCAAGGCGGGAGCGTCGACGCGCATGCTTTGCGGATAGCACGCGCTGGATGTGAAGCGCTAGACCGAGACGGTTACGACCGTCTGCGCTGGCGCAATTCGCTGCGCCACGTCTTCGAGCATCGCGACGACACGCTCACGCGAAGGCTCCTTGCGTGCGGTAGCAAGTTCGTCGGCAATAGCTTCGCATGGCGGGAACGTTTCGGGATATCCGATCGCGGCACCGTAAGCGTCGACCACGAGACACATTGCGCTCCGCATGTCCGTGAGCGTGTCGAGCTGTGCAGCTCTATCGGCGTCGTTTTTGTTCCCGTAATACCGCGACGATACATCGAGCAGCGCGTCGAGTAAGCGGTGAGCTTCGGCGCGAAGCGTGTTGAGCTGCTGATCGCGCGTCATGATTCCACCTCGACTACTTCGCCAACCGTATCGACGACGAGCAACGCAGCATCATCCGGGAACGTTGCGGCAAACGTCTCACGCGCAGCATCGAGCGCGCTGGCGTCGCTGCGCTCGGGAAGCGTACGGCAACGGATGGCGAACGAAGCGGCGACGAGTGACAGGGACCAGAGCATCATTTCTTGTTTCGACATGACAGCACCTCGACGCAAAGAGTGTCCGTCTCGCGTTGACAAGTCAAGACGAATTCTTACGTTCGCGCTAGGAGGCCGCTTTTATGGCTGTTTCACGTGATGCTTTTGACGAAGTCCCAGGGCGCCGTGTCGCGTTGACGAAACGAACGTCGCGGCGATGGCGAACACTCGACACGGTTGCCTGCGAGCGCATCGCTCGACTTCGCGCGCAGCAATTGCTGGACGCTGGCGACGTTGTCGCCGCGGTCCCCTGGTTGAGCTACGCAAACGCGATGATGACGATCAACAACGTTGCGCGACTCGTTCGCGCTCATGGTGCGATATGAGCGCGGGATTCTTTCGACTCGACATTCTTGGCAACGTCGGTAAGGCAGAGATGCGCGCCGTTGGTCAAGACGAATGTTTGTCTTTCTCTGTCGCGGTCAATCTGCGCAAGAAAAAGAAAGGCGGTGCGACCGAAGAAAAAACCGAGTGGGTGCAGTGCGCGATCTGGAATGACTTCGCTCGATCGCTCGCGCCGTACATCGTCAAAGGAACGACCGTTTTTGCTACGGGCGAACCGAGTTTCGAGACGTACACCGATCGCGACAACAACGTCCGCACGCAGATCAAGTTACGCGTTGACAAGTTACAGCTTTGCGGATCTGGAGAGCGGCAAGGTTCGTCGGGACAGCATCGCGAGACGCGAGCGGATGACCGCCAAGGGTCGCGCGGTGGATACGGTGCGCCTCGACAGCAGGCGCAGCAGCCCGCAAACGCAGCGCCGCCGCCCGACGACTTTGGGTGCGATGATGGCGAAACGCCATTCTGATGCGACAAACTTGCACCCTCTTGCATTGACAAGATGCGACGTGCGCATGATGCGAGCATGCCGCAAGACAATTACCAGCAAGTACGTGCCGAAGCGCAGGCTAAGGCCAACGAAACCGGCTTCGATTACGGCGTCGCAAAGAACGCGTTTGGTTACTCGAGTTTCATGCTTCCGAAGCAAGAAAACCGACGCGGTCGCGAGCTTACCTGCGAAGTCGTCGCGCCCATGAACCTCGCAAAGATCCAGCCTGGACACGGCGGGCAAGGCAAGTTCTGCGGGATGATTGGCTGCAATTGCAGTTTGCAACATTGACCGCCAAAGAGTTCGCGCGCATGCGAGCTGCCGACGTTGCGCACGTTCGCGCCTTGCCCCCGTTGGCTCCCGGTGAATGGTACTCGAAGCGTCGGGACGCCAGAGGCGCCGACGAGTGGCGCGTGGTGCCAACGCTGTTTGTTGCGGGACCCGTTGCTGTTGTCCAGCAAGGGACGTTTGACGTCGTCGATCTTTCGGGTCTGCGTATCGAGCGTTTTTACGAACGCGCAGACGCGGAACGTTTGGCGCGAGCACTTGCGCCATGTATCGACGCGATGTTTGCCCGCGCAACCTTGGGCAAAGTGCTCGCGATGCGTTCGATGTTTCGCTTGTGCAGGATTCACAAGAGCGCGAATCGTCGGCGCGGTCCAACGGGCAAACCGTGGACAAAACGCGAACAAAAAGCGCTCGAAACGGCAGAGCAGTGGGGAAGTCGACGCGGCAAGGTGGGTGCGAACGTGAGCCCTGAGAGAGCGAAAGAAATACTTGTGCTCGTAGGTTTGTCCGAGTGCGCGTCGTTTCCAGACGACAAACTGCGTCACTGGTACATGCGGCTGCGTGCGAGAGTCGAGCGGGAAGGTTTGCCGACTTAGCGAACCGAGCGCCGAACGGTTCCGCTTCGCGGTTCGAGCGCGACGCGTGGTATGGTTGCTGCGGTCGATGGCGCGGTCGACTCGCCTGATAGAACTGGCAACAAGAGCGTGCCGTCGGGGCCAGTTCGCGTGGACGGGTTGACCGTGTCTTCGCCTTCCAAGGTTGCCATGTCACGTCACCTGCGCGGCGACTTGACACCACGGAAAGATTCCGACACCGAGCTGGACAAATTGGTGTTGCGTGCCCGTCGTCGGATATGTCGAACCCGTCGCAACGGTCGTGCTTCCGTACCAGAAATCGTTTATGTAACCGTGAAATCCACGGTTCGATGCCGTCGCGGAAATCAACTGCTGCGGCATGAATGGCCATGCACTCGACAGATCGTTCGCGGTCGTAACGCCAACATTCGCGAGGGTCGACGCGTAGTACATCGCGGCCAAATACAT